>Ga0081539_10006589_pt1 | contig 11033 bp, 10 predicted proteins | sample TabmetS4T2R2_FD_71023 | JGI IMG/M metagenome (GOLD analysis project Ga0081539, IMG submission 71023) | Tabebuia heterophylla rhizosphere microbial communities from the University of Puerto Rico - S4T2R2 | ecosystem: Host-associated > Plants > Roots > Rhizosphere ... | reverse complement strand
GGTCGCCGCTACCTATCGGGGCCGCACCATCCACGTTCCTCCGCCGCCTTGCGAGGCGTTTCAGTACCTGCTCACCTTGCGCATTCTCGAAGGCTTCGACCTCGGCAAGCTCAAGCACAACGGCACCGACCACATCGACACCGTGTTGCGGGCGATCCGCATCGCGGCGGGGGTGCGTATCGCGACCGGCGTGCCGAGCCCGCAGAAGCTCGCCGAGCTGCTGTCGGACGGCCATGTCGAGAGCTTGCGTGCCCGAGTGCGTGACGGCCAGCCGATCGACGGTCCGACCGAGCAGTGGACGCCGCCCAAGAGCGAGGGCCACACGACGTCGTTCTCGATCGGCGACCGGCTCGGCAATATGGTGTGCGTCACGCAGAGTCTGGGCAGCGTGTTCGGCTCGGGCGTCGTGGTGCCGGGCACCGGCGTCTGCCTCAACAACTTCCTCTATTGGGCGGACGTCAATCCCAGGAGTCCCAATCGCGTGAAGCAGGGCGATGCCATGCCGATCTGCGTGGCGCCCTCGATCGTGACCCAGGACGACAAGCCGGTGCTGGCGCTGGGTACGCCCGGAAGCTACGGCATCCTGCAGACCCAGGCGCAGGCGATGGTGCACTACATCGACTTCGGCCTGCCGCTGCAGCAGGCGATCGAGGCGCCGCGGGCACGCCTGACCGACGGCCGCGCCGTGCTGATCGAATCGCGCGTCGAGCGCGCGGTGCACGACGAGCTGCGCAGCCGCGGGCACGCTCTCGCCAGCGGTCCCGACTGGACGATGAAGGTGGGTGGCATGCAAGCCGTCGCAGTCGACGCCAGCGGCACCTTCACGGGTGGCTGCGACCCGCGCCGCGACGGCTACTGCGTGCCGGCCTGACCGCGCCCCATGTCTTCCTCGCCGAGCATCGCCAACAGCCCATCGACCTCGTTGTCGACGCCTTCGGCCAAACGTGCCGCCGCGACGACGCGGAGCCACCTGAAGATGTCGCCGATGCTTTTGCCCGTCGTCTGCGCATAGATTTCGACATAGGAGCGCGCCAGCTCCGGGGCGATCGGCGTGATCAGGACATAAGAACGGCAGACGTCCGCGGCGGGGTTGCCCTTCGCCGCCGATGTCCAATCGATCACCAGAGGTCGATCGACTGGACCAAGGATGTTCCACGGATGGAAATCCCCGTGGCAAAGCTGGTCGCCGGCCGGCAATGCACCGAGCTCCGTGAGCAGTTCACCGCGCTGTCGCGCGTCGAGTGCTGTGGCATGGCGAATGTTCGCGGCAAGCTTTGCCTTCAGGCTGCCGAAGAACACAGCCTCGCAAGCGTGGATGCGGCCGTGCAGCACGGCCATGGCGTTCAAGTAGGCAATCCTCTGCGACGGCGACGCCAACATGACGTCGGCAAAGGACGGGCCGTCCGCGCGGTCCATCGCTAGTCCCCAGCGACCGTCGATCTGCTGTACCTGGTGAACCGATGGCACGGAAAGACCAAGGGCTTCCGCTTGCGCCAACGCCGCCGCTTCACGGAACGCCGTATGCTTGGGCACGCCCGGCTTGAACAACTTGATGACAGCCTGACCCAGCTCGAAGACCTCGGCATCCTTGCCCGAGCCCAGGCAACGGCCAAGCGCAGGCGAGCTGTAGTTCGTTTCCTTGCGCCTCATGCGCGAATATTGGCAGGGCCTGCCCTGCCCTTCAAAGGGCGGACTCTTTATTTGTGCGGTCGCGAGGGCTCCGAGATCTCGGCGATCGCTTCGCCGACCTCGCGCAGGTCGGCAGCGCGCGGCTCGGTGGCGATGTCACCCAGTGACACGATGCCGATCAGGTTCTTCTGCCGGTCGAGCACCGCCAGCCGGCGCACTTGCAGGGTCTTCATGCGCTCCAGCACCTCTTCGGCGTCCTCATCCTCGTAGGCCCAGGAGATGTCCTCGCTCATGCACTCGCGTACCAGCATCTCGACGGGCGAACGCCCAGTCGCGACGCCGCGCACGACGATGTCGCGGTCCGTGAGGGTGCCGACCAGCCGGCGGCCCTGGCAGACGGGCAGCGAGCCCACGCCCAGCGCCTCCATGGCTTCGGCGGCTGCCTGCAGGGAGGCGTCCGGAGCGATGGTCTCGACCTGGCGCGTCATCACTTCGCAGACTTGCATGCAGCGACAATGGAGGCCGCCTGCTCGGGTTGCGTCAGCCGACCGGAACCACCACGCGGGTCTGCGAGCGGACATGCGGCGCGAAATGGGCCCAGCCGCGCATGGCGGTGAACTCCTCGGTTTCGACCGCGGCCGGCGAGTCGAGCTCGTAGACGGTTGTATAGAGCTTTGTCCCGACCGCGCGCCGCTGGCCGCGATCGCTTTCGGAAACGGCACCCGACGATATATAGCGCCGGCCGCGCAGCACGCCGGGACAGGCCAGCGCATCCGGCAGATGCACCTCGTCGTACCAGCGGTTCCATTCGGTTTCGACCGACTCATCCACCTCGGCGGTGACGATCATCAGACATTTGGGCAAGGCATTCATCGGCATTCCTCTTGCACGAAACCCGCAGCCGAGATGGAATGCCGATCAACGACCATTGGCAACGGCGATCGGCAAGAGGGGGTCTTCATGCGCAAACTGATCGGACTGGCCGCGGCAGCCATTGTGCTGGCTGGCGCGGCGGCACAGGCACAGGACACGCCGCGCAAGGGAGGCACCATCCGCATGACGGCGCCGTACGCCGCAAGCTTCGGCAGCCTCGACCCGCATACCACGCCGCGCGCGCAGGACGACATCGTCAACAAGGCGCTGCAGCGGACGCTGTACAATTGGGATACCAAGGAAGGCAAGCTGGTGCTCGAGCTCGCCAAGTCGGTGACGCCCTCCGAGGACGGCCTTACCTATACCTACAAGCTGCGCGACGACGCCTATTTCCACAACGGCCGCAAGATGACGGCCGACGACATCATCTGGTCCTACACGCGACTCATGGACGGCAGCAAAGGCTACCCGGGCGCACGCTACGTGCGCATCGTCAAGGGCGCGGTCGAGGTCGAGAAGGGCCAGGCCAAGGAGATCGCGGGGCTGAAGAAGATCGACGACTTCACCCTCGAGATGACGCTGACCGACCGGGTCGACCCGGGCTACTCGTTCTTTGTCGGCTCGACGGCCATCCTGCCCAAGGAGGAGGTCGAGAAGGGTGACTTCGCCTCCCGTCCGGTCGGCCTGGGGCCGTTCAAGTTCAAGGAGCACATCCCCGGCTCGCGCGTGGTCGCCGAGCGCTGGGACAAGTTCTACAAGCCCGGCAAGCCCTACGCCGACAAGCTGGAAGTGCTGATCATGGCCGAGGCCGCCGCCCGCGACGTCGCCTTCCGCAACAAGGAGATCGACACCTCGATCCTGGGGCCTGCGCAGTACGTCGTCTATCGCGAAGATCCCCAGCTCTCCAAGGGCATCCTGGAAGTGGCCGAGATGTTCACCCGCGCCATGACCTTCAATCACAGCCACAAGCCGTTCGACGACAAGCGCGTGCGCCAGGCGATAAACTACGCCATCGATGCCGACCTGATCATCAAGCGACTGGTCAAGGACAAGGCCTATCGCGCCGTGAGCTGGCTTCCGCTCTCCTCGCCGGCATTCGACAAGAGCGTCAAGCCCTATCCCTACGATCCCGAGAAGGCCAAGAAACTGCTCGCCGAGGCAGGCTTGCCCAACGGTTTCGAGTTCGAGCTGACGACCAGCCAGAACGAGAGCTGGGGCTTGCCGATCGTCGAGGCGATCATTCCCATGCTCGCCAAAGTCGGGATCAAGCTGAAGCCCAAGCTGGTCGAGGTCACCGTGCTGACCGACATTGCCATGAAGGGCGAGCACCAGGCCTATATCGGGTCCAACCTGACGGGGCCTGATTCGCTCACCACGATGCGCTGCTACTATTCAAAGACGCCGCGCACGGCATGCAACTACACCGGCTACAGCAATCCGGCTTTCGACAAGCTTTTCGAGCAGGCCGCGGCCTCCGTCGACGTCGCCAAGCGCAACGATCTGCTGCGCCAGGCCAACAACCTGGTCTACGACGACGCGCCGATCTGGTTCTTCAACTACAACAAGGCGGTGCTCGCCTACCAGCCGTGGATCCACGGCCTGCAGGCCAACCCGACCGAGATCACCCACCAGTATCCCGAGGACGTATGGGTCGACGACCGCTCGCCGGCGAAGTGATGTTTCATCTGCGGAGGCGCGCCGCGGCAGCGGCGCGCCGCTGACTTCCGGTGCTCCTGGTTCTCGGGCGGCGGCTCTTCAATGTCATTCCGACCCTGCTTGCCGTCATCGCGCTCGTCTTCCTGCTGTTCAGCGTCCTGCCCGGCAGCTTCATCTCCGGCATGAACGAGGACGGCCGCTCGGCGATCGACCCCGCGGTGATGGAGCGCATGCGCAAGGAGATGGGACTCGACGATCCCCTGCCCGAGCGCTTCGCCAAATATGTCGCGCATACTGTGACGGGCGATCTCGGCATCTCGTTCCGCACGCGCGAGCCGGTCACCAAGCTGATCGGCGCGCGCGTCTGGCCGTCGCTGAAGCTGGTGCTGGCCGCCATGGTGTTCGCCGTCTGCGTCGGCGTCACGCTGGGCTTCGTGGCGGCGCTGAAGCCCGGCAGCCTGATCGACACCGTCTCCATGGTCGGGGCCATCTCGGGCCTGTCGCTGTCGCAGTTCTGGTTCGGCCTCATGCTGATGTACCTGTTCGCATTACAGCTGAACTGGCTGCCGAGCTTCGGTTACGGCGACGGCGGCTTGCGCAACCTCATCCTGCCCGCTGTCGCGCTGGGCGTCGGGCCGATGGCCCTGCTGGCGCGCACCACGCGCGCCGCCGTGCTCGACGTGCTGAACGCCGATTTCGTGCGCACCGCGCGCAGCAAGGGCATGAGCGAACGCCTGGTCGTCAAATGGCACGTGCTGCGCAATGCCCTGGTGCTGGTGATCACCATCGTCGGCCTGCAGGTGGGCTCGCTGATGGGCCAGGCCGTGGTGGTCGAGAAGCTGTTCTCCTGGCCCGGCATCGGGTCCCTGATGGTCGATTCGGTGTTCCAGCGCGACATGCCGGCGGTCCAGGGCTGCATTCTGATGATCGTGCTGTTCTTCCTCGCCATCAACACGCTGGTCGACATGGCGTACGTCGCGATCGACCCGCGCATCCGCTATCGTTGAGCCTGCGCCTTGCGACTCGGAGCCAACACTTACGTCGGCGGCGCCCTGGTCGGGCTCGCGCTCACCGTTGCCATCCTCGCCCCCTGGATCGCGCTCTACGATCCGGTGATGGACGCCAACCTGATGAACGCCGAACTGCCGCCCAGCTGGGAGTTCCCGTTTGGCACCGACGCCCAAGGCCGTGACATCTATTCGCGCATTGTCTACGGCGCGCGCATCTCACTCACAGTCGGCATCGTAAGCCAGATGTGCAACAGCCTGATCGGCGTCACCCTCGGTCTCACCGCCGGCTTCTGGGGCGGTTGGTGGGACGACGTGGTGAGCGGGCTCACCAACCTGATGCTTGCCATCCCCTCTCTGGTGTTCGCGCTGGCCATCATGGCGATCCTCGGACCCGGCCTGGTGAGCCTGGTGATCGCGCTCGGCCTCACCGCCTGGTCCTACTCCTGCCGCATCGCGCGCGCCCAGGTGCTGTCGCTGAAGAGCCAGGGCTACATCCAGGCGGCGCGTATCCTGGGCTATGGCGACCTGCGCATCATGTTCACCCAGGTGCTGCCCAACATCCTGGGGCCACTGATCGTGATTGCAACCCTGGGCATGGGCGGCGCCATCCTGTCCGAGGCCGCGCTCTCCTTCCTCGGGCTCGGCATTCGTCCGCCGTTCCCGAGCTGGGGCAGCATGCTTTCCGAAGCGCGCGACCAGATCCGTGCCGCGCCCTGGCTATCGGTGTTTCCGGGACTCGCGATCTTCTTAACCGTGCTCGGGCTAAACCTGCTGGGCGACGGACTGCGCGACATCCTCGACCCGCAGTCGACGACGCGGCGCGCATGAGCACACCCCTCCTCGCGGTCCACGACCTCAATATCGCGCTGGCGAGCGACAACAAGAGCTACAGCGCAGTCGAGAGCGTCTCGTTCGAGATCGGCCGCGGCGAGGCCTTCGGCCTGGTGGGCGAATCAGGCTGCGGCAAGAGCATCACGGCGCTCGCCGTCATGGGCCTGCTGCGCCGGCCATTGTCGCTGGGTGGCGGCAGGATCGTGCTCGATGGCCAGGAGATCCAGGATGCCTCGCCCGCCGAGATGCGCCGCCTGCGCGGCAGCCGCATCGCCATGATCTTCCAGGAGCCGATGACGGCGCTCAATCCGCTGTCGCCGGTCGGCCGCCAGATTGCCGAGATGTTCGTGCTGCACCAGGGCACAGGCTGGAAAGAAGCAATGGACCGTGCCGAGGACGCGCTGCGTCAGGTGCGCGTGCCCTCGCCGGAGCGACGCATCAAAGACTATCCTCATCAGCTCTCGGGCGGCATGCGCCAGCGCGTCATGATCGCCATTGCGCTCGCCTGCAGCCCCGATCTCTTGATCGCCGACGAGCCCACGACGGCGCTCGACGTTACGGTGCAGGCCGAGATCATCGATCTGATGGCCGAGCTGTGCGCCGCCAAGGGCACCGCCATCCTGATGATCAGCCACGACCTCGGCCTGGTCGCCAACATGTGCCAGCGCGTCGCCGTGATGTATGCCGGCCGTATCGTCGAGGCGCAGCCGGCGCATGCGATCTTCGCCACGCCGCGCCATCCCTACACGCGCGGCTTGGTCGATTCGCTGCCGCGACTGGGCGAACGTGCCCGGCGCGGCCGTCAACGCCTGCGCGAGATCGCCGGCGTGGTGCCCTCGATCGCGGCCTATCCGCCGGGCTGCCGCTTCAACCCGCGCTGCTCGGCCGTGACCGACATCTGCCGCACGACGGCACCGGCGATCACGACTCTGCCGGCCGACGGGCTGGTGCGATGCCATCACCATGACTGAGCCACTGCTCCGGCTCGATGCGCTCGCCGTGCATTTCACCCTCGGCAGTGCCCTGAGCGGCGGCGTCAGGACGCTGAAGGCGGTCGACGGCGTCTCGCTCGACGTCGCGCCGGGCGAGTGCCTGGGCCTGGTGGGTGAATCGGGCTGCGGCAAATCCACCCTGGCGCTCGCCATCATGGGTTTGGTGCCGCCGACACAAGGCCACATCCGGTTGAATGGCCATGAGCTCGCCAAGCGCGACCGCATGGAGACGGCGCGCACGGTGCAGATGGTCTTCCAGGACCCCTACGCCTCGCTCAATCCTCGACAGACCGTCCGCCGCACGCTGGCCGATCCGCTGCGCCTGCACGGCATCGCCAACCGGAGCGAGATCGACCACCGCGTGATGGACATGCTGGCCAAGGTCGGCCTGCGTCCGGACCATGCCGACCGCTATCCGCACGAGTTCTCCGGCGGCCAGCGTCAGAGGATCGGCATCGCGCGCGCGCTCATCCTGCAGCCCAGGCTGGTGATCTGCGACGAGCCGGTGTCGGCGCTCGACGTGTCGATCCGCGCCCAGATCATCAACCTCCTGCTCGAGTTGAAGGACGAGCTGGGGCTGGCCTACATCATGATCAGCCACGACCTCGGCGTCGTCGAGCATGTGAGCGACCGCGTCGCGGTGATGTATCTCGGCCGCATCGTCGAGCAGGGCGGTTGGCAGGAGATCTTCGAAGACCCGCGGCATCCCTATACGCGTGCCCTGATCGCCGCCATTCCCGATCCCTTCCATCGCGCTGACGACTTCGCCAAGCGCACCAAGGCGCACGGCGAGATCGCGAGCGCGCTCGCTCCGCCGCCGGGATGCCATTTCAATCCGCGCTGCCCGATGAAGGCCGACCGCTGCGTAAGCGAAGTCCCTTTGCTGGAGGCTGTCGCATCAGGCCATCGCGCCGCCTGCCATTTCCGAGACCGCACGGGCTGATCGTTCATGCGGCCCTTGTCATGGGCCGTTGGCAGTTCGATATCCGGGAGGAGCCTGCTGGAGCGATCATGAATACCTCGGACGTCGACGGCATCATCGACTGGCTGGCCCGGCGCGGCTTGCAGGGCGGCACCGGCGAAGCCGACCTGCTGCGCGAATTCTGCGAACGATGCAACAAATGCGGGCTGCCGATTTCGCGCGCCATGGCGCTGATCGACACGCTCCATCCTGTGCATGAAGGCACGGTTTTCCGGTGGCGCGACGACGGCGCCGAAGAGAACGCCGCCCTGCAATATGGCCGCAGCAACGAAGGCGCAGCCGCGGAGACCTGGCAGCGCAGTCCCTTCTACCACCTGCTGCAGACAGGCGGCGAGGAGATGCGGCGGCGTCTTGGTTTCGGTGAGCCGGCCGACTTTCCGACCTTCCAGGAGGTCAAGGACGCGGGTCATACCGACTACATCGTGTTTGTACATCGCTTCGCGAGCGAAGCCACGATCGGCGAGATGGACTGCTTCTATTCCAGCTGGTCGACACGAAATCCGCAGGGATTCACCGACGAGAACATCGCAGCGTTGCGCCGGCTGTCGCCGACGCTCGGCCTCGCGATCAAGAGCGGCGCACTCGCCCGCATCGCCGATACGCTGGTCGAGGTCTATCTCGGCCGGGATGCCGGTCGCCGCGTGCTCGAAGGCCGCATCCAGCGCGGTGTCGCCGACCGCATCGAGGCGGCGCTGTGGTTCTCCGATCTGCGCAGCTTCACGACCATTACCGATAGCGCGCGTCCCGGCGAGATCATCCCGCTCCTGAACGACTATGCCGAGGCCGCAATCACCTCAATCCACGAAGCGGGCGGTGACGTGCTTAAGCTGATCGGCGATGGCACGCTCGCGCTGTTTCGCGCCGATGATTCGGCGGAGGCGTGCCGTCGAGCGCTGATGGCGGAAGAGATCCTGCGCGGCCGCGTGCGCGAACTGAACGAGAAGCGAAAGGCGGCCGAGCGGCCTGTGACGACCGCCTATGTCGGCCTGCATTTTGGCGAGGTCTACTACGGCAACATCGGCAGCGTGGATCGACTGGATTTTACCGTCGTGGGTCCCGCCGTGAATGAAACCAGCCGCATTGCCTCGATGTGCCGTTCGGTCGACCGGCCGGTGCTGATCTCCTCGACCTTCGCCGACCTGCTGCCCATGCAGGAGCGCCTTCGCCTGGTGTCGGTTGGCCGCTTCGCCCTGCGCGGCGTCAGCCACGCGGCGGAGCTGTTCACCCTCGATCCCCAGACGATGTGACAGAAAACTGATCGCCATCTGGCGAAATATTCCGCGGTTCGACTTGCTTCCGTTGCGTCCGGATGCCTACGATGCCGCCAGTAACCAAAACCGTCCAAGAAAGGCGGCCGTCCTGGGAGGGACAACTTAGATTATGGCCAAGACTAAGCGTCGTAGCGTTCTTAAGCTTGCGGGCGGCACGGCCGCCGTTTCTTTGGGTGGCATGGCGGGCATCCTGGCGACAGGTCGGACACCAGCCTATGCCCAGCAGAAGACGGTGCACTGGTTGAAGTGGGTCGACTTCGTGCCCGCGACCGACACCATGTTCAAGCGCGAGTTGGTCCCGCAGGCCGAGAAGGACCTCGGACTCAAGATCAATCTCGAGACGGTGAACGGCAACGATCTGCAGCCGCGCACCACCGCGGCGATCCAGTCGGGGGCCGGACCCGACCTGATCATGGCGTTCAACAACCAGACCTATCTCTACGCCAACAGTGTCGTCGACCTTACCGAGCTCGCCGAGGAAGTGGGCAAGCGCGAGGGCGGCCTGTTCAAGTACGCCCGCTCGATCTGCAGCGACGGCAAGATGTTCATGGGCATGCCGTGGGCGGTGATCGGCGGCATGATCGCCTATCGCAAGTCGTGGCTGGACGAGGTCGGCGCTACGACCTTCCCCGACAACTGGGAGACCTATCGCGAGGTCGGCAAGAAGCTCAAGGCCAAGGGCCGCCCGTTCGGCCAGACGCTCGGCCACACGTTCGGCGACGCACCGGGCTTCACCTATCCCTACCTGTGGTCGTGGGGCGGCAAGGAAGTCGAGGCCGACGGCAAGACTGTGCTCCTCAACTCCAAGGAGACGCTCGAATCGGTGAAGTTCATGACCGGGTTGTGGAAGGACGCCCTCGACGAGGGCGGCCTTGCCTGGGACGACACCAACAACAACCGCGCCTTTCTCTCGCAGACCATCTCGGCGACCCTGAATGGCGCCTCGATCTACATCGAGACGCTGCGCAAGCCCGAGCAGTACCAGACCGAGAAGGGCCAGCCGATGAACAAGGACATCCAGCACGCGCCCCTGCCCAAGGGGCCGGCCGGACAGTTCGGCTTCCATCTGCTGCAGTCGCAGATGCTGATGAAGTATTCGAAGAACCAGGACGCTGCGAAAGCCTTCCTGAAATACATCCACGCCGAGCCCAACTACCGCAAGTTCTTCGAATCGCAGAAGGGCTTCGCCACCCCGTGTACGGAGAAGTGGGAAAGCGATCCGCTGTGGGCCGTCGATCCTGTCATGACGCCGTACAAGGTCGCCGCCCGTCTCGGCCAGGCGCCCGGTTACGCCGGCCCGCCCAACGGCAAGGCGGCCGAGGGCCTCAGCAAGTACATCATCACCGACATGTATGCGAAGGCGGTACAGGGCATGGCGCCGGAGGAATCGGTGAAATGGGCCGAGGCGGAACTCAAGAAGATCTACTCAGCGTAAGGATTCCAGAACATCGCGTCGCTCTAACAAGTGAGTGAACCATGGCAGTGACCGCAGTCTCGGGTGTCGAAGTCCGTCGGCCCGTCCCGCGACTGCGGCGGCTGGAGGACGAGCGGTGGCTGGCGCTGGCCTTGCTGATGCCGACGGCGGTCCTGCTCGGCCTGTTCATCGCCTACCCCTTCATCGAGGGTGTGCTGCTGTCGCTCTCGAGCGCGCGGGTGGGCGATCCCGGCCGTTTCGTCTGGCTCCGGAACTTTTCGAAGATCTGGGACGACAGGATCTTCCCCACCGCCGTCTGGAACACCTTCTGGGACACGGGCGTGGCGACGGGGGTCAAGCGGGCCCTGGGCCGGG
>Ga0081539_10006588_pt1 | contig 11041 bp, 8 predicted proteins | sample TabmetS4T2R2_FD_71023 | JGI IMG/M metagenome (GOLD analysis project Ga0081539, IMG submission 71023) | Tabebuia heterophylla rhizosphere microbial communities from the University of Puerto Rico - S4T2R2 | ecosystem: Host-associated > Plants > Roots > Rhizosphere ... | reverse complement strand
CGTCCGGAGAACCGGGTCAAGATCGGCGGCATCATGTTATCCGCGGCGCTAACGTCGTTCGTTACCGGGATCACCGAGCCAATCGAGTTCTCCTTTCTCTTTCTCGCACCGGTGCTTTACGGGGTGCACGCGTTACTCGCCGGCGCCGCCTATTTTTTGTGCATCGAGCTAGGGATCAAACATGGCTTCACCTTCTCGCATGGCTTGATCGACTACATTGTTCTATTTCCCAAGTCGCACCACGCGCTCTGGCTTTTTGTTATCGGTCCGATCTGGGGTTTGATGTATTACGGCATCTTTAGCTTCGCGATTCGTAAGTTCAATATTGCAACTCCCGGGCGCGAAGTGGAAGACGAAGCTACGCGCGTCGGGCGCAGTGCCAGTAGCGACAACTTCGCCTTACAACTGGTGCGCGCCTTTGGTGGTCGAAATAACATCGCCAGTCTCGATGCCTGCATCACGCGGCTGCGGGTGAAGCTCCACGATGTCACCAAGGCGAATCCGGACAAGCTCAAGGCACTCGGCGCGGCCGGTGTAGTGGTCGTCGGCGATGGCGTGCAGGCTATCTTCGGCACGCAAAGCGAGAACCTGAAAACGGAGATGCAGGAGTATCTCAAGACCGCGGGTCCGGAGGCAGATGAGATAGAAGCGCCTTCGCCCGTGCACGCACCGCCCGCCGCCGGCGTGGTCTCGAAGCTGCGTGATCCTGATGCCGCGGGCAAGGTGGCTAAGTGGATCGAGGCGCTCGGTGGCGCGCGGAACATCGTGCGCGTGGACGACTGCGCCGAAACGCGGCTGCGCATCATCCTGCACGACCTCGCCGGCATCGATGAGAACAGCCTAACGAACGCAGGCGTCGATGCCGTCGTCCGCCTGCCGAACAGCACCCTCCATCTCCTCGTCGGGCTCAACGCCGACCAATACGCCGCCGAAATGCGCGGCCAGCTCGCCTTGCCGCTCGCCGCCTAACGACTAATCACCATGAAAACAGTTGTCTTCGATACCAAACCCTACGACCGCGAATCGCTGGAGCCCGCGGGCAACGGCGAGATCGAGTGGAGCTTTCAGCCCTTTCGCCTCGAGGCGGAAACCGCCGATGCCGCCCGAGGCGCCCAGGCAATCTGCATCTTCGTCAACGACAAGGCCGATCGTCCGGCCCTGGAACGATTGCGCTCGTTAGGCGTGAGGCACGTCGCCTTGCGCTGCGCCGGATTCAACGGCGTCGATATCCCGGCCGCAACCGAGCTTAATCTCTCCGTCACGCGCGTGCCCGCTTACTCACCCTACGCAGTAGCTGAGCACGCGGTCGCCTTGCTCCTCGCGATCAACCGCAAGATCCCGCGCGCGCACAATCGCGTCCACAATCTCAATTTCTCGCTCAACGCCCTCGTCGGGTTTGATCTCCATGGCAAAACGGCGGGCATCATCGGCACGGGCAAGATCGGTCGCGTCACCGCGGAAATTCTCCACGGCTTTGGAATGACGATCCTGGCCTACGACCCCTTTCCTGCGCCCGACTGGGCGAAGAACTTTGGAGTTGAATATACCGACCTGCAGAGACTCGCGCGTGAGTCCGCGGTTATTTCGCTCCATTCGCCGCTAACTCCGGAAACGCACCACATCATCAACCACGAAACGCTGGAGGTGATGCGGCCGGGCGTGATTCTTATCAATACCAGTCGCGGTGGACTCATTGATACCAAGGCGCTCATCCAGGCGCTAAAATCCGGCAAGATCGGTGGTGTAGGTCTCGATGTTTACGAAGAAGAAGGCGGCATCTTCTTCGAAGACCTGTCTTGCAAGATACTCCAGGATGACGACCTCGCCCGGCTCCTGACCTTCCGTAATGTGCTGATCACGGCACATCAGGCCTTTCTCACTTACGAAGCCCTGGGCGAGATCGCGCGCGTGACGGCGGCAAATCTTACCGCTTTGGCGCAGGGGAAACCCTTCCTGCCTGGCACCGAACTAAAAGATGAATCTACAAAGGAGAGCTTATCCAAATGCGCCTGACGCAGATAAAACAAATCAAGGCTCGCGAAGTTATCGATTCGCGTGGTAATCCAACTGTTGAAGCTGAAGTAACTCTCGCCGGAGGCGCGACAGGTCGCGCCATCGTACCGAGCGGCGCCAGCACCGGCGAACATGAAGCGTGGGAGCTGCGCGATGGGGACAAGAAGCGCTTCGACGGCAAAGGTGTTCGCAAAGCTGTCGCAAATGTTAACGACACAATCGCCAATGAACTGGAAGGCTACGACGCACTCGATCAAATCCGGCTCGATTGCGCAATGATCGCGCTCGACAGCACGGCTACCAAATCGAAGCTCGGCGCGAACGCCATTCTCGCCGTTTCCCTGGCGAACGCCCACGCCGCGGCGGCGCAGGTCGGTTTGCCGCTTTTCAAGTACCTCGGGGGACCGAATGCGCGCGTCCTCCCCGTGCCAATGATGAACATCGTCAACGGCGGCGCGCACTCGGATGCGCCGATTGATTTCCAGGAGTTTATGATTGTGCCAAAAGGCCTGCCGACATTCTCCGAGGCTTTGCGCGCCGGGTGTGAAGTTTTCCACGCCCTCAAATCGCTGCTCAAGAGACGGAATCTCTCGACTGCGGTAGGCGATGAAGGTGGTTTCGCGCCGGCTTTCGAGAGCACGGAGGATGCCCTGCAAACTATCGGTCGGGCAGTCAAGGAAGCGGGCTACAAGTTCGGCGAACAAATCTTCCTCGCGCTCGATGTCGCGGCCTCCGAGTTCTATGACCCGGAGAAGAAACTTTACGTCTTCAAAAAGTCCGACGGCTCGAAACGCACCGCCGATGAGATGGTGAGCTACCTTGAAGAGTTAGCGCGTGAGTTTCCGATCATCTCGATTGAGGACGGCTGCGCGGAGAACGATTGGGAGGGTTGGAAGCAACTGACCGATGCGCTCGGCAAGAAGCTACAACTGGTCGGCGACGACTTGTTAGTGACGAACGTCCAGTTCCTGTTGAAAGCGATCGAGCGCGGAGTTGCTAACTCAATTCTCGTGAAGGTCAATCAGATCGGCTCATTGACGGAGACACTTGATGCGATCGAGGTGGCCCGTGGCAGTGCCTACACCGCGGTCATCAGTCATCGTTCCGGTGAGACCGAGGATACAACCATCGCAGACATCGCCGTCGGAACCAACGCCGGCCAGATCAAGACTGGCTCACTCAGCCGCACCGATCGCATCGCCAAATACAACCAGCTGCTTCGAATCGAAGAGATGCTTGGGCAGGACGCAATTTATGCCGGCAACGTCGCCAAAGCCATGCCGCGATTGCCGGCTGCAATCAAAGCGGCCGACAAGTCTCAGCCCGCGCGTCGCACACGTGAGTTAGTCCATGCGTAACGACCTTTAACTAACATGAATAAGCTATCATTAACTCAAGTCGATGTGAAAAGTAAACGCGTCCTCGTTCGCGTCGACTTCAACGTCCCGCTCGAAGAACGCGATGGGAAACAGGTCGTCACGGACGACACGCGCATTCGTGAGACTTTGCCGACGATCAATTACCTGCGCGAGCGTGGCGCCAAGGTCCTGCTCATGTCGCACCTCGGCCGGCCCAAAGGTAAGCCGGTGGAGAAATATTCGCTCCGGCCAGCAGCGGCGCGGCTGGAAGAGCTGATCGGTCAGCCGGTCGCCTTCGCGAGCGATTGCATCGGCAAACCAGCCGAAGAAGTGGCGGCGAACCTCCATGACAGCGGCGTCGCTTTGCTCGAAAACGTCAGGTTTCATCCCGAGGAAGAAAAGAACGAGCCGGCCTTTGCCGCTGCGCTGGCCAAGCTCGGTGAGATCTATGTCAACGACGCCTTCGGCAGCGCACATCGCGCGCACGCTTCGACCGAAGGTGTCGCGCGACTCGTGCCAGCGGCTGTCGCTGGTTTCCTCATGCAGAAGGAACTGCGCTATCTCGCGCAGGAGCTGGAAAAGCCAAACCGACCATTCGTTGTCGCGCTCGGCGGCGCCAAGGTTTCAGACAAGATCACCGTGATCGATCGTCTGCTGGAGAAAGCAGACGTGATTCTTATCGGCGGCGCGATGGCTTACACCTTCGACCTCGCGAAAGACCGCTCAATCGGTAAGTCGCTTTCCGAACCGGATAAACTTGAAACGGCCCGCGCGGCCCTGGACAAAGCGAACAAGCTTGGCGTCAATTTCCTGCTTCCGGTTGATAGCTACATCGTCGAGCAGATCGACTTCGAGCAGCGCACTGTCTCGCCGGGCAAGTTCACCCAGCCTAACGAGTCGATTCCTCACGGCTGGGTGGGTGTAGACATCGGGCCGGAAACAATCCGGCTCTTCAGCGGCGAGATCGCAAAAGCACGCACCATTTTTTGGAATGGACCGATGGGTGTCTTCGAGATCAAAGATTGCGCCCGAGGCACCTTCGCCATCGCCGAAGCTATCGCGGCAAATAAGAACGCGGTCAGCATCATCGGCGGCGGCGACTCGGTGAAAGCCGTAAAGAAAGCCAAGGTCGCGGACAAGGTTACATTTATCTCCACGGGCGGCGGAGCCAGCCTGGAGTTACTCGAAGGAAAAGAGCTGCCCGGTGTAGCTGCCCTTTCTGAAGCTTTTAACGCCCGTGCCGCCTAACGCAAGTAAGCGTATGCCCGTCGCAGAGTTCAGAACCTATTGCGCTGCCCTCGATCGAAAGGTGTTCGAGCCATGACCGGAGCGGTTTTGCCTGCCAATAAGACTAAGATCGTCGCCACCATCGGTCCGGCGTCGGAAAGCCCGGAGATGTTGCGCCGGTTGATCCTGGCTGGACTGGGCGTGGCGCGACTCAATTTTTCGCACGGCGAATTCTCGCAGCATAGCCAAGTAATCCGCCGGATTCGCCAAGCAGCCGCTGAGACCGGGCGGCGTGTAACCATCCTGGCCGACCTACCCGGGCCGAAGATGCGCATTGGGAAGATTCGCCCCGAACCAATTAAGCTTTCGGCCGGGGGTCATTTTTGCCTAACGAGTGAGGACGTCGTCGGCGATCCCCACCGCGTCTCCATGAGCTTCGCTGCTTTGCCGCAGGTGGTGAAACCGGGCAACCAGCTCTACTTGAACGACGGGCTGGTGCAGCTCGAAGTCGAACGTGTAGCCGGTAACGATGTCGTGTGCACGGTTGTGGTCGGCGGCGAGTTGCGTTCGCACAAGGGACTTAACCTGCCGGGAATTCACCTTGGCATTAGCGCTTTCACGGAACAGGACCGCGTCTGCCTCGAGTTCGCTCTAGCTCAAGGGGTCGATGCAGTTAGTCAGTCGTTCATCGAAACTGCTGAGGACGTGAATGCCGTCCGCAACGCCGCACAGAAGCTGGGTCATCATCCATTTATCATTGCCAAGATCGAACGCGCCGATGCGCTCGATCATTACGATGAAATTCTCGCGGCCACCGACGGCATCATGGTCGCGCGCGGCGATCTGGGAGTAGAAGTGCCTATCGAATCGATAGCTACTTTACAAAAACAACTTATCGCGAAGGCCAACCTTGCAGGCAAGCCAGTGATTACCGCGACGCAGATGCTCGAGTCGATGGCTAACAGCCGGTTGCCTACTCGCGCGGAAGCTACCGATGTCGCGAATGCCATTCTCGACGGGACTGACTGCGTCATGCTTTCGGCCGAGTCGGCCATGGGTAAGTATCCCGAGGAAGCAGTCGCGATGCTCGCGAGGATCGCGGCTTATACTGAAGCGCACCGGCCCTCGAGCGTCCTAAGTGTCCGCCGCGAGCTGGCCCAACTGCCGCCTCAACCTACTACGGCCGCCGACCGGATGACCCTTGTGATGGAACGGGCGCTGGAAACGGTGCCGTGCGATCTGGCACTGGTGCCGACACGCAGTGGCGCAACCGCCCGCCTCGTGTCACGCCTAAAGCCTAACGTATGGTTGATCGCGCCGAGCCCGGACCAAGCCGTCTGCCAGGGACTCGCCTTTTCCTACGGTGTGTCTGCGGTGGAAAATGGGAATGAAGACTCTGACTGGCGCGAGTTCGCTGAGCGCTGGTTACGGGCGAATCAGGTCGCGGCGGAGCGTATCTTACTCATCGCGGGACCTTCGCCGCGCAATCCGCGTGCGAACCATCGCATCGAGCTGATGCGCCTGAATGATACTTAACGAGTCCAAGCATGTCCAGGCCAAACGACTTTGCAAATCAGCTAACTTAACAAACTCGTCACCAATATCGAACACGAGACAACTATGAAATCAATCGACCTGAAAGAACAACAGTTACAGAGGATGAAATCCGATCCGGGCTTCATCGCGGCCCTGGACCAGAGCGGCGGCAGCACGCCGAAGGCGCTCGCCTTATATGGCATAAAGGAAGACGCCTGGGGTAATGAGGATGAGATGTTTGCCATCGTTCATCAGATGCGGACGCGCATGATCACCAGTCCGAGTTTCACTGGAGAGCGAGTCATTGGCGCCATTCTCTTCGAGAACACGATGGACCGAGAGATCGAGGGCCAGGCTACACCTGACTATCTCTGGAAGGTCAAACGTGTGGTGCCCTTTCTGAAAGTGGACAAGGGCCTCGAAGCGGAGAATGACGGCGTGCAGTTGATGAAGCCGATCCCCAGGCTGGCCGAGTTACTCGCGAAAGCCAGAGAAAAGCGCATCTTCGGAACCAAAGAGCGCTCTTTCGTCAAGCAAGCCAGTGCTAGCGGCATCAAAGAGGTCGTGGCCCAGCAATTCGAGCTGGCAACGCAGATCCTCCGCGCCGAGTTGGTCCCGATCGTGGAACCTGAAGTTGACATTCATTGCCCGGAAAAGGCCAGGGCCGAAGAGTTACTCAAGGCGGCAATTCTCGAGAAGCTTGACCAGCTGCCGGCTGGCCACGTGGTCATGCTCAAGATAACCTTGCCGGAGCGGGACAACTTTTACGCTGATTTCGTTAAACATCCCAAGGTCTTGCGCGTCGTGGCGCTCTCCGGCGGCTACTCGCGCGAGGAAGCGAACGACCGGCTGCGCCGGAACCACGGTGTGATCGCGAGCTTTTCACGAGCGCTGGCAGACGGATTGTCTGCCCAGCAGTCAGACGCCGAGTTCAACGCCATGCTGGACAAATCCATTCAGTCCATCTTTGACGCGTCCACTACCTAGCAGCAATAAAGTGGCAATGGAATATCCCTTTCGGCCTGTACGTTCGTCGTTCATGATCAGACAAACTGCCGTGTCTTCCTCATCCATTTAACCAACTCCTGCCGCATAGTATTATGAGCCATAAACCAGTCATGTTATTGATTCGGGACGGCTGGGGCATTAATCCCGACGGGCGTGCCGCGGCGGTCGCTAACGGCGATGCTACCCTACTCGCGCGCACCCCGTTTCATGATGAGTTATACAAGACGTATCCGCGCGCACGGTTAAGTGCCAGTGGACTGGATGTAGGTTTGCCCGCCGGACAGATGGGTAACTCCGAGGTAGGTCACATGAACCTCGGCGCGGGCCGGATCGTTTACCAGGAACTAACCCGGATTAACAAAACCATCGCCGACGGCGCGCTCGCGCAGAACAAGGTCTTGCAAGAGACATTCGCCAAAGCGCGCGGGGCGCGTCTGCATTTCCTCGGGCTTGTTTCCGATGGCGGCGTGCACAGTCACTACGCGCATCTGGTCGCGCTGGCCAATGCCGCCAAGGAGGCCGGTGTTACCGACATCATGGTGCACGCCTTCACCGATGGTCGCGATACTTCGCCGACCGGCGGCGCGGATTACTTGGCCACACTTAACCGTGAGTTGCAACCCAGCGGCGCGCGCATCGCTACGGTCGTAGGCCGCTACTATGCGATGGATCGCGATAAGCGCTGGGAACGCACCAAGCTGGCCTGGGACGCGATCGTTTTCGGCCGAGGCAAACTTTGCCATCAGTCCTTCTCCGCCGCTATCGCTGAGGAATACGTGCGAAACACAACGGATGAGTTCCTCAAGCCGTTGATCTTTGCCTTACCGGACGAACAGCGCGCGCGCAATGGCGATGTCGTCTTCTTTTTCAACTTCCGGGCGGATCGCGCACGGCAGTTATCGCAGGCGTTTATTTATCCCGACTTCGAAGCCTTTGATCGCGGCGTTCAGCTCAAGGTACACTATGTCACGATGACGGAGTACGACGATACCTACGGCGTCCCGTTCGCTTTCGCGCCGGAAAGCTTTACAAACATTCTGGGCGAAGTCGCGAGCCGCGCTGGCAAGAAGCAACTACGCATCGCCGAGACTGAGAAGTATCCACACGTAACCTACTTCTTTAACGCAGGAAACGAGACGCCGTTTTCAGGCGAGGATCGGATCATTATACCCTCGCCCAAGGTCGCGACCTATGACCTAAAGCCGGAGATGAGTGCCTTGGAAGTAACTGAGACTCTCCTTGACAGGATGGTCGACTACGATCTTATCGTCCTGAACTTCGCCAATCCAGACATGGTAGGTCACACCGGAGTGGTAGAAGCTGGGATCAAGGCGGTGGAAACCGTCGATGCCTGCTGTGGGCGGGTCATTCCGAGGTTGCTTGAGTTGGGCGGTAAAGCTTTGATCACAGCGGACCACGGCAACTGCGAGTTAATGCGCAACCCGGACGGCTCACCTAACACCGCGCACACGACTAACCTCGTTTACTGCATTTACGTTGCCGAAGATGGTTCTAAATTCCGAGTGCAGGATGGCATCCTGGCCGACGTCGCCCCGACCCTGCTCTTTCTGCTCGGCTTGGACAAGCCAAAAGAGATGTCTGGTCACAATCTTCTGGTTTCCCGCGATCAAGTTTCCGGATCGTGAGCCTTTACCCGAATGCCTTCTCATGGCTTGTCCCAATACCGGCGGGAATGGCTGGCGCCCGATCTATTGGCGGGTGCAATACTTGCGGCCTGCTTGCGGCCAGCGGCAGTAGGTGATTTATCACTGGTCAACCCTATCGCGGATCGCAGGTATCAGGCAATGAAGTAAGAGATGAGCTGGTTGTTTGACCTACATCGAACGCAGCCGATAGCCCATGCCATCGGAGTGCTTGCATTTGTTTGCGTCCTGGGAATGATGCTCGGCAGTCTGAAGTTTCGCGGCATAGGCCTCGGGACTGCCGGCGTGCTTTTTGCCGGAATCGTTTGTGGCCATTTCGGCCAACCGGTCGATCATGATACCCTGGCATTGGTCAAAGAGTTCGGACTTATTCTCTTTGTCTTTACCATAGGTGTGCAATTGGGACCCGGGTTTTTTGCGGCTTTCCGGCATCAAGGGGTAAAGTTCAACCTACTTGCCGGCGCAATTGTCATCTGTGGCGTGGTAATCGCGGCACTGGCTGGCTGGATGGGTGGATTCGCCAAAGCGGCCGTGCCCGGAATTTTCGCCGGCGCCTCTACGAATACACCTTCGCTTGGTGCGGCTACCCAGACTCTGGCCTCGATGCCGAACATAACTGGCGAGCAACTAAATCTGCCGGCCCTGGCTTACGCTGTGACTTATCCGACGGCCATCGTCGGCATTATCGCCACCCTTCTCTTATTAAAGGCGGTCTTTCGCATCGATGCTCCGCGCGAGGCACTCGAGTTTGCTGCCCCGACTCAAGCGCGAGGACAAGCGCTCGAGCGCCGGACACTCATCGTAACTAACCCGAACCTGGACGGCGTCCGAATCGATTCGATTCCCGCGCGCGTCGAATCCGGCGTTACCATCTCGCGTGTTCGAAATGCCGAAGGAACTATCGTTGCCACAGATCCGACGGTCGTTCACCGGAACGATCGCATGCTCGTAGTCGGAACCCGTGCCGGCCTGGAGCAGTTCCAGCGCGTCGTAGGTGAAGAAAGCAAGGAAGACCTCGTCCTGGAAGAAAGCGGGATCACTGACCGGCGTGTGGTAGTTACTGAGAATAATGCACTTGGTAAGACAATTCATGAATTGGACTTGGACGAACGGTTCCAGGTCGCCGTTACCAGAGTGACGCGCGCGGACCTGGAAATGACTGCGGTCCCAAACCTGCGACTACAATTTGGCGACCGTCTGCTCATCGTTGGCCAGAAAGAAGACCTGGATAAAGCAGCCGCGGCGGTTGGTAACTCTTTAAAGGAACTTAACGCCACTCATTTCATACCTTTCTTTATCGGTATCGTTCTGGGAATCGCACTTGGCACGCTGCCCATCCCGTTCCCCGGCTTACCACAACCACTCAAGCTCGGATTAGCCGGCGGACCGCTTATTGTCGCTCTGATTGTGGGTCGAATCGGCCGAATTGGACGGCACATATGGAATATGCCGACGAATACCAATCTGGCCTTTCGCGAGTTTGGCATCGCGCTCTTTTTCGCCGCTGTCGGCCTGAGTGCGGGTGCAAACTTTTTCCAAACTGTGTTTAGCTCGACCGGCATCTATTGGCTGTTAGCCGGGCTGGGCGTCACCGTGCTGCCCTTGCTCCTGATCGGTGTCATAGGTCGCGCAGTGTTAAAGTTAAACTTTATCGACCTAAGCGGACTCCTTGCCGGAAGTATGACTGATCCGCCGGCACTGGCTTTTGCTTGTAACCTCGCCGGCTCGGATGCGCCGACGGTAAGTTACGCGACTGTTTATCCTTTCACTACCTTGTTGCGCATTCTAGCGGCGCAACTTTTAGCCATTCTTCTATTTCGATGAACACTCCTACCCTTGGTGAAGCGCGCATCCCGTCGAGGGCTGGTCGTCACGCCGTGAGCGATGACGTTCGGATTCCCGAGCACATTGAAGCCGGCGCTGAGCCCGGCTTGTTGTTCGAGGAGGCTGGTCCGCGAGCCAGACTTTTTTTTGAGGGGAAGCACACCCGTGCCGGGATAGTTACGTGCGGCGGTTTATGTCCCGGCATTAACAACGTTATTCGGTCGCTCTTCCTTGAGTTACATTACGGCTATGGCGTGAAGGAGGTGCTCGGTTTTCGCGGCGGTTACGCAGGCCTGGATCCGAACTGCGGTTTCGAGCCGGTCACAATCACTTCCGCGTTCGTGGACTGCATTCACCAACAGGGCGGCACGGTGCTGAGCTCCTCGCGTGGTCCGGTCGATGTCACTCGGG
>Ga0081539_10006587_pt1 | contig 11042 bp, 12 predicted proteins | sample TabmetS4T2R2_FD_71023 | JGI IMG/M metagenome (GOLD analysis project Ga0081539, IMG submission 71023) | Tabebuia heterophylla rhizosphere microbial communities from the University of Puerto Rico - S4T2R2 | ecosystem: Host-associated > Plants > Roots > Rhizosphere ... | reverse complement strand
GGCCGGGCCTGCCACACCTGTTCGAGATGTTCCACGGCCGCGGTGGAAGCGTCCGCGGCATCGTTCCAGCCCTCGAAGGCGGCGATGGCCACGGGGGAGCGGAGCAGCGGGAGGCCGTCGAACTCAGTCATAGGAGACAGCGTACGTGCGGGCTCCGCACGGCACTCGTCGGCCGCGCCGCGCGGGGCGGCCGGGGCTGGGCCGAGCGTAGGGTCACCCGGAGCCGCCGCCGGCGTACGCGCGGGGTGCCAGCACGGCCGCGCAGCGCAGGTTGCGGTAGTGGCCGCGGTGGTCGAGACCGTACCCGACGATCAGGCCGGGGCCGACGTCGAAGCCGACGTACGTGGGCGTGTCCGCGAAGCGGGCCGTCTCCGGCTTGCGCAGCAGGGCGCACACCGCGATCGAGGCCGGCGCCCGCTGCGCCAGGTTGGCGATCAGCCAGGACATCGTCAGCCCGGTGTCGATCACCCCGTCCACGATGATCACATCGCGGCCCGCGATGTCCAGCTCCAGGTCCTTCAGCAGGCGCACCGAGCCGGACGCGCGGTTGCGGGTGCCGTACGACTTGAGGGCCATCCAGCCGATCTCCACCTGACCGGGGTAAGCGCGGGCGAGGTCGACGGTGAACGTGGCCGCCCCGCCGAGCACGCCGATCAGCATCGGCTCGAGTCCGTCGTACGCGGCGTACAACTCCGCGGCGAGCTCGCCGACCCGGGCCAGGATCTGCTCCTCGGTGAGGAGCACCGCTTCGAGATCGTCCGCCACCTGGTCGGCGTCCACGCCGCCACCTCCCACCGCCTGCGCCGATGATGTCACGGTGCGGCCGGCCCGGCCGGGTTCACAGCGTCCGATCCATGAGCGACACGCCGGTCACCGGGGTGAAGCCGCTGCGGGCGTACAGATCGGTGGCCGCGGTGTTCGCGGTCTCGGTCTGCACCGACAGGCGATGCGCGCCGGCGGCGCGCGCGTCGTCCGCCACGTGCCCGAGCAGTGCGCGGGCGACGCCGTACCGGCGCCAGTGCGGGGCTACGTAGAGATCGCGCACCAGCCACGCGGTGCGCAACGTGAGCGCCGCGGGCACCACGGTGACCGAGCAGATGCCCTGCGCCCGGTCGCCGGCGGCCACGTAGAGCCGGGCGCGCGACGAGATCAGCTGGTCGCGCAGCCAGTCCGCGACGGCCTCGGGCGCCGGGTTGGCGCCGTAGTGCTGGCGGTACTCGTCGAACAGCTCGGCCGCGTCCGCGAACAGCGGGTGCGTCGCGGTGATGGGCCCCACCGGCACGGTCATACGTCCATGGTTGCGGATATCTCAGGCAAGAAGAGGTGCAAAGCCGCACAATGCAACCGTGGCGCACATTGATCAGGTACTCGGGCCGGCCGACGACACGGTGACGTTCTTCCAGCCCCGCGCCATGGTGTACGTGACGATGCTCTGGGTCGTCGCGGCCGTCTGGGTGCCGTGCGTGGTGGTCTACGCGCTGCTGCGCTCCGGCCTCGGTGCCCAGCCGGACGTGGTGGCCTGCGTCGAGGCCGCGCTGATCGTCCCGCCGGTGCTGGCGGCGCTGATCCTGCTGGCGGCCTGGCGGCGCCTGGGCTGGCTGCACAGCTCGATGCACGGTCTCGACTTCGCCGCGACCGGCCGCCGCCCCGTGCACCTGCCGTGGGGCGGTGTCGGCACGGTCACGCTGCGGGGCCGGGGGCCGTTCACCGAGCTGGTGGTCACGCCGGTCGAGGAGGACTTCGCCGAGGTGGGGGACGGGCCCGGGGGCCGGCCGCGGCTGCGGCGGCGCGGGGGCGAGGTGGCATACCTGGTGGACGTCGGTCTCATGTCACCCGGACCGGCGGTGCTCCTCGCCGAGCTGCACCGCCGGCTGCCCAGCAAGGTGTGACCTTCTCGGCGTGGCCGTCCGCCGTGATGCGCGTTACGACGGCCGCCGTGCCGGCCGCCGGCCGGGAAGAATGGGTCGCGATGAACGGACGACGACCCGCCGCGGTGCTCTTCGACATGGACGGCACGCTGGTGGACAGCGAGAAGATCTGGGATGTGGCGCTGCACGAGCTCGCGGTGCGAGCCGGCGGCGCGCTCTCGCCGGCGGCCCGGCGCGCGATGATCGGCAGCAGCATGGCGACGAGCATGCGCATCCTGCGGGACGATCTCGGCCAGCCGGACCGGCCGGAGCCGCCGGATGTGGCGTGGTTGACCGACCGGGTGTTCGCGCTCTTCCGGCAGGGTCTGGTGTGGCGGCCGGGCGCGTCCGAACTGCTGCGCGCGGTCCGTGCGGCCGGCCTGCCCACCGCGCTGGTCACCTCGACCGGCCGCGCCCTGGTCGAGGTGGCGCTGGAGACCATCGGCCGGGCGAACTTCGACGCGGTGGTCTGCGGCGACGAGGTGACCCGACCCAAGCCCGACCCGGAGCCCTACCGGCTGGCGGCGGATCTGCTCGGGGTGGCGATCGAGGACTGCGTGGCGATCGAGGACTCCCCGACCGGGGTGGCCAGTGCGGTGGCCTCGGGCGCGGCGGTGCTCGCCGTGCCGGCCGAGCTCGAGCTGCCGTCGACCGACGGGATCCACCTCCGCGAGTCGCTCGAGGGGGTGGACCCCGCCTATCTGGCGCGGCTGCTCACTCGTGAGCTGTCGCAGTCAGGACGTCGAGCCGGGCCGCCTTGATCGATGGCAGTGCGGCGCCCGGCACCTTCGCACGTCCGCCCGTAGAAGGCCCGCTCCGGGATCACCCTGAGATGTCGATCTGACAGCAAGTGGCGGTTGACCGACGTCATCGGTGACGTCATAGTGATGGCATGGATCTGACGCCGTACCTGGAGACGCTCCGGGCCGACCTGGCCGCCGCCGCCGCGCCCGGCGGGCCGGAGACGATGCGCGCCGCCGAGCTGCTCGGCCGCTCGCTGGAGGCCTCGGCCCGGCTCGCGCTGCTGGAGGCGCTGTCCCACGCGGCCGCCGAGATCACCACCCGCCTGCCCGACGCGAGCGTCGAGGTGCGGCTTCACGGCCGGGCCGCCGACTTCGTGGTCACCCACGACGTCGGGGAACCGGGCGCCCCGGAAGGGCTCCGGTTCTCCGCGCCGTCCGGAGGACCAGGTGCCGGTGGCAGCACAGCCTGGGGGACGCCACCCGGCCCGGTGCCGCCGCCGGACGGCGGCGAGCTGGCCCGGCTCACCCTGCGCATGCCCGAAGCGCTCAAGACGCACGTCGAGCAGAGCGCGGCCGCGGAAGGCATCTCGGTCAACGCTTGGCTGGTCCGCGCGGTGACCGCGGCGGTCAACAGCCCGGGAAGCGGGCCGCCGCCGGGCCGCGGTGCCCGGCCCGGCCGGCGCGTCACCGGTTACTTCCAGGCCTGAAGGAGGCCCTCATGTACGAGTTCGAGCATCCGCGGCCGGTCACCGTCGTCCTGGGGGCCATGAGCGGCGTCGTCGAGGTCACCGGCGAGGAGCGCGACACCGTGCAGGTCGACGTGCAGCCGGCCGCCGGTGGCGAGGCGGCGCAGCGAGCCGCCGGGGACACGGCCGTGACGCTCGACGGTGACACCCTGCGGGTGCAGGCGCCCGGCGCCGAGCACTGGCAGTGGCGGCGCACGCCGCCGCTGCGGATCACCGTGCGGGTGCCCGCGGGCAGCACGCTGACCGGCCAGAGCGTCTCGGCCGACATCCGGGTCACCGGCGTGCTGGACGCGGTCCGGCTCGACGTGGCCTCGGCCACCGTGGAGCTGGCCGAGGCGACCGGAAACGTGGATCTGGCGGCGGCGAGCGGCGACCTGGCCGTCAGGCGCGTCGGCGGGTCGCTGCGGATCAAGAGCCTGTCCGGGGACCTGCGCATCGGTGACGTCGCCGGTGACGTCAACGCGGAGACCGCGAGCGGTGACATCGGGATCCGCAGCGCCGGCGGATCGCTGCGGGCGGCCAGCGCGAGCGGTCGTGTCGCCGTCGGCGTTCTCCGGCAGGGTCAGGCGGCGCTGCGCACGGCGTCGGGTGACGTCGAGCTCGGCGTCGCCGCCGGCACCGGCGTCTGGCTGGACCTGGAGAGCCTGTCCGGCCGGTCGGCCAGCGACCTCACGATGCGGGGGCCGACGCCGCCGGATGCCGGCTCCGCGACGCTCGAAGTGCGCGTCCGCACGCTGAGCGGAGACATCCGGGTGTACCGGGCGGGCGGTCGTCCCCAGGCGGCGGCGTGACGGTGCCTCGCCGCCGGCCGGCGCGACTCAGGTGCCGGGCTTGACGAGTCCGGTCTCGTACGCCAGCACCACCGCCTGGGTGCGATCGCGCAGACCGAGCTTGGTGAGCACATGACCGACGTGTGTCTTGATCGTCGTCTCGCCGACCCGCAGCGCCGCCGCGATCTCGGCGTTGGAGTGGCCGCGGGCCACGTGCAACAGCACCTCCCGCTCCCGCTCGGTCAGCGCGTCGAGCTGCGCCGGCGCGGTGGTCTCCGGGGCGGGGAGCACCTCCGCCATCCGGGCGAGGACGCGGGTCAGCACGGCCGGGGTGATCACCGCGCCGCCGGCGGCGACCGCCCGCACGGCCGTGGCCAGCTCGCCGGCCGGCGCGTCCTTGCGCAGGAAGCCGCCGGCGCCGGCCGCGATCGCGCCCAGGACGTGCTCGTCGCCGTCGTGCACGGTGAGGATCAACACGCGCACCGGCAGCCCCGCCGCGACGACCGCCCGGGTGACGGCAAGGCCGTCCAGCCGCGGCAGCACGGTGTCGGCGATCAGGACGTCCGGCAGCAGACGCCGGGCCAGCTCGACCGCCTCCGGCCCGTCACCTGCCTCGCCCACCACGACGATCTCGCCGTCCGCCGCACCCGCGGCCTCGGTCCCGGCAGCGGCGCCGGTGGCGGACAGCACCGACCGCAGTCCGGAGCGCTGCATCGGCGCCGCGTCCGCCACGAGCACTCGCACCGGGCGAGGGCGTCTGGCGGCGTGCATGGCGGTCACCCTAGGGGATCGTCGCCGGCCGGTGTGATCTCGATCCCCGGCGGCGCGGCGGCCGCCGGGAACGGCGGCGGCGTCCCGCCGAACTCGGGGCACAGGCGCTGGTGGCTGCACCAGCCGCAGAGCCGGCTGGGCTTGGGCCGGAAGTCCTGTTCGCGTTTCGCCCGCTCGATCGCCGCGGAGAGGGCCACCAGGGTGCGCTCGAAGCGCCGCAGCTCGTCGGCGTCCGGGCTGTAGTCGCAGAGCTCGGCGTCCTTGAGGTAGACCAGGCGCAGCACCTTGGGCACCACCCCGCGGGTGCGCCACAGCACCAGCGCGTAGAACTTGAGCTGGAACAGCGCCCGGCCCTCGAAGGCCTCCCGCGGCGCACCGCCGGTCTTGTAGTCGACCACCCGCAGGTCGCCGCCGGGTGAGACGTCGAGCCGGTCGACGTAGCCGCGGATCAGCAGCTCCTCGTCGATCCGCGCGGCGATCAGGCTCTCCCGCTCGGCCGGCTCCAGGCGGCGCGGATCCTCCACCGCGAAATAGCCGTCGAGCAGGGCGCGGGCACTGCCGAGAAAGGCGGCCAGCCGGCCCGGCTCGGCGAGCACGCCGGGCCGGGGCAGCAGGGCGGGCTCGGGCATCGGGGCGACCGGGGCGCTCGGCTGCCTCGGCCCGGCGATCGGGCCGGGGCGCAGGCCCAGCGCGTCGGCGTCGGCGTCGGCGGCGGCCGGATCGATGCCCGCGTCGCCGCCGGCGGGCGGCTCCGCCGCCGTGAAGATCGCCGCGAGCTCGGGCTGCTGCTCGAGCAGGGCGGCCCAGGCGGGCGCGACCAGCGCGGCCGCCGCCTCGGGCGTGCGCGCGGTCGCGGGCAGGTCGAACAGGCGCTCCAGGACGGCGTGCACGAGGGTGCCCCGGACCTGGTCGGCCGACGGCTGCTCGGGCAGCTTGTCGATGGTGCGGAAGCGGAACAGCAACGGGCAGGTCTTGAAGTCGGCGGCCCGCGACGGCGACAGCGACGGGCCGGCGAGGGCCAGATCGGGCTGGGCCGGATCGGGCTGGGCCGGATCGGGCTGGGCCGGATCGGGCTGGGCCGGATCGGGCTGGGCCGGATCGGACTGAGCCGGGGTGGCGGGTAACGCCGTCTGTGCCGTCATGCCAGAGAGGCTAGGGCAGGCGTACGACGAAAACGTGTGTCGGCGCCGGGGCGCGGACTCCGTAGCATCGACGGCGTGAGCGACGGCCGGGTCGACGACAGCGCAGCGCGGGCTCGCCGGATCCGCCGGCCGGTGGGCCGGGTCCTGGGCATCCCGGTCTACGCCCACTCGTCGATGCTGCTGCTCGCCGCCCTGGTGACCGTCGTCTACGGCAACTACGCGCAGGCCGAGCTGCGGCTGCCCGGGCCGGCCGGCTACCTGCTCGGTCTCGGCTTCGTGGCCTGCCTGCTCGGTTCGGTGCTGCTGCACGAGCTCGGCCACGCGCTGACCGCACGCCGTTTCGGCATCGAGGTGCGCGGCATCACGCTCGAGCTGCTCGGTGGCTGGACCGAGATGGACCGCGACGCGCCCAGCCCGCGGGTGGACGCCGTGGTCAGCCTCGCCGGCCCGGCGGTCTCGCTGGTGCTCGGCGGCCTGGCCACGGCGGCCGCGCTGGCCCTGCCGGAGCGCACCGCGGCCGGTCAGATCGCGTTCCAGCTGGCGGCCAGCAACGTCCTCGTGGCGGTCTTCAACGTGCTGCCGGGCCTGCCGCTGGACGGCGGCCGGGCGCTGCGCGCCGGGCTGTGGGCTCTGATCAAGGACCGGAACCGGGCCACCGAGACGGCCGGCTGGGCCGGGCGGGTCCTCGCTCTCGCCACCGCGGTGGCGGCGCTCGTGCTCTACCGGACGCAGATCCTGTCCCTGTTCGGGCTGCTCTTCGTGCTGCTGGTGGCCGTCACCCTGTGGCAGGGCGCCGGCCAGTCGATCCGGCTGGCCCGGATGGCCCGCCGGTTCCCGCTGGTCGATCTCGCGGGACTGGCCCGCCCTCTGCTGGCCGTGCCGGCCGGCACCCCGCTGGGCGAGGCCCACCGGCGCCGGGCGCAGGACCCGCGACCCAACGTGGCGCTCGCCGTGTCGGACGCGGCCGGTAATCTCACCGCACTGGTCGACCCGGTCGCCGCCGAGCGGGTGCCGGTGGACCGCCGCCCCTGGGTGGCGGTCGACACGGTCGCCCGGTCCCGCGACGCGGTGCCCACGCTCGCCCTCGGGCTCACCGGCGAGCAGGTGGTCCGCGCCCTGCGGGCGCACCCGGCCACGCAGTACGTGGTGACCTCCGGCGACGATGTGGTGGGCGTGCTGCGCGCCGGCGACGTCGCCGAGGTGCTGCAGCCGCGCCGCGCCAGGGATGTCAGGTAAGCAGCAACAGAGAGAAGAATTGTGACCATCACGCCAGCCACCGTCGTCGACGAGCCGCTTCCCGCGCACCGCGGGCCGTTCCGGGCGGGCGACCGCGTCCAGCTCACCGATCCGAAGGGCCGGATGCACACGATCGTCCTGGAGGCCGGGCGGTCGTACCACACGCACCGCGGCGCGCTCGAGCACGACGCGCTGATCGGGCGGCCGGAGGGCTGCGTGGTCACCTCCGCCGGCGGCACCGCGTACCTGGCGCTGCGCCCGCTGCTCTGCGACTACGTGCTGTCGATGCCGCGCGGCGCGCAGGTCGTCTATCCGAAGGACGCCGCACAGATCGTCGCGATGGGCGACGTCTTCCCGGGCGCCAAGGTGCTCGAGGCGGGCGCGGGTTCGGGCGCCCTGACCTGTTCGCTGCTGCGCGCCGTGGGCAGCGGCGGCGAACTGCACTCGTACGAGGTACGCGACGACTTCGCGGTGATCGCCCGCAAGAACGTCGAGTCCTTCTTCGGCGGCCCGCACCCGGCGTGGCACCTGCATTCCGGCGACGTGGCGGACAACCCGGAGACCGGCTTCGACCGGATCGTGCTGGACATGCTGACCCCGTGGCAGGCGCTCGACATGGTCGAACGGTCGCTGGTGCCCGGCGGTGTCCTCATCGGCTACGTGGCCACCACCCCGCAGCTGTCCGAACTGGTCGAGGCGCTGCGCGAGCGAGGCGGCTGGACCGAGCCGCGGGCCTGGGAGACGCTGATCCGCGACTGGCACGCCGAAGGCCTCGCCGTGCGCCCGGACCACCGGATGATCGCGCACACCGCGTTCCTGGTGTCGGCGCGCCGGCTGGCGCCGGGGGTGACGGCGCCGCCGCGGCGGCGCAAGCCGAGCAAGGGAGCCGAAGCGTACGCGCTGCGCCGCGCCGCGCAGGCGGCTCCGGCCGCCGAGGCGGCGGAGGCGGGCGGGTCGGGCGCAGACCGCGGGGTGTGACGGTCGCGCCCGGGTCGGGTAGCTTCCAACGCGGCACAAGGCAGGCGCGGGAGGATCGGGTGGGCGCGATGAGTTCTCCGCCGTTCGGCGGCAGCAACGAGATGCCGGCGGTCTTCCCGGACTGGTCGCCGTACCAGGACCTGGACTCGGCGGCCCGCGCCTACCTGCGCGACCCCGAGGTGGCGCTGGACGCGCTGTTCGGCGTGCTGCGCGGCGCGTCGGTGCTCTGCTTCACGCTGGAGCGCTTCGTCAACGAGGTGAACGGCGTCTGGCAGGAGGTCGTCATCTGCGACGGCAGCCGGCTGGTGCTGTGGCACGGCGAGGACGTGGCGCCGGGCGACGGTCCGGTCGGCTCGATGACCTCGTCGCTGCGCGTGGTACCGCTGTCCACCGTCACCGAGGTGGGCTGCCGGCGCCGGCTGACCCGCACCGCGAACGGGCAGGCCCGGGTCGACAGCATCGACGTCTACCTGCTGCTCAGCTCGATCGACGACGCCGTGCCGCCGCCCGGCATGGACGAGGGCGAGGGCCGGGCCGCGGTGCGCCATGACGCGCTGCGCTTCGGCAAGACGCTGGACGACGGCGGCCCGGGGCAGATCGCCCGGCTGGAGGAGTTCTCCCGGGTCGTCGCGTCCCTCGTCGGACGTCCGACACTGTGAGAATCCGACACTGCGCCGAGAACCGGCGTGGGCAGTGTTTCGGATGTGACTTTTTCCGCGTTTGCCGCCCCTCGGCGAACCTTGCCGGATGCGACCGCCTCGCGTCGAAAGGGCGGTTTCAGTCCGCGTCCGGACCGGCCACCTCGACGTCGTCGGCGGCGCGCACGACGTGGATGCAGTCGCCCGGGCACTCCTTGGCGGCGTCGATCACCTCGAGCCGCAGCCGGGCCGGCACGTCGGTGCGCACGCCGGGGGATTGCAGCAGCTCACCGCCCGAATCCTTGACGTACGCCAAGCCGTCGACGTCGAACTCGAAGACCTCCGGCGCGTACTGCACGCAGAGGCCGTCGCCGGTGCACAGGTCCTGATCCACCCAGACCCGCAGCTGTTCGGTACCGGTCCGCGCCGACACTTCGCACCTCCTGGAAACGGTTCTGTCCGACGGTACCGGATGCCTCCGACAAGCACCCCGAGGGCACCAGCCGAATGGATCAAGACTCGGTGACGAGGGTGTTGCATGGGTCGAAATCCGGGCCCCACCGGTTAGTGTTATCCCAAGACGTTCGAGCCCCCGGGGAGGTGGGACGTGGCACGTAGCGACGAGGCGGACTCACGCGCCGCACGTTGGGAGAAAGAGGCCAACGATCTCTCCAGCCAGGTCGCGTTCCTGCAGGAGGAACTGGCACTGGTTCGGCGTAAGTTGACCGAAAGCCCGCGACACGTCCGGCAGCTCGAGGAACGGCTTGCGGCGACGCAGGCGCAGCTGGCCCGACTGACCGAGAACAACGACCGGCTCGTGGCGACCCTCAAGGAAGCCCGGGCCCAGATCGTCACTCTCAAGGAAGAGATTGACCGGCTCGCCCAGCCGCCCAGCGGCTACGGCGTCTTCCTGGCCGCGCACGAGGACGGGACCGTCGACGTCTTCACCGGCGGCCGCAAGCTGCGGGTGGCGGTGTCTCCGTCGCTGGAGGTCGAGGAGCTCAAGCGGGGGCAGGAGGTCCTGCTCAACGACGCGCTCAACGTCGTCGACGCGTTCGGCTACGAGCGGTCCGGCGAGGTGGTCCTGCTCAAGGAGGTGCTGGCCGGCCCGCACGGCGAGCCGGGCGACCGGGCCCTGGTGGTGTCCCACGCCGACGAGGAGCGGATCGTCTTCCTCGCCGATTCGCTGCACGTGGCCGCGCTGCGGGCGGGGGACTCGCTGATGATCGAGCCCCGCTCGGCGTACGCGTACGAGCGGATTCCCAAGAGCGAGGTGGAGGAGCTCGTCCTGGAGGAGGTGCCCGACGTCGACTACGGCGACATCGGCGGCCTGCACGCCCAGATCGAGGCGATCCGCGACGCCGTGGAGCTGCCGTTCCTGCACGCCGAGCTGTTCCGGGAGCACCAGCTGCGGCCGCCGAAGGGCATCCTGCTCTACGGCCCGCCCGGCTGCGGCAAGACCCTGATCGCCAAGGCGGTGGCCAACTCGCTGGCCAAGAAGATCGCCGAACGGCGCGGTGAGGAGAAGCACACCAGCTACTTCCTCAACATCAAGGGCCCGGAGCTGCTGAACAAGTACGTGGGTGAGACCGAGCGGCACATCCGCCTGGTCTTCCAGCGCGCCCGGGAGAAGGCCGGCGAGGGCACCCCGGTCATCGTGTTCTTCGACGAGATGGACTCGATCTTCCGGACCCGGGGCTCGGGCGTCTCCAGCGACGTGGAGAACACGATCGTTCCCCAGCTGCTCAGCGAGATCGACGGGGTCGAGGGCCTGGAGAACGTGATCGTCATCGGCGCCTCCAACCGGGAGGACATGATCGACCCGGCGATCCTGCGGCCGGGCCGGCTGGACGTCAAGATCAAGATCGAGCGCCCGGACGCCGAGGCGGCCAAGGACATCTTCTCCAAGTACATCCTGCGCGACCTGCCGCTGTCCGGCGACGACCTGGCCGAGCACGGCAACGACCGGGACGTCACGGTGGCCGCGATGATCGAGGCCGTCGTGCTGCGGATGTACACCGAGAGCGAGGAGAACCGCTTCCTCGAGGTCACCTACGCCAACGGTGACAAGGAGGTCCTGTACTTCAAGGACTTCAACTCCGGCGCGATGA
>Ga0081539_10006586_pt1 | contig 11045 bp, 9 predicted proteins | sample TabmetS4T2R2_FD_71023 | JGI IMG/M metagenome (GOLD analysis project Ga0081539, IMG submission 71023) | Tabebuia heterophylla rhizosphere microbial communities from the University of Puerto Rico - S4T2R2 | ecosystem: Host-associated > Plants > Roots > Rhizosphere ... | reverse complement strand
GGGACGCTGACCCACATCCCCGACGACGTCCGGCTGGCGGCGGCGCGGGCCGTGCGCCACGGCAGGAGCGTGTCGTGCGCATGGGAGGTTGCCGTACCGGAAGACATGGAGCGGTCGACGACGACGTGCCCGTGCGCCGCCGACATGCCGGGTGCCGAGGACATGCCGCCTGGCTTCCACGCCGACCGGCGCTGGGGCTTTTCGTCGGAGCGGCTCGGCATCACGTTCCACGGCAACACCATCACCCACCTTGACTCGCCGTGCCACATCTTCTGGGACGGCACGATGTACAACGGGCGGTCGCACTCGATGGTCGACGCCGCAACGGGATCGGCGTGGGCGGCCGTCACGGCGGCGGCGAACGGGATCATCACGCGTGGTGTCCTGCTGGACATTGCGAGGGTCCGCGATGTGCCGTGGTTGGAACCGGGGCAGGGAGTGTTTCCCGACGATCTCGCGGAGGCCGAGCGTCGCCAGGGAGTGCGGGTGCGATCCGGTGATGCGGTCCTGCTGCGGACCGGCTACGGCCGCGTCCGGCACGAGACCGGTGCGACCAGCGGTTTCACGCACGCCGGCTGGCACGCGTCCTGCCTGCCGTGGCTGCAGGAACGGCAGGTCGCTCTGATCGGCGCGGACACTCCGCAGGACGCTCAGCCGTCGGGGTACGAAGACGTGCTGATGCCGGTTCACGCCGTGAGTCTCGTCGCGATGGGTCTGTGGTTGCTCGACAACTGCGACCTGGAGGTGTGCGCGACGACGGCTGCCGAGCTCGGCCAGTGGGACTTCCACCTCGCAGTCGCGCCGGTCCGCTTCGCCGGTACGTCCGGTAGCCCGGTCAACCCGATCGCCACATTCTGACTGCGGCTGCGCCGCTGTACGGGGGCAGACCGATCGCTCGGCCGCATGCTTGGATGGCGAGGTGACCACCCACTCCGAATCCGAGCGGATCGTAAGCGCCAACCGCGATATTGCGGCGCCGGCGGAAGAGATCTTCGAACTTATCGCCGACCCATCGCAACAACCCCGGTGGGACGGCAACGACAACCTCTCCGAGGCGCCTGCCGGGCAGCGGGTCCGCGCTGCCGGTGACGTCTTTGTCATGACGAACACGAACGGCAATGTCCGGGAGAACCACGTGGTCGAGTTCATCGAAGGGCGCCGGATCGCGTGGCGACCCGCCGAACCAGGGAGGCCTGCGCCCGGACACCTGTGGCGATGGGAGCTTGAGCCGATCGACTCGTCACGGACGCGGGTCACCCACACTTACGACTGGAGCGACCTGACCGATCAGAGCCGCATCCCGCGCGCCCAAGCGACCACCGCGGACAAGCTGAAGGCCTCGCTCGACCGACTCGCCGCCCTCGCGGAATGAGAGCATGGTCCTTCGCGAGCACCGAAGGGTAACGAAGCGGACCCGGAGGCCCGGATGCATGTCAGTCACGACGAGGGCCGAACGGCATTTCTAGCGGAACTGGATGCTTTCGTGTCCGTCGCCCGCGGACTGAACGACCTTGAGCTCATGGCGGTCAGTCGCTGCACGGGATGGACTGTCGGCGATGTGATCGTCCACGTGCATCTTGGCCTACAGGAAATGCTGTTGGGTGTGGTCAGCCCGACGGAGGGACCGGCCGACACCGATGCAAGCGACTATTGGCGTTTTACTCCGCGGACGAATGAGGAGGCCGACCCGGTGGCGGGTATGCGCTTCGTTCGGATTCTCGGAGCGGCCTATCGGCGTCCGACGGGGCTGGTTCGCCACCTGGTTCCCACGGCGGATGGTGTCCGATCCGCGGTTACGGCCCTGGCGGAAGGAGCGGTGCGCTTTCAGGGCCATGTGCTCTTGACTGGTGACTTCCTCGCGACGTGGGCGGTGGAGTTGGCAGTTCACCATTTGGATTTGGGCGCTGAACTCGCCACGGGGCCGCCGGCAGCGCCGGCATTGCGTTTGGCACGGTCGACGATTGAGGCGCTGGTCAACGAGGAGCTGCCCAGCGCGTGGGCGGACGAGACCGGAGTCCTTCTGGGCGCCGGACGAGTCCGGCCCGATTCGAGCCAGGTAGAGGCTTGCCCGCTGCTCAGGAAGTTGCCCGTCCTCGGTTGATACCCGCCACGCTCTGATCGGCCCACCGGTGGAGCCGAGTCGGGGTCTGTCGATCGAGGGCTTCACCGCCGAGGCGTTGACAATGAGGGTGCGGACCGCCGTACGTTCTGCATCATCACGTTCGCCGTGGCAGCCGCCATGGCTCGCGCCGACGTGGTGATCCAGACAAGGCCCGGTGGTACCTCCCGCACGCCCGAGACCTCCGAGGCAATGTGAGACGGTACGGCGTGGCAGGCCTCGTCGCCCGAGGTACGGGTGCACGTCGCGCGCCGAGGAGCGAGGATGAAGCGCGGCAGCTACTGATCGAGGCGGGGCGACCACCCGCTCGCCGCCGAGCGGTGCCGTGTCTGATCGGCGACTTATCCCGTACCGTCCGGTGCGGACATCTCACCCCATCGTTGAATACTCTGGTGCTGGGTCTCGCCGGACGGTGGGAGGGATAGCGGTTGACGACGCCAGGAAGATCGACTGATCGCCACGAAATACTGCGAGGAAAGCTTCTCGAGATCAATACCTGGGCCATGCTGCTCGTCATCGCCCTCGTGCTGGAGAGATCATCGGGTGCCATCGTCGCCATTTTCAAGACCACACGACCGGTCGACGCGAAGGTGTGGGCGGCCGTGTTCACCATGGCGCTGGTTTTCGGTCTGCTGCTCGCGACCACCGTGGGCCATCTGGTGCTGCACGTGAAGTTCGAGGCCGAGTACACCTACTGGTACGTCGTGCTCGACAACCTCTTCCTGACCGTCCCGCTCTACGTCGCGGTGCGGTTCATGGCGGCGTCCACCGGGTTCGATGAGACGCCGCCCTCGCCGATCGGCCTCAATCAGGGCCTGTTCCGAGCGGGAGTGGTGCTGATCGCCGCGTCGTTCCTCTACATGGTCCTGCGTGATCTGAAGGTGCTGCCGAAGATCCACAAACAGACATCGATATCCACGGCGCTCCTGGTCGGCAGCACCTCCCTGCATTTCCTGGGCGCCATCTTGTTCCTGGCGGCCGCCATCGCCCCGTCGCTCATCGTGTACGTGGTCGTGATCGGCACGATCGGGCTCGGGTTCTTCTTCGCCGGGATGGCGGCCATCCCGTTCATCGAATCCCGCTACCGAGCGACCAACCAGGCCATAGCCACACCGACACCGACACCGACACCGGCTACGCCGCCGACATCAGGGTGAGACGTCGGGCCATTTGAGACTGCATCCCGGGAAGCCGGTGATGGCGGACAGGAGCGTGTCGCGCAACGCCTGCGCAACCGGATTAGGCAGGTCGACAGCCGGCTCCTAACAGGAGCGTGGCCAGCGGTTCTATCGTCTTCAGTGGCAGAATAAGAACCGCTCGATACCCGCCGCACCGGCAGAACCATGCCCGGCTCCGCGTCCTCGTTACGCCCCCGTAAGGTCGCTGCGCGGCCCGAGCGCGGTCCGCCCCGCCATGGCCTATAGGACGCGGCCTTCCCTTGTGATCATGAATGGCGTTTAGCATCACCCCGTCGCTGCAAATGTTGGACGGTGCGGCGGGCGGGCTGGTAACTTCCGTCGCGCCGTGACAATGCCTGAGGAGGTGAGACCCGTGAACGTTTGTATCGAGTGGGTGCTCCCCTCGTCGTCACGGACCGGCCACTGACGTAGGCGTGTTGCCGGGAGCGCCCCCGACAAGGCGATCCAGGAAGGCACCCACCTATGAACCCTGTGGAAACCAGCCATGTGCTGATGTCGCGCGTCGCGCCCGGCCAGTGGCATGCACTTGAGAACGACCTCGTGGTCGGCCGCGGCGAGGCGTCGCGCCGGCCCGACGGGCGGATGTTCGTCAGCATCGACGCCTGGCACCGCGCGGCTTTCGACCGGCTGGCCGAGACCATGCTGGCGGCCTTGCCGAGGCCGCTGCACACGGTGGTCGACGAGGCCGACCTCGACCTGACCGTCCAATGGCAGCGGGCCGGCTTCACGACACGGCGCCGGGAGTGGGAGTACGCCGTACGCACCGACCCGCGCGTCACGGGACTCGATTCGGCTCTGCCGCCGGCCGATGTGACGATCAAGGGCTTCGGCAGGGCGGAGGAAATTCCGTTACGCGCCCTGGACCGCGTGATCCGCCACGAGGTGGCGGCCGGCGCTGGATGGCCGGACATGCCGGCCGAAGTCCTGGTCCGTCCCGTGCTGGACCAGTCGAAATGCGCCGTGGCGGCGCAGCGCGGCCAATACGTGGGTCTGCTGCGGATCGCGATGGTGACCCGGCTGCCGCGGATTGGGCTCATCGCCGTTCGGACCGACCATCAACGCCGCGGCATCGCCCGGGCGCTGTTGGCGCACGCGCTGGACGCGTTGCATCACACCGGCAAGGCGAATGCCTCGGCCGAGGTGACCGAATCCAACGTGGCCGCCACGGCGCTGTTCGAGGGCATCGGCGCCCGGCGAACCACAAGCAACCTCGAACTGATCCTCCGCTGACCTGAAGGAGAACTACCTCAAGATCACGCGAGCAAGCCGTCAGTCGATGGGCGCTTCGACTGTGAGGCCCGCAGCCGAGGCCGCATCGGCTAACCGTTTGTCGTAGGTCACGAACGACGTAAGCCGACCCTGATCGTGAAGACGGAGCGCGGTGGCCAGGTGGATGGCGTCGAGGCTGCGCACTGCAGGCGGACCGACTGTCTGGGAGAGGATGCGAATCCTGGAGTCGATTTCAAAACGGGCGACGAGGTCGAGCAGTGTGTGAAAGTCGTTGATCACTGCTGGCATCTCGGCAGATGTGGTGACCCGGGCCAGCGCTCGGTAGGTCTCCACTTCCAAGAGAGTCGAACTGACCCACTCGATCTCGGGGTTTGGTCGAGGAGATCGCGTAGGGCCGCGGAATCAGTCTCAGCGTGGACGAGTTTGACGGCGGCAGCGGAGTCGAGATAGATCAACGCGCGTGGCCTTCCCGGTCGCGCACGATGTCCTCGGCGAGATTGACCCCGTCCGGGACGGGCATGGGGCGACGCAGGAAAGCACCGTTTCATCTCAGCAAGGCGTTCACGGCGTACCGCGGGAACCTAGTTTTGATAGCCGTGCGTCGGACCTCAGCCGCGTGGCCAAGGTCTGGGGCGACAGGTCGATGCAGCTTCTCGACCGCCCGCCGCGGCGTTGGTAGGCATACGACTTGCACCGAGGAATCGGTCAGGCGTCGCGGATCACGAACGAGACGGCACCGGCGATGAGGGCCGCCGCCGTCCAGGCGGCGAGGACGCCGAGGCCGCGCCACGGGCCGATCGGCAGTGCGTCGAGGTTGGTCGTCGCTTGAATCGCCATCCCGGCGGTGAGCGGGGAGAATTCCTGCAGCCGGTCGTGCCAGGTCGGATGGCTCACGACGAGGGCCAGCGCGGGCGTTGCGTAAAGCAGGACCAACACTACGCTCAGCGAGCCCGCCGTATCTCGCACCAGAGCGGTCACACCAAGGGCGAGCAGCGCGACGAGCCCCAGGTAGAGAACCGTCCCGCCGGCCGCGCGCAAGGAGGCACCGGTGATCGCGCCGGGCAGGGCGAAACCGTTGTGCGCGTAGATCGGTCGCGCGAGCGCGCTTACCACGAGGACGCCCGGTACGGCCGGGAGGAGCACGAGCGCCAGGACGACGCCGGCCTTGCCGGCCAGAATGCGCATCCGGCCGGGTACGGCGGCGACCGTCACGGTGATCATCCGGGTGCCGTACTCGTTGCCGAGTGCCAGCACGCCGAGCACCGCCGCGAGGGCCTGGCTCAGCCACAGACCGGAGAGCGACACCTTCGCGAAGTCCTCGCCGCAGTTGGCAGGGTCCGCGCACTCGCCGGCGTGCAGCGTCCCGGCGGCCAGCGCGCCGATCCCGACGGTGAGCGCCAGCAGCCCCATCAGGAGCCAAGGCGTGCTCGGCAGCGTCCGCGCCTTGATCCACTCGGCTCTGACGACGTTCACACGTCCCGCCGGCGCATCAGCCAGCCGCCCGCCAGCAGCGCGACCGCGGCGTAGGTCCCGAGCACGGCCAGCCCGGCCCACGGCCCGATCATCGCCCACGGCTCCACCAGCCAGTCCGTGGCCGGCTTCGCCCGCTGCATCGCGAAACCGCCGGCCGGGGTGACGAGCATCAGTGTCCGCGCGGCGGCGGCGGGCACGACGGAGCCCACGAACATCGGCACGAGGGTCAGCGTGATGACGGCGGCGATTGCCGGCGCCCCGCGGCGCGTGACTGCCCCGGCCCCAACGCCGAGCAGGGATAGCAGGGTGAGGAAGACGGCCGCGCCGATCACGGCGCGCAGCACGCGCGGCTCGGCGAGCGACGGGGCCGGGAACATCGGCGGCCCGAACCCGTGGGCGCGCAGGATCGGCTGGGTGACGAAGAACGAGACCAGCGCCGCCGCTAGACCGATGACGAACGTCACGCCCCCCATCACAACCGCCTTGGCGACCAGTACCGGGGTCCGGGCCGGTGCCGCCGCGAAGGTCGTCCGGATCATCCCGCGCCGGTACTCCGAGGTGACGAACACCACGGCGAGCGGCACCAGCACCAGCAGGCCGGCCAGCGTCCCGAACAGTCCGATCTGGACGGTGTCGTCCGGCGGCTCGTTCAGCCCGATGTCGCCCGTACCGGTCAGGATGAACGTCCCGGCGGCCTCCGTCGTGCCGCTCGGCCCGGGCCTGCCCTTCCTCTCCAGGCCCGGCTGGATCAGATCGTCGCTCGTCCAGGAGGATCCGGCGGAGCCCTGGACGCGCACCTCCGCGAACGTCGCCCGCCCGGTCGTCAACCGTTCGCCGACGGACGTGGTCCCGGCCGACCGCTCGAGACGGATCTCGCCGGGCGAGCTCACGTACATGCCGATCTCCGCCGTGGCCGGCAGCGCCGCCAGGTCGACCTCCCCGATCTCGCGCCAGCTCGACCCGTCCACCGAGTCGTACGTCGCGATGTGGGCGCCCGTCCTGGTCAGCCGCAGCCAGCGCGGTGCGGTTCCGGCGCGCTTCTCGACGTCCCGGAAGTCCGCCATCATGCGGACGCTCCCGCCCGGGGTCACGGCGATCGAGACGTACGACGATCCTCGCGTCACGCCATTCTTGATCATGACTCCGGCCATCGCCTGCGGGTGGCTGTTCTGCTGGTCGGCGACGCGGACGACGATCGACCCGTCGCCGGTGAGCGTCCTGTGTACGAAGTGGAAGTCGTCGGCGACCGGCTTGCCGCCCGGGCCCACGGCGACGTTCGGCTGGCGGTCGGTGGAACCGCCGGAGGAGGCGAGGATACTGAAAGCCACGGTGAAGACGGCGGCCGCGGCCAGCGCGAGCACCCACCGGTTCACGGAGCGCAGCTTGGTCCACTCGGCGCGCAGCAGGTGGCGGAGACTCATGGCAGCACCTCCATCGCGCCGAACTCGACCGACTCGCGGGTCAGCTCCATGTACGCCTCCTCGAGGGTCGCGCGGTGCGGGCTCAGCTGCGAAAACGGCACCCCGGCCGCGGTGAGCGCGGCCGCGACGTCCTCGGCGGCCAGCTCGGTCACGGTCAGCGCGTCGGTGTCGGTGAGCGCCACGGTGCCGCCGGCATTGGCCAGCACGGTCATCGCCTCGGTGCGCCGGGTGGTGCGAACCTCGACCCGTCCGCCCGACGCGGCGGCGAGCAGGTCCCCCACCGTCGTGTCGACGAGCAGCCGGCCGCGACCGACGACCACGAGATGGTCGGCCGTGCCCTCCAGCTCACCCATGAGGTGGCTGGAGACCAGAACGGCCCGGCCCTCGGCGGCGAGCCCGCGCAGCAGGCCCCGGATCCAGACGATGCCCTCCGGGTCGAGGCCGTTGACCGGCTCGTCGAACATCAGCACCGGGGGATCGCCGAGCAGCGCGGCGGCGATGCCCAGGCGCTGGCGCATGCCCAGCGAGAAGCCGCCCGCGCGCCGTCGTGCGACCGAGGCGAGGCCGACCTCCTCGAGCACCTCGCCGACCCGCCGCGCCGGTATGCCGTTGCTCTGCGCCAACCACAGCAGGTGATCCTTGGCGCGCCGGCCGGGGTGAACCGCCCCGGCGTCGAGCAGGGCACCGACCACGGCGAGCGGCCGGCGCATGGCCCGGTACGGCCGGCCGCCGACGTGCGCGTGGCCGGTGTCCGGGGCGTCCAGTCCGAGGATCACCCGCATGGTGGTCGACTTGCCGGCGCCGTTGGGGCCGACGAAGCCGGTCACCTCGCCGGGCGCGACCGTGAAGGAGAGGCCGTCGACCGCGGTCGTCGTTCCGTACCTCTTGCGAAGGTCGCGGACCTCGATGGAGGTGCTCATGGTGCTCGACGCTACGGTCCGGCTGGTTCGCGGTCGTCACCCTGGCGTGCGGTTCCGGAGGTCACGGGATCCCCGACGTGAGGGACGTCAGGTTCGGGTGCCTGGCCGACAATGGTGTACGTGTGGCGTGATGCGCGGGTGACCGGTCGGGCGGTGTGGCCGTCCGCGCTGGCAGTCGTGCTTGCTCTCGGCGGGCTGGGTGAGATCGCGTCGCGGTCGGAACAACCGGCACCCGTGCCGTTGGCGATGCTGGTTGCTCTGGGCGCGACGCTGCCTGTGGCGCTCATTCGGGTGCAGCCCGTCGTGGCGCTCGCGCTGCCGGTCCTGGTCCTCACGTTCGGCTGGTTGGCCGGCGTCCGATCGACGTTGGCCGGCGTAGTCACGGTGGCCGTCACGCTGGCCTACCTGATCGTCCGGCTGGTGCGCCGTGTGCGCGACCGGGCGGTCCGGCGAAACGTCGAGGACCGGCAGCTCCGGGCGTCGCTGCTGGACCACGTGGCGCGCGGCGAGCGGGCCCGCATCGCCCACGAGCTGCACGACGTCGTCGCCCACCACATCTCGATGATCGCGGTGCAGGCGGAGGCGGCCAGGCTGACCGTGCCCGGAATGCCGCCGGAGGGCGCGAAGCGGCTGGTAGGCATCGGTGACACCGCCCGGGCGGCGCTGACCGAGATGCGGCGGCTGCTCGGCGTGTTGCGCGAGGACGCCGGTGCCGACGACCCGCGCCGGCCGCAACCCGGGCTGGCGCAGCTCGCCGAGCTGCTCGACGAGGCCCGTGGGCCGGCCGGGGTGAGCGCCCGGCTGATCGTGCGCGGCCGGGTGGCGCCGCTGGATCCGGGCGTCGAGCTGACCGCGTACCGGATCGTCCAGGAGGCGCTCACCAACGCCCGACGACACGCGCCCGGCGCGGCGGTGGACGTCCAGCTGGACTACCGCGAGGACGCCCTGTACGTGCGCGTCCGCGACAACGGGCCGGGGCCGTCCGACGCGCCGGGCGGCGGGCACGGCCTGGCCGGCATGCGGGAGAGGGCCGCCGCGGTCGGCGGCAAGGTCACCACGGGCGTCGGATCCGCGGGCGGGTTCGTGGTCGATGCGGTCCTGCCGCGCGAGAGCGGCGGCGAGCCGTGACCATCCGGGTGGCGGTGGTGGACGACCAGGAGGTCGTCCGCGTAGCCTTCGCCGCGTTGCTCGCCACCCAGCCAGACTTCACGGTGGTAGGCGCCGCGGCCGACGGCGCGGCGGCGGTCGAGCTGTGCCGCCGGGTACGGCCGGACGTCGTCCTCATGGACGTGCGGATGCCGGCGATGGACGGGATAGCGGCGACCCGGCGGATCGTCGCCTCGTTCGAGGCGGAGGCGTGCCCGCGAATCGTGATGCTCACGACCTTCGACCTCGACGAGCACGTGTACGACGCGCTGGGCGCCGGTGCGAGCGGTTTCCTCCTCAAGGACACCACCGCCGAGCACCTCTTCGACGCGGTGCGGGTGGTGGCCGGCGGGGAGGCGCTACTCGCGCCGAGGGTCACCCGCCGGCTGATCGCCGAGTTCGCCCGCCAGCGCCCCCGGCCACAGGGCGCCGCGCCGGCGTTCCCGGCGCTGACGCCCCGCGAGACCGAGGTGCTGCGGCTGATCGCCGAGGGTCTGTCCAATCCGGAGATCGCCGCCCGGCTGGTGCTCGGCGAGGAGACCGTGAAGACCCACGTGAGCCGGGTACTGGCCAAGCTCGGCCTACGCGACCGCACCCAGGCCGTCGTGGCGGCGTACGAGTCGGGCTTGGTCGTTCCGCGCAGTCGCCGCTGAGTCGGCCCGAACCGCAGGTCGGTGACGGTCACCGTGGTTTCCCATAGCGGCGGGAGCAGGCATCGGCCGGGGTCAGATCAGGTGGGCGGGGGCCCGATAGCCGTTGGCGTCGATCGCGATGTTCTTCGCACGCGCGTCGGCCACCACGGACGGGTCCCACTCCAGGCGGGTCCGGCCGTCGCCGCCGGTCATGACGAGGACCTGGGCCTTGCCGACGTCCGGGGCTTCGACGGCCTCGATGCGGCGCCAGGCTCCCTCGGGGATCGACAGCACGTCGAACGGGCCGAGGGTGACCGAGACCGGGTTCTCGCGGTTGAGGATGACCCGCCACCGGCCGCTCTTGACGAGCAGGACCTGCGACTGACGGATCCGGTGGACGAGGACGCCCCGGCCGACGTCGGCGCGCAGCCAGGCGATCGAGAAGCCGTGCGGGTCGGCCAGGCGGGGCGCCTGCTCGCGGTGTTCGGTGAGGCCGTAACCGATGACCAGGGCGAGTTCGGCGCCGCCGCCGGGCAGTTCGGCGTCGAGCAGCGCGTCGGAGCGCCATTGGAGGTCGCCGGGCCGGGTGAGGCGCTCGCGCATCTCGGACACGGAGACCTTGCGCAGCGCGGCCAGTTCGTCCTCGGTCATCGGCGTCACCAGCTCGACACCCTCGGGTGTGGTACCCGGCCGGACCTCGACGATCCGGTGTTCGGCGGAGAGGAACATGCCGGTCTCGGCCGCCTTCGCGATGACCGACGGCTCCCAGATGAGGCCGCCGCTCTCGTCCCGCCCGAGCGCGGTGTACAGCCACGCGTCGTCGGTCTCGCTGGTGAAGCCGCGGAAGATCCAGGTCGGGATGGAGATGACGTCGCCGTCCGACACGGTGGCCTCGCCGTCCTTGC
>Ga0081539_10006585_pt1 | contig 11046 bp, 11 predicted proteins | sample TabmetS4T2R2_FD_71023 | JGI IMG/M metagenome (GOLD analysis project Ga0081539, IMG submission 71023) | Tabebuia heterophylla rhizosphere microbial communities from the University of Puerto Rico - S4T2R2 | ecosystem: Host-associated > Plants > Roots > Rhizosphere ... | reverse complement strand
CCCTCAGCCCAGGCCCGCGACCTCGAACGCGACCAGGCCCACACCGCCGCCGGCTTCACCCGCCTGCGCTTCTCCCACTGGCAGGTCAAGCACGAACCGGCCTACGTCAAACGCATCCTCGGCGACACCACCTCCCGCTTTACCCCACGCGGCTGACCCGCACCCCTACCTGCCCAAGTCGGGGTGTGGGTCAGCCCGCGCCGAATAAAGTCGCCCCGTGCTTCTCTTCACCCACCCCGCGTCGCTCGAACACGACCCGACCGTCCTGATGCCGGGGCACCCGGACACGCCCGAGCGGATGCACGCGATCGAGTCCGCGCTGGCGGAGCGGGACTGGCTCGGGTGGGAGCGGCGCGAGGCGCCGGCGGCGAGCGTGGCCGAGCTGGAGCTGGTCCACAGCCCGCGGCTGATCGCCTCGGTGCGCGAGCTCTCGGAGGCGGGCGGCGGGCGGATCGACGCCGACACGGCGGTCAACGAGGCGACCTACCGGGCGGCGCTGCACGCGGCCGGCGGCGCCTGCGAGCTGACCCGGGCGCTGGTTCGCGGCGAGGCGGCGGTCGGTTACTCCTGCATGCGCCCCTCCGGCCACCACGCCGAACGCGACCGGGCGATGGGCTTCTGCTACTTCGACAACGTCGCGGTCGCGGCGGCGATGGCGATCGACGCGCTCGGGCTCGAGCGGGTCGCGATCCTCGACTGGGACGTCCACCACGGCAACGGCACCGAAGCGATCTTCCGCGAGCGCGCCGACGTGCTCTTCTTCTCGATCCACCAGTCGCCGCTGTATCCCGGCACCGGCGCCGCCTCCGACCGCGGCTCCGGCGCCGGCGAGGGCTACACGGTCAACCTGCCGGTCCCGCCGGGCGCCGGCGAGGACGTCTGGCTGGGGCTGATCGACGAGGTGGTCGTGCCCGGGATCGAGCGCTACGCGCCGCAGCTGATCCTCGTCTCCGCCGGCTACGACGCCCACCGCGCCGACCCCCTGGCCAGCTGCGAGCTCGAGTCGAGCTCGTTCGCGGCGATCGCGGTCCGCCTGCGCGAGCTCGCCGCCCGCCTCGGGGTCCCGCTCGGCTTCGTCCAGGAGGGCGGCTACCACGTGCCCTCGCTGGTCGAGTCGCTGCTGGCGACGATGACCGCGCTCAAACCCCCAGCAGCAGGCTGAGCCCAAGCATCAGGGCGGCGCCGCCGAGCAGGCCGGCGCTGGGGTCGAGCCGGTCGCGGCCGGCGTAGGCCTTGGGCAGCATCTCGACCACGATCAGGGCCAGCATCGCCCCGGCCGCGAAAGCGAAGGAGAGCGGCAGCAGCGCGCTCACCTCCTCGACCGCGATGAAGGCGAGGACGGCGCCGAGCGGCTGCGGCAGGCTGGTCGCCACCGCCGCCCAGAACTGGCGGCCGCGGGAGAAACCGGCCTCCTGCATCGGGATCGCCACGCTGGTTCCCTCGGGGACGTTCTGGATCGCGATCGCGAGGATCACGAAAAGGCTGAGGCCTTCGCGGTCGGAGGCGAAGGCGGTCCCCACGGCGAGCCCCTCCGGCAAGCTGTGGACCAGCAGGACGAGGAAGACCAGGGCCGAGGTCCGCGTCCCCGGTCCCGTCCTCCCCATGAACCCCTGGTCGGGATGGAAGCGGCTGCGGACGACCGCGAGGAAGCCGACGCCGACCGCGAGCCCGGCCACCAGCTCCAGCGCCGAGCCTTCATCGGCGGCGGGAAGCAAGAGCCCGGCGACCGCGGCGACCGCCATCACTCCGGCGGCAAATCCGATCAGCAACGGGGTCAGGGCCCGCGCCCGCTCGCCGAGCAGGAAGACCGGAACCGCGCCGATCCCGGTCGCGATCGCCGTGCCGGAGGCGGCGAGCAACAGGATCAGGATTTCCGGCATGCCCCGACGCTAGCCGCATCGGCGGGCAGCGCAACGTCGCGACCCGCTTGGAGCGGGTCGAACCGCCACCGGTCCTGCGGCGGTGTCGAGCGGGGGCCGATTTCGCCAAGGCGAGGGTCGCGCCCAACCTTGGAAGATCCACCAGATCAGGGGCAGCGGCGGCTTAGGGGCGCGGCGAGACCGGACGTACGCTCGCCGGGCTCCTTGGGAGCTCCGGCATGAGCAACGAAACGACCGACGAAACCGGCGAGGAGATCGCCGCCCAGGACTCCGCCACTGAGCTGGCGGCGGCGACCGCGGCGGCGCTGAAGGGCGGCGACACCGGCCGCCTCGGAACCAAGCTGCCGGTCCGCGAGCGGCTGGCGCTGCTGCTCGACCAGGGCTCCTTCGTCGAGGACGGCCTGCTCGCCAGCATGCACGACGAGCGGCTCCCCGCCGACGCGGTCATCACCGGGACCGGCACCGTCGACGGCGTCCAGGTCGCTGTGGTCGCCCACGACCCGACGGTCAAAGCCGGCTCCTGGGGCCCGCGCACGGTCGAGAAGCAGATCCGCATCCTCGAACGCGCCGACCGCGACCTGCTGCCGGTCTTCTTCCTCGTCGACTCGGCCGGCGGCCGGCTCACCGACCAGATCGGCTTCCACCCCGGCCCGCGCGGCGCAGCGCGGATCTTCCACCTGCAGGTCCGCCTCTCCGGGCGGGTGCCGCAGATCTGCTGCCTGTTCGGCCCCTCGGCCGCCGGCGGCGCCTACATGCCGGCCTTCTGCGACTGGGTCGGGATGGTCGACGGCAACGCCTCGATGTTCCTCGCCTCGCCGCGGATCGCCGAAAAGGCGGTCGGCGAGGTGGTCAGCCTGGAGGAGATGGGCGGCGCCCGCATGCACACCGAGGTCAGCGGCTGCGGCGACGCGCTCTGCGCCGACGACGCCGACGCGATCGCGCAGGCCAAGCGCTTCTTCTCCTACCTGCCGCCCTCCTACGAGCGGCGCCCCGTCTCCCTCCCACCGCGCGACCCCGCCGCGACCGAGTGGGAGGGCGTGATCCCGGAGAACCTGCGCAGCGCCTACGACATCAACGCGGTGATCGACCGCGTGGTCGACGCCGAGAGCTTCTTCGAGCTGAAAGCGCGCTGGGCGAAGGAGATCGTCGTCGGCTTCGCCCGCCTCGACGGTGAGGCGATCGGGATCGTCGCCAGCCAGCCGAACGTGAAGACCGGGGCGATCCAGGTCAACTCCGCCGACAAGGCCGCCGCCTTCATCACCCTCTGCGACTGCTTCAACCTGCCGCTGGTCTTCTTCACCGACCTGCCCGGGTTCATGATCGGCTCCAAGGTCGAGCGCGAAGGGATCATCCGCCACGGGGCCAAGATGATCGCGGCGATGGCCAGCACCCAGGTGCCGCGGATCTGCGTGGTCGTGCGCAAGGCCTTCGCCGCCGGCTACTACGCGATGTCCTGCCCGGGCTTTGAGCCGCGGGCGACGATCGCGCTGCCGAGCGCCCAGATCGGGGCGATGGCCAGCGAGGCCGCGGTCAACGCCGTCTCCGCCCGCCACCTGGCGGCGATGGAGACCGACGCCGAACGCGAGGCGTTCATCGCCGAGCACAAGCTCGAGTTCGAGCAGGAGCTGCAGCCGCTGCGCCTGGCCAGCGAGCTTTTGATCGACGCCGTGGTCGAGCCGGAGGAGCTGCGCCGGGAGCTGATTCTGCGGCTGCGCGCCGCGGCCGGCTGGGAGGCGCCGCCGCCGGGCCGACATCATGGAAACTTCCCCGTATGAGCGAGCGCGCCGCCAACCGCGGTCTGTACCTGGACGAGATGAGCGAGGGGATGGTCGTCCCGCACGCGATCACGCGGACGATCACCGAGGCCGACAACACCTTCTTCTCGGTGATGACGATGAACCCGCAGCCGCTGCACATCGACGCCAACCTCGCCTCCCAGACCGAGTTCGGCGAGCGCATCGTCAACAGCCTGTTCACGCTCGGGCTGCTGGTCGGGATCACGGTCCACGAGCTGACCCTGAACACGACCGTCGCCAACCTCGGCTTCACCGAGGTCGAGTTCCCGAAGCCGGTCTTCCACGGCGACACCCTGCGGGCCGAGTCGACGATCCTCAGCGTGCGCGAGTCGAAAAGCCGCCCGACCCAGGGGATCGTCCTCTTCGAACACCGCGGCTACAACCAGAACGACGAGCTCGTCGCCTCCTGCAAGCGCAACGCGCTGATGCGGAAGACGCCGAGCTAGGCGGCGCGGGCGGCGCCGGCGTTGAGCGCCTGCAGCTCGAGGATCTTCAGCGCGAGCCGGATCCGCAGCAGGTCGTCGGGGTCGGCAAACGAGTAGCCGGTCAGCTCTTCGACCCGGCCGAGCCGGTAGCGGATCGTGTTCTCGTGCACGTCGAGCTCGCGGGCCGCGCCCTTGATCGAGGAGCACTGCTCGAAGTAGGTCTCCAGGGTCAGCATCAGCTGCTCGCCGGAGCGGCGCCCGTTGGACAGCGCCGCGAAGGTCTCCCGCGCGTACTCGGCCGCGGTCTCGCGGTCGATCGAGGCGAGAAAGAGGCGGGCGGCGCCGACCTCGGAGACACCGAGCACCGAGGGCCGGGCGCCCGGCGGGCAGAAGCGGACCACGCAGCCGAGCACCTCCTGGGCGGCGGCGTAGGCGGCCGGGTAGTCGGCGGCGGCGCGGCAGGGGTCCGAGAGCGCGGCCGCGACGGAGGCGGTCTCGTGCAGCTCCCCGCAGACCTGGCGGACGATCTCTTTCGCCGCCCGGTAGGCCGCCTGTGGGGTCTCGGCCTGCGGCAGTTGCAAGCACAGCGCGACCCCCTCGGTAACCGAGGTGGCGAAGACGTCGAGCTCGGGGGCGAGCTTCGCGACCCCCTCGGCGACGGACCTCCCGTCGAGGCTGGCCGGGGTGCCCTCGAGGCTGAGCAGGCAAACCAGCCGCGGCAGCTCGAGGTCGACGCCGAGGAAGCTCGCCTGGCGCCGCACCGAGGCCGACTCGGCGGCGGTGCCGTGGATCAGGTGCGCGGCCAGCGAGGAGCGCGCGTCCCACTCGGCCGCCGAGACCCGCCGCTGGGCGACCAGCTCGACCGCGACCAGGTTCGCCGCCCGCCGCAGGGCGAGCACGTCGAAGTCGGCGAGGCGGCGGCGCGCTTCGGTCACGACCAGGGTCCCGAGCCGCTCGCCGCCGGCGATCACCGGCGCCAGCAGCAGGCGCTGGCGCAGGCCCTGGCGCGGGAACGGGCCGACGATCGCGGTCCGCCGGGTCGGGTCGGAGATCGACTCGGCCAGCTCGGGGTCGGAGACGATGCAGGCGCGGAACAGCTCCGGGGTCAGCGGCGCCGCGTCCTCCGCGTCGCCGTGCCCGACCCGCCGCAGCTCGGCGTCGAAGACGTGGCAGGGAGCGGCGACCAGCGAGGAGAAGGTGGCGGCGATCTCGCCGAGGTCGCAGCCGTCGATCACCAGCCGGGTCAGCTTCTCGTCGACCACGGCGGCGCTCTTCAGCACCTTGTTCTGCTTCGCCAGCGTCGCGTGGGCGCCCTGCAGGTTGCTCATCAGCTGCGCCTGCTGGACCGCGATCGCGGCCAGCGTCGCGAAGGCCGAGGCGACCTCCTGGTCGGACTCGGTGAACTCGCGCCGCTCCTGCTTGGAATCAGCGAAGAGGATCCCGATCACCTCGTCGGCGAGGACCATCGGTACCCCGATCATCGAGACGATCCCCCATTCCCGCATCGTCGAGGAGATCGTCCGCGGGTCGGTCATCGCGTTCGAGAGCGCCACCGGCCGCTTGGTCTGCGCGATCTCGCGCGTGAAGCGGTCGGCGTGGACGCCCCCGACCAGCCGCTTGACCAGCTTGTCGTCGGCCCCGAACCCGACCTGCCCCCGGAACACCCCGCTGTCAGGATCGCGCAGATACAGGCTGACCCGCGGCACCCTGACCAGCGAAGCGATCTCGGCCGTGATCAGGTGCAGCACATAGTCGAGGTCGCGCCCCTCGCGCTGCGCCGCGGTCAGCTCCCCGGCGATCGAGGCAAAGCCCTTCAGCGCCGCACGGTCCGGGCTCTCCTCCGCGGGAGCTTGTGCCTTCTCACAAGTCTCCATCCCAGTCGAACTTAGCCGGGTTCCCGAAGCCGGGAGCGAACCCGGCGGCAGCTTTAGTTCAAACCCCCAAAGTCAGCCACCTGCGCGTCGAGGTCCTCGATGTCGGCGCCTCCCCCTTCTGCACATGACCTCCGGCGGCCACCGCAACCTCGGCGACTCGCTTGAGTCGAAAGCCGGCTCGCTCAACGCTTCAGCGCGGCGCCGGCGAACCGCAGGAGCTTGTGGCTCAGGGCGATGCCTTCGGCGAGGTTCTCGCTGAGGGGACGCTGGGCGTCTTCGCGCAGGCGCCTGACCCGGAGGGCCTCGGCCTCAGCCGCGGCCGTTGAGCTGACCTTCGCGCGCTGCTCCACGCGACAGATGTTAGGGCGCGGCCGCTCAGGCGGGACCGAAGAGGCGTTTGGCGAGGATCTCCAGTTGGACCTCGTCGGTGCCGCCGCCGATGCGGAGGATGCGGGCGTCGCGGTAGTGCATCGCGATCGGGGTCTCCTCGATGAAGCCGTAGCCGCCGAACAGCTGGACCGCCTCGTCGACGACCTCGTTGGCGACGCGGGCGGCGAAGAGCTTGGCCATCGCGGTCGAGTCGGGGGCGTCGGGATCGCCGGCGTCGAACTGGCCGCCGGCCTGGTAGGTGACGAGGCGGGCGGCCTGGAGCTTGGTGTTCATTTCCGCGACCCGGTGGCGGATCGTCTGCAGCTTGTCCAGCGTGACCCCGAAGGCCTGGCGCTCGCGCACGTGGGCGACGACGTCGTCGATCGCCCGCTGGCCGAGACCGACGCCCATCCCGGCGAGGGCGATGCGCTCGACCTGGAAGGCCTCCATGATCTGGTGGAAGCCGCGGTTCTCGGTCCCGAGCAGCTTCTCGCTGGCGACGAAGCAGTCGTCGAAGGCGATTTCGCGGGTGTCGGAAGCGTGCCAGCCCATCTTCGCCATCGGCTCCCCAAGGCTCATCCCCTCGGCCCCGCGGTCGACCAGGAACATCGAGATGCCGTGGTGGCCTTCCTCCGGCGCGGTCTTGGCGGCGACGATGATCACGTCGGCGAGGCCGGCGTTGGTGATGAAGACCTTGGAGCCGTTGAGCAGCCAGCCGCCGTCGGTCGCGGTCGCCCGCGTCTTCAGACCGACCACGTCGGAGCCCGCCGCCGGCTCGGTGACCGCGATCGCCGCGACCTTCTCCCCGGCCAGCGCCCCGCGCAGGTACTCCTCCTTCTGGGCTTCGCTGCCGAAGCGGGAGAGGTGCGGGGCGGCCATGTACGAGCTGACCAGCGGCGTGATCGCCAGCCCGCCCGAGGAGTGGGCGAGGCTCTCGGAGAGGATCGCCAGCGCCAGCACCCCTCCCCCGGTCCCGCCGTACTCCTCCGGCTGCCCGACCCCGAGCAGCCCGGCCGCCGCCAGCTTCGGCCAGAGCTCAGCCGGGAAGCCGCTGCGCTCGGCCTCGGCGACCAGCGGGATCATCTCGTTGCGGACGAAGCGGTCGCAGACTTCCTTGAACTCGCGGTGCTCGGAGTCGAGCTCGAAGGCGGTCTCAGGCATCGGTCCACTTCGCCGGCCGCTTCTCGCGGAACGCCACCAGCGCCTCCTGCATGTCGTCGGTTTGGGTGATCAGGACTTGGTTGCGGTTCTCGGTCTCCAGCGCCGCCGCCAGCGACGGCGCATCGGCATTCTGTTGCAAGACCTGCTTGGTGAGGCGGATGCCAAACGGGTTGTTGGCGGCGATCGAGCCCGCCAGCTCGCGGGCGGCGCCGAGCAGCTCCTCCGGCGCGACCACCCGGTTGACCAGCCCGATCCGCTCCGCCCGCCCGGCGTCGATCGGCGTCCCGGTCAGCAGCAGCTCCGAGGCGTGGGTCATCCCAACCAGCCGCGGCAGCAGCCACGACATCCCGGCGTCGCCGCCGGTCAGACCGATGCGGACGAAGGCGGTGGTCAGCTTCGCCTCGCTGGAGGCGATCCGCAGGTCGGCCATCAGCGCCAGCGCCAACCCGGCCCCGGCCGCCGGCCCGTTGATCGCCGCGATCACCGGCAGCGGCAGGGTCCGGTAGGCGGCGATCGAGCCGACCCAGCGCTCCTGCCCGCGTAGCATCTGCTGCGGGCTCATCGCCTCCAGCCGGGCCGCGTCATCGAGGTCGAGTCCGGCGCAGAAGCCGCGACCCGCCCCGGTGAGGATCACCGCCCGCGCCTCGCGGTCCTCGGCCAGTGTCCCGGCCAGCAGCCCAAGCTCATCGAACATCTCGAAGCTGAGCGCGTTGAGGCGCTCGGGCCGGTCGAGGGTGACGAGGACGACCCCGCCCTCCTCGCGCTCGACCCGCAAGGTCGAGTAGCCGTACTCCTCATCCATGGGCCGAGTATCTCGGCGCCCCGCCCCCGGGGCGGGCGATCTAGATCGGGAACTTGTGGAATCGGCCGAAGATCGGGTCGGCGGCAACTCTGCTTTGCCTATCTCGATATTCTTGATAGACTTACACAAGAATGACCGCCGTCGACGTCCACCAGCACCTTCTCACCGAGCCCCTGATCGCCGCGCTGTCGCGTCGGCAGCGTTCGCCCCGGCTGGTCCGCCGCGGTGGCGGCTGGACCTTCAAGCTCGCCGGCGAGCCCGACAGCATCCTCCCCACCGAGGCGACCGACGTCGAGACACGCTGGAGTCAGGTGCGCCGCGACGAGATCGACCGCGCCCTGGTCTCCCTCTCCGCCGCGCTCGGCATCGAGACGCTTCCTCCCGAAGAAGCGGCGCCGCTGCTCGATGCCCACCACGCCGGGATCGAGGTCCTGCCGGCCCGCTTCGGCAGTTGGGGCGCGGTGCAGCTGCTGGAGCCGGACCCCGCCGACGTCGACGCCTGCCTGCGCCGCGGTTGCGTCGGGGTCTCGCTGCCGGCGACCGCGCTCGCCAACCCCGCGGCGCTTGAGCACGTCGGCCCGCTGCTGGCGCGGCTGGAGGCCGCCGACGCGCCGCTCTTCGTCCACCCCGGCCCGGTCACGAGCCCGCGCAAGCTGGCGGCCTCGCTGCCCGGCTGGTGGCCGGCGCTGACCGACTACGTCGCCCAGATACAGGCGGCCTGGTTCGCCTTCCTGCAATCCGGTCGCCGGCAGCACCCCCACCTACGGGTGCTGTTCGCGATGTTCGCCGGCGGCGCGCCTCTGCAGCTCGAGCGCTACGCCGCCCGCAGCGGCAAGGGGATTCCCTCCCCCGACCCGCTGGTCTTCTACGACACCTCCTCCTACGGGCCGCAGATGCTGGCGGCGATGGTCGCCGCGGTCGGCGCCGAGCAGCTCGTCTTCGGCACCGACCGGCCCGTCGTCGACGGCCGCGCCCCGCGCCTCGACGGCCGCCTGCGCAAGGCGCTGCGCAGCGCCAACCCCCACCGCCTCTTCGCGCCACAGGCAAAGGAGCCCACCCGATGATCGACCCAATTGAGAGCCTGCGGCGACCGCACGGCCGCGACCTCGAGCCCGACGAGCTCCTCGCCGTCGCCACCCAGATCGCCCGGCGCCGCGAGCTCTGGAGCCCCCACGTCACCCACGACCCCGACCAGCGCACCTACAAGGAGCTGCTGCGCGACGAGCACCTCGACGTCTGGCTGCTCTGCTGGTCCCACGACCACGACACCGGCTTCCACGACCACGACCTCTCCGCCGGCGCCGTCGCCGTCTGCGCCGGCCAGGTCCGCGAGGAGCGCCTCGTGCTCGGCCGCCCGGTCGAGGAGCCGATCGCCCGCACCGCCGCCGCCGGCACCTCCTTCCACTTCAACGCCAGCGACATCCACCGCGTCCTCCACGCCGGCAGCGGCCCCGCGGTCACGGTCCACGCCTACTCGCCGCCGCTCGTGCGAATGGGCAGCTACTCGGTCGAGCCCAGCGGCCAGCTTCGCCGCCACGCCGTCTCCTACGAGACCGAGCTGCGCCAGTACGAGCCGGCGACCGGCTGACCGATCCGCCGCGATCGCAGCGCCGGGCAGATCGAACGGGGCAGCCAGGACTCGAACCTGGAATCGCCGGTTTTGGAGACCGGTGCCTTAGCCAGTTGGGCCACTGCCCCAGAGGGGTTGATCGTAACGAGCGCCGGGCCGGCGCGGCGTCAGTGCGGGCGGAGGGACTTGAACCCCCACGGGCCGGAGCCCACCAGGACCTAAACCTGGCGCGTATACCAATTCCGCCACGCCCGCGTGGCACCTCCCGTAGAAGGGCTTAACGCGCGGTCAATGCCGCAGCGTCGCTGAGGGATTCTATGATCGAGGCATGGCGGTTGGAGAGGTGAGGCCGGGGTACGAGCTCTGGCGGCCCAATCGGGAGAAGGCGGGCTCGGTCACGACCAAGTTCGTGATCGTGCTCCTGCTGGTCGCGACCTCGGCGATCGCGGCGGTGGTCACGATCGGCGGTTGGTCGCTCTTGAAGGGCGGCGGCGGCATGGGCATCGTCTGCGCGATCTACGCGATCCTCTACGCGCTCTTCGCCTTCTTGGTGGCGCGCTGGAGCCGCGGCATCCTGCCGCTGACCGCGGCACTCTCGATGATCCTCGCGATCTTCTGCCTGGTCGGCGCCAACAGCTGGTTCGAACGCGACAAGGCCGGTTTCGACGAGGCCCTGCTGCCCTCCGCCCTGCTCGGCACCTTGGTCGTGATCCTCGGCCTGCTGCAGATCGTCGTCATCGCCGCGGCGATGTACGGGTTCAACCAGGAGTGGCACGTCGAGGAGGAGCGGCCGATCGGCTCGGGCGAGGACTACGGCGCCGGTGCCGCCGGCAGCGGCGCTCCCCAGCCGGCTTAGGTCCACCAAGCCAGAGACGGCGCGGACCAGGCGCCGCGCTCTATTCTCAGCCCCGCGCCGGAGTGGCGGAATTGGCATACGCGGTCGACTCAAAATCGACTGCCCTTGCGGGCTTGTGGGTTCGAGTCCCACCTCCGGCATCATCAGGGCGGCTGAGCCGCAGCGCGGCGAGCGCGGCGAAGCCCCAGCAGGCGACGACCAGATAGGCGCCGGCGACGTCGCTGGCGAAGTGCCACTGGAGGACGATCCCCGAGGCGCCGCCCGCCAGCGCGAAGCCGCCCCCGACCAGCGCCGCCGCGACCCGCCAGCGCCA
>Ga0081539_10006583_pt1 | contig 11052 bp, 5 predicted proteins | sample TabmetS4T2R2_FD_71023 | JGI IMG/M metagenome (GOLD analysis project Ga0081539, IMG submission 71023) | Tabebuia heterophylla rhizosphere microbial communities from the University of Puerto Rico - S4T2R2 | ecosystem: Host-associated > Plants > Roots > Rhizosphere ... | reverse complement strand
AGGTTGGCCAGCAGGCGGGCCGGATCGCTCTTCGCGAATTTCTTGTTGATGCGACTGTCAGCGAGCACGTTCCCAGCGAAGTCCTCAACTACGGCTGAGATTGCATCCTTGCCGCCAAGCCGCTCGTAGAGTGATTTCTGTTGGGCCAGTGCGGAGACGGAAAAAAATGTCAACAAGCACAAGCCCAAGGCTATGGTTTTGATACGCTTCACGTGTTTGTCCTCCAGTAATTGAATGCCACCGGGCGTGGATACCCGAAGCAGTGAAAATAGTTATATAAGAACCGCACGACAACTTTATCCGTCAATGCCACAATCGGAGACCATTTTTGTCCTAGCGAGGGCATACTTACTTTACGGCAAACGTGTCGCGGCCGGATTTCAATACTGATCGCCATAATGATCGAAATGGCGCACTATTTTGGCGACCGACCGCAGGCGAGACGGTCGCCATTTCTTGTCAGAAATATTACGGGTGGCCGACTCCATCAGCGCATCCTGACGGCTGATAGCCGGCGTCAGGTAATTCGGGCCACCAATTCGGATAGTATTTGCCTTCTTTTAGGATTTCATAGATCAGTTCACGCGGGGCTTCAAACTGCCATTGGACAGGATTGGCCTGGATCTGCCAGGTTTGCCAGAACTACCGGAACTACTAGCCGTTAGCCGGCCTTTCAGCAATTCTCGGTCTAGAAAATGAGGCGTCCGTGAACGATTCACAGGAGCTATGTTTGGGGGTCAGCTCTGTCTATCGTGAGGAAGGGTAATAATCTATAAGAGCAACGGTATTACTAGAATCATAATTCTACAGTATCGACACTAATAATTCTACAATACATACACTGATCAGGCAATAAGTAATTCTAACCACACACCGGCGGCAATTATCAGGGTTGACCGCCCTGCGAATCACGGGATGGTATCACAGACTCGTGCAAGCGCGGCCGGGACAAATCGTATCCTATATTTATCTGATCCGATGAATTTGCCGCGAGCGCGCCGTTTCAAGGTCTGACGGATGCCTTCATTATGCGGCTTTAGTATTTGTAGATATTCATGGTAGCGGTATACACTGAGCGCAGTGAAATCCTCTATCAGTTATGGAACTGCACCTTGGGAAATGTTTAGGTATAGCTAATTCTTTGGGGAGTTTTATCAATGAAAAAACTGACACTGTTTTTCGTTTTCGCGATCACACTCCCACTCAGTCTTAACGCATCAACGGGTGGGCAAACTCCCGACCTCGAGCGGTGGGGGCAAAGAGCCGGCAACGTCACGATCATCCGCGATGACTGGGGGATCGCGCACGTCTTCGGCAAGACGGATGCCGATGCAGTCTTTGGCGCAATCTATGCTCAGGCTGAAGACGATTTCAAACGGGTCGAGAATAACTACATCAATTCGATGGGGCGGCTCGCGGAGGCCGAAGGCGAGGCCGCAGTTTGGCAGGATTTACGCATGAAACTTTTCATCGATCCCGAGGCATTGAAGACACAGTACGAGGCGAGTCCGCCGTGGTTGAAGACGTTGATGAACGCCTGGGCCGATGGTCTGAATTTCTATCTGTCGAAACATCCCCAGGTGAAACCGCGGGTGATCAAGCGCTTCGAACCCTGGATGGCGCTCTCTTTCACTGAAGGCAGTATCGGCGGAGACATCGAGACAATAAATCTGGGGCAGTTGCAGGCTTTCTATGGAAAAGGCCCAGAGACAGCCAGGTTGAATACGACCAAGGTGAAGACAGTCAGGTTGGATGGTGAAGACGAGTTCGACGCCGAGCCGGGCGGATCGAATGGCATGGCCATTGCGCCGTCGAACACGGTTGCCCGTCACGCATTACTGCTGATCAACCCGCACACCTCTTTCTTCTTTAGATCTGAGTTGCAGATGACAAGCGATGAAGGGTTGAACGCCTATGGTGCGGCAACGTGGGGACAGTTCTTCATCTATCAGGGTTTCAATGAACGATGCGGTTGGATGCATACGTCCAGTGCTGTCGATGCGATCGATCGGTATCTCGAAACGGTCGTCAAGAAGGGAGATCGCTTCTATTACAAGTACGGAACTGAAGAACGACCGGTCACGACGTCCGTGATCAAAGTTCCTTACAAGACGGACAAGGGAATGGCCGAAAGAGCATTCACCGTTTATCGTACTCATCATGGTCCGATCATCGGCTCGACGGATGGCAAATGGATCAGCATTAGTCTGATGCAAGAGCCGGTGAAGGCACTGACGCAGTCCTACACGCGCACCAAGGCGAAGGGATATAAAGAGTTCAAACAGACGATGGAACTGCATACCAACTCGTCGAACAACACGATCTTTGCGGATGCCGACGGCAATATCGCGTATTTCCACGGGAATTTTATTCCGAAGCGCGATCCCAAGTTTGACTGGACCAAACCGGTGGATGGCAGCGATCCAGCGACCGAATGGCACGGCCTGTTGTCGGTCGATGAAACGCCGAAATTGCTCAATCCGGCGATCGGCTGGCTCTATAACAGCAACGATTGGCCGTGGTCGGCGGCGGGTCCAAACAGTCCGAAGAAGGCTGACTATCCGGCCTATGTCGATGCGGGCGTTGAGACTGCACGCGGGCTTCATGCGGTCAGAGTGTTGCAAGGCAAAAGAGATTTCACACTTGACTCGCTGATCGCGGCTGCTTACGACAGCTATCTGACCTGGTTCGAGAAACCGATCCCTGCCCTCATCAAGGCGTGGGAGCAGGCGCCTCCGTCCGATCCTCGCAAAGCAAAGACGTCCGAACAAATTGCGCTGTTGCGGAAGTGGGATCTGCGCTGGTCGGCGGCATCCATTCCGACGTCACTCGCTGTCTTCTGGGGAGATGATATTCAGCGGAGGATAAACCGTACGGGATTGCCCGCCGCGGACTATATCGCCAGAGAAGCCACGGCGGAACAGTTACTGGAGTCGCTCTCGGCGGCATCCGACAAACTCGCGGCCAACTTTGGAACGTGGAAGACGCCGTGGGGTGAGATCAACCGGTTTCAGCGTCTGACGGACGATATTGTTCATCCCTTCACTGACGCCGGACCGAGCATTCCGGTAGGCTTTACCTCCGCGGTGTGGGGCTCGCTGGCGTCGTTCGGCGCGCGCCCCTATAAAGAATCGAAGAAGATTTATGGAACCAGCGGCAACAGCTTTGTGGCCGTCGTTGAATTCGGCAAGACGCTGCAAGCCAAAGCCGTGACCGCCGGCGGAGCGAGCGGCGATCCATCTTCGCCGCATTTCAATGATCAGGCGAAACGATACAGCACGGGCGAACTGCGGGAGGTCTATTTTTACCGCTCGCAACTCAAGGGACACACTGAGCGAGCATACCATCCGGGAGACTAACTACTCCCGGTCATCATCGTCAACCTCTACGGACAATGGCGCAAAGATCGCCTGGCGGACACGTGGATATGGGACATTTGAGCCTTTGACCTGCCGCCAAACAATACGATTGAGCCTTTCAGTGGGCGCGGCATCGGGAACATCGAATCGCATCTTCATTGAAGCCATCGCATCCTTGCGCGGCTGTCCCCGCAAGGAGGTCAGTGGAGGATTGATCTCAAATAATGATTGTTTTGGTTGGACCGCGAGATATGGCTCAAAGTCAGGCGTATTGATAAAACTGGCGCGCATGTCGTTTGCGATCAGATCAAAGAGCGACAAGGTCGGAAGACCGAGAATCAATTCAATCGTCTTGAGAATGCTCTGATGCGCGTAGAAGGTCGAATCAAGATAGCCGCGCCGGATATACGGACTAATGGCCAGGGCGACGGTACGATGCCCATCGACGTGATCTACACCGTTCTGCGCATCGTCTTCCACCACAAAGATAGCCATCTTTTTCCAGAACCGGGATTTTGAGAGAGCCTCGACAATCTGCCCCAGGGCAAGATCGTTGTCGGCAACCATGGCCTTTGGCGTATGGACGCCCGGTGAGGTGCCGCGCGTGTGATCGCTCGGCAATTGCAACAAGACCAGATTGGGCATCCCTCCTGTCTCTTCCCACTTCTTCACATCAGTAATAAATATTTGCGCGCGCACTACATCGGGAATACCCTGTGAATACGATGGATAATTGGCCGCCAGCACTTGGTTGAGCGGTTTAAGCGGCGCAGTGATCTTCCAATCCTTCGTGAAATCGTGCCCTTGCTTCCAACGCTCGAAGAGCTTCGCGCGTTGCTGATGATCACTTTCAGACAGTCTTCCGGCATATTCGCCATAAACGCGGACGGATTTTTTCATCCGCAACGCTGCATCCCAGATAAAGCCGCTGCCGGAATAAGCGATCGGGTCGGTGCCATCGAATGGATAGCTCCGCCCGACGTAGCCGGGCCATAAACAGTAGGCAGTTTCGTTTGCTTGTGTTACCCATTGATGCCCATCACCGCTGTTACCTCCCGTCGCATAAAAATTATCGAGCAATACAAACTGTTCGGCCAACCGATGGTGATTTGGGGTGACGTCTTCGCCGAACATAACCAGCGATGGGTCGCCATTCCCCTTTGCCAGATCACCGAAGACCTGATCATAAGTGCGATTCTCTTTGATGATATAGACAACGTGCTCGATGAACGAAGGATCGCCCACACGCGCCAGTATTGCGGTGGGCGCCGGTTTGGTCTTTGTGTCCGAGATCAGTGCCGGAATGATCTTCGTCAAATGATTATTCTCGTGAACGGCAGTTGTGTAACTTGCCAACTGGGCCGCATCGGGGATCGGCACGATGCCGACGCTGCCACGGTACGAATGAACGAAACGTTTCTTCGGCTCGTCCCGCCAGCCGGAGCCTGCGCCAAGCAATGCGCCAACGGCTAAATAATTACCATCCTGGCTCAGCGACAACGAATTCGGATACCAGGCGGTGGGAAGATAACCTCTCAGGCTCATCTCTCTTGTCCCGACAACAGCTACGGCGTTCAAACCGCCGCAGGCCACATAGAGCTGAGAGCCGTCGGCCGAGACGGCCAGCGCCGTCGGGGCAAACCCGCGTGTGTCCTGGGCAGAGTCATCTCACCAGATTTCGGCAGACGCCCGCCCCAGTTGGTGACATAGGCGATTGTGCCGACCGAGTTGATCGCTGCTCCGAAGGGAGCGATGCCGGTGTCGGACTTACCAATCAGCTTGCCGGCGCCGAGATCCACGACGGCGAGTTGGTTGTTGTAAATAAGCGGGACGACGGCGATGCGCCTTCCCTGCCCGTCGGGTTTGGCAGCGACAGCCAGGGCTCCCATAACCATTTCACCCAATTCGTCGGCAAGCGGATGCGCGCCATCATCGCCGATCGCCAGCAGACGCCCCTGCCCTTTCGGGTTTTTCGCTGCCCTACCCGTCAATGTCGCGCTGACGAGAGAGCGTCCGCTGACCGGGTCAAACGTGAGCCCCTGAAGACCCGGGTTTTCGTTGAGCGGAACCCGGCTCAGAACCTTATTCGTCCCCCAATCCAATTTGAATATTTGAGATTGTGAATTGCGCCCGCGCCCCGTCAAGACAAAAACTTCGGACGATGATGCGCCGAAGGTCACTCCATAAACCCGCCCATCAAAGATCGTTTGAACCCCTGCCGGAGTGATCGTTTGACGCGTCGTTACGACTCCCGGGTCGCTGACCGAACGCACAGGCTTCTCCGGTGATTGAGCGGTTGCTCTCAGTACGAGCGCCAACAAGAGATAAACGACAGAGAATTTTTTCATATCGGTTCATGATTGGCGATTGATGCTTCACCGGTAGCAGCGCGCGAAAGAGACAATCCATGAAACGGCCTCTGGGAGTTGCCCCCGGCTATCTATCTTAAAAAATCAGTCGTAGCGCGGCTTGCATGGTACGTGGGCCGCCGATGGTCGAGGTGATGCGCCCGGCGCTGCCGGTCCCTGACGCCGGATATGTCGAGCTCGGATTGGCGAAGACCGGTTGATTGAAAAGATTGTAAAGCTCCCAGCGAAACTCCAGATTGGCCCGATCACGAATTTTGGTCAGTTTGCCCAGGGTGAAGTCCAATTGTGATTGGCGCGGGCCACGCAGAATGTTGCGTCCCGAGTTGCCAAAACGATCCTGCGAATTTTGAAACGCCGTCACGTCGAAATAGTTATCCAGCCGATCCTGAATCCGTCCTGATCGGCGAGCGCTTTCAATCGTGCGCCCCGGCGCCAGTTCAAGCCGCGGGGTGCTAGGTTGGACGAAGATCGCATTGGCCGTACCACTACCGAAGATTGAAAACGGCGCACCCGATTGCATCGTCAACAAACCGCTCACGCGCCATCCTCCTGTTAAGTTGCGTCTGAATGCATTGCCGTCAAACAGAGTCGGCAAGTCATAGACAAACGCCGCCGTGAAACGATGAGTGCGATCAAAATTGGCCACACCGCGGTTGTGATCGATGTTGCGCGAATCGTGATCGGCCAGTTGCGTATCCGCCGAGAAGTTGTCGATCGATTTACTCCAGGTATAAGCCAGATTCCAATTGGCTCGGCTCATTAAACGTCCTTTGAAGCCGAGTTGCAATGCATGATAGGTCGAATGTCCAAAGTTGCTGATGAGTTGATACCCGGCGCTGCGGCTCAAACCAAGGAACTGCGGTTCGACGAAGAAGTCTGGGTTGATCAAGTTATTGCGCCGATCACGCACATCGTTGAAACCATTGACTGGGACAAGCCGCGGATCTTGCGGTTGGGCGAGATTGATCCGGCCGATTAATCGCACGCCGCTCGAACCGACATAGCGCGTATCAAGCACAATGTCCTTCCGAAAGGAGTGCTGCACGTTCATCGACCACTGATGTACTTGTGGCGTACGGACAAACGGATCGATGAAAGTGAAGCTCTTTGCGCTGAACGGCGATTGCGCGGGAAAATTCGTGCCGTCCTCACGCACCCAGCGCGGCGCGCCGTTCGCGTCGCGGGCGATCTGAATGTTGAGCGGCAAGACAAAAGGATTGATATTCAGACGCGGATACGGATTGGCCATATCCGGCGGCGCAGGTACGTTTTGATAGAAGAAGAACGGCGCAGTGCGTTGGAGATCGACTTTATACGAGGCAGCCGAGCGCTCATAAAAGAGCGAGTAACCGGCTCGCAGGACGGTCTTGTCGTTCAATTGCCACGCGAGGCCGATGCGTGGCGCGAAGTTATTGTGATCGCTCGTCAGCGTCGAAGCGTTCATCGCCTTGTGAATCTGGCTCAAATCTATTTTGACGCTCGGATCGATGACCAATCCAACACTCAGTGGATTGAAGTTCGGTTGGAAAAAGACGCTATTTGCGGGCACCTGAAACCCCGGCTCGACACCCAGTCGCCGCGCTGTTTCAGGCAGATAGTAATTGCCGATGCGGCCATCAGTGTCCGTGAAGTTGCCGAAGAAGTCGTACCGCAACCCGATATTCAAGGTCAGATGACGACGGAGCTTCCAGTTATCTTGAATAAAGAGCGAGTAATCCTGTGCATTGAGGTTTCGGCGCGTATCACCCTGATCGAGATCCGATCCGCCACCCGCAGCTCCATGGCCGGTAAAAAACAAGGCCCAGTTATCGTAATCGAGGTCCCCGTTGGTGCGCGACATGAATTCGCCGGTCAGATTGATCCGCCGATATTCTCCGCCGAATTGAATTGTGTGATTGCTCCTGATCCAGTTGACGGTATCGGTCATGTTCCAGACCTTTTGCCGGTCAAAGAAGTCCCACGCGTTACCAATGCCGCCGGAGTTGCGCTGAGTAACGACGTCAATGGTCGGCATCAACGCCGCAAGGCCGCCCAGAGCCGGTTCGAGTGGATTGAAGATGCCGAGTGTGGAGTTTTTGATCTCGCGAAACTTGGAGATGCGCGTATTCTGTAGATCGAAAAATCCCGCGCGAAATTCGTTGATCAGGTTGGAGCTGAAAGTGTGCTCGTCAGAGAGTGCGGCGGTGAAGCCTGAGGTAGAACCCAGCGTCGGTGAAGGCGAAGCGTCAGCCCATCCGAATGCCTCTTCAACATTCTGGCTGGACTGCACGTAGCTCAACCGCGCGCGGTTCTTGGCGTTCAACTGATGTTGCAATGAACCAACTCCCGACCAGGATTTGAAAGTCGTCGGAATGACCTGCGCCAGTTCGTACTCACGCCCAAGTGTACCGTTGCCTTTGAGCACTGCCAGGTTGGATGTGGGCGAAGGGATCAGGAATCTACCGTCGCGTTTGACATTGAGGATATTGATCGCCACCGGGTGAATATCCGCCGCAGTGAGCGTGCGGAATTTGAGCGTCTGTTCGTTCTCGAAAAACTGGCGGATCAAACCCGGAACCTGATCCGCCGGAAAACGGCGCAGCGCCGCGAGAAAATTGGCGGCAAATTGTGCGTTGTCCTCTACTCCGCTGCGGATCCATTCGTTCGCAACTTGCGCGATACTTTCGGGAGTCCTGGTATCGGTCAGGGTTGTCGGTAATCCGGCGCGCGCCGTCGCATTTGTCGCATACCCTGAAACGAAATCCGTACGCTGCACCGCCGCAAAGAATGTCGTGCGGTTGCGCCAGACCGGACCACTCACGGTCACGCCACTTTCGTTGCGTCGAAACTTCGGGCGTTCAATACCGCTACGGTTATTGAAAAACTCATTAGCATTAAACTTCTCGTTCTGCAGGAAGTGATAGAGCGAGCCATGAAAATTGTTGGATCCGCTCTTGATCACCATCTCGAGATTGGCGCCGCTGTTGCGTCCGGTGGCGGCGGAATAGAGCGCCGTCTGAGTCTCGATGGTCTCTAAAGCGTCGAGCGGTACGTTGATGTTATTGCCGAGTGAACCATTGCGGTTGAGCAGGTTGGTGGCGTCGATGCCGTTGATCCGCACTGCATTGCTCGTCGGACGTGCGCCGTTGACACTCGGATTGAGTGACTGTGTGGCATCGTCGCTCTGAGTGCCCGGCGTGGTCGCAATGTTCAAACCTGCCCCGGTCCGATCAGGCAGCGGAGCGCTGATTCCGGGCTCGGTGACAATCAAATGCGTATAATTGCGCGAAGCCGTCGGCAGCGAAGCGATCTGACTGGAGGTCAAGGTTGCGCTCTGCGTGGCATTTTCGGTCTGTAGTGAGACAACATCAGATGCGATATTGACGATCTCATCGACGCCGGTCAGGGACATCACGATCTTCAGGCTGACTGGTGTGGTGGATTCGAGCGCCAGATCGCTGATGTTCTTTTTAGCAAAACCATGAGCTGTGACCTCGATTCGATATTTTCCGAAAGGAGTATTGATCAATCGGAATTCACCCTCGCTACTGGATGTCGCCTGCCACCGCTGCCCAGTGTTTTCGTTGACTACAATAATAGTTGCGCCTGGCAATCTGCCACCATTGGCATCCTCGATCGATCCGATAATTGCCCCCATCGGAGTTTGCGCTGAACTTCCCAGGTGATATGTCAATGCCAGCAATGCAATCAAAAATAGCGATATTCCTAAACGGTCTGCTCGAATCCCACAAAATGATGCGGAAATGCGCATAGCTAGTCCCCCCTCCTCAAGAAATAAAGAGCCTTCAACCAAGTAACGAAGCCTCAATTGATCTCAAAGCGGTCAACGATCCGTTAATCGATAGTCGATAGTTGGTCTGTGATTGGTGATTTAGATAGAGTAGGAAATTACCAGTGGAAGATTAATTCGGCTTTATCGTAGCTAAAAATATATGTAAATTCCGATCTGAGTGATGAGTTGATGTCACTCAAATTCAAGAGGGAGCTAAAATTTACTGGGGGCGTGCTCCGCATGTTCAGCTGGCTCACATTGGCGGCGCGGGCGCAGACCCTGTGGCCGGGTTATACTTCGGGTGATTAGGAATGAATTGGCGGTGTAATTTTTTCATAGATTGCCTGATCAGAATGTAAATCGTCCGCCGAACTGAAAGCGGCGTGGCGGACGAACGCTGATGATGCGTCCAAAATCAGCGGCCGTTGCGACGTTAACGACTGCACTGGTACAACCGGCGATACTGCAATTGGCGTTGAAGCGATTGGTCAGGTTCTCTGATTCAGCGATCAGTTCAATATTGATGTGGTCGCGAAAGACGAAGCGGCGCACGAGGCGGAAATCAATCTGCAGATAATCAGGTCCCTTCACATCATTACGCCCACGAAACAGCGGACGATCGTTATTGACCAGATCGCCATTGAGATCAGTGCCGGTTGTAGCATTGACCGGAAAACCACTGTTGTAAAAGGTCATCGTCGAGAATTCAAGGCCGTTGATCCATCTCAAAACGGCACTAGCGAAACGCGGCGCATATAGTCCCTGAAAAACAAGAGAGTGTCGGAGATCACTATTGCGTGTGCCGTAGTCACGGCGGCGATCAGTCGGATCCATCAGCGCGCCGCCTTCCTGTTCGCTATCGCTGAGCGCGTGAGACCATGAGTAGTTGCCGCTGAACGAGAGCCCCCTGCCAAACCGTTTCGTAATCGTCAGATCTAACGAGTGATAGTTGCTGTTGCTACCCGATTCAATCAGGTTGATCTGACGAAAGCGTTTATCTGGGCGTCCAGAAGCGCCGGCAAAGATTGGACGCCCGTCAGCCAGCCGCCCTGTCATCGGCGCAAGATTCAGATCGCGCGTGTAAGCGCCGAAACGCGTCCCGGAATAGCTATACATCAAATTGACTGCCAGGTCCTTACTGATTTCGCGTGCGAGCTGCAAACTGGCCTGGTGCGCCACCATGATCTGGAAATCCGGTGAGAAAGCATTGATGTTCGGCGGCACGGCCAGAGTAGCATCGGCGGCCTTCAGCAGATCGGGAAACTTTGGCGCGCGCATGTCTGAACCGACAACGGTCAGATTGAGAATGCGCCGGCCGTTATTCTGTGCTGCGGCCACTGGTAAGGCCAAACTGGGATTATCGTAAAACATGCCATAGCCCGCTCGAATCACCGTTTTGCCATCGCTCGTTGGCGCCCATGAGAGGCCGATCCGCGGCGCAATATTGCCGAGGTCGTTGTTGACTTTACGCGATAACTCGAACGGCGCTTGCGCATCCAGTTCGGGAAACAGGACCGCTTCATAACGCACACCGACATTGAATGTCAGGCGG
>Ga0081539_10006582_pt1 | contig 11052 bp, 14 predicted proteins | sample TabmetS4T2R2_FD_71023 | JGI IMG/M metagenome (GOLD analysis project Ga0081539, IMG submission 71023) | Tabebuia heterophylla rhizosphere microbial communities from the University of Puerto Rico - S4T2R2 | ecosystem: Host-associated > Plants > Roots > Rhizosphere ... | reverse complement strand
TTAACCAAACTAGTGGAAAAGAGGGTCAGTGTGCCTGAGGATCAAGTTCCACACACGGCTTTCACGATCGTCGAACTCCCACTCACGGCCCGAATTCCGGATTCGGGCCGTGAGTGGGAGGCGAAAACCTTTCACGATCGCCGAAATTCGCAGCCTTTCACGTTCATCGAAGTTGCCTTCATGATCGCTCGAAATATGCAAAAGATTCAACGATCAATGAAGAAACCCGCTGAACTCAGACAGTTACGGCATATCTCAGGCCGGATCTAATAAAATCCGCGGAGGGTTTTGACTCCACAACCTGTTGAGTTTTTGTGCTCAGGCAAATCCGTCATCTAGGGTAAAGAGGTTGATAGCCGGTGCAATCTATCTGGACTCTCAAAATTTGAGTTGGATTTGCTAGTGTTTGCCGGCGTGAAACATCTTTCAACCTTCAGAAGGATAAAATTGTCATAATTGAGCATGATGATTCCCCTACTAGGACAGAAGGGGAATCATCATTTTTATATAGTGAATAAATCGGTTGCATCGATTATTGCGAATATTCCGGCTCTTGAGTAGACTGTCTGTAGGCGCTGAAGACCAGGTGATCCGTTCAGAGCGTAAATTTCAAACAGGTAGGACTAGAGAAAGGTTATGGCCACGGTTATCGACATTGCGCCGGAAGATAGGCGAACCATCAATAAATTGCTCTCCTCGGACGAGCCTCTGATTCTGAGTACGGGCGAACATTCAGAGGAGAAGGCGCTGTTGCCTGAAAGCCTCAAGCCGCTTCTCAAACAGATTCTCGCGGAGATGGCCAAGGGCAATGAGGTCACGGTGATGGCGAAACATGCGGAGATGACCACGCAGGAAGCCGCCGACTACCTCAAGGTCTCTCGGGCGTATCTGGTCAAGGTGATCGATCGCGGCGAAATCCCATCGCGGTCGATCGGCAATCACCGGCGAGTGAAGGTTAAAGACGTACTGCTTTACGAACAGACGCTCAATGAGAAGAAGAGGGGGCGCCGGCTTGAGTCGACGGTCAAAATGCGGGACATGAGTAAAGACATGGAGTGGCTGAGCGAGCATCGAGAGGAATACGCCGGGAAATGGGTCGCGGTTTATGAAGACCGACTGATCGCAAGCGGCGACAATGCCAAGGACGTTTATGCCGAGGTGGACCGGGTGGGACTGCCGCAGACGATGGTCACCTTCATCGAAAAATCGCCAATACAAATATGACAAAGGAAAGGCTAGCCTCTTATCGCGGCATCTGAAAGCGCCAGAGGGGCCAACAGCTGAGGTGCAGGAAAAAAGATGAGCTATGATTAACTCAGATCCGCGCCAACTCGGTGGGAAGGAGAGATGAAATCATGAACAGTTCGACGGAAGATGTTGTTAATGCCGTGCTCGCTAACTTTCGGCGGCTACCGCCCGACGATCGGCGACAGTTACTGCAGAAATTGATGGCGGACCTGGATGCTCCTCAGCAGATTGATGACTTGAGTGGAGACAAAGATCAAACAGAATCAGAGAGAGGTGTGATGTCGGGTAGTCTCCTTGGATGGCTGGGAGAGAGTCTGACACCAGCGGAGCTGACGGAGGCCCTCCGACGATATCTGCCTGATTTCAGCTCCGACTTGCTGGCGGATCCACAGCAGCGGGTGCTCGTTGATCGGCGACTCTCCAGTCTTTCGCCCTTCGTTCTGTATGAACTGCACCAAAACTTTATTGGCGGAGCGAAGAAAGCGCAGCAGTTAACACCGGATGAGATCGTGGAGAAGACCTGGGGGACGATTAAGGAGATAGACGAAGAGGTCTTGCGCGAAATTATCGAGGACGAAGAATACTGTGGATATTAACCAACTCCCGGCGGGAACGAACTGCCTCATCGACACAAACATATTTCTATATCACTTGGCTGCGCGGTCAAATGACTGTCGTCATCTGATCGACCGCATCGGCCGTGGAGAAATATCCGGTTATGTGACGACCTCGATCATCGGCGAATTGCTTCATAAGCGGATGATGATCGAAGCAGTCAACGCCGGGCTCGTCAGCGGCTCAAAACCCTTCGAAAAGCTCAAACGACAACCGCAGCTGATCGCACACCTCTCGAGCTATATTACGGAGACCCTCCAACTGCTCCAATTGCCGCTGACCGTGATTGAGGTGACCGAGGAAGACATCAGCTGGAGCCATACTCTGAGGCGGGCATATGGAATGCTGGTGATCGATTCAATCAATTTGGCGTGTGCCGTTCGCAGAGGGATTATCGATATCTCGACACACGATACGGATTTTCTTTATGTTCCGAATCTGAAGATCTGGCGGCCGACAGATCTTTGATCTGAGCGGCCAATGATCCGAAAATAGATGTCCCGTGATCTTCACAATCAAATGCTCGCGCCGATCTCGACCAATAAGCCTGTCGTTGCCGACGTAGATCCGATTGAGAACGCGATCGTCCTCTGGGCCGAGGCTAGCACGCGCACCGAAACCAGAGACCGCGAAGAGCGTCTGCGCGACAAGCGGCAGATCATCCGCTCATTCCTGCAGTTTGTCGGCAAGCATCCGGGCGAAGTCGATCAAATGGACGTACGCGCCTGGCGCAAACATCTGGAGTCGGAGAAGTCCGAAAACACCGTCTATTCCTATCTCTCTCGCGTCTCCTCATTCTACGAGTGGTTGAGAAAGCATCCGGGGATCAAAGACCACATTCCAGGCAATCCTGTCTCGTTGGGACGGCCCACGGCCCCGCGGCCGTATCAGACCGAGAAGACCAAGGCGTGGACCGACGACGAGATGAATGCCATTCTCGACGCGATCGCGGTTGAGGCGGAGCGAGGTTCGATTCACGCGCTGCGTGATTATGCCGTGACGCTCTTCTATCTATTTTCTGGCCTGCGCCGCAATGAGCTCTTCGGTCTGCGCGGCAATGATGTTGAACTACAGGAAGACGGGCTGATCATCAGGTACAAACGAAAGGGCGGAAAGTATCAGAGAAGAGAGGTGGGCCACTCCGATGTCGGTGCGGCACTCATCGCCTACCTCAAAAAATCGAGGAGGCTCTCCGTCCTCCACACCGGTGATCCGCTCTGGACTCGGCACGATCGCGCCGGCGATCCAGGCTCACCGCTCACCTCGCGCTCTTTCGCCAACAATCTAAAAAAGTATGCGGCGAAGGCCGGAATCCGCGGGGTCAACATTCATCAGACCCGTCACACCTATGCGCGGATCATTTTTGAAGACTCGGGCAACTTGCTCGAAACGCAGTCAGCGCTCGACCACGAGAATCAGGCGACGACACGTGTCTATGTGAACACAATTGCCGTGAAACGAGATCGGCATAGTAATCAGATCGCGCGTCGAATTCGCCAGCGTGAGAAACAACCGACCGGAGATGAAATGGAATAAGCTCCAATAGGCAACGGCCGTCGGGCCTCCACAAAGTGAATGAGTTTACCGATCAATCTCGATGAAATCCTGAGAGGCCGCTTGGTTGAATGGGAGCGGCTCGAATTCAAAGAGGGCTGGAACCCGGAGGCCGTCTTGCATACCGTTTGTGCCTTCGCCAATGACTTCCATAATCTCGGTGGCGGCTACATTCTGATCGGCGTCGCGACGGACCAGGGGAGACCTGCGCTTCCGCCTGTAGGGATTGACCCAAACAAGCTGGATGCAATTCAACAGGAGTTGCTCAATCTCGGCTATCATCGTATTCAGCCGGCCTATCACCCGATCAGCGCGCCTTATGAGGTCAACGGGCGCCAGATCCTCGTCATCTGGTGTCCCGGTGGCCAGCATCGCCCGTACAAAGCCGTCGAGTCTCTGGCGAAGGAAAACCGCACTTTTCATTACTACATCCGTAAACAGTCCTCGACCGTCCGGGCAAAGGGAGAAGACGAGCGAGAGCTGATGTCGCTGGCGGCCCGCATCCCCTTCGACGACCGCATCAATCAATCAGCGTCGACCAATGATCTGCAGGCCTCGTTCATCTATGCCTATTTGCGTGACATCAAAAGCCGCCTGGCTGACGAGGCGACAAAGATGGATTTCATACAATTGTGCCGGCAGATGAGCATTGTGGATGGCCCGTCCGAGTTCCTCTTTCCGCGCAATGTCGGACTGATGTTCTTCAACGAACATCCGGAGCGATTCTTTCCCTACACGCAGATCGACATCGTGCATTTTCCGGAGGGGCCTGGAGGAAGCAGCTTTACGGAACAGATCTTTCGCGGCCCACTTAATCGCATGATTCAGGATGCATTACGTCATCTGAGGAGCACAGTGATTCGGGAGCACGTTGTCAAGTACGGCGATCGAGCTAAAGCAGATCGCTTCTTCAATTATCCTTTTGATGCGCTTGAAGAGGCCCTCGTCAATGCAGTCTATCACCGCAGCTACGAGGAGCGTGAGCCGATCGAGGTGCGCATCCTGCCCGATCACATCACGATCACGAGCTATCCGGGAGCCGACCGGTCGATCTCGCTGGCTGATCTGGCTGCCGGAAGTGTGGTCTCACGACGGTATCGTAACCGGCGCATCGGCGACTTTTTGAAAGAGCTTGAACTGACGGAAGGTCGAGGGACAGGCATTCCGAAAATCCGGCGCGCGATGCAATCGAACGGATCTCCGCCGGCAGAGTTCAAGACGGATGATGACCGGACCTACTTTACGGTCCTGTTGCCTCTTCATCCGGAGGCGAAAAATCAGTCCACCCCCCATGTCACCCCCCATGTCGCCCCCCATGTAAACAAGGACTTGAGCGAGATAGAGAGAGCACTGCTGGAGTTTTGCCTCACGCCGCAGGATCGCGCCACGATTCAATCCCAGTTGAAAATTAAGAATGCCAAGCATTTACGCGAGCGGTATCTGAAACCCCTCCTCACCCGGGGCCTCTTGGAGATGACCGACCCCAAGCATCCAAAAGCCCCGACTCAGAAATACCGCACGACGGTTTCAGGTCGGACCGCAATTGAAAATGAACCCGGAGACTCAAGCTGATCGAGCACTCACCATGTCGGCAGCCAGCAGCCTCATGATTTGAGATGAGTCCTCAACCATAATTCTAAATAAATAACTTCGATAAATGATCTGAAAATATATATCGGTTCCATACTTCTGTCTGGCTTGATGCAGGATGCCAAATAATACATTCAAACGCCGAGAGCTGTACGACCTCTTGTGGCCCGAGCCGATGAAGACATTGGCGGCACGTTATGATATCTCCGATGTTGCGCTCGCAAAGATCTATCGTCGTCACGGCATCCCAGTGCCGCCACGCGGATACTGGGCAAAGATCCCCGCTGGGAAAAAAGCTGTTAGACAATCTCTACCGCCTCGCGGTCTCGGCATGCCGGAGATCATCCGAATTCAGACAGGCTAACGATATCCGAGCCTATGTTGAAAACATTCGGATGGTCAGGATAGCCTTCGATGATCCGGTGTCTCAGGAAGAACTCGACGCTTGGTCATGATGGGCTCTTGCGCAGGCAGACCGGATCGGCCCCGTAAGGTCGAAGAAGTTTTTGATCGGAATTGGCGATAACACGACCTCGACGGAGACCGGAGGCGACCATGGTGCCTGAACTATGTGATAAGGGTCTTGTTGCCAAGGCATCGAGCCCCCTGTTGAGAATCTGTGAAGAGCTTCAGCGGAATATCTCAGGGGTTTACGCGAGATTATCAGCACCATCATTCGGGACGGCGTTTATGGGCTCTTCCTGGCCAACCCTCCATAATTTCACGCATCGTCGAATGATCTCTTCGGCTTGCTCGAGCGGCATATAGCCTGCCGCAAATTCGTCATCGCTGTAACGACCAGCACAGAAGAACTCCGCCGAATGAAGCGGGTCATCGATGCCGATCGCTTCTACTGCCTGGTCCACTGTTTCCGCAATGGCCATCCGCCAGCGTTTGCCGCGTGATTTGAAATAGTATTCTTTGTCGAAGGCTTTGCCCGTATACTCGACGGGAACGCCCGGGATTCGACTGTCAACACTCACTCCATCACAGAGCAAGAGCTCTCTTTCCCAATCGTGATGCCTCTCTTTCGGCAACTCCGGCAAAGGCATCCAGTGCGTGATCTCACTGGATGTCATAATCAGTGCGTCCTCCCGGCTGAGGAAATCGAACTGACTCTCCTTCGCAATCCAGTGAGCGATCGTGATGTATCGGCGAGTGGCGACCAGAACAGATGACTCGTTTTCCGGAAGTTTTCTCTCGATGTTGATCCATTCCATTGGTGATCCCTCAGTAGAGTGATAATGGTTGCTGACACATCATCTGTTTTTGTCGTTCTTATTTTGGGATGCTTCGCTCGGAAGCAGTGCCGGATCGAACTCGAAGAATTCACATCCCTGATGCTCGAAGGTCAGCAAGCCGGCACGAGGACTACGCGGATTGGTGCATACTCCCCAATCCGCACCCTCTTTCCCTTCAAGTAGAACGTAATGCTTGCAGCCGCATGAACAATCGGCCGAATGGCGCCGTCTGATCCCATAAGGCGCGAAGTCCGTCGGGCGATGAATGCAGACCAGATGTAGCCGGTCGTGCAGAGAGAGCGCAGGCGGAATGTGGATCTCGCTCCCTGTCTGCACCGCTTGAATCTCTTCCAGGCGATGCTCTTGGTAGCCGCGATGAAAGGCGAGCGGCGCGAAAGCAGAGAGTTCTTCATCGTAGGCCTGGTTCAACGGCAACAACAGGTCCGGTTCGAGGATCACATCGATCATTCCCCGTTCGTGACTTGCGCCGAAACGGACTTCGCATCGACCGTCCAGCAGATTGAATTTGAAGATGGAGCCGACATCGCCGCGCCGCAGTTTCTGCGCCGGCAGTTCTTCAAGCAGGACGACAAGATCGTGTACTTTGAGTGTCATTGGCTGAATTTCTCCTTGATCTTTTTCGTGAGCCGTTCACAGTAAAGAGCCTCCCACTCTCGCAGCGTTACGTAGAGTGGTTTTCCTGCGGCTTTGTCCCAGACGACCCAGCCCTGGCATTTCTCTGAAAGGTAACGCGCCTGTTCCCCCTCTTGCTTGAGCTGGTCGGTTAGGCCGGTCGCAGCATCCCAAAGTCGGATTTCGATTTCGGGCGCCCACTGTGTGGCGAAATGTTCTTGCGATAGCTGCCCGATCAGCACAATCAGCAGGTCTGCGGCGATCTGCCGTTCATTGAGATTGAGTAGTATCCTTTGACTCGGTCCCTGGGATTCACGCAGCTTTAAGATCGCGGCGTGAATCTCGCGTTGGTGCGCTCTTTCCTGACGGAAATGCTCCATTCCATTTTTCACCTGCTCTTCACGGGGTTTGTCCGCTCCGCCAAAGACGAATGAGCCGCAGAGACCGATAAAATCAGCTTGCTCGGGGTTATTGCGGAGTAAGTCTTGATACTCTGCGATTCGCTCATCTACATTCTTTTCAACCATCACGAGCAGGTTTTCGTCCGTATAATTGATCAAATCGAGTTGTGCTCCGCCCAGATGCCGAATTGTTTCCCAGATATGAATTGGGATCGGGACCATGACTCGGCCGTAGCCGGCCTCGAACTCTGTCGTCTCCAGTCTGAGATAGACATGATCGTCGTCCATTACTTCGTGATAGAAATGAAAATTGGGTCCATGTGCGATTGTTGATTTCGTTGACATCTTCTCCTCCTTTCGGGCATCCGCCCACCTGTCCTTTATCCCTCTTCAGCGGTCGGTGGCTCTCGAACGGAATAACGCCGGCGATTAGTCAATGCGGCCGACGCTCACCTCATCTCTGATCTGAATTGTGACTGGAGATTTGGGGAGCGAGAGAGCGCTCCCGCTCGATTACTGCTGCCGATCGTTCAAACGGCGTTTGATTTGTCCGGCGCGCAATTGTTTTCTCTCGCTCCCGGTGCCGTTTGAGAACTCTTTTCGGCTATTCAGGCAGGTAACAAAGCCGGACCGCATACACGATAAAGTTTGCGCCGGCTGACCCGCCTGACGCCACCTTTTATGGATCTGTGTAATTGTTCCGAACATCATCATCATTGAAGTTTTTGACCTTGTGATCGAATCTTAACGCACGAAGCCTAGCCTATCCATGGTTTCAATGTCAAAACAAATTTCTTTCACTTGGGATGGGTACAACCGCAACCTGCTGATTTGAGGCGGGACTTGGGTAAATATTGTGAAAAACTTCGGTGAATTATGTGAAGTTTTACAGCGGAAGATCATTTGCTTGATCTGTCATCTGTCACATCTCTCTTCTCCGGTTGCGCCGCAATGAGCTCTTCGGCCCGCGCGGCAATGATGTTGAATTGCGGAAAGACGGGTTGATCGTCAGATACAACCGAAAGTGAAGAGGGGGATCCACACTGATGATGGTGCGGCGCTGATCGCCTACCTCGAAAAATTGAAGAGACTCTCCGCCCTCCATCAATCACCGGACGCCGGGCTTCGCCGAGCAGTCGGCTACAGTCTGTCCGGATGGTGACCAGGTCTGTTTCGAAACTGCCGCCGGCGCGGCCCGGGATGCGGCTCTCCTTTTCGACTCCTTTGCGCTCATACTGGTCCGCGGCCTGATTGCCGAGTACAATCGCACCGGCCCGTCCGAATGTCACGACCGCCTGCCCGCCGTCATCGCGAGATGGCCGGGGGATTGAAAGCAGCCGGGTCAAAGACCGAGATGACGTTGTTGAGTCTCTCGAAAACGTCCCGCCGGCCATGATCGGCACGCCGGAAGATCGTAACTTCGGCAAACTGTTGATCAAGATTAGCTGGCGCGCGCCACGCGACAATATCAAATTCCCTTACCGCCCCTGCCTGATAGATTGAGAATGACGATGTTTCAACCAAGCCTTCAGACAGTCTGCTATCTTCTCGCGCGAATGATCGGTATGCTCTTCGTTCTCTTGCTCCTCACCTTCTGCTCGCTGGCGGAAGAGGTGAGAGAAGAGCCGAGGAAAGTGAGCGTCTGCCAACTCAAGAACGATCCAGCCGGGTATAACCAGATGCTGGTTCGGGTGACGGGGTTCGCCTCATACGGCTTCGAAAACTTCACCATCAATGACCCGAGTTGTTCATCGATTCTCGGGATCTGGTTGGAATATGGTGAGACCACAGCAGCCGGAACCAAATATTGTTGTGGAGAGCCGACTGCTCGCCGTCGCCCGGAACAACTGGTTGTCGAGGACATCCCCATCTCACTGGTTGAGGATGAACGGTTCCGCGAGTTCGATCGGCTCTTGCATCGCCGGCTTGATTCAAGTGTCCATGTCACGCTTGTCGGCCGCTTCTTTTACGGGCGACAAAAGAAATATCCGAATGACGTTTACTGGGGAAGTTACGGACACTTTGGCTGCTGCAGTTTACTCGCGATCGAGCAGATCATCTCGGTAGATCCTCAAGACCGTGACGATTTGGATTACAACACATCCTTCGACGAGACCAGGATCGCCAAAAGAGGATGCAAGTATCGATCTTTACAAGGGATTCGAGCCGAGAGCGATGCGATTGATGTCCAGCAGAGAGCCGAACAAGGTCAGAGTGAGTTGAGTTTTAATGATCCGAAGCGCGTCGCCTCCGGTCATCTGGCGCAACTGCTGAAGATCGATGAGAAATCGGTCGCGGGAATAAAACAGACGCGTCAAGCCCCCGGACGATTCGTTTACGAATGGCGTCCCACGGGCAAACGGGAGAGTTATCTAATCGTGGTCAGTCGCTACTCCTGGCCCTCCTTCTACGCGAAGGATCCCAGGCGAGTTGCCTGGATCATCGTCGCCGTTCATCGATTCTCATGCAGATAGGGCAATGGCCCTCACTCGGAGACGCGAAGCGCCTTGTATCAGCAGAGGGCAAGGGGGCTCTTGCAAAAATAGAAAGATCTGAAAAGTCTGAATCCGATTTCAGATATTCAAGTACTGCTCACCGAAGATTATCGGATGGCCGTGAGCAAAAGGTGTGGCGCGCGGTGGTTTTGCAAATGCTGTACATTGTTGCCGAAGGGCAGGGAAGGGAAGAGGTCATCTCCGCGATCGAGAAGATGCCCCGTAAATCTGTCTTACACCGTAAATAAATGAGTAGATAAACCACCAGTCTTTTACGTACGCCGCAATGATATACCTTTTATTGCTATCTGAATGGTTCGGAGGGAAAGCAGATCAGTAACATTATAGCTGAGGCTATAGATTTTCAACGAACTTTTCTAAGTCCCGCCGCTTGACGTAAAATTTTCCTTCCTTCTTCACTACTTTCAATATCCCTTCTTTTATTGCATCCTCTATCACTGTCTTTGGAAGTCCAGAAAGAGATGCGGCTTCTCCGATTGATAAAGTAAATTTCGCCTCAATAGGAACACTCTTTGTCCGCCCGCTCTCCTTTTCTTTTTCCAAGTCTTTCTTCAGCTTTTTCAGTTCCGCTTCTTCGAAAACTGCCACGTCATTTGTTTTCCCTTTTTTATATGTGGGATTGAGTTTCCCATCAGTGACATAGCGCGACAATGTTCTGAGGCTCACTCCTAAATATTTAGCCGCTTCAACTTTAGTCATAAGCGGAATTTACGCCATGAGATCTCCCAAATCCAAAACTGTGCCATTTCGCCTTGTCCTCTTTTGGCATGATTTGATATGCTTTCCATTCGCTGTCAAAGAGTGGGAATAGTATCTCCAGAATTGAACGGATTTGGGCAGAAGACGTTTCACCTGGAAGTTTTACAACAAGCACTTGAGAGTCAGATTCTTTGCGCCGACCTTATCAGCGGCCCTCGGAATTACGATTCTCGTTCATACTGGCGCGTTGCGCAGCATCATCGGCAAGCCAATTAGAGAACAGTACCTATGGAGAGGAGGGCCTGTTTAATCTGGTGTCTGTCACAGTACCTGTTAAATGCAGTTATTTGCGACGTGGCTTCGTCTGTTTCTTCGCAGCGGTGGGTTTTTCAGGGCTCTCGCTCGGGTTATTCTTCGGCCTTGTGTCTACAACTGTAGTTTCCGGTTTTTGATCTCTGAAAAATGGTGAGAAATGCGAGGAGCAGTTGCGCCCCTCGCAAAGTTGTTCGATGTTTTTGGTGACCAAACCTAAACAGAGACGAACAACGATGAATA
>Ga0081539_10006581_pt1 | contig 11053 bp, 9 predicted proteins | sample TabmetS4T2R2_FD_71023 | JGI IMG/M metagenome (GOLD analysis project Ga0081539, IMG submission 71023) | Tabebuia heterophylla rhizosphere microbial communities from the University of Puerto Rico - S4T2R2 | ecosystem: Host-associated > Plants > Roots > Rhizosphere ... | reverse complement strand
TATTACTGTACTTTACTTTGTCATCAGTTACGCAATTGCCGCTGTTTCGCGTCGCATTGAAGCCAGTGGTTCCGGTGCTGCCCGGCTGCGTGGTCTGTAATCCTGTGATGAGAATATCGAAAATTTCGCTTTGGTAGTGAGGATAAGCACTGCAATGGTTGATGAAACCAGCACCCCGAAAATTGAGCCGATGATCATCTGCCGACACATCAACAAATGGTTTGGCGACTTTCACGTCCTGCGCGATATTTCGGTGGAAATTGCGCCGCAGGAAGTTGTCGTCGTGATCGGACCTTCTGGCTCAGGAAAATCCACCTTTATCCGCTGCATCAACCGCCTGGAAGAACATCAGGACGGCACCATCATCGTTGACGGCATCGAACTCGGCAACGACATTCGCAACATCGCAGCCATTCGCCGCGAAATCGGCATGGTTTTTCAGCAGTTCAACTTATTCCCTCACAAAACCGTGCTGGAAAATATCACGCTTGCGCCTATGAAAGTGCGCCATGCCTCGCGCGACGCAGCCGAAGCGAAAGCCCGTGAACTACTTGCCCGCGTCGGCATTCCCGAACAGGCGAATAAGTATCCGGGGCAGCTTTCCGGTGGGCAGCAGCAGCGTGTTGCCATCGCGCGCGCGTTGGCGATGGAGCCGAAGATCATGCTCTTTGATGAACCCACTTCGGCGCTTGACCCGGAGATGATCAAGGAAGTGCTGGACGTGATGAAAGAACTCGCGCGCAGCGGCATGACGATGGTGGTCGTGACCCACGAAATGGGCTTCGCGCGTGAAGTCGCAGACCGTGTGCTGTTCTTCGACCGGGGACAAATCGTGGAGCAAGGCACGCCACAGTACTTCTTCGAGGAAGCGCAGCACCCACGCACCAAGTTGTTCCTCTCCCAAATTCTCTAAAACGCTCTCGCTTTCAAATTTTTGAGCCGCTCTCGGTTTCGCATCAGGAGCGGCTTTTGTTTTGCACAATCTTTTGTCTTAATGCATTAACACAAATCAAATTCCTGTGAATGCCCGGTTATACGCTAAAGCTTACTGGATCGTTACAGCTAAATCAATTTATCCTTAATGATATGAGGAGATCATTAGAAGGTATAGTTTTTCAAATAATAACAATTAGCTATCAAATTTTTAAGTTTCGCGGAGTGATTCTTTAAGCAGCAACTTAGTTTCACTGGTGTCCACATCTTTACCGTTAGTGCAGCCATTGTGTAGCCGTCGCCTTGAATACGCTTTCGGTAAAGCAGAAAGTGAAATGTCTTGCAAGCAGAAGTACTCGAACGAGAAAAAACCCTCTCCTTTAAATCGACCCGCGTCTACAAAAGTGTGCAGGTCGAGCAGGTGGAATACCAGCAGGATGTTTTTCGCGCGCTCCTGAAGTGGGTTGCTGCTGTTTGCGCACTGTTCACAGGGGTTTACTTTGTCACGTTCGTCCAGCAAGGGTCATGGGCGGCATTGGTGATCGGGCTGAACTTCGGCGTCATCACCGGTTTTTCGCTCACAGCCCTGCGAATATTGACGCCTCAAAATTTTACTCTTTGTGTTCGTATTTGGTTGGCGTTGGCGATGAGTACGATTTATTCGTTCGGCTTCCTGCAAGGCGACGAATTCATCAACATCACCGCGCTGGGCGGGTCGATAGTCATCGTGCTCTCAGTCTTCCTCGAATCGGCACGTACCTCGATCCAGTGGGCGATAGTCAATATCGGTGCTTATCTGCTCAATATCATCTTACGTAGTTTCGTGGTGGTTCCTGCCTTCGATCTTGGCGTCCTGCGCCCAATCGTGCTGTATGGCGCACCGATTGCCGTCTTAATCATCCTGACGGCGATTGGTCGGGTAACGACCCAACATTTCAAGGACAGCCTGCTCCGCAGCGAAAGCCGCCGCAAGCAGCTTGAAATTCAAGGAAGGCAGCTTCGTGAGCTGGCGGAACAGGCGGATGCCGCTCGTAAAAAGGCAGAACAGGCGGATCACATCAAATCCGCCTTTCTCGCTAGCATGTCTCATGAACTGCGGACGCCTCTGAATTCGGTCATCAACTTCACGCGCTTTGTTGCCGACGGCGATACTGGCGAAATCAACGAAGAGCAAAAGGAACTGCTCGATGAAGTGATCGACAGTGCGCACCACCTCTTGAACCTGATCAACGATGTGCTCGACATTTCCAAAATTGAGGCGGGAGGGCTAAACCTTTTCATTGAAGACGACATCGATTTGAATCCCATTGTCAAGAATGTGGTCACGGTTGGGCGCTCGCTGATTGCCGAGAAGCCCGTCACGCTGGAAACCGAGTTTGACGAGGATGTGACGCCCATTCGCGGTGATCGGCAGCGAATACTCCAAATTCTCCTGAATATTATGTCGAACGCTTGCAAATTCACCGACGAGGGCAAAATCATCGTCAGGGTCAGGCGAGAGCAGGATCAAGTCGTGATTACGATAGCGGATACCGGACCCGGTATTCCGCTCGATGAGCAGCAGAAGGTGTTTGAAGCCTTCAAGCAGACCCAGGTCGGGATGCGCCGAGGCAATGGTACTGGCTTGGGAATGCCTATCGCCCGCAGTCTCACTGAAGCACACGGCGGAAAGCTGTGGCTGCACAGTGAGCCGGGCAAAGGCGCGACGTTCTATGTCTCGCTCCCGATAAAATCCGACAGTTTAGTCCCAACCCTGGCATGAGTGAAAATAATGGACACCACGCACGTACTTTACGTAGAAGACGATCCCCGTAGTCGTAGGCTCATGCAAATGCTCTTGGAAAAACGAATGGGCTTACCTAACGTCACTATCTTCGAGGACAGCGCAGATTTCCCCGAACGTGTGAACGCGCTTGACCCGAAGCCCGATATTATTTTTCTGGACATTCACGTAGACCCTTATGATGGTTTTGAAATGCTGGCGATTCTGCGCCGGTTTGCCTGGTCGCAGCGGACCCCCATCATCGCGCTCACCGCCAGCGTCATGAACGAAGAAATTCATCGGTTGAAAGTTGCTGGCTTCAATGGCTGCCTGTCCAAGCCGCTTGATTTGACTACTTTCCCGGAACTCTTCACTCGCATTCTCAGCCTAGAACCTATTTGGGGCATCCTGCATTTCTAAGGGGGAAAGACATCATGCTACTATCAGGCAAGCAAATCTTTGTGGTGGAAGACAACCAGCAAAACCGGGTCGTCTTTCAAATGGCGCTCATTCGGCATGGAGCATTAGTCACGTTCGAGCGGCGCGGGCAGGATACCCTGTTTCGCTTGTCGCAGGCATACCATATCGACGTGATCGTCCTCGACCTCATGCTGGCGCAGGATGTTTCAGGCTTCGACCTGTTCAAGGAAATTCGCGCCGAGCCGAAGTTCGATCAAGTGCCGATCATCGCAGTTTCGGCAATGGATTTTGCCATTGGTGCGCCCAAAGCCCGTGCTTTGGGCTTCGATGGATTCATCGCCAAGCCGATTGATAATTACCTCTTCCCACAGCAAATTGCTGCGATTATCAATGGTGAGCAAGTCTGGTACGAAAACGGCAGGAACCTAACGTGAAAGCGACCTTTATCCCATATCTCGGAGCACCGGAATGAGCCAGGCACATGCCCTACTGATCGACGATAATCGGCAAAACTTGAGGGTTTTGCGGCAGTTGCTCACGAAGCAGGGGGTCACCAGCACCGATGTGCTCAACTCAAGTGATCTCAACCGCGCTCTATCGATACTGGACTCGGTGGACGTTATTTTTGTTGACTTGGAAATGCCCGATCTCGACGGCTATGGGGTCAAGGACATGCTGCGCGCATCCCATCTGGCGGACGCCCCCATTATCGCCTACACCGTCCATGTTAGCGAGATCAACCACACGCGGCAGCTCGGCTTCGACGGCTTTCTGGGGAAGCCGCTGGATAGCCTGCGCTTCCCGAACCAACTGGCGCGAATTCTGAACGGCGAACCGGTCTGGGAGCGCGCCTGAGCACATGACAAAGCATCGCAATCTTTGTGAGCGGTGCTCGTTTGTGCTTCCAAATGGTTACAAGCTGTAGGGGCATGGCGCGCCATGCCCAAAATCGTTCCCTGGAATATGTTACTACCACGTATCAACCAGATGCTGCGCGGCGCGGAACGCCAGCGCCATGATCGTTAGCACCGGGTTGAAGCCGCCATTCGTAACATGCACCGACGAATCCATCACGAATAGGTTGTCGTGCCCATGTACCCGTCCCCAGCGGTCAACTACCGAGCTATTCGGGTCATCTCCCATCCGGCACGTCCCCGCCTGGTGCTGCCCGGCAGATAAGTAAAGCTGCGGCGGGCTGCCCCAAATCTTGATCGCGCCGCACGCCTTCACCCACTCCTGAGCGCGCCGGTGCATGAACGCCGCGACTTTCACCGTCTCTGGGTGCGTCGTACCGGACAGATGCGCTACCGGAATACCGAACCGATCTGTCACATGCGGGCTAACGGAAACTCGCGCGTCCGGGCTGGGGATTTCGTGAACCGGTCCGGTAATATCGGTAATACGCAGGTAGTTTTCGCGCATGAACTCCTTGTTGGCAGCACCCCAACGCGGTAAATCCGGCGGTAGCTTGCGCTTCCAGACGATGATCGGCAGCATCGTAAATTCATCCGCCAGCATTCCCCCGCCAACGATCCCGTCGTTGCCATGACTAAACTGGCAGGTGGCAATGGAAGCACCCGGACCGAGATTGTCCTGAATGTCTTTCGGAAATAAACCCATCGCGTGAGGATAATAATGGCCCTGCAAATGCCGTCCCACCTGGTCGCTGTGGTTGCCAAGCCCATTCGGTGCGCTCGATGCTTTTGAATTGAGCAGCAGCCGCGCCGTCTCTATTGCCCCGCCGCTGACGATCACGATCTCGGCGCTGACTTCGACCCGCGCGCCCGTCTCATCGAAATAGGCGACGCCTGTCACTCTGCCACCGTCGCTCACGAGGATGCGTTCGACCATCGCGCTGGTCACCAGCGTGCAGTTGCCAGAAGCCAGTGCGCGGCTGATCATGGTGTTCTGGGTACCATTTTTGGCATCTACCGGGCAGGCAAATCCGACGCAGTGCTGGCAGCGAATACAGCCGGGTCGCCCATTGTACTCCGTCGAGTTAATCAGCAGCGGGATCGGGAAGCTCGACCAGCCCAGCACATTCGCCCCTTGCTTGCTCGTCTGCCCCTGCAAATTGAGCGGCAGCGGCGGCATTGGATAGTCTTTTTCGTAAGCGGGCAGGTGTGTCATCTGCGCAGCATCGCCTGCCACACCGATTTCCCACTCAGCACGTTGATAGTACGGTGCAAGCTCGTCGTAGCCAAAGGGCCAGTCCGCCAGCGAACTCCCTTCCGGCACTCCGTACAGGCTCGCCATCTGGAAATCCTGCGGCATAAAGCGCCAGGCTTGCGCGCCGTAAACCCGCGTGCCACTGCCCACCGTCGCGGCATTGGCATGGTACTGACCATGATGCGGCGGCACCAGATATTCGCGTGCGAAATCCTCAAAAACGCGCGGGTTGCCTTCAATTTCCGGTCCCACGTTATGACCGTATTGGGAAAGCCGCTGATTGCGTAGATGATCGCGCCCGACTTCTTCAAACGAGAGCATCTTTCCACGCTCGATTAGCAGCACACGCTTGCCTGCTTCGGCGATCACGCCTGCCGCAACTCCGCCACCTGCACCTGCTCCAACAATGATGACATCGTACCGCACTGCGTCGCGCCGGTTCATCCGCTCACCTCGAAGCCGATCATTTTCCACGAGACACCGCCCCGGTTGCCACCATTCCCCGGATCACTGTAAAACCCTTCGGCGCAGTGGTCAACCACCATACGGAAGAAATTGATCGGATCAACCACCCAGGCTGCGCGCACGTCGCCCACTTCCACCCGTGTAAGCAGTGCATCCTGCTCAACCGACGAAAGCTCAACAAAGGGTCTTCCCGCGCTGGCAACCGCTTCAGTGTCCAGTGCATCCAACCCAAGCGCATACACCGGGAGCAGAGGTTTTAGGTCGCGCTCGAATTGTTTGAACAGATAATCGCCAACTCCCGCTTCCCAGCCGCCAGGATAATCGTCAGGCGGAATTACTCGGTTGACCAATGCTTCTAATATCCCAATTTGTTGCACAGAAAGCATCTATTTTCTCCTCAATAATTTCAGACCCAAGTTGCAGGAAGCGGTGAACATCGGGAACACGTTTTGTAGGGGCAGGGCGATGCCGTGCCCCCATACCTTATGCTCAATATTGCCACATTTTTCTCTGCATCGCTTCGGCAAAGAGGAACGATCACATCATTCTGCGACCCGCTTGACCGTGAGGGCGGCTCGTGCGATCATGAGCAGCAGCTTACCTTGCGCCAGATGCACATCCCGTAAAGAGCCGCCTCATGACCACCCTGCACCTCGTCTTCAAGACCCACCTCGACATCGGCTTCACCGACTATGCCGCCAATGTGGTTCAGACCTACTTCAAAAAATTCATCCCACAGGCGGTGGCGCTGGCGGCGCGCACACGCGGTCAGGCGCAGTCCTTCCGCTGGACGACGGGCGCGTGGCTCATCTACGAATACCTCGAACAAGCCACTCCCGCCGAGCGCGCCGCGATGGAACAGGCGATTGAGGCGGGCGACATTCACTGGCACGCACTCCCGTTCACTACCCACACCGAACTGCTCGACGCCTCGCTCTGGCGCTTCGGCTTGAGTCTATCGCAGCGGTTAGATCAGCGGTTCGGCAGGCACACCATTGCCGCGAAGCTCACCGATGTACCGGGGCATACCCGTGCGCTGGTTCCGCTGCTGGCGGAAGCGGGCGTGCGTCTGCTCCACATCGGCGTCAACGAAGCATCCAGCGTGCCGGATGTGCCATCAGCCTTCGTCTGGCGCGACCAAAACACCCAGACCGAGGTTATGGTCATTTACCACCACGCATACGGCGGCGTGGTCACCATCCCCGGACTGGATGATGTCCTAGCGCTCGTATTCACCGGCGATAATCAGGGTCCTCCCTCGACCAGTATGGTCAGCGAATCGTACCAGATGTTGACAGCCCAAAACCCCGGCGTGACAGTGGTCGCCTCCACGCTCGATGCCTTCGCCCAGCAGATGGAATCCGTCCGCAACCGCCTGCCCGTGATCACCTCGGAAATCGGCGACACCTGGATTCACGGTGTAGGCACCGACCCGACCAAGCTGAGCCGTTACCGCGAATTGGCGCGCCTCCGCCGCGACTGGCTGACCCGTCCCCTGAGCGACGACGAACGTGTGCGCATCGACCGCTTCAGCCGCCACCTCATCCTCGTCCCTGAACACACCTGGGGCATGGACGAAAAGACTCATCTGCCCGACCACACCCATTACCTGCCTGCCGAACTCGCAGCCCTCCGTCAGACCGAAATGGCGCAGCGTTTCGAGGCATCATGGACCGAACAGCGCGCCTACATCGACACCGCACTGGCAGCATTGGACGGATCGCCCCTCGCCGCCGAGGCAGAAGCACGCCTCGCCACGCTCATCCCGCAGCTACCCACTGCCGATGATCTGTTTCCCCTACAATCAGAACTCACGCTGCAAAACAGCCGCTTCGCGCTCCGCTTCAACGCCGCATCCGGCGCGCTTGAACAACTAACCGATCTCAGCACCAGAACGGTATGGGTAGATGCTGGTCATCCGTTGGCGCTGTTACGCTATGAATTGTTCGGGCAGGCGGACTACGAGCGCCATTGGTTGCAGTACAACCGCAACCGCGATAATCCGGTGGTCGTCGAGTGGGGACGCGAGGATTTCACCAAACCGGGCATTCCTACCAAAGAACACGCGGCTTGGCTGCCTTCCCTCACCTCCGCGCATCAACCAAGCGCGGAGCGCGCTCTACTTGTGTTGGCTTACCCACCTGAAGCCACCCGTTTCGGTGCGCCTCACCGCCTCACGCTCGAATACACGCTCCACGATGACCGTATCGAAATCGTGCTCCAATGGTTTGAAAAACCCGCCAACCGCCTACCCGAAGCCCTCTGGCTCAGCTTCCAGCCCATCACGACCAACGAAAACGGCTGGCGCTTCGAGAAAATCGGGCAGTTGATCGACCCGCGTGATGTGGTCAGTCGCGGCGCGCGCACCCTCCATGCCATCGACCAGCGCGTCACCTACAACGATGACTCACGCACTTTCGAGCTAACCTCGCTCGATGCCGTACTGGTCGCGCCCGGTCAGTCATCGCTGCTCAATTTTCACAATCAGGTGCCAGACCTGCGCAATGGCGTCCATGTCAACCTCTACAACAACGTGTGGGGCACCAACTTCCCCATGTGGTTCGGCGAAGACGCCCGTTTCCGTTTCACCCTGCGTTTTACCTAACCAAAGGCAAAGGTTCAGCCCCGCTCATAAGTCGCGCGAACGTAAATATCGATCATGTAGCGCGGATAGCCAATCCGAGCCAGGTTTTCCTCGCACACTTTGAGCGACGCGCCGTTATCTCGCCAGTGTGGGACGCGCTTGACCAGCGTTTCGATTTTCTCGCGCGGCGTGATGATCCAGGTGTCTTTCGGCACAATCCCGAACGAGATCACTTCCATATGCTCTTTGTCGATCAGCGTTTTCATGTACGGCGCGATCAATATGATTTTGGCTGCCCCACGTTCTTCCCGCAGGTATTGCGCCACAAACCGTGCCGTCCCACCCAAATCGACCAAATCTTCAATCACGCCGACGACCTGCCCATCCACATCAATCGAAAGTTCGTGCAAAATGCGCGGCTCATCCAGCGGCTCACCGGGTCCCGCATAATACCTCACACCCATCGTCCCGAACGCAATCGGGGGGATATTCTTGTTCAGCGTCCACGCCAGATGGTCGTGTAGCAGCACGCCCGGCAGCATCCCGCCCATCGTGATCATGACCGCGTGCGTGATTTGCTGCTTAGTGGCGATGTTGTCGATCTGGTAGCGGTACACCGCCCGCGCCAACTGCGACGCGATATAAGTCATCACGTGGTCAGGCACGTAGAGGAATTTTAGCGTGTCGAACTCGATCTCAACGCCAGTGGGATTCTTCCAGAACTCAGCGTCGATCTGGTCATCCAGCCCTTTAACCTGGTCGGCATAAGTCATCATAAAATCTTTTCCCGTGCGAAGTGCCAAGCGGAAGCGAACTGTCCCACTTATACCCCAGTCAAGCACATCCCGAAAGATGAAACTACTCAACTTTATTTCAGTTCAATCGCCCACCCGCAAACTCTGAATTTCAAACGGGCGGAACGTCACCGCCACCGAATTGCCATCAACGAGCAGCGTCTCCACCGTTTCTTCCAGCAGGTTGACCAGCTCCACGCTCGAAGGCGCGCGCCCAAACATCACCTTCGCCGTCACCGACGCGCCACTTGCTTCGTACAGCCGGATGATCGCCCCGCGTCTATCCTCAGCGCGCTTAACCGCCTCGATGATCACGTTCGGCGCGTCTACCTGCATTGTACTCGCGCTGGCAGGCAAAATCCCCGTGTGTGAGTCAATCGCACTGATGTGCAGCGGCACATTCAGTTCATACGCCGCCCGCTGCACCCCTCCCGCCACATGGTCGCCTGCGTGCGGGTACAGCGCGTAGGTGAAAGTGTGCATCGCTCGGTCTGCCTGCGGGTCGGGTGAGCCGGGGCTGCGCAGCAGGTTCAGGTCGATCACATTCTCCTCGACATGGTAGCCGTACTTGCAGTCGTTCAGCAGCGCCACGCCGTAATCCCGCTGCGACAAATCCACCCACTTGTGCGCGGCGATCTCGTACTTCGCCATATCCCAACTGGTGTTGCCGTGCGTTGGGCGCTTGATCGTCCCAAACTGGATGTCGCAGGTTGCTTCCCATGTGTGAATATCGACTGGAAAGCGCGTCCGCAGCATCTTGTTGTTTTCCTGCCAATCAACCGATGTTGTTACAAAGTCGATCCGTCGGCTGCCAAGCGTCAGAATGATCGTTTGCCCCAGGCTCGAACTTCCAAAGCGGTATGTCTGATCCAGCCGAGCCGTCACGCCATTGTAATACGCAAAGCTTTTCACCAACTCAAACCGCTTAGGCGGGCGCTCCCGGTAATTGAACGCGAAGTCCCACGCATTCCCCGCATCGTCGTACACGTCCAGCGTGTTGGCGAACTCACCTTCCGGCAGCACTTCGCGCCCATACTCCTTGTCGAATACCGAGCGGATCGCGCCATCGTCCGCAAATTCCACCCGCAGCAGGTCGTTTTCCAGCAGCTTTTCTTCTGCCTTCAGGACGGAATCATCGAACGGTGTTCCTGCCGTCTCTATCACCGCGTAGCCCATCCCCGGCACGCGCACCTGTACCCACTCGTTCCATAATTGCAGCCATTCCACCCGCTCCCACGACAGTGAATTCGTTACGATCACCGGTTCTTGCAGCCCGCTCGTGTCCACCTTCGCCAGCAGTGCCGCCCGCGCCGCATCCGTCAGCGCCTGCACCTGCTCGTGCAGCACGGCGTACCGCGCCAGCGACTCGTCATACACCCGCGTGATCGACGACCCTGGCAGAATGTCATGGAACTGGTACAGCAGCATCTCTTTCCAGATCGCATCCAGCGCCTCATACGGATACGCCGCGCCCATCCGTGTCGCCAGCGCCGCGATCCATTCCAGCTCTCGCAGCGCAATTTCCAGCTTGCGGTTCGCCCATTTGTTGCGCGCCTGTGTCGTCAGCGTCCCTTGATGATATTCCAGATACAGTTCGCCCACCCACGTCTTATAATCGTCCCGGTTCGCTTCCAGCCGCTCGAAGAACGCCTCCGCAGGCTCTTGGATTACCGGCGGCAGCCCCTCCAGATTGCGCTCTCGCGCGAGGTTTTCGAGGTGAGTCTCGCCGGGTCCGCCGCCGCCGTCGCCAATCCCATATACCAGTAGCGCCCGGTCAGACACGTACTTGTCGCGGTATTCGCGCTCGGTGGCGATGATCGAGCGCGGCGCTGCCGAACTGTTGTACGTCCCTTCCGGCGGCATATGTTCCAGCACCCGGCTCCCGTCAATCCCTTCCCAGACGAACGTATGGTGCGGGAACGTGTT
>Ga0081539_10006580_pt1 | contig 11055 bp, 1 predicted proteins | sample TabmetS4T2R2_FD_71023 | JGI IMG/M metagenome (GOLD analysis project Ga0081539, IMG submission 71023) | Tabebuia heterophylla rhizosphere microbial communities from the University of Puerto Rico - S4T2R2 | ecosystem: Host-associated > Plants > Roots > Rhizosphere ... | reverse complement strand
TCGGCCGCGCTCAGCAGGGGGAGATCGATGATTTTCCGCTCGGGATCCGCGGTGATCCCATCGAGGAGGTGATTGAAATGCCGCAACAGCCGCTTGATCCGCCATTCATCATATAACTCCGTCGCGTAATCCAGCGCTCCGTGAATTTCTCCATCCGCTTCTATTATTGATAAATGCAGCTCAAATTTTGCCAATCCCAATTCCAACGGTTCGCCGCTGATGGCAATCTCTCTGATCGACCTTGTCTCTCGGGGCACGTTCTGCATCACGAACATTACCTGGAAGAGCGGTTGATGAGAGAGGCTTCTCTCGGGCTGAAGTTCCTCGACCAGCTTGTCAAACGGCATATCCTGGTGCGTATATGCTCCCAGCGCTGCTTCTCTCACCTTCCTCAGCAATTCCCGTACTGTCGGGTTGCCTCCTAAATCCACCCTCATGACCAGAGTATTGATAAAGAATCCGACGAGCCCTTCCGTTTCTCTCTGATTCCTTCCGGCGATTGGCGTTCCGATGGCGATGTCCGATTGTCCGCTATGTCTACTCAAGACTAACTGGAAGCCTGCCAGCAAGCTCATAAACAACGTCATTCCTTCCTGCTTGCTCATCTGTCTCAGCTTCGCACTAAGTTCTCCCGACAGGTGGAACTTTTCATTTGCGCCTTGATAACCGGCGACAGCCGGCCTCGGTCGGTCGGTCGGCATTTCCAGAATGGCTACTCCCTCAAGTTGCTTCTTCCAGTATTCAAGTTGGGTGTTTAAGACTCCTCCCTGCAACCAGGTTCTCTGCCAGACAGCGTAGTCGGCATATTGAATCTCCAGCTCGGGCAGCGGCGATTCTTGTCCTTGGGTAAAAGCTTCATAGAGACGGCAGAATTCCCTGAGGATAATTTCCATTGACCAACCGTCGCTGACAATGTGATGCATGACGACGATTAAGATCTGCTCGTCTTCCGCCATTTTGATCAGCTTCGCCCGGATGAGCGGCCCGCTCGACAGGTCAAACCCGCGCCTCGTCTCCTCCTCGATAACCTGACGGGCTCTTTGCATGCGGTCCGGCTCATCAGTATTTATCAAGTCAACAAGCTCAGGTTTAAGCTCTGCAACGTGACTGATCTTTTGTCTGGGGTCACCACCATCAGATGGAAAACTTGTCCTCAATATCTCGTGGCGCGCTACTATCTCATTGAAACATCGACGCAGCACGGAGATATCAAGCTTCCCTTTGAGACGAACCGCGTATGGTATGTTGTAGGCGGAGTTTCCGGGACGTAGTTGGTCGATGAGCCACAACCGCTGTTGCGCAAACGACAATGGCAAGTCCTGGGTTCGGTCCGCTCTCCCTAGTGGCGGAGCATCAATCTTTTCTCCCAATTTTTGCTGCTGTTCGATTTCAACGGCGATGGCGGCCGGCGTCGGGTCGAAGAACAGGCTTCGCAACGATAATTCAACCCCCAATACCCCTCGTATCCGCGATACTACCTGCATGGCCAGCAGCGAGTGCCCTCCCAGCTCAAAGAAGTTGTCGTGGATGCCTATCCGTCCTACTCTCAGCATCTCCGACCAGATATCGCACAGGATTTCTTCAACCGGACTGCGTGGAGCAACGAAGCCTTCCTTTTGAATGCCGGGATCCGGCCACGGTAGGGCTTTGCGATCGAGCTTGCCGTTCGACGTCAGCGGCATTGCTTCGATTTGTACTACTGCCGCCGGTACCATGTAGTCAGGTAACCGCTCTTCCAAAAATCCCCTGAGTTCTGCAATCGAAACGCCCCCGGTACTTATCGGTACCACATAACCGACCAACTGCTTCTCCTGTCTTTCATTCTCTCTCTCGACTACTGCACACTGTTTCACTCCCTCATGCTTTGCCAACACGGCCTCGATCTCTCCGAGTTCGATTCGATATCCCCTCAGCTTCACCTGTTCATCGATTCGCCCCAGGTATTCCAGCTCACCGCTCTCCGTCACCCGTCCATAATCCCCGGTCCGATACAATCTTTCGCCTTCTTCTCTCAGCACATTCGGCACATACTTCTCCGCCGTCAGATCTGCTCGATTCAGATACCCTCTCCCTATTGCAGTTCCTCCGATATAGATCTCTCCAGTCACTCCGATGGGCACCATTTGCATCTCTTTGTCCAGCACACAGACCTGAGTGTTGGTGACCGGGCGCCCGATGGGCACTCTCTTGATCTTCTCATCCCTCCTTACTTTCCAATAACTCGCATCAATAGTTGCCTCTGTCGGCCCATACAAATTGCATAACTCGGCTTTCGTTGTCTTCACAAACCTCTCAGCCAACTCCGTGGTTAGCGCTTCTCCTCCACTATAAACAAGTCTCAACGGGCCATCTCCACTTATCTCTCTTTGATTTCCAAACATCTCTCTCAAGAGAGTCGGTACTCCTTGAAAAACCGTGACGTTTTCTTCCCGTACCATCCGGTTAAGGTACTCTATATCCCGTTGACCTCCTTCCCTCGCCACGATGACGGTGCCTCCTACCAACAATGGCAACCAGATCTCCGTCCCTGCCGCATCAAACCCAATCGCTGTCTTCTGGAGCATCCGATCTCCCGGCATCAACGGATAGATTCTCTGCATCCATTGCATGTGATTGCACACCGGCCGGTGCGGTATCATTACTCCTTTTGGCCGGCCGCTCGATCCCGAGGTATAGATCACGTATGCCAGGTTCTCGCCTTTTACTTCAACTTCCACTTCAGAATCTCTTTCTTTCCCTATCTCCTCCCATTCTTTATTCAAACAAAGTACCATGGCAACGTTCGATGGAAGACTTTCAGTCAATGGCTCAACCGTGAGTACCAATTCCGCTCCGGCCTCTTCTACCATATACTTTAGCCGCTCCTTCGGATAGCTCATATCTAGCGGCACATATGCTCCTCCGGCCTTCAATATACCTAACAGACCTATCATCATTTCCAGACTTCGTTCCAGGCACAGGGCGACCCTCTCCTCCATTCCCATGCCGCGCCGCTTTAAATAATTTCCCAGCCGATTTCCTCGTTGATTCAACTCCCTGTAACTCAGATGCTCTCCCTCATAGACTATCGCCACCCCATCCGGCCGTTCCTCTGCTTGTACCTCGACCATCTGATGCACGCGCTCCATCTTCCATCCAATCTCTTCCCCTTGTGCATAGTCCAGTAATTGTGCTTTGGACTCTGCGCTCAAGACCTCTAGCAATCCCGCTCGTCGCTCTGGACAATTCAAACCGGACTCAATCAGAGTTCTCAGGCTCTCCCATACTATCTGTATTTCACTCTCAGTAATTCTCGTCCGATCATATGATAATTGGTAATTTAATTGTCCAGCGATTTCTATCACGGTCAGCTTCATCTCAGACCGAACCGCCACCGTGAATAATGCTTCGAGCGAAAATGCTGGCCTTGCTCCTTTGTCGTGCTCCGGCATTCTGAGGTACTCGAAACAGGTTTTATAAGTCGTGCCGTTTTCCGTGATCTCATTCAGCATCGTTGGATCAAAGTAGAGCTGCTCATCCGATACCTCTACAAGTAGACGATGAACATCGAGCACGACTTCTTCCAAAGAGGCGGCGGGCTTGGGCCGAAACAAAAAAGGCACGGGCCGCGATAACGGGCCGACGACTTCCAGTAAAATGTCTTCCGTGCGGCCATCGCAGCACACGCTGATGATGGCGTCTTCGGCCCCTTTTATTCGGCACAGCGTCAATCCCCATACTGCGAGCAGTAAACTCTCGCGGCTTACTCCCAATCGAGCACAAAACGCTTCTGCCGTCTGACCGAGCGGATCCGCCTCTTGTGTTCGAAACACTCTGGGCTGGAAGCCGCTCGAAACTAACTCTTGGTATCCTTGCGATCCTCCCAGACTCGCGATCTGCTCGCGCCAGTACTGCTTCCCGATATCAAATTCTTCCTTCTCCAGGCATTCATTCATCGTCTCCGAAACATCAACATACTGAACTGCAGTCTCCGCGAAAGGATGCTTTTGAAGAATACTCACATAGGCCTTGCCGATCTCACTTCCCAACAAATACAGACTTATCGCATCGGCATTAAGCGCCGCTATCTCAATTCCCAGCAGATGTTGATCCCGGCCCAGCATGAGATGCTTCACATTGAGAACGGCTTTCCTTCCCTGATCCTCCTCGATTTGCCCCATCGTCCCGAGGAATGCGCGGTGCTTAGTTGTCCGCTCAATCTTTGGCAATGCACTCACGTCCTCACAGATATATACAAAATCGATTTCCGGTGAGATCACCTGTAACGGTTGTGTCATCCCCGGCAGCAACTCGAACCTGGTCCGAAGCACTTCGTGGCGTTCCACGACTCTTCGCAGCGCTCTCACTAAGATTTTGCTGTCCAGTTCGCCGGTTACTGCGAACACACAGCAGCTTTGGTAAGCCGCTTCTCCATCCCACTGCTGGGATCGCCAGATCAGTTTCTGCTGAGGAGATAGTTCGAACCCTTGTAGCATCTCGGTAGACATTAGTGGACCTCGCGATTTATGCCGATTGGGTCTGTGCGGGTATATGGTTCAGCCATTGCAAACAGGATGCGCCGCGGCCCCACATAAGGTTCACGGGCGTGTGCGGTCAGCATGTTGTCGATAATGACGACGTCTCCCTTTTGCCAGGGGAACGAGACCAATTCGTGCGCGTAAGCCTCCCGGAGATGCTGAACCACCTCATCCTCGATCGGCGAGCCGTCGCCATAATAGGTGTGGTTGGGAAAATCTCTTTCGTCATACATGGCTAAAAGCTGTTGGCGCAGGTCCGGCTCAACGCTCGAGATGTGGAAGAAGGCTGCGTGATTGAACCAGACCGGTTCATTCGAGACAGGGTGGATCGTAATTGCAGGCCGCGTTTGCCGGGTCCGCAGACCGTGAACGGTCCATTCCCACTCGATAGAAGCCTCCTTGCAATAGGCCTCGACGCGCGCCCGATTGTCGGTTTGAAACGCGGTCTGCCATGAGAGACCAAAATGCGGAGTGTAATTGCGGACGTACGTCCATCCCTTCTCTCGGAATTTTTTCACCACTGCCGGATCGATCCGAGCGAGGATTCTGCGAGTATCGGCCAGTGGAGTTTCTCCTCCTTGCTGTGCCGCAATCTCGCACCAGAAATATAATTTTTGCGGGAAAGTCGTGGCATACGAATGTTCGTTATGAGGAAGGATGCTCCGGTCGCTCGGATAGTCTGTTGATGTATAGACGTTCTCCATGACACGCGACCGTGGCGAGCTACGCTCGCGATAAGGAAGGGCTGCTCCCGAAATTGACTCGACCAATTGCCGGAACTGGTCAGGGCGATTCATCGCAAAGCCACGCAGGAGAATCGCGCCATGCTGTAAAAGATATGCCGTCAAGGCAGACCGGTTTGCCCTTGCCCATCCGATGGGGTCCAAATCGTTGCTCTGCGCGTCGATGACTAGAGGCAGGCCGCGGGTAGAGTCGAAGATATTGATTGCCACCAGGTCTTTTGAGGAGACTGCCAGAGGTCTGCGGCGTGATAGAGTAAAAGGCACACTACTCTTCGGCGTCCGATCATCGTTCATATGTTTTTTGGAGTTCGGTCGGGTTCGACCTTTTAGGCTTACCGCGCGAGGAGCTTGGTTGTCACTGCCTTTTTAAGAGAGCCTTTTCGTTTCGCACGGTAATCTTTGGTAAACTTATCGAGTTTGATCTCAAGCGCAGTGAGAGGCTGATCGCATTCATCTATTACAATACACAGGAGGTTCTGCAACTGAGCTACCAATAATTCCGCATCGGCTCGATGAATCGCGTTTACCGCGTAGCTCAGCGCTCCTCTTAATCCCTTCTTACTTTCTTCTACTCTCAGCACCAGGGTATATTTTGCGATTTCTTCTCCGGTGGAGAATGGGATGATTGTCATTCCCTCCATACTTCCGCCTTCTTGCGGCACATTCTGCAGCACCAGACTCGCCTCGAAGAGGGGCGTCTGCGAGGCGTCCCTTGTCGGCGCGAGATCTTCGACCAGTTTTTCAAACGGGACATCTTGGTGCGCATTGGCTCCAAGCGTCACTTCTCTCACGTGGGCCAGCAGTTCTCTATAACTTAATGTCCTTTCAAGCTTCACTCTCAAGACAAGCTGATTGACAAAAAAGCCGATCAATCCTTCGATCTCCAGACGGTTCCGGTTGGCGATATCCACGCCTACGACCACATCCTCTTGCTTTGCATATCTTCCCAGAACCATTTGATATGCGGCTAACAGAGTCATAAACAGGGTTACCCCTTCTCTCTTGCTCAGTGCCTTGAGGTCATTCGTCAATTTCGCCGCTATCTCAAACGGAACTTGTCCGGCCTTGCGGCTGCTCACGTGCTGGGCAATCTGCCCCTTTGGCAGATTCAGCTTCGGCGCCCCGCTTAGTTGCCGGCGCCAGTATTCCATCTGCCGTTCCAGTGTCTTCCCGTTCAACCATTTTCTCTGCCATACGGCAAAATCTGCATATTGTATCTCCAACTCCTTCAGTCGCGACTGCATTCCACCTCGAAATGCCTCATATAATTCCGTAAATTCCTTTATCAACACCCCACTTGACCACGCGTCGCTTGCCACGTGATGTATAGATACGACAAGTGCGTAGTCCCCATCCCGAAGCTTCAAAATGGCTGCTCTCCATACCGGGGCTTTCTTCAGATCGAACGGCCGTTGCCCAACCTCTGCCACGATCTCGCCAGCTACCGTCGCCAGCTCATCTTCTCCTACTCCCTCAAGCTCAACCATTGCCAAATTGATATCGATTGTTTCATGGATCACCTGTATCGGCTCTCCGCCTCGGGGCTCGAAACTCGTCCGCAGGACTTCATGTCTTCGCGCGACCTCGCTCAAACTCTGCTTCAGCGCCGCTATATTCAACTCTCCCATGATTCGCACCGCTGTCGGCATATTGTATGCCCAACTTTCCGGCTCGAACTCTTGGATGAACCATAAGCGTTGCTGGGCGAACGACAGTGGTAATTCAGCTTCGCGATTCACGCGCACTATCGCCGGCGATTCCATTTCGCCCTCGAGTATTCGCTCTCCTTCCACTATCTCTGCAAGCTCTCTCACTGTCGATTTCTCGAACAGCGACCGCAACCCCACTTCAACTCCAAATACTTTTCGTATCCGCGATACGACCTGCGTGGCTAACAATGAATGTCCACCCAAATCGAAGAAGTTATCTGCTACCCCGACCCTCTCTATTTTCAATACCTCTTCCCAAATTCCGCAGATGATCTCTTCTACCGCAGTGATTGGTGCGGCATAGCTAAGATTTACTCCATTAAGTTCCGGCTTGGGCAGCGACTTGCGATCTATTTTGCCGTTCACGGTCACCGGCATCTGATCAAGGTACATAAATACTGCCGGTACCATGTAGTCCGGCAATTTATCTCGCAGATAATTTTTCAAATTTCTCTCAGCTACTTCTTCCTTTGTCACCAGGTAAGCCACCAGTTGCTTATCGCCTAGTTCGCCCTCCCTCGCCAGTACGATAGATTGCTCAACGGCAGGATGCGCATGCAGAACCGTCTCGATCTCGCCCAGCTCGATCCGGTAACCTCTGATCTTGACCTGCTGGTCGATACGTCCAAGATACTCTATCACTCCGCACTTGCCGGCTCGCCCGACATCTCCCGTCCGATAAAGACGGCTCCCATCTCCTCCGAACGGATCCGGGATGTAGCCGCTCGCCGTTTTCTCCGGGTCCGCCACGTATCCTCGACCGACGCCTCTGCCTCCAACGCAAATCTCTCCGGCTACTCCCACCGGCACCGGGTTGAACTGCTCGTCCAGGAGATAGATTTGCGTGTTCGAGATCGGCTCTCCCAGCGGCACCAGCGCCGTCTCGAACTCAGCGCCCGCCGCGACTCGGTAATGCGTCACATCGTCAGAGCATTCGGTCGGTCCATAGGCATTGATCACTTGCGCCTCGGGCAGCGCCTTGAGCCAGCGCCGGCAGAACTCCACCGGGAACGCCTCTCCAGTCACCAACATCCATCTCAAGGCGGCGACAGATCTCTCCGCACCCTCCTTGGTCAGTTCTTCCAATAAAGCCGGCAAGAGCGAGGGGACGATTTCGGCGACCGTCACCTCTTCGTCACGCAGCAGCCGGGACAGTTGGGCCGGGTCGTGGGCGGTTTGCTCACTGACGATGACCACTCTGCCACCTACCAGCAGGGAGATCAGGAATTGCCAGACTGAGATGTCGAATGCTTGCGAAGCGGTTTGTGCCACGACATCGCGGCGAGTGAAGGCCAAATCTCGGACCTTGGCGAAGAGATGATTGATCATGCCCTCCTGCTCGATCATGGCTCCTTTCGGCTGCCCGGTGGAGCCTGAGGTGTAAATCAGGTAGGCCAGATTCTGAGGGGCGCCGCGTGGAGCAAGATTGGCGGTCTGGTACTGCCCGGATTCGATGATCTCCTCGACCGGGATGACCGGCGCCGCATTCATGGACTGCCCCTCGGAGCCGATCACCGATTGGAGGGCCGGCGCTGAGTGTCTGGTGGTGAGCGTCAAGCGGACCTGGCTCTCGATCAATGAATGCCGCAGCCGTGCCGCCGGTAATCCGAGATTCAAAGGCAGATAGACCGCACCGGTTTTGAAGATGGCGAGGATGGAGATGAGGAATTCGAGTCCACGGTCGGCGGCAACGGCCACGACCGATTCCGGCGACAGACCCACGCTCTGGAGGAAATGGGCGACCTGATTGGCTCTCCGGTTGAGTTCCAGATAAGTGAGCTGGTTGTCTTGATAGACGGCGGCCACGCTCTCCGGAGCGAGCAGCACCTGAGCTTCGAAGAGCTGATGGAGAGACTGGGATGCGGGGAAATCGGCCGCCGTTTGATTGGCCTCCAGGACGACGGCTTGCCATTCGGCCGCGCTCAGCAGGGGGAGATCGATGATTTTCCGCTCGGGATCCGCGGTGATCCCATCGAGGAGGTGATTGAAATGCCGCAACAGCCGCTTGATCCGCCATTCATCATACAATTCCGTCGCGTAATCTAACTCAAGATGGATCTCGTCGTCCCGCTCGACCATCATTAAGGCCAGTTCAAACATTGCCGATGCCGGCTTCATCGGCTCGCCTTTCAATGCCAATCCTGCTATTGCTGAAGTCTCTCGCGGCACATTTTGCATCTCGACCATCACCTGGAAGAGCGGTTGATGAGAGAGGCTTCTCTCGGGCTGGAGTTCCTCGACCAGCTTCTCAAACGGCACATCTTGATGCGCATAGGCTTCCAGTGCCATCTCTCTCACTCTCCCAAACAACTCTCTCACCGCCGGGTTGCCTCCCAAATCCACGCGCATAACCAAGGAATTGACAAACAACCCGATCAGTCCTTCGACCTCCTGCTGATTTCTCCCAGCGATCGTTGTGCCGACGGCAATATCCTCCTGTCCGCTATACCTGGCCGCTAGCGTCTGGAAGCCTGCCAGCAAGCTCATAAATAACGTCATCCCTTCCTGCCGGCTCAAATGCCTGAGTTTGGCCGTCAACTCGGACGATAAACGCAAACTCTCTCTTGCTCCGTGGTAAACAGCCATCGCCGGCCTGACCCTGTCAGACGGTATTTCCAGCACTGGCACTCCATCGAGTTTCTTCTTCCAGTATTGGAGCTGTTGTTCCAGGGCTTCTCCCTGCAACCCTGCTCTTTGCCAGATTGCATAGTCGGCGTACTGAATTTCCAGCTCCGGCAATGGTGACTCGCGACCCTGACTGAAAGCCTCATACAGACAGGAGAACTCTTTGACTAGGATCTGGATCGACCAACCATCGCTGATGATGTGATGCATGACGACGACCAGGATGTGCTCATCTTCCGTCATCTTGATCAGCTTCGCTCGGAGCAGTGGCCCGCTCGACAGGTCAAATCCACGGCTCGCCTCTTCTCCCAGGACCGCTTGCAATTTCCGCCCCCGCTCTTCTTCATCTGTCTGCTTCAAGTCGATACAGCTCAGCTGCAATTCACCAGCTTCATAGACCACTTGTCGAGGCGCTCCATCCCTGGACGGAAAGACCGTTCGCAACACTTCGTGGCGGCGGATGATCTCGTTAAGACTCCGGTGTAATGCATCCACATCTAGCCAGCCGCACAGCCGCACTGCGCAAGAGGTATTGTAGGTGGCGCTCCCGGGTTCCAGCTGATCGATGAACCACAGCCGCTGTTGCGCAAATGACAACGGCAGATCCTCCATCCGATCAGACCTGACCAGAGTTGTACTGGACGTTTTCTCTCTCGATCTTATTAGTCGTTCAACTTCTGTTGCTATAGCCGCTACCGTGGGGGCCCTGAATAGATTTCGCAACGAGATATCCGCTCCCAAAATGTTCCGCACCCGCGATACTAACTGTGTTGCCAGCAGCGAATGACCTCCCAGCTCAAAGAAGTTGTCAGAGAGTCCTACATGCTCTACTCTCAGCACTTCCGCCCAGATTCCGCAAAGGATCTCTTCAATGGCGCTCCTCGGCCCGACATCCTGCAACTCTCCCCCGCTCAGCTTCGGTTTTGGCAAAGCCCGTCGATCGAGCTTGCCATTGGCCGTCAAAGGCATTGCTTCCAACTGCACAATAGCTGCCGGTACCATGTACTCAGGCAATCTTCTCTGCAGATACTCCCTCAGTTCCTGGCTGCCGACCTGTTTTTGGCTTACCACATATCCAACCAACTGCTTCACACCCGGCAGGTCTTCTCGTGCTACGACTAATGACTGATCGATCAGTGGATATTCATTGAGCGCCCGTCCAATCTCCTCCAGCTCGATCCGATATCCTCTCAACTTCACCTGATCATCCACTCGCCCCAGATACTCGATACTGCCGTCCCTCCGGTATCTCCCCAGGTCTCCCGTCCGGTACATTCGTCTTCCTTCCGCCCCGAATGGATCCGCCAGGAACTTCTCCGCCGTTTCGTCTGCTCGATATACATAGCTCCGCGCCAGTCCCAGTCCGGCGATGTAGATCTCTCCTGCGACTCCGATCGGTACCGGCTCCATATTTTCACCAAGGATGTAAGTCCAGGTATTGGTTATCGGATGACCGATTGG
>Ga0081539_10006579_pt1 | contig 11056 bp, 6 predicted proteins | sample TabmetS4T2R2_FD_71023 | JGI IMG/M metagenome (GOLD analysis project Ga0081539, IMG submission 71023) | Tabebuia heterophylla rhizosphere microbial communities from the University of Puerto Rico - S4T2R2 | ecosystem: Host-associated > Plants > Roots > Rhizosphere ... | reverse complement strand
GGGCAGCGCTTCCTTCGCGAGCCAGACGAGATCGTAGCGCAGGCGCCGATGCAGCGCGCGAAAGCGCCGCGCGTAGGACTTGAGCAGGTTGCCGATGCCGACCGGCGGCCCGCCATAGAGCGAGCGCACATAATCATTGTCGAGCAACGGCTGCACGTCGAAGGAGAAACCCTCGCGCTCGAGCGCGGGGAGGAATTGCAGGAAACGCACGCGGCTGCTCGCGCCCAACCTTTCGTAACGTGTGAGCAGCAGAACGTCGGTCATGCGGATTATCGAAGCCTCAGCGACGCGTCCTCGCGATCGTAGGTCAGATGCGGCGAATAGTAAGGATCGCGCAACAGCTCGGCGCCCCAGTGCCGCTGCATCGTGGCGTACTCGGCGGCAAAGCGCTTCGCTTTCGCTGGCGTCAGATCGCGGCCGCGGCTGACCGACTCGTGGTGAATGAGCTCGGCCAACGGCGTCCACAGATTGACGTAGCCCGCGGCGCGAACCTTGAGACAGAAATCGACATCGTTGAAGGCGACCGCGAGCTCCTCGCTGAAGCCGCCGACCGCCTCGAACACATGGCGGCGGATGACGAGGCACGCGGCCGTCACGGCGCTGACCTCGTGCGGCGCGCGCAGCTTCTCGAGGTAGCCCGGGTCGTCGCCGCGCGCGAAGCGGTGCACATGACCGGCGACGCCGCCAAGCCCGATCACGACGCCGGCATGTTGCAGACGGCCGTCCGGGTAGATCAGCTTGGCGCCGACGCAGCCCGCTTCCGGCCGCAGCGCGAGCGCGACCATCTGGTCGAGCCAGTCCTCGTGGGTGACCTCGATGTCGTTGTTGAGGAAGGCGAGCACGGCCCCGCTCGCCTCACGCGCCGCCGCATTGTTGAGGCGGGAGAAATTGAACGGCTCCGGCCGCGGCAGGATGCGGATCCGCGGATCGGCGCCGAGCTCGGCGAACAGCCGCCTCGTCTCCTCCTCGACCGAGCCGTTGTCGATGATGATGATCTCGTAGTCACGATAGCGGGTGCGCGCGCGGATCGAGTCGACACAGGTTTTCAGGATTGCGGCGCCATCGCGCGTCGGGATGATGATCGAGACGCGCGGCAAAGGATTCGCGACCTCGCGCCTTGGGGCCGCCGGGGCGGCACGCGGTCGCGGCTCCTGCGTCTCGTGCGAGAGCACCTTGGCAAGATGCACGGCCTCATGCGCGTCGCTCTCCGCGATGCGCAGCAACAGATCGTGCTGCGGGTCCGCGGCGTCGGCACGCCAGCCGCCCAAGTCCCAGACCGTCGCGCGATCGAGCAGTGTCGCCGATCCGATATAGTTCGTCGCCTGCAGCCAGATGGGCGACCAGGCCGGCTTGAAGCGCCAATCCGAGCGCCGCCCCGCGGCGTCGATGCCGTCCGCGTCCGCATAGATCAACCTGGCGGACGGCGCGGCGGCGAGCGTCAGGGCAAACTCCAGCAAGGCATGCGGACGCAATACCGTGCATTCGGCGAGCGGAAGCACGAACTCCCCTTGCGCGACCGCGAGCGCCGCATTGAGCGCCTCGGCGCGGCTGGCGCCGGCGTCGACGACACGAAGCTTCGCGGCATCGAAGCCGGCTTCGGCGAGCGCGGCCGTGACTGCATGCTGGTGCGCGGGCGGTGCCGCAAGCACGAGCTCCCAGGCGGGATAGATCTGGCGCGCAACCGCCTGCGCGCGCGGACCGATCCCCTCGGGCGACGGCGCCACCATCAGGACCGACATCAGCGGGCGGCGCGACAGCGCGGCGAGCCGCGCGGCGTGGCGCGTGGCGTCGCGCTCCGGCGCCTCGTCGAAAATGCGTATCCATGTGTCGTAGGGCGCCTCGCCCTTGGCGCCGGCCGAGCCGCGCGAGACCGCAATCGAGCCCGGCCGCGTCAGCCGCCACAGGTAATTGACGCCCGACCGAAATACGCCGAGCCCGTCGCGGCGAAAGATTTCGACGCCACGCCGCGCCGCGGCGGCCAGTTGGCCGCCGACACCGACGCGCGCCAAGCGACATGCGCGTGGCGAAAGCTCGCCCGAGCCGGTCACGATCAGGGTCAATTCCTCGAGGGCGCGCGCAAGACGAAAATGCGCGAGGAAATGATTGCGCGCGACCACCGGCAGGCGCAGCCACAGCACCTCGCCATCGCCGAACGCGAACCTCGCCACGACATCGACGATCCCTTCGGCGGGAAAGACCAGCTCGAAATCGTACCAGCCCTCCGGCGCCGGGGTGACCGGCGCGAAGCTCACGCGCAAACCCGGATCGGGATGCACGACACGCACGGGCCTTCCCTCGCCGGCCGGGAGCGTCTCCACGGCGGCAAGGCGAAATCCGTCCGGTGCAGGAAACGGAGCCGGCATCAGGACCGCATAGGCCAAGAGACCCGCAGGATGGAAGGGAGATCTCGCCACAACGCCGCAAAGGCGCGCAACGTGCTTCCCGCGGCGCCGGGCCGCGCCAGGAGCCGGGCGGCGGGCTCGAACAGCAGCGTCGCGATCAGCACCGCCAGCGCGCCGGCGGCGCCGAAGTGCTTGCGGGCGTAGAGAATACGGCTGCGACAGAAGTAGAAGGTGCGCCGCGCGGTCGCGCCGCTGGTCGTGCCCTGGCCGCGATGAAACGCCTGCGCGGTGGCGAGATAGACGCTGCTCCAGCTGCGCGCCCGCGCGCGCTGCGCAAAGTCGAGATCCTCGTAATAGACGAAAAACCGCTCGTCGAAGCCCTGAAGAGCGTCGAATACCGCGCGGCGCACGAAGAAGAACGCGCCCATCACCTGGTCCACGACGCGGGTCTCGTCATGCGCCCAGGCTGAATTGAAATGCGGCGGAAACACGGACGGCAGCAGCCGGTCGAGCCCGATGCTGTTGCCAACCATCGACCATGCGGTCGGCGCGCGCGCCGTGTTGCGCGCGACCGCGCCGTTCTCGTCGAGCAGCCGGATCCCCACAATGCCCACCGTCTCATTCTCGCGCGCGCGCAGGAACGCGGCCGGGCCCGCGAGGCTGCCCGGCATCAGCCGCGTGTCGGGATTGAGGAAGAGAAGGAAGTCGCTGTCCGATCCAGCCGCGCCCTGATTGCACGCTGCCGCAAACCCGCGATTATCGGGATTGCGGACGACCGCGAGCGGCACGTTGGCCGGCGTCGCAAGGTCGTCGCAAGAGCCGTCCGCCGACGCGTTGTCGACGACCGTGACGCGGACCGCGACATCGTCGTTGCCGATCGCCGCAAACGAGCGCAGGCAGTCGGCGAGCTGCCGGCCTGAGTTCCAGTTGACGATCACCACATGGACGGACGCGCGATCCATTCCCTGCCATTTCTGCCGTTATGCGTGTTGCTGTAGCACGGTGCCGCGAAATCGCATCATTGCGAGCGCGGCCGCGGCGCACGACCGTGGATCCCTTGCCGGCTCCCTCGTCAGGGCGTCGAGCCAATCCGAAGAAACCCGCGCGCGGCGGCTTGCAGCAGCGTCCCGAGTTGCACCTGCACGCCGAGCGTGCCGTCGCAAACGAGCTGCACGAGCTCGGTTTGCGTGACCAGCCGGGTCGTGACGCCGTCTTCCGGCATGAATGGTTCGATGCGCTCTCCGGTGCGAATGAAGAACGAATGCGCGCGCGTGCTCGACCGGCCGGAGTCGACGGCTGCGACGCCCAGCGCCTCAACGGTCAGCGTCGGATATCCGGTTTCTTCGAGCAGCTCGCGCGACGCCGTGGCCGCGGGGTCCTCGTCCTGATCGACGAGTCCCGCCGGCAGTTCGAGCGTAAAGGCTTCGAGCGCGGGCCGATATTGATGAACCCACGGGATGCGCCCGTCGGGCGTGACGGCGAGCATGATCACGTAGTCGGCCGTCTTCACCGCGTGATAAAGCTCGGGCGCGGCGGCGGGCGAGAACTCGACCTCGCGCGCGATCAGGTCGACCCACGGCGAAATCGCCGTCACGCTGCGGCTGATGATCCTGGGCCAGTCCGAGCTCATCTCGCGCACCTGATTGAAGGACGCGCGACAGGTCGCGCAGAAATAGGCGCCGGGTCAACAGCCACGTCGGGACGCCCGCGAGGCGTCAACCCGCAGCGCGGCCGCGCACGGCGCGCCAAATTCGCTCGCTCCATCGGCGTGATTGCTCGGTCCTGATGGCGGTGCACTCCGCCTGCAGCCGCTCCACGCGATCAGACAGGCGGCTCAACTGGTCGTGCATCTGCCGCAATGCGGCGCCGTGCTGCGATGCGCGCTCGCGGTCGGCATGTGCGAAATCGAGCTGCTCGCGCATGAGCTTGAGCTCGGCCTCGATCCATTGCGCACGCTCCTTGCTCTGCGCGCGGTCCGCATGCGCGTGATCGAGCTGCTCGCGCATGACCTTGAGCTCAGCCTCGATCCATTGCGTACGTTCCTTGCCCTGCGCGCGATCCGCATGCGCGTGATCAAGCTGCTCGCGGATGAACTTCAATTCGGCCTCGACCCAGCGTGCATGCTGCCGGTGCTGTTCGCGATCGATGTGCGCGGCGTCGAGCTGCGCCTGGTTGGACTTCGTTTCAGCCGCGATCCAATCGGCGCGCTGAGCGTCGAGCTGACGCAGATGGGCGACTTCGTTTTGCAGCCAACGCACCTCATCATTGTGATGCACGTTGGCGTGGTGCAGCCGGTGCTGCAGCCCGCGGATGCCTTCCAGGGCAAGGCGCAGCCGCGTGTCGAGCACGCCGAGACGGTCATCCCCGGCCTCCGGCCGATCCTGCGTCGAAGGCGCGATCGGCCGCGGGACCGCGCGCGTCCTCACGCGATCGTAGAGTGCGCGGTCTACTTCGGTCAGGGCCTCGAGGCGCCGAAGGGTCGATGCCGCAATCTCGCTTGCGTCGGCGATCTCGGTCGCGTTCACCCATGGCACGTCCTCTGCGGCCGGCAGCGGCCAGCCGAACCGGGTCGCACATTCGCTCAGGAAGCCATGCAGATCCTCGGCCGTCCCCGCGACCTCCATGGCGTCGAGAGCGCTGCCGGCGCCACGGAAGAGGTCGTCCGGCGCAAGGGTGAGGCTCGCCTGATGGAAACGCTTGGACAATTGGAAGGTCGCGAACTCAGGTGCGGCGAGGCCCGCCGCCAACGCTTCAAGCGATTGTGCCGGCGGCGCCAGATAACGCGCCTGAAAATTCTCGATCAGGTACCGATTCCGATCGTCCGCGACGAACGCGTCGAAACTCTGCTCGCGTACACGGGCGTGGTCCGGGTCGTACGCAGCGCGGTTGATCTGACGCCAATGCGAGAGCGTTCGCGAGATGGGATCGCGCAGAATGGTAATTTCATGTGCCGCCGCGCCAAGACGGCCGCCCAGATGCTGACCGAAGTGCCCGACGAACAATGCGTATTGCGCAAGACGATCGCTGTTCAGCGCCCACAGGTCCTCCAGCGACCAGGCCGGGCACGCCTGTTCGGGGCTGAACTTCTCGGCCAGCCATTTGCGAACGCTGCTCCCCGCGGTCTTGGGGATGTGCAGAAAATAGAGGCACTGCCCGGATCGCTCGATCATCGTTGTCGTCGCACGTCGCTCAACGGATAGGCGCATACTCAACTCATGTAGCCGCGGTACCAAGCGACGAATTTTCGTACCCCCTCCTCGATCGGGGTTTTCGGGCGAAAGCCAACCGCGGCTTCGAGGTCCGCGATGTCGGCGCAAGTCTCCTCCACATCGCCCGGCTGCATCTCGACGAACTCGCGTTGCGCGGCGCGGCCGAGCACGGTTTCGAGCAGGCCTACCAGGTGGGTGATTTCAACCGGCGTGTTGTTGCCGATGTTATAAACGCGCCACGGCGCGCGGCTCGTCGCCGGGTTGGGCGTGGCGGCGTCCCAATGCGCATCGGCGGCGGGTGGAACGTCGAGAAGGCGGACAACCGCCTCGGTGACATCGTCAATGTACGTGAAATCGCGCCGCATTCGGCCATGATTAAACAGCCGGATCGGTTTGCCTGATAAGATCGCCTCAGTGAACAACCACATCGCCATGTCGGGGCGGTACCACGGACCGTAGACCGTGAAGAATCTCAGACCGGTCGCGGGAATCGCGAAGAGGTGCGCATAGGCATGCGCCATCAGCTCGTTTGCCTTCTTGGTCGCACCATAAAGGCTGAGTGGATGATCCACGTTGTCGGTCACGCGAAACGGCACGCGGGTATTCGCGCCGTACACCGAGGATGATGAGGCATAAAGAAGATGACGGCAGGCTGAGTGGCGGCACGCCTCCAGGATGTTGAGAAATCCGAGCAGATTGGCCTGCCCATAGGCGGAAGGATCGCTGAGCGAGTGGCGGACCCCGGCCTGGGCGGCGAGATGCACCACATGGCTGATGCGATGCGCGGCGAACAAATCCGCGACACGTTCGCGATCGGCCACATCGGCTTGCTCGAAACGAAAGCGAGCTTGCTGTGCCAATATGGCGAGCCGCGCGCGCTTCAGCGCCGGATCGTAGTAGGCGTTGAGGTTGTCGAGGCCGATGACCGCCTTGCCCTGCTCCAACAAACGGCGGGCAACATGGAAGCCGATGAATCCGGCCGCGCCGGTCACGAGAATGGGGCTGCTCACGCGACGCCTTTCAGGCCGGCGGGCTGCCGGCGTGCGGCGCCCTCATGCGGACGTCATCCTGCGCGGTCATCCGTGCCCCCTTCCCGTCGCGGCGATCAATGTCACACGACTGCAATACGACTCTCCTTTAGAAGCTCGTCGAGATCGCCGCCAGTGTAAAGGCAAGCGCGCGGACGCTCAGGGGTTGCGACGCGCGAAGGAACGTGCCCTAACAGAACCGGCAGCCGCAGGGCACCAGTTGGCGGACAATAAATCAATCCTTACAGTAGCTTAGGAACAGGCGGAGCTTTCCACTTGCGCGTCGCTGTGATCGGAGCAGGCTATGTCGGGCTGGTGTCGGGCGCCTGCTTCGCGGATTTCGGGCACCATGTCGTCTGCGTCGACACCGACAAGGACAAGATTGCATCGCTCACGCGCGGCGTGATGCCGATCTTCGAGCCCGGCCTTTCCGAGCTGGTGCTCGCCAACATCCGCGCCGGCAGGCTGTCGTTCGACAGCGAGATCGCACAGGCGGTCCGCGAGGCGGCCGCGGTCTTCATCGCGGTCGGGACGCCCTCGCGCCGCGGCGATGGTCATGCGGACCTGAGCCATGTCTACGCCGCTGCGCGCCAAGTCGCCGCCGAACTGGACGGCTTCACCGTCGTGATCACGAAATCGACCGTCCCGGTCGGCACCGGTGATGAGGTCGAGCGGATCATCCGCGAGGCGCGACCCGATGCCGACGTCGCGGTGGTATCGAACCCCGAATTTCTGCGCGAAGGCGCCGCGATTCACGATTTCAAGCACCCCGACCGCATCGTCGTCGGCATCGAGGATGAGCGCGCGCGCACCGTCGTCACCGAGCTTTATCGCCCGCTCTACCTCAATGCCGCGCCGATCCTGTTCACGCGGCGGCGGACCGCGGAGCTGATCAAGTACGCGGCGAACGCGTTCCTGGCGACCAAGATCACCTTCATCAACGAGGTCGCCGACCTGTGCGAAAGCGTCGGAGCGGACGTGCAGGAGGTCGCGCGCGGCATCGGCCTCGACAATCGCATCGGCGCGAAATTCCTGCATGCCGGGCCGGGGTTCGGCGGCTCATGCTTCCCCAAGGACGCACTCGCGCTGATCAAGACCGCGCAAGACCACGCGAGCCCGTTGCGCATCGTCGAAACCGTCGTCGCCGTGAACGACGTGCGCAAGCGCGCGATGGCGCGCAAGGTCGCGGCGGCGCTCGGCGGCAATCTGCGCGACAAGACCGTCGCGCTGCTCGGCCTGACGTTCAAGCCCAACACCGACGACATGCGCGAAGCCCCCTCGATCGCGCTCGTCACCGCGCTGCAGGACATGGGCGCGAAGGTTCGCGCCTACGATCCTGCCGGCATGGAGCAAGCCAAGGCCGTGCTCAGCGATATCGTCTACTGCGACGGCCCGTACACGTGCGTAGAAGGCGCGCATGCGCTCGTGATCGTGACCGAATGGGAGCAGTTCCGCGCACTCGATCTCGAGCTGATCAAGGCGAAGATGGCTGCGCCGGTGCTGATCGACCTGCGTAACGTCTATCGACCGGACGAGATCGCCCGTCTCGGCTTCACCTACGAGAGCGTCGGACGCCCGCCGCGCGAAGGATAGCGGGCGGGCGCCGGCGTCGTCACACGATCACCAGATCGTTCGCATGCAGCATTGCGCCCAGCTGGAGCGTCGCGAGCGCGACCTCCGAGGCAATCGTGCCGTCCGGGCTGTAGTAGAGCGTCTGGGTCGATGTGTCGTAGTGGAATACGGCCGTGACGGACTGGAACTCATTGTCGGCTGAGCTCTCGAACACCGACGACACATCCATTCCAGGCGTCAGCACGCCGCCAAAGCCGCTCGCCTCGATCGCTATCAGGTCGTTCTCGGTCGTGTTGTTGAAGTCGGCTATCGTATCCGGCCCATCGCCCGGCGTGCGGAAGGCGAAGATGTCGTCGCCGGAGCCACCGGTCATGAGGTGCGCGCCGGCATTGCCGATCAGCACGTCGTTCCCGCCGCCTCCGCTGAGGGCTTCGGTGCCGTTGGTCGCGATGATGACGTCATCCCCGCCGGTGCCAGCGAGCGTGGTCGCGTCCGTCGGATTGTTGACGACGGTTGCTGTTGCGGCGTTGGTGCTCGTCACGTGGCCGTCCGTGACCGTGTAGTCGAAGGAGCCTCCGAGCGTTGGGTCGTCCTGGAAGAACGCGTCGCCGAACAAGAACGCGGAGCCACCCGAGCTCGACGTGATGACATCCGGCGTCAGCACGTCGGGCGCGTCAGGATCGATATCGTTGATTCCCAGGGCCCACGCCGGAATGTCGACCGTGCCACCGGCTCCGACATCCGTGATGATCGTCTCGCCGACCGCAGTCGGCGCATCATTGGTGCCGACGAGCGCGACGGTCACGTTCTGCGCCGATGAGACGCCGTGATCGTCGGTGATGAAGACCGTATAGGTCTGGGTCAGGACCTGATCCTGCGCCAGGAACTGGATATCCGCATTGTCTACCGTGAAGTGCCACCCCACCGAGCCGGAGCCGCCGCTCTCGCTCACCGGGTCGAGCGTGAAGGTCCCGACGTAGCCGCCATCCTGCGGCATGAAGCTCGCCGTATGGGTGTCGCCGGTCTCGATGTCGCTGAAGGTGATATTGCCGCTCGTGCTTTCTGTCGCGGGAGCGGTATCGGCACTGACGATGATCTGGTCGACATAAAGGCCCGGCCCGTCATCAGTCGAGGTGAACGTGAGCGCCGTGGTGGCCGATGAGGGATCGCCCACGACGTCGAATGTGTAGTGGGTGATCCCGCCGAAGAGATCGGTCGCGACGAGCAGCGTTGAGCCACCCCAGCTCACTTGCAGCGAATTGGACGAGCTCTCCGGATCTCCGATGACGTAGAAGCTGACCGTGTAATGCGTCCCGGATACGGTCGCGACGTCCTGCGACAGCGATGCTGCGCCCGTCTCGAGCTTCGCGGAGTAATTTCCGAATTGACCTCCGAGGGCGAGGAACTGCGCCGAGGCGTTCGAGGGGCTCCAGCCGGTCAGATCACCGGTCTCAAATCCCCCGTTGACGATTGTGATCGGTCCGAGATCCTCCGTGACCGTCCCGCTTGCAAAGCCGCCGGTAATGACCGGGGCGTCGTCGCCGCCGGACACATTGAAGGTCAGAGTCGACGACTCGCTGCGACCGAGGCTGTCGGTGATCGTGAAGGTAAACTCGTCCGTCGCGTCCTCTCCGACCTGAAGTGAGTCGAGGTTGGCGTCGGCGAGATAGAAATAGCTTCCGTCCGCGAAGACGATCAGGCTACCGAAGGCGCCGGCAATGAAGCTGTTCACGTTCGCGGCGCTGCCGTTCACGTCGGTGACGCTGAGCGTGACGTCTCCGTCGCCTGCGCTGCTCGGTCCGTCCGTGATGAGATTGCCGAGGGCAACGATCTGCCCGTCATCCTGGTTGGCCGAATCTACGATCGTGTTGGTCACCGGATTGACGATCAGCGCGTCCGCCGCGCCGGTTGCGGTGATCGTGACCGTCTGGGTCGAAGTCGTGAAGCCGTCACTGACCGTGACGTCGTAGGTCACAATCAAGGTGTCGCCGGCAGCGAGGAAGTCGAGATCCGCGTCCGCCAGGCTGAAGGTCCACTGCACGGTGCCGGCGCCGGACCCGGTTGAGTCATTCACGACGGTCGACAGCGCCGACATCAGGTCGGTTTGCGTGACGCCGGGGATCTCGCCTCCGGTCGACCAGACAAACGAAGTCAGAACCGCGCCCGCGCTGTGCACATCGCTGAGGTCGACATCCGCAAAGGCGAGCGTACCGCTCGCCGTGTCGGGTGTCGCAGAGCCGGTCGTGTTCGGCTGCTCGGCAACGGCGCCGGCTCCCGGGCCGTCCGTCATCACGACGGCATCGTTCTCGCCGCTCGCCGTGATCGTGACGGTCTGCGTCGAACCGGTCGATCCGTCGCGAACCTCGACATCATAAGTGATGGTCAAGGTCTCGCCGGCGGCGAGGAAGTCGAGATCCTGGTCCGCAATGCTGAAGGTCCAGTCGACGCTGCCACTGCCGGTCCCGGTCGAGTCATTCAACGTCGTCTGCAGCGCGGCCGCAAGATCGCCTTGCGTCGCGGCCGGGACCGCGCCGCCCGCGGACCATACCGCCGAATCGACGGTCACGTTGACGGTGTGCGTGTCGCCGGTGTCCTGGTCCGAAAAGGCGAGTGATCCGGTCGGGACCGGGCTAGTGCTGTTCGGTGCCGACGATCCGGTGGTGTCGACGAACTCCGCGAGCGACGCCGCTTCCGGGCCGCTGGTGATCACCACCGGATGATTGGTGCCGAGGATCGTGACGGTGACGGTTTGGCTGGCGCTTCCGCCCGCGTCGTCGGTAACCGTCACCTGGTAAGTCAGCGTCAGTGTCTCGCCCGCGCTGAGAAAGCTCACCGCATCATTGTCGAGCGCGAAGCTCCAGTCGACTTGCCCGAGCAGGTGGCCGGTAGAATCCTCAACCGAGGC
>Ga0081539_10006578_pt1 | contig 11058 bp, 7 predicted proteins | sample TabmetS4T2R2_FD_71023 | JGI IMG/M metagenome (GOLD analysis project Ga0081539, IMG submission 71023) | Tabebuia heterophylla rhizosphere microbial communities from the University of Puerto Rico - S4T2R2 | ecosystem: Host-associated > Plants > Roots > Rhizosphere ... | reverse complement strand
GTATAAGCTATGACCCAGGATCCACAAGCAATAAAGGAAAACTATTTCCCAAACTGTCCACTCCTTCAGGCTCGTGAATTGGCTGACGAGGATACCGATCAAACTAAGATTGATCACATTCCAGAATATCAGCCCAAGGATACCTGCGAGGAAATTAGCCCGATACTGCATGCGCGAGAGGAGCGAAATTTGAATTAGCCTGAAGTACAACTGGAACCCATTCATAGCAACGAATATTCCTTACCCACCTTGCGAAACAATCCGCAACTGGACTCGTTCCCACAGCCAACGGCTGAGTATCAAAAGGATGGCAAGCCAGAGAAGCTGAAGGCCAATCGCTTGGGCAATTGCGTTACCACTCAAGACACCCGTATAAATAGAGAGTGGTGTAAAGAACATAGCACGAAATGGAAGAATATCGGCCACCCTGACCAATAATCCCGGGAATAACCAAAGCGGCACAAACTGACCGGAAAAGAAACGTGTCGCTGCATGAAACACCCAGTCGATGCTGTGGACTTCGAGAGTAACGAGCCCAATCGCACCAAGTAAAAAGTCCAGGTGAAAATTGACTAAGAATCCAAGCAGGAGAGCAAGGATAAAGAGAAATCCCGCTTGCGAAGTGGCAGGAAGCTGGAGATCCAATAAAAAATATCCCCCCAGAAAGGCGGGAATAACCATCACGATGACACGGAACAGCGTTTCACCCGTGCTGCGCGCCAGCATGTGGAAGTGAAAATCCATTGGCTTCAGCAAATCGCCATCGATCGCACCCGTGCTTACTTGTTGCGCCATGTAATATTGCGGTCCCGTGTAAAAGAGATTTTCTATCGCCATACTCAACACCCCGTATGTCACCATTTGTTGTAGAGTGACACCAAAGGCGCCAGGACGTTGTGTGTAAAGTGTGATCCAGACCCACCGAATGCCATACATCAAAATCAGAATGGCCGTGGACCACAACAAAAAATTTAAGCGGTAGATGGCCGCTGCATGAAAATTTTGCCGAGCAAAGGCCCAAAAAGTTTTCACGCCACTTGCATGTTAGGGGATTCTGATTTGCCGCGATAGATCGTACGCACGATTTCTTCAATCTCCGGCTCTTCCACGGCCAGATCTAAGATTGGATAACGTGAACTGATATTAGCAATCAATGTGGACGGAGATGTCTCGAAGCGATTGAAAGCAAACCATTTCTTCCTTCCTTCACTTTTCACTAGAGAGGCATGAGGCGCGTCGAAATTCTGCACTTCTTCCTCGAACTCGACGACCAGCGTTCGTTGTTTGCCATACTCCGCGCGTATCTGCTCCAAGCTTCCGTCATAGACGATGCGCCCATGATCGATGATCATGATGCGTGAGCAAACCTTTTCGATATCTGTCATATCGTGGGTGGTGAGCAGGATGGTCACCTTTTGATCGCGATTGATCTCTTTGATGAACGTTCGCAGTTTCTCTTTCGCTACCACATCCACACCAATCATCGGTTCATCCAAGAATAACAGGCGCGGGTTGTGGAGCAGAGCTGCCGCCATGTCGGCGCGCAACCTTTGACCTAAACTGAGCTGACGAACGGGTGTATTCTGAAACTCCTTCAAATCAAGTAAGTCATTGAATAGCTCAAGATTGCGCTTGTATTGAGCCTCAGGGACCTTGTAAATATCACGGAACAACTTCAAACTTTCGATCACCGGGACATCCCACCACAACTGGGTCTTTTGTCCAAACACCGCGCCGATCTGACGCGTGTTCTCCATACGACTTTTATGCGGGACGAGCCCGTTAACTGTGACTTCGCCGCTGGTCGGTACAAGGATTCCACACAGCATTTTGATAGACGTGGACTTGCCCGCTCCATTTGGACCGATATAGCCCACCAGCTCGCCTTCGTTGATATCAAAGGAAATATCGTTTACTGCGCGCGTCGTTTCATAGTCAGCACTGAACAATGTGCGTACACTGCCGAGAAAACCTTCTTTTCGTTTGACGCGCCGGTAATCTTTGGTTAGATGTTTGACGTGTATCATGGTTGCTCTCGTTTCACTCGCATTTCAAGGGTTGATGGTTTTTAGTACCCGTTTCAAGTGTTACACCCAAATATGGAATCGGGTTCCGAATCTTATCTGACAATACTTTTTCTGGAAAGCTATTTTGTTCTGATGCCTCTACGATTGCAAACGATATATGCACCCACTTTGGCCAATATGGGACCCCACTCCACGATCCCTGATAACCGAGAAGTTGCCCTGATTTTACTTTAACATTGGTGATTCCTGCTGGGAAATCCTCCACTATATATGACTCTGTTCCATCAGCGGCAATCATACCGCCATAATACGACCATACTTTTTCTGTAGGGCGCAAGGGATCATCGTGAAGGATAGCAACAGCATCCATCCATTCAGGTAGACGCGTTAATAAGCCATCTGCTACGGCATATACGGGTATGCTGTTTTCCCTGCCGCGACCGAAGAAATCAATCCCACCTTCACTCCACTGTACTCCTAATGAGCCATCGCTGGGAAGTTGCCATACTGCCCCGGGGCAGGCGGAAATTCTTTCTGAAGCTTTGCGCGAGAAAGCTGTATAGATTTTGTTGTCCGCTATAATATCGGTTAATACATAGGATCGATTAATCGTGTCCAACATTTCCTGTGTCCAACGTTCGTTTGACCAGGGTACATCGTATAAAACAATAGCAGCAAATTCATTATTATTAATACTTTCGAGCAATGCTGTTTGATCCCACTTCCCAGCCCGCGCCAGTTGAGTCACTTCAAAGGGTTGAATAGCCAAGGGTCGGCCTTGGAGGGTAAGCATGCCCATATATTCATCAGCCAAAATCTGACCCGGCGTTCCCGCGACCAAAGCCTCTAATTCACGAAGTTCATTATTCGCCGCTCTTCGCGCTCGCAAGTCTCCGGTGTAATCTTGTAATGTGATATGCATCATTTTCACTAAGCCAAATGCGAGCATGATCAACAATGCGGCTCGCAAGGTGTAAAACGACAAATGTAAGCGACTCCATGCAATAACGACACCCACTGCAAGACTGATTGCCGCGCATAATTCAAGAAGATAATTGACATTCGAACCGATCTTGCCAATGGTCGCTGCTGATACCATGGATCCGATAAGGTAGGGAGTCGCCAGCCTCCATAACGGATTCCAGCGCGGAATAAGAAAGAGGCAGAGCACCCCGAAAAACAAGGGGATGAATGCCGCTTCCTTGAAACGATCCCAGTTATATTTCAACAACTCCATTTTGAACTCGTTGATGTTGGCAGTCACGATATTGAAGTAGAAACCACCCCGCGTAAGTGTATTGAGTGTGAAAAACAATACTAATATTAAGCCACCAACCAAAGCCGCCAAGCGCAATGCCTGTCGCCAATCACGCGCTAGGAGCCAAACAAATCCGGCCAGCGGCGCGGCGAGCGCATACGATTGACGTGTAAAAATGGCACTAACGAATAAGAGAGCTGCAATAATGAAATTGCGATTTGTGATCGGCATAGCTACAAGCATGCATAATCCACCCAAACTCAGAGCAAGCGCAAGCATATCGATACGCAGGAGCGGCGACCAAAATACAACAAAGGGAAAAGCCAGAAACGTGAAGCCTGCACTCAACGCAGCGAAGCGGTCATTCGTTGATACATATACAATGCGCGCGAGACAGAAGGTGGAAATCAACGCGCACAGGATCGAGATCAATCGACCAACAAAGAATGTGGATGCTGGCCCAAAGAGCATCACACTGATCGATAATATCGATACATACAATGGTGGATAATTTGAAATCGTGTACGGGGGAGTGGAAATATCGGCGCGATAAATATTTTGTCCGGATGCCAGTCGTATGGCCTGATCTACGAGAGGCGCCTCCCCATAATCTAAAGAATAACGATGTGTGATGGCGAGAAACTGATATCCGAGACAGATGAGAACCGCAACCCCTGAAAAAATGAGGAACATGATTTTAGCTCCGTCATCGAGAACCAGCCCTAACGACGCGTCCCATTTCCTCAATTTTTGCATTGTTCGATTTTACCTTTTTTCTGACAGCCAACGATTATTCATCACGATCAGGAAGGCAGAGATCACGAATACAATAACCATCCCATACGCATTTTGAAGACCAATTCGATCTGCAAGCCATCCCAGCAGAAGAGGAACACTCAATAACGCCATGCCAACCCCCAAAGACACACGTGCACTTGCCCTAGTAGATTGATCTGCTGCTGAGCCAACAGCAATAGACATCGTTAATGGATATAAGTTGGCAATACCTAATCCTGCGAGGAATAAGCCAAGGATATTCAGCGCGGATACACGAGAGAGCCAGAAAATAAGGAAGCCAATTAGAGCCATTCCTAAACTTGCACTCAATATTTTGAAACTGGACCAGCGATGTGCCAGACGGCTCCCAGCGAAGCGACCGGTCAACATGGCTGCTGGAAATGCACCGAATCCCAGCGCAGCATTTGGTTGCGATAATCCTGCTACATTCGAAAGAAAATCTGTCCCCCAAACCGCCAGCGCCATTTCTGCCGCCACGACGAGAAGAAGGACGATCCAGAAGAGCCAAAATGAAATAGGGAGGCTTACGTTGCCCTCAACTGATTCCAACTGCCCGAACGTATGATCAGGAATCGGCTGACGATGGAAGGATGCTGCTAGCAGCATAAGAAATAATAGGACAAGTGTTGGTACCAAACGCCAACTCACTCCTGCGTTTTGAAAACTGCCAATCACAAGAGGAGTCAGTGTGGTGCTCAGGCTAGCTGCCACATTGGCTTCTGTAAGAGCAACAGAACGATGTTCGCCGTGCTGATCTGCAAGAAGAGCCTGGATCATGACCTGCGTAAGTGAACTGCCCAACCCCATTCCCAGGACCGCGACGAGAGCCAGTTCAAAATCCCTGCTCAATCCCAGCAGAGCTGCGCTGATAGCGAGACCCACTGCGCCACTCCAAAATACAACACCCCGACTCCAGCGATGGGCAATCCGATCACCAATCAGACCAGAAAGTATCAACCCAATTGCAAGCACTGCCGGCAGGAATCCACCCAGCGTGTAATTCAAACGGAGTTCACTACGCAAAAATGGCATAAGCGGACCAAGCATCGATTGCGTGAAGCCAATGTATGCCAGCATGATATATGCCAGCCAGGTCAGACGGTCACGGCGAAAGGGCTGAATAGAAGACTGACTTTCGCGCATAGTGGAGATATTTATTTTGTATGAGCCTGACTGGAAGACGGATTCGAACGACGATGGGCCGTAGATGTCGTCAGCTTGGCGTAGGCGGCTTGAATATCCTGATGCAATGGAATATTCTCCAAGTATGTTTTTTGGTATGGACTCTCAACGGGAATCAAATCGTGTTTGCGCATGATTTCTTCATACGCACGCTTTAGAAATTCGATCCCCTCCGCACTACGATTATTTGCCATGAGTGCCTGGCTATGACGGAAGAGAATCTCTTCACTGGTACATTCTATTACCTGCACAAAGCCAAACTGTTCATAAAGGTTCAGCGCGGTTTGTGAAGACTCCAGGGCTTTCTCCAGGTAGGATTGGCGTTCAGCCCTTCTCGTTTTCTTTCGAGTCAGAGATTGCGCCAGGATCAAATAGGCAGCTGAAGCCTCACAGGCTGCTGTCATGTGATACTGCCGCGAAACGAGATTATCTGCCACCATTTGCTGAATCTGAGATGTGATCTGTAATGCTGATTGCAAATGTTCTTCATCGCCCAACGCGTTATAAAGGATTACTGCGACGAGCCCCAGGCCCGCCCGTCCGATGTCAAATATAACTTTCTCCCCGAGCGGGCGCGCCCTCTCAAGTGTTTTGATTGCTTCCGTATACTTACCCTGTGCAGTTAGAATCTGTGTAATTCGAAGCAGCGGAAAGATCCTGCTGGTCATATTTTCCCATACGCGTAGAGCCTGCCTTTCCGTCTCGAGTCCATTTTCATAGTCGCCCAAATAAAGTGCTTGAATTTGCCCGCAGAACATGAGCGCATTGCCTTCTTCAATACGATGACCAATTTCGCGGCTGAGACGCAAATGTTCCATTTCATATTCAGTCAACTGCCGGTAATAATCGCCATCTCGCTCAAACTGTTCACCAATCTCATGAAGGAGCGACAGTTTCGTGGCTTTATCATTCAACGTCTCAGAGCGGGCAAGGGCTGCCTGTAAATATTCCCTGTTGCGCGGCAAATCATCCATTCCATATTTTCCACCAATCCCGAGCAAGAGATTGACCTCCGCTTTAAGATCGCCTAATTGCCGAGCCAGCGCCAGGCTTCGTTCTGCCAATTCCCTCCAGGCGGGATCTCTAAGAGTAAAGCGGGCATTGGCAATGCGAATCAGGCTGCGCATCTCGCGCTGCTGGTCGCCTGCTTGTTGAGCCAGGGCTAACGCCTCTTCTGCCATTTTTAGACCCGGTTCCAGTTCCTGGCGATTATCGGTCGAAATATCGGCCTGTGCCAATAAAGCATCAATTAACCAGATCGGGTCATCTTCCATTTGACGGGCGAGGGGGATCAATGCCTGGGTATCAGCACGCGCATCATTGATTTGGCCAAGCTGAAACAGCACTTTCCTCCGACCGTTTAGTACCTCGAAGCGCTGCGTTTGGATGGACCGTGGTCGCATTTTCAATTGCGGATCTGCCTGCAGGCCGTCTAGCAGTTCCAGCGCGCGGTTGTAGTGTTGGAGGGCCTCGGCACTGGCATAAATTTCCTGCGCCTTTTCTGCCGCGAGGAAAGTATAAAAAAGTTCTTTTCTTTGATTCCCTGCACCTCGATAATGATAAGCAAGCATTTCATCATAATTCCGTAAAACATCCGGGTTGACCAGGTTTTCTAGATATTCGGCTGCCTTAAGGTGATAGGCTGCTTTCTGGCTGCTCAACAAACTTTCATACGCCGCATCGCGGATCAGCGGCGAGCGGAAGAGATATTGCATGCCCAAGTCGGGGACGCGTCCGCTTTCCTGAATAAACTGAGTCCGCTGCAGGGCGGCGAGATCAGCTCTCAAGGTGTCGGTCGCGCCCAACAAAGCTTGTACTATATTCAGCCAAAATACTGAGCCGATGACCGCGGCGATTTGCAAGACCAATCCTTCCTGAGGTGAGAGGCGATCAATACGCGCTAATAAGAGTCGCTGGAGACTATCGGGCAGATCCAATGTTGTCACGGTACGGGTAATACGCCATGGATCACTATCCTTCTCGCGCGTTAACACACCATTGGCGATCAATGTCCGAATCAATTCCAGGATGTAATAAGGGTTGCCACCCGCACTGTGGATGATTAGCTGGCTGGTTTCTGGAGGTAATGTCTTAGGTCCAATTAAGTGATTGATCAACTCCTGGCTTTGCGCATCCGTGAGAGGCGGCAGAGTCACGCTGGTCAAGCGATGAGGATATTCGGCTTCGAGAAAATGATAGAAATCCCAGATAGGAGCGTCGCGCTCCGTGCGATAGGTTAGCAGCCAAAGTAATGTTTCACTATCAGAGATCGACAGACAATATTTCAAAAGGTCTAATGAGGATTCGTCTGCCCACTGCAAATCTGAAAAAGCCAGGACTACAGGTCCGCTCCGGCTTGCGGATTCAATCAAGCTTCGAATGGCCCAAAAGAACCGTTGACGCAACCCTTCACCATTCAAATGCCTCACCTTTTCGATATAGGACTCTTCCAAGGGCAGTCCGAGAAACGTCGCCAGATAAGGATAGTGTTCATCCGCATCTTTACCCAATAGTGTCTCTACCTGGCGGCGGAGGCAAGCTCGCTTTTCCTCCTTCGACTCTTCGGGGCGTATGCCCAGCCAATCATGAAATAATTCCAGCCATACCGAATATGGCCATGTTTGACTGTATGACCGGCAACGGCCGCGTATCCAGGTGAGGGAAGATTCGACGAGCGGTGTCTCCGGGTGTGCTTCTGCGAGCAATGACTCACGGTGCGAGTAATAGTTTCGCAGTTCACCTAAAAGAAAGGCTTTGCCGCTTCCTTTGTCTCCCGTTATGACAGCAACGCCACCTCGTCCGTCGAACAAACCTTCAACACTCGCCTTCAAGGCGCGAAATTCATCTTCTCGTCCGATGTTGGGGATGAAGTCAGGAAATATCGATCCTTGTGACAATCCCTTCGGATCTTTGATGTGGGCAAGAGGTCGGTAAATCTTAATGGGCTGGCGAACGCCCCGAACCGAAATCTCACCCAACGGTTCCCATTCGAATAACGAATCGACCAAACGATAGGTATGTTCACTGACCAGGACGGTACCAGGTTCAGCAGCTGATTCCATTCGGGCCGCGACCGCTACGGCCATTCCCATAGCCGTCTCTTCCCACGTCTCGCGTTGGCGAGCGTTCGTGACAATTACTTCCCCGGTATTAACACCCACGCGCATCCGTAAATCAGATGCATCCCGCGGGACTTGTTCGCGCACATATAGATCGAGGGCGCGTTGCATGGATAAGGCCGCCAATACAGCCCGCTCCGGATCATCTTCGTGGGCAGAGGTTGCGCCAAAGAATGCCACCATCCCGTCACCGCGAAACTGACCGACCTCTCCACCGAATCGATTTATTTCTGATTCCAAAATATGGAGAACGCGATTCATCAACTCGACCCAACCCTCGGTGCCCACTTTATCTAAAAGATTCGTGGAATCAGTTAGGTCCGTCAGCACAACCGATACATTACGGCGTTCCCCTTCCAGGGGTGTTGCCGCTATAAGGTGAGTGTCAATTTCTGTAGCTGGAATAAGAACTGGCTGCTCAATTGCAGGGAGGACTGGCTCTGCAGCAAGACGCGTGCCACACATTCCACAGAAGCGGTACTCAAGAGGGTTGGCAAACCCACACTGGGAACATGTGACCGTCAGACTGGTTCCACAGGCTCCACAGAAGCGCATATTGGATGGGCTGTTAAATCCACAATTCGGGCAGTTCATATCCGCTTAACTATAACAAAGAATAGGCGCGCCCGACGTGTGGAACGCGTCCTTTGAGACTTTTTAACTGTAACGGTGAGGGGAATTACAAAATCTCTTAATGCTCTTTAGGTATGTCACCCTGAGCTTTAGCGAAGGGTCTTTACAAAAATCCCAAAGATTCTTCGCTTTGCTCACACCGTCCCGAAGCGGTGTCCCTGCGGGAGAATGACCACCAAGATAATTACAAGGAATCTAGTGCCCGGCGGAATCGTTTCGCAAGTTGCTCCAGGATGACAATAGCCATCTCCGCATCAGATTCCCGAAGCGCGGAGAGGAAATCCCATCGCGTAAGCACGAGACATTTCGTCGGCTCGGACGCGATGACAGAGGCTGTCCGCATACCGTCATCCAACAGGGCAAGTTCGCCGAAAAAATCGGTCGGTCCAAAGGTGTTGACCGGAACTTTCTCACCATCGGATCGTTCGCGAACGGCCTCCGCCTTTCCCGATATGATGATAAAGAATCCTTCACCACCTTGATCTTGTGTAACAATAGGTTGGTCGCTGGCATAGGAACGCTCGACCATACGCTTTGCCAGGAGTTCGAGTTGACGGTTATTCAGACTATGAAACAGTGGTACGTTTTGCAGAAAGCCAGTGGTTTGTTTTAAGTCGCTCATGTTCTCGCCTTTCTGTTTGGAGGATAGAGACGTATAAATATCGGCGGCTCAAACTTAAGAAGTTAGCTCGCCGATAAAAACTTCAAACGGAGCAATCTTTAATTCTTCAAGAGATACCGTTTCATCTTTGAGAATATGGTTCGAAAATAAACAACGCACAGACCGCGAGGGCAATTCAAACTTTAGTGTCCGATTCTTATCTGTAAGGTTTAATACAACCAAACAGGTTTGCCCGCCCTCCTGACTGCGACGTGTGAAAGCAAAATAATCCTGTGAAGTTTCATGAAGAGGTGTATAGTCACCGTCTTTTAAGGCAGGAGTTTGCTTTCGCAGGCGTATTAAGCGTTTGTAGAAGTTCAGCAATGATTCAGGATTATATTGCTGATCGTCAACATTGATGCCCTGAGCATAATTCGGATTCACGGGAAGCCATGTTCGGACGCCATCCGAACTGAACCCGGCATTGAGGGTATTACTCCATTGCATCGGCGTGCGGCAGCGGTCGCGGCTATATGCGGCGGCGAGCTTAAGCGCTTCGTCCGGCGCGGTTCCATCAGCAACCTGCCCGTTGTAAAACCAGACTGCTGGAGGATCACGGAAAAGGCCGATATCGGTCAGGTAATAATCAGTCATACCGATCTCTTCGCCGTTATAGAGAAATGGTGTCCCGCGCAACGTAAGCATCAAAGCGAGTGAGATCCGTGCGAGGGCATCGTCATGCTGTCCATCACGGAAGCGAGTATATACCCGCGTGCTGTCGTGATTATTCAGGGTATTGCAGGGCCACGCGCCTGGCGGAAGCGATGTGAGTCGATTCTTCTGATTTATACGAATCCAATCGGGTGTGAGGCGATTTGTGCGCATGAGCGGAAAATTGAATGCAAGGTGCAGTTCGTTCGTGCCATTCCCATAATAACTTACATCATCATTTTCGCCTACCAATACTCTATCAGAATACTCATCGATGAGGCTGCGAAGTTCCTGCATCAATTGATGAACACCATCCTGCTCAACCTGCTCTTTGTAGATCAGTTCCCACAATTCGATCAATTTCTTATCCGGGCTATCAGGAAAGCCGCGCTTGAATGTGTTGCGTATCTGCTCCTCTGTCATATTCGAGGACTGATCCGGCATTTCTGGATTCTCAAAGATAGTGCCGATCGCGTCGAGGCGATAACCATCCACGCCTAAGTCGAGCCAGAAGCGCGTCGCATCCCACATGGCTTTCTTAACTTCCGGATTGCGCCAGTTGAGATCAGGTTGTTCTCTCAGGAAGAAATGATAATAATACTGGCCTGTTCCTTCATCGTATTCCCAGGCTGAACCTCCGAACGGCGAATACCAGTTATTGGGTGGATTACCATCTTTTCCATCTCGCCAGATATACCAGTCACGCTTTGGATGTTCTCGGCTGGAACG
>Ga0081539_10006577_pt1 | contig 11060 bp, 13 predicted proteins | sample TabmetS4T2R2_FD_71023 | JGI IMG/M metagenome (GOLD analysis project Ga0081539, IMG submission 71023) | Tabebuia heterophylla rhizosphere microbial communities from the University of Puerto Rico - S4T2R2 | ecosystem: Host-associated > Plants > Roots > Rhizosphere ... | reverse complement strand
GGACGGCGTGTGGGTCATCGGTGTCGGCGAGGACTTCCTCGCGGACGCGGGGGTTCTCACCGGCAAGCGAGGCACGCTGACCCTGGCCCTCGCCGCGATCGACCAGTTCGGCAACACCTCAGCGGCAACCAGCGTCACGTACGCCACGCACATCAGGTGAGGGGTCGCCCGCAACGAGGAAACCACTACCTCGTTGATGGCGGTCCGCCGGTTTCTTCCGACCGCCAGACATACCTAAGATCGACTGGACAGCGTTCAGGAGGTAGGGATGGCGCGCGAGGACTCAGGAAATACGTCGGATAGTCACGGGGCAACGGGCCTCGCAGATCCGAAGGCAATCGACATTCTCACCGCAGAGCACTGGAGCCTTCTGTCAACCCGATCACTGGGCTCGACGGAAGTCTTCGCCCGTGCTTCGATTTTCGCAGCACTCCTGTCGGGAATGGTGGTCGCGCTTTCGTTCCTTGCGCAAGCCACCGAGTTTGGACCGGAGACGGCCATGGTTTCCCTGGTACTCATACCAGTGATCCTGTTCATTGGTATGACGACATTCGTTCGAAGTGTCGCCCTGAACCAGGAGGATGCACGCTGGGTCACGGGCATGAACCTGATCCGGCACGCGTACGTCCAGATCAACCCCGCTCTGGAACGCTATTTCGTCGCCGGTCACGAACCAGAGCCGGCACGCGGTCCCCTCGGCCAGGGAGCGCGGCAGCGACTCCGCCATCTTGCGAACAGCCTGACGACGACGTCGGGCGTCATCGCCGCTCTCGATTCGATCCTGGCCGGCGCCATCGGAAGCATCACGATCGGACAGCTGACGGACAACGCCGTCGTCTCGATCGCGGTTGGATCAGTCGTTTCGATCCTCGCGGCCGCCGCGCACGTCTCGTATGCCGCCCGCGCTCGGGAGACTCACTCGCCCGCGGACGCCGGGTAGCGCGAACCTACTTCCGCTCGGCGTGGCCTTCCTCGTTGTGATGCTTGACGACGGTTGCTGCCGCGATGGCCTTCGCCCGCTTCGTCGAGCGGCCCCGGCTCGTCTCACTCCGCTTGATGTGCTCGTACATCCGTTGCTCTTTGTCGCTCACGCTCGGTAGATGCTGTTTCTGCGGCATGGCCTGTACCTCCCCAGTTATCGTGCTGAGTCGCTAACCGCACGGCCATTGCGGGACAGCTGAGTGGCGCTAGGAATGCGTGACGGCTTGGGGTCGATCTCAACCGGCTGGTGCATCACCTCCATTCGGTCACGCCCCAAATCGCCACCGCGTTGGATTCATTGACTCCTTCGGCGTGCCCGTCCCGTCCATCCCCGCGATGCCCGGTAAGCCAAAGACGGTCGCTGGCCTGACGCCATAAAGCGCATACGGGGGCGGGCCGGCGGTCGGGGCGTTGGGACCAAACACCCGACCCTCGCGAACGTCGAGAGGCCACTCCATCTTCGATGAAAACGCCTCGATGACCCGTCGGAGCTCGGTTTCGTCGGTGACCTGCTCCGCTTCCCCTTCGACGATCACGTCGAGTGACGGGAGCGTCGTACTGCTGGTCGCGATCGTGCAGCGCGGATCGTGCGCGAGGTTCTGGCCTTTTCGGGTCCGTTCTCCGGTTATGAAATAGAACGCACCGTCCAGCCAAACGCCCAGGAGCGGCATGAGGTGCGGCCGTCCGTCGGGTCGCGTGGTCGCGAGCCAGTTGGTTCGCCCCTTCTCGGGTGATTCGAGGCGTACTCGCGCCTTGTCCCATTCAAGAGGGCGTGCGCCTCCGCCAACCATCGATTCTCCGGTGGTGGGCTCGTTGCCGCCCATCAGTCGTCCCCCATTTCGCTCTCCTTCATGGACTTGAAGGGCGTGAAGAGTTGGACTGGGCCGTCGGCAAGGCTCTCTTTCAGCTCGGCGCTCGGCTCACCCAGGACTTCGCCCGTGACCGTGGCCGTCGCGAGGATTTGTTCTTGAACCTCGGCAACGTGCTTCGCGTGTTCCATGAGAGCGGCGGAGGATCTGTATCGCTCGATGACGATCGCCTCGGACTGATCGTCGTTGAAGTAGACCGCGTACTCCAGCGTTCCCGTGTCCTTTGCCTTCACTAGGTCCATGGCCCGCTCGTTCAGGCGCTTGTACTCGTCGACCTTGCCCGGATGGAATTTGAATCGAGCGATTCCCAACAGTTCACCCATGTACCTGGTACCTCCAGTTGCCTACCAATGTCCCACCCATCGGCAGGACTTCGATCGTGTCGCGTCACCCGCCTGCGCCGGGCTTGAAGACCATGTCCCAGAGCGCGAACAGCAGAACAACCAGGACGACCGCGTAGCCCGCCAGCCAGCTGTCGAGGGCGCGGCGCGATGCCGCGAGATCTCCGGCTTTTGTCATTCGTTCGAGCCGCATCGCGCTTCGGCTCAGGAACAGAACCCCGATCAGGAAGGCGACTGCGAAAGCCGCCAGTGCGAGTGCGATCCATGGTTGCGTGAAGTCCCCCGAGTGCGCAAGCACGAGCCAGATGCCGGACACGAGGACCACGACGACCGCCGGCGTAAACACGCGCAGCCCGAGGAACGAGAACGTCCCGGCGAAGTTGTCGAGAACGGCCATCTCCGTGGCTCCCCGTGCTCGCAATGCGATCAGGCTGAGGGTCAGGCCGCCGCCCAGCCAGGTCACCGCTCCAGCGATATGCGCGAACTTGATCCACGGGTCCCAATCCATCTCCGCGCACCTCGTAGAGCGTGCTCCACCACATTTCGCTGGGCCTTCGGCCATCGGCATGAGGACAACCGGAAGCCCACCGTTTTCACGCTACGACGCGATGACCACACAGGCTTGATGTTTCTTGCTCGGTTTCGGCGGCAGATCCCTAAGCCGGTCGCCCGGTTTCTTTGAATAGCTGCCTAACGTGGCTCGGCGGCGATCCCACAAGGCTGCGAACGACACGAGCGAGATGGCTTTGATCGGCGAAGCCGAGATCCGCTGCAAGACTTGCGAGATCCCGTTCGCCCGCCATGAGGCGATCAAGGGCTTGCGTCACGCGAACACGATTCCGGTGCGCGGTGATCGTCTCGCCGGTTACCCGGCCGAAAGTCCGACAGACGTGGAAAGGTGAGTAGCCGAGTTCCCGGGATAGCGTCCGGAGACTCGCTCCGGCCGGATCAGCCGCGATCGCCTCACGGACCTGGTCGGCGAGCTTCCGGTGCCTCTTCGACGTCCCGGTCCTTTTCGCAGACACCCGACCAGGCGATCCGAGCTCGACGATCGACGCGACGAGATGCGTCAAGTGCACTTCGAGCTGCCACGTCTCGGTGCTGCCGCCAAGGTCGGCAACCAAGCGCCGATGGAGGAGATCGATCTCCGCAGTGGTGGGGATGAGTCCGACTGGAAGGAAGCCGTCGCCGGCGAAGGGGACGATCGCATCCTCGGTGAATGTCACGGCCGTACATCGATCGCGACCGTTCCGCGGATGGCTGATGTGCTGTTCGACAGTTGGCGGGTGGAAGAAAGCCGACGTCGCATCGGCGTATCCCTCTGTGCCTAACGCTCGCCGGAGAAACCCACCCTGCCGGACGAGAGCCAGGCCGAAACCCTCGAAGTCGGAATCGGTCGCCCAGCGCCGGTTGCGCTTCGTGCACAGGATGTCGTAGATCCGAACACCGGGTATCTCCCGGACCAGGTGGTGGATGGCGCGACCACCGATCGGATCCTCAGCCTCGCCCGGTTCGCCTGCGGTCGCTCGGGTAAGCCGAGGAGGCTGACCAACCGCTTCCGCGGGACCAGTTGGGGAGTCAAGCATGCGCTGGACCGGACCCTACTCGCAGGGCGGGCTCCGGCCATCGTGGTGGCGGCACCAACGGTTACAGGCGCGTAACGGACGGCACCCTCTCGGCGCCACGGCCCTGAGCTCCGCAGGACGTTGCGTTCAGGGAGCGAGCTCTATTCGATCCGCTAGCGTGAAGCGCCATGGCCATCGCCAGGGTTGGACACTGACCACTCGGATCGGAGCGCCATGCATCCGCTGGGCGGGATCCGGCATATGGCCATGGAACGGCACCATCCCCCGCCCGAAATCCCAGACGAGTGCCCGACCACCCGGCCGCAGCACCCTCGCAATATCGGCGAGGCCTGCGGCAGGATCGTCCCAATGGTGCATCGATAGCGTGCTGACGACGAGATCGAATGAGTCGTCGGGGAACGGCAGCGCGGCGACGTCTCCCACGACGAAGGATGGGCGTCGACCTGTCTCATCCTTGCGGAACGCGTTCGCGGTGGCACGCTCGACCATCACCGGATCGAGATCGACGCCTGTGACGTCGAGACCGTGATCACGAGCAAGCCGGGTGGCAAGCGTGCCGCTCCCGCAACCGACATCCAGGACGCGTGCTTCGGGTATTGCGACGGCGGCCACGTCGGAGGCAATCGAGCGGTACAGCGGTCCAAGCAGGAGCCGTGTCATCACGTCATAGGCAGCAACGTTGTTGATGACGATCCCGCCCGGCAGCCGCCGGCCGAACGCCGCACCGCGGTGGCTGAGCACAGCAAGCGCCGCGGTGACGATCCCGGCGACCGCGGCGACGACGATCCGGATGCGCATCAGTCCGTCCTCCCTTCGTTCAGGGGGCTGCTTCGTTGGGTCCGGTCGCAAGCACGGTCCCCACCCGCCGTCTGACAAGCGTTTCCACCGTCAGGACGAGCCCGTCGACCGTCACTCGGTCACCTGGCTCCGGCACGCGGCGCAGCTCGTGATAGACGAGTCCGCTGACCGTGTCGTACTCATTCCTGTCGAGCCGCACGTGCGGACCGAAGAGGGTCCTGAGCTCGTCGACGCTGGCCCGACCGTCGAGTCTCGCCCGGCCGTCGCCGAGCCGGACGACCATCGGCTGCTCGCGATCGAACTCGTCACGGATCTCGCCGACGATCTCCTCGAGGACGTCCTCGATCGTGACGACGCCCGCCGTTCCGCCATACTCGTCGAGGACCACTGCAAGTTGGATCTGACGGCGTTGGAGCTCGTGGAGGATGTCGTCGATCGGCGCCGAACGTGGAACGAACACGGCCTCGCGGACGAGCGGTTCGACCGTCTCCGGCTGGTCACCGGTATCAACGACGCGCAGGACGTCCTGCACGTGGAGGAGGCCCAGGACGTTGTCGAGCGAGCCCGCGTACACGGGCAGTCGCGTCCGCCCGGACTCCACCAGAACGTGAATTACCTGCGAGATCGAGCTGTCACTGGAAATCGCGACAACATCGATGCGCGGAACCATCACCTCGTGGGCGCGGCGTGCACCGAGATCGAAGATCGCCCCGATCATCTGGCTCTCCTCGGCCTCGATCACGCCCCGCTCTCGGCTCTGTTGGACGAGTAGACGCAATTCCTCCGAGCCGAGCACGGTGTCCTCTGCGGCCGCCGAATCCCCGCGCGCGACGGCGTTCGTGACCCTGGTCAGGAACCAGACGACCGGGCCGAGCACGCGGGCAAGGACGTCGATCGGCGCGGCGAGAAGCAAGGCGAGGCGTTCGCTCGAGCGGAGCGCGTACGACTTCGGGACGAGCTCACCGAAGATGATCGTGACGATGCTCAGGACGGCCGTGACGATCACGAGCGCGAGCGCCTCGGAGTAGTCGGCCACGGCCGGGACCTGGTCGAAGAACCGTTCGAGAGCGAGCGTCAGGCTCACGGCTGCGTAGGCCGACGCGAGGAATCCGATGAATGTGATCCCCAGCTGAATAACGGCCAGGAAGCGCTCTGGTCGTGCGACGAGCGCCCTCGCGCGACGCGCCGCGCCGTTGCCTTGCTCGGCGAGCTGGTCGAGCCGTGTGCGTCGGACAGTGACGAACGCGATCTCGGCCGCCACGAAGACGGCGTTGAGCGCGATCAACGCACCGATGATCAGGAGTTCGCGGATCGTGTCGGAGGTCACAGGCGAGCCTCATCGCCCGCCCCATGGGGCGCGAATGATGGCTCGGGGTCCAGACTCGAAGGCTCGATGGCTAGTGGCACCTGTGCTCTTGGATCGATTCTATCGATGATCAGACAAGCAGCTGACCAGCGTTGCTGCCACCGCTCGCACGGCGGTCAGCCGGCCGTACGACGACGGAGAAGCCACGCCGCGAGGCCGAGAACGAAGACCAGCCCGACCACGATCGGGATCGCGACCTGGCTCGCATCGGCAGCGGGCGATGCGTCGGGCGATGGGCTGGCTGAGGGACCTTGGCTTCGGATCGGCGTAGCCGTCGTCGCGCTACTCGACCCTCCGGTCGCAGGGGGTGCTGCCGTCGGTGGTTCCGGCGATGGCTCGACGACAGTGAACGAATAGGAGTCGCGGTCAAGTTCGCCGTCTTCAGTTGAGAGCGTCTGCCAGCGCACCTCGTAGACTCCGGGCGCCAGGTCGGGGAGGGTCACCCGCATTGTCCGTTCGTCAGAGGCGGATTCGTCGATCCCGCCCTTCGCGAGTGACTTTCCGCTGGCATCGCGGACCTCCATGAAGCTCTGCTGGATGCGCGGGTCGAGGTTCTGGGTGAAGTGACCGACCAGGGTGTCGGGGACCTCAGAGATAACGTCGTCGGGCCCGGGATCCGCCGACGTCAGGTCGGAGTGCGCCAGGACTGCCGATGGGACGAGGAGCTGCACAGCGGCGAGAAGGCAGCACAAGACGCCACGAAGCAACGGTAGACCTCCGAGTGCAACAACTCGCGGACGATCATAGATGGCGCGGCGGTTCTCCTCCGGTGGCAGACTAGGCGAGATGACCGCCGATGAGCCCGGGCACGATCACTCCAGTAGCTCTCATGCGCCCGACCATCACCATCCGCACGCTGAGCACGACCACCAGCACGCGGGTGGCCTGAGAAGCGCGATCGTCGAGCTTGTGCGGCCGCATCGCCACGATGCCGCAGCGTCGATCGACCCAGCTTTGGAGCAGGACGCGCGCGGGGTGCGGGCACTGAAGCTCTCGCTCCTGGGTCTTGGGATCACCGCCGTGCTCCAGCTCGGCGTGGTGATACTCACTGGGTCGGTGGCTCTGCTGGCCGACACGCTCCATAACGGCGCCGACGCGCTGACAGCAATCCCGATCTGGCTCGCCTTCTCGCTCGGCCGTCGCCCCGCGACGCGTCAATTTCAGTTCGGCTATGGACGAGCGGAAGATCTCGCTGGGCTCGTTGTCATCCTGTTCATCGCCGGCTCGGCGATCGTCGCGGCATACGAAGCGATCGACCGGCTCCTCCACCCGGCCGAGGTCCACCTCCTCTGGGCGGTCGGTCTCGCCGGCCTCGTCGGCTTCGCGGGCAATGAGCTCGTTGCCCAGTACCGGATCCGCATCGGTCGCGAGATCGGCTCGGCGGCGCTCGTGGCCGACGGCCTGCACGCTCGAGCCGACGGCTTCACCTCGTTGGGGGTCATCGCCGGAGCGCTCGGTGTCTTCCTGGGCTTTCCGGCCGCAGACCCGATCGCCGGGCTCGTCATCGCGGGAATGATCGTTCTCGTCCTGCGGGACGCAGCGCGCGACGTGCTGTACCGCGTCATGGACGCTGTCGACCCGGCAATCGTCGGCGAGAGCGAGGAAGTGTTGCGGGAGGTCGATGGCGTCGAAGACGTCGGCCGCGTTCGCCTGCGCTGGATCGGCCACCGCCTACACGCCGAGGCGGAGGTGACGGTCGATCAGGAGCTCACGGTCGCTGAAGGCCACGAGATCGCGGAACGTGCCCGGCATGCTCTCCTGCATGAGGTGCCGCATCTCTCCAGCGCGCTGATTCACGCTGACCCCTGCGCGCACGACGGCAGCGATCCACACGCCGATCTTGCCCACCACGATCGGCCTGCTACGCCGTCAGAGGGTCGTCGTGCTGACCGGGCACACGGTCATGCCCACGAGGCTCGGATCGCGCCCGCGTGAAGTGGGTGACGCGCGAGCACCCGAAGACCGACCGGATCGCGTGTCCGTGGCTGATCCGGAAGTTCATCGATACGGACGCAGAGATCCTCTACGTGCCGGCCGGCGACGTCCTTGCTGTTGCCGAGCGCGAGGGCGCGTTGAGCTTCGACGCGCCAGGTGCTCGGTACACGCATCGCGACGGCCTGTGCTCGTTCGAGGTTCTCATCGAGGAACACGGCATCGCCGATCCGGCGGTCGCTCTGATGAGTCGCATCGTTCACGGCGCGGACGTCAGCGAAGACCGCGACGCGACCCCCGAATCGCCGGGCCTCCTGGCGATTGCCGACGGATTCGCCATGCTCGACATGCCCGACCAGCGCCAACTGGCACTTGAACTCCCGGTCTACGACGCGCTGTACGCCTGGTGCCAGGCGCGCGTGGCCGAACAAGCTGACGCCGGGCCTACGCGCGGCGAACGAGCCAAGCCGCGATGAACGTCGTCAGGGGGACGGCAGCGACGATGCCCATGCTGCCGACGAGCGTGCGTACGATCTCGATCGCCACGAGTTCCGTTGACGCGATCGTGAGCGGTGGCTGAGCGCCCACAGCGAACAGGAGCAGAAGGGGCAACGACGCCGCAACGTATGCCAGCACGAGCGTGTTGATGGTGGCAGCGATATGGGATCGGCCGACGTTCATTGCGCGGCCGGCCAGCGCCACTCGCGACGCGGTTGGATCAGCCTCGGCAAGTTCGGCGACGGTCGCCGCCTGGGTGATCGTGACGTCATCGAGGACGCCCAGAGCCCCCAGGATGACTGCTGCGAGCAGCAGACCGCCAAGATCGAAGTCGATGCCGAGCACGCCGCGGAGGTAGCCGGCTTCCTCGCTACCCTGAAGGAGGCTGAACTTGGCGGCAGCGGTAGCCAGTGCGGCCAATACAGCAGTCAGGGCAAGCGCCGCGAACGTCCCGATTGCCGCCGCGAGCGTGCTGCGGCGGAAACCTTCGGTGAGCAGGAGCGTGACTACGGTCACCGCCGATGCGGCAGCGACGGCGAGTGGTACCGGCGCCCAGCCGGCCAGGAGCAGTGGCAGCACGAGTTTGACGACCACTCCGACCGTCAGCGCCAGGGCGATCAGCGCGCGCACTCCACGCCAACCTCCGACGATAACGACGAGAAATGCGAACCCGACGATGAGCCACGCGAGCAGCGGCGTTCGCCACCGATCGGAGACCGCGACGAACTCGCGACCTTCCGATATGGAGGCCTGGACAACAACCTCGTCCCCCACGGCGTAGGGCGACGAGAGCGCCCGTGGTCCGGGTGCCTCGAGGTCCGCCGTGACGACATCGCCCTGGTGCGGGCCGTCGAGGAGCAGGACCGAGCCAGATTCCATGCCCGTCTCTTGATCGGCTGGGCCAATCGCCGTGATCCTGCCGTGGTCGAGGCGGACCGTCACATCGCCGTCGTTGGGACGAGCCGCATCAGGCAGCAGCGCGAGCCCGGCGAGGAGCAGCAGTCCGACAACGATCGCCCGGGCCTGACTGGTTGCCGCTGGACGAGGACGTTCTGGCGGCTTGGGCAATGCGCCAACCGGATGAGCCTGGTCACCATGCATCCGGTCCAGCCTAGCGGCGCGACTCGTTGCGATGTTCCTCGCTCGGCGACCGTAACTCACCTGATTGAGATGGCTCCGGCGGTAGGATTCGAACCTACGACCAAGCGGTTAACAGCCGCCCGCTCTACCACTGAGCTACGCCGGAGCGAGGACCGCTGGGCGTCGCGCCCACGATCAGGGCGGCCGTGGCCGCGCCGCGCGACAGGATAGCAGAGGGTCGCGGCGAGCCCGCCAACCGGCGATACTCCGGGCCATGCCCCCCAACGTCACCTCCCCGCTCATCTCGCCCGAAGAACTCCACGATCGCCTCGAAGATCCGTCGATCCGGGTCTGCGACGTGCGCTGGTACCTCGGCCAGCCCGATCGGGGTCGAAAGGAGTACGAGCGCGGCCACCTCCCGGGCGCGATCTTCATCGACCTCGCGACCGATCTCGCCGCGGCCGAGGGTCCGGGCCGTCATCCTCTCCCCGAGCCAACTGCCTTCGAACCGCGACTGGCCGAGCTCGGCATCGGCGACGAGCACGAGGTCGTCGCCTGCGACGACACCGGCGGTACAACCGCGGCCCGACTGTGGTGGATGCTCGACGACCTCGGTCATACGGCCGTGCGCGTGCTCGATGGCGGCTACAAGGCCTGGCTCGACGCGGGTTTCGAGGTCGAGACCGCAGCGCCTGCTTACCCCCCGGCAGCGCTCCGACTCGCTTCCGAATGGCGCAAGGTGGTCGATCGAGAGGCACTCCGGGGGCAGCTTGGCCGCATCACGCTGCTCGATGCCCGAGCTGGTGAGCGTTATCGCGGCGAGGTCGAGCCGGTCGATCCGCTGCCGGGCCATATCCCGACCGCGATCAGTGCGCCGACCGCGGCAAACCTCGGCCCCAATGGTCGGATGCTTCCGGCCGCCGAGCTTCGCAAGCGCTATTCGATCCTGTGCGGGCCCGGCCGTTCGACGGTGAGCTCGTGCGGCAGCGGCGTGACCGCCTGTCACAACGCGCTCGCGATGCGCGTCGCCGGCCTGCCCGACCCGATTCTCTACCCTGGCTCGTACAGCGACTGGAGCACGGCCGGTGAGCGGGTGGCGAGCGGTCCGGAGCCTGGGGCCGCCGAGCTCCCGCGCTCATGACCGACGCGCGGTCGTCGGGCGCCGTCGATGTCGCACTCGTCGGCGCAGGGATCGTCGGCCTGGCGACGGCCTACCGGCTCCTCGAGTCACGACCGGGACTCCGGATCACCGTTCTCGAGCAGGAAACCGAGATTGGCACCCACCAATCGGGGCACAACAGCGGCGTCGTTCATGCCGGGCTGTATTACGCGCCGGGGTCGCTGAAGGCGCGGCTCTGCCGCGAGGGCAAGGCCCAGCTCGAGTCCTTCTGCGAAGCGCACGACATCCCCATCGAGCGGACCGGCAAGCTCGTGGTGGCGCTCTCGGACGATGAGCTGCCACGCTTCGAGGCGCTCCGCGAGAAGGCGACGGCGAATGGCGTGCCGGGTCTCGAAGTCGTCGGTCCAGAGAGGATCCGGGAGCTCGAGCCACATGCCGTTGGCGTGCGAGGCCTCTGGAGCCCGACGACCGGGATCGTCGACTTTCGGC
>Ga0081539_10006576_pt1 | contig 11060 bp, 10 predicted proteins | sample TabmetS4T2R2_FD_71023 | JGI IMG/M metagenome (GOLD analysis project Ga0081539, IMG submission 71023) | Tabebuia heterophylla rhizosphere microbial communities from the University of Puerto Rico - S4T2R2 | ecosystem: Host-associated > Plants > Roots > Rhizosphere ... | reverse complement strand
GAGCCGGTGTAAGCATCATTCATCAGGTGCTGGATCAGCCGCGCACCTACGTGATGAATGATGCTTACACCGGCTCCTCCTATGACAACGACGCGATCCGCGCCGAACTTGACCGCGTAAGCCTGACCTACACCCAGCTTGACGACGATGCGTTGTTCAAGCGCGCTGCCGAACTGGTAGCCGATGGCAATGTGCTGGGCTGGTTTCAAGGGCGCATGGAGTGGGGACCGCGCGCGCTGGGCAGCCGCAGCATCATCGCCGACCCGCGCCGGGGCGACATGAAAGACATCCTCAACGCGCGCATCAAGCAGCGCGAAAAGTTCCGTCCATTCGCGCCTTCCGTGCTACTGGAAGCGACGGGCGACTATTTTGACCAGACGTACCCCGACCCATTCATGCTCAAAGTCTACGGCGTGCTGCCGAGCAAGCAGAGCGAAATCCCGGCGGTGACACATGTGGATGGCACCGGACGCCTGCAAACCGTCGAACAGGAGCATACGCCGCGCTATTGGTCGCTGATCCATGCCTTCAAACAGCAGACGGGCACGCCGGTGGTGCTGAATACCTCGTTCAACGAGAATGAGCCGATTGTCCGCACTCCCGCCGAAGCCATTGACTGCTTCATGCGGACGAAGATGGACGCGCTTGCCATTGGCAATTACGTCGTCACAAAAACCTGATCCAGCACGGTATAATGGCGTGAAATATTCGCTGCGCGCCGAGGACTCTATGCTGGGACTGGCACGCCAAACGCCCTGGAAAGCTGTCAACGAACTGCGACGCTATGCTACACTGCCGTTGATCCGCCTCTACTTTGCCATTCATGGCGTTGCCTGGCAGCCGGGCTGGATGGTCTATGGGCGTCCGCTCATCCAGCGTCATGCGGGCAGCACCATTCGCATCGGACGCGGGCTGGAGATGCGCAATTGGTTCGGCTCGAATCCATTGGGCGTCGCCCACCGCTCGATTCTCGTCACGTGGTCTACCGACGCGCGTATTGAGATTGGCAATAACGTCGGGATGACCGGGGCAACCGTTGTCGCACAAACCAGCGTGCAAATCGGAGATCGCGTCTTCATCGGGGCAAACAGCACGCTCTGTGACACCGATTTCCACCCCCTGCACAGCGTAGCGCGCCAGGATGACCCCACGCTTGGCGTTTCGCGCCCGATCCTGATCGAGGACGATGTATTTATTGGCATGGGAACGCTCATCCTGAAGGGCAGCCACATCGGGCATGGCAGCGTCGTCGGCGCGGGCAGCGTCGTCAGCGGCGAAGTGCCCGCGAATGTGATCGTCGCGGGTAACCCGGCGCAGATCATCCGGCGGCTCAGCGAACCATGAGGCGTTGGCTCAATTATTCTCGGCTGCTGGGGATCATCATCGTGCTGGCGGTTGTCCTGCGGCTGGGGTATGTGGTCGTCGCCGGGCATACGCTTACGCTGCAAGCCTCCGGCTATGACGACTATGCGGTCAATCTCATCAACGGGCATGGCTACACCCGCTTTGCTGACTTCCACCCGGACAGCGACCTGCCGCCGCTCTATTCGTTTTTTCTGGCAGGCGTTTACAGGCTTTTCGGACGCAGCGCCATCGCCGTCGCGCTGGTGCAGATCGCCTGTGATGTGGTGACTCTGCTGGCACTGGCGGCAATTGCTCGGCGCATCGGCGGCGCACTAACCGCGCTGCTGGCGGTCGCGCTGACCGGGTTTTACCCGTACCTGCTGTTTCAGAATTTGTCGGTCAACGATACTGCGCTCTTCATCATGCTGCTGACGCTCGGCATCTGGGGGGCGTATCGTGTCCGCGAAACCGACTCATGGCGCTGGGCAGCCTTCGTCGGCGTCATGTTTGGGGTCGCCGCGCTGACGAAAACGCTCGTCGTGCTGCTCCTGCCGCTGATCGCGCTCTGGTGGTGGCGGCAGCTTGGTTTCGCTCGCGCATTTCGTCGCGGCTTCGTGATGGCGGTGGTTTTTGCCGCCGTGATCTTGCCCTGGGTTATGCGGAATACGCAGGTGCAGGGCACGCTCACACTCATCAGTACCAACGACGGCAGCAATCTGTATCAGGGGAATAACCCATGCGTCGTTGATTATCTGCTGGTGGGTTGGGACGCGCAGTGGGTCAACTGTTTGGAGCCGACCCCGCCTAATTTGAGCGAGACCGAGCAATCGGCATGGTATCGAGATCAGGCGCTCACCTATCTCAGAACGCATCTGGGTGATGTGCCCCGTTTGCTCGCCGTCAAGTTCATCACGCTTTGGAGTCCCGAACTGCTGCCGCGCAGCGTGCCGCCGAGTGCCGATCTCGACGATCAGGCAGTGCTGCAATACGAACAGCCGCTGTTTCAGGCGGCGCGCGTGCTGCACCTCCTCTATTTCACGCCGCTACTCGTGCTGGGGTTTATCGGGTTGCTGCTGACAGCGCGAGAGGGTGAGTTGACCGGAAAAACTATGCCTTTGTGGAGCGTCCTGCTCGTCATTACGGTGGCGTACCTGATCTATCATCCCTCGACCCGCTACCGATCTCCCGCCGACCCATTTCTGTTCGTATTTTCGGCGCAGGCGTTAGTCGCCTTGTGGAATCTGCGACGGAGTCGCGCTGTGGGGTTCAAAACATCTGCTGCGAAATCCTGAGCCAAAGATGAGTATTTTCCCTGATGCGTGTAAGCTGCGGTATATTTATATTGTCTATAACGAAGCGCATTAAGGCAGATGGAGTACATCATGGCTACGGCAAAACTGAACACGAATGCGACTGTGAAAGGGGCGCTCGTCCCGAACCTGGGCTTGAAGGAAGAAGCACGCCAGCAGGTCGTTACCCTGCTGAACAAACGCCTGTCGGATACCTTCGTGCTGTACACCAAAACGCTGAATTACCACTGGAACATCACGGGACCAGAGTTCATTGCGGTTCACGAGCTGCTTGATGATCAGTATCATGAGCTTGCGGAGAGCATCGACGAGATCGCCGAGCGCGTCCGCAAAATGGGAGGCTTTGCGGTGGGGACACTGGACGAGTTCAAGCAGAATTCGGCGATTGAGGAACAGCCGGGGCGTATTCCCGAATGGACGGCGATGCTGCAAAATCTGGTCGATGATCACGAAACTGTCATTCGCCAACTGCGCGAAGATGCCGATAAGACCGAAGAACTGGGCGATATGTTTACCAACGATTTCGTGATCGGGCTCGCGCAGGAACACGAGACGATGGCGTGGAAGCTGCGCGCTCACCTGGAAAACGCAACGCGATAAATCATATAATATGTCAATAAAAAGGCGCTCCGTTCTCGAAGCGCCTTTTTTGTCAGGTAAGGGCTGGCTTATCTTCGACAAATGCCAGTGAGGAGTCTTTTTCCTCACTGGCAACCGGAGCAGGCGGTTGCAAATCCTCGCCGATCCGCCCCATTTTCCGCAACTGAGGCACCAGCAGCGCCGTCAGCCCGACGACCACCAGCGTACCGAAACCACCGAAGACGACAGCGCCCACCGGACCGAGGATTGCCGCAGCGACGCCTGATTCAAAGCCGCCAAGCTCGTTGGAAGCGCCGATAAACACGCTGTTGACTGCGCCAACCCGCCCACGCAGTTCGTCCGGCGTATAGGTGAGAATCAGGGTGTGGCGAATGACGACGCTGATATTGTCCAGCGCCCCTAAAAGCGCCAGCATCGCCAGCGAAAGCAGGAATGAGGTCGAAATGCCGAAAAAGATCGTCGCTACGCCAAAGCCCGCTACCGCGAGCAGCAGCGTCTTGCCCGCGCGTTTGAAGGGGGGACGGCGCGTGAGGTAAGTCGCCATAAGCAGGGCACCCACCGAAGGCGCAGCGCGCAGCAGTCCCAAGCCAGTCGCGTCCGAAAACAGCACGTCGCGGGCGAAAACCGGCAGCAAAAAGGTCGCGCCGCCGAGCAGTACGGCGAACATGTCCAGCGCAATCGACGCCAGCACCACCGGGGTTTTGCGGACGAAGCGCCAGCCATGTCGAACGGCATCCAGCGGGTTTTCCTGGCTGGCGTCGTAGATCACAGGTGGCGTTTTGATCATCAGCAGCGCGATCACCAGGGTTGCTCCGGCGAAGGCATTGAGGATGTAAACCATGTAAGCATGGTTGAAGAGGGCGATAATGATGCCGCCGACTGCCGGACCAAGAATTGAAGACAACTGCCAAACACTGGTGTTCCAGGTCATGGCGTTGAAGTAGAGTTCCTTCGGCACGATTTGCGGCGTCAGCGCGCCTTCCGCCGGGTTGTTGAAGGCGCGCGCCGCGCCAATGATGGCGAGCAGCGCGTACAGCACCACCAGCGAGCCTTCGGTGATCGAAATGACTGCCAGCAGCAGCGAGCACACGATCAGCACCACCTGCGAAATCAGCGCGACCCACTTGCGGTTGTAGCGGTCAGCGGCATAGCCGCCCGGCAGCGAGAGCAAAATAACCGGGATGATTTGTACCAGCCCGACCAGACCGAGCGCAAGCGGGTTATCGGTGCGCTGGTAAAGTTCCCAGCCCACGCCCACGCTGACGGTTTGTTCGCCAATCTGGGCGATCATACGCCCGATGATCAAGACCCGGAAATCCCGAATGCGAAGCGCGGCATACGTATCGCGTCGCTCGCCTTCCGGCGCTGCATGTGAAGCCATCAAACCTTACTCTCAAAACTTGGACGCAATACTTGCGCGGAATGCGCCGATCATACCATCAAAATGTGAGAGAGGTGCGTCCCTCAGCACGTCCATTTAAGACCAATTCAGGGACGCGGCTAGGGCTTCCGCTTCACCGCCGCTTCGAGCAGAGTACGCACAGCAGGCGCATCGATTTGCTCCGACGATTTGAACTTGATATGCCGCGCGTTTTTGCCCGTACCTGTCAGCAGTTTGTCCGGGTCGGGCAGGCTGGTACCGCGCGCAAAGCCGAGGTTGAGGCTATCCTTGAGCGGCATGATCACGCAGACTGTGCCTTTGTAGGTCGTATCCCAGCCGTAGCCGAGCAGCTTGCCCGGCACATCGACCTGCTCGACAAGATCAGGAGCGACACTTAGCACGAGATCGCGGGTTTTCAGCGCCAGTTCGCGGACGGGCGGCGTGTACGGCTCCAGAAATTCGTCAATGGTTGTCACAATTTTGTTCCTTCTGCAAACTCTTCTTTGGTAATGCCGTAGTAGAGCGCGTCGTGGTAGTTGCCATTGGTGTAAACCATCCGCCGCAGCCGTCCTTCGAGCGTGAAGCCGAGGCTTTCGTGCAGGCGCTGCGAAGGTTCATTGAAGGCGTAGACTAGTACCGTACATTTCTGGTAGCGGCGCTCGTCGAAGAAGTAGCGCAGCACCAGCCGAACTGCTTCCGAGGCATAGCCTTTACGCTGGTGCTGCCCGATCACCGCCAGCCCGTAGCTGAAGGTGCCGCAGCGCAGGTTGCAGTCATGGGTGCTGATGGTGCCGACCTGCACACCGTCCAGGGTTTCCATCTGGAAGCGATACACGTCATTTTCGGGAGGGCGTGCCGCTTCCCGTTCCGCCCAGGCACGCACGCTGGCGACGGAGCCGGGAAAGGGGATTTCGTAGCTCATCCGCGCCATTTCGGTATCCCGGTCCCACTGCTCATGGTTTTCCCAGTCACTCGGCTCAACACCGCGCAGCCGGATCAGTTTGCCCTGAAAAATATTGGTCATTACGGATCATCCTGCAATAAATCTATTCGCCACCCTATTATAGACGACTGGAAAACAAAACAGCCGCTCATCCCCTCTAGAGAACAGGCGGCTATCAAATAGAAGGGCACAGCACGCTGTGCCCCTACAGCATACAATTTGCTGCTGGATTACATCTGCGGCAGGGCGTCCGCGCCGTCGCTTTCGTCAACCGTATCCGAGCGAATCCAGCCGCCGGAGGTCACGCTCCACCACACGTTGCCGTCGGAACCCATGCGCTGCCCGTTGATCTCAATCGACGCGCCTGCTGCCAGCGAGCCGACGATCTGGGCGCTGGTGTCGGGCGTCGAACGGATGTTGACTGCCTGATTGCGGGCGGTGACCATTGCCGTTGTGCCCGTGCCCATCGCGGCATCTTCGGTCGCCATCGGCTCAGCCGGAGCGGTTTCCATCGCCGCGAAGGGGACAGAGTTGACGTAGCCGAGCGCATCCGCTTGCGCGCGAATGACAGCCGCGTCATCGTCGCTGGGCGGCTGAACCGGACCAACGAAGCCTTCACCGGAGCCATCCAGGAACGGTTGCAGGATCGGCACCGCTTCCGAGACGTTGCCGAACTCATACTTCTCGTAGGAGACGCTGTTGGCAAGGCGCATCCCGATCTGGCGCGACAGAGCTTTGTGTTCCGCTTCGACGGCGGCGATCTGCGACGCGGTGACGGCGAAAGCAGGCTGCCCCAGGTTGACGAAAATGCGGGTGGCGGCGAGGTAGGCATTGACGAACGTGGTTTCCGCGACTTCGGTGATCTGCGAGAAGGTCGCCACATCGCTGAACAGGTTCTCCGGCACGTAGAATTCGGTCACAACTGGGGTCGCACCCAGCGACAGCAGCAATTGATAGTGATCCCACTCAGCCAGGAAGCCGGTCTTCAGGTAGTCGATCACGGCTTGATCGAGGTCTAGGTCGCCCGCTTCGGCGGCGTTGATCGCCGCTAGATAATGCGTTGAGGCGAACAGCTCGGCAGTCGATGCCAGGTTGATCACGGTCTGCAAATCATCATCCGTGCCAGTCGCATCCTGTGCGAAAGCACGGCTGAAGCCGAACAGGGTGGTAAAGCTTATGGCGGAAGCGCCCGCTGCCACAGCAGTGCCCTTCAGAAAACTACGGCGATCCATCGTTTTCAACGTTTGCTTCATGATATTTATTTCCTCCCCAACGGGGTCTCCGAGACGCTGTCGCGCAAGGCGTCATGCGTCTGTAAATTCATTAAAAGGTGAGGTCTCAGCGTATGCTGAGAGTCGAATTACATGGCGGCGAAGGGCGTCGAGTCCTCATAGCCAATCGCATCGGCTTCGGCGCGAAGGGCGGCGATTTCGTCGTCAGTCGGCGGCGGCACCGGACCCGTGAAGCCTTCGCCCGAACCGTCAAGGAACGGTTGCAGCACCGGCACGGCGTCGGAGACGTTCGGGAACTGGAACTGTGCGTAGGGCAGGTTGTTCGGCACCAGCCCGGCAATCTGACGGACGAGCGCGCGGTGTTCGGCTTCCACGCCCGCAATCTGCGAGGTGGTGACGGCAAACGCGGTTTCGCCCGCTTCAGAGAAAATACGGGTGGCGGCGAGGTACGCGGCGACGAAGGTGGTCTCGGCGACTTCGGTGATGTTGGCGAACAACGCCTTGTCAGTGAACAGGTTCTCCGGCACGTAGAATTCGGTCACGACTGGCTCTGCGCCCAGCGAGACCAGCAGATCGTAGTGATCCTGCTCCGCCAGGAAGCCCGCCTTGAGGTAGTTGACCTGCACTTCGCCCAAGCCCAGATCGCCGTTGATGGCGGCAAGATAGTGGGTGGTGGCGAACAGTTCGGCGGTCGAGGCGAGGTTCAGGATCGTCTGCACATCGTCATTCGTCCCCTGAACAGCTTTAGCGAAAGCGCGGCTAATCCCGAACAGGCTGGTCGAGCCGAGCGCGGTTGCGCCTGCCAGCAGCGAGGTACTCTTCAAAAAAGAACGACGACTTAACGGTTTCATTTCAATCAATCCCTTCTGTATACGGTCACACTTCGGTAGAGTGCAGATGCCAGCCGCGCATGTGTGAAATGTTTGGCTGACGTGAACTGCATAGCTGTCGTAAGCGCGGCGCGATTTGGATGCACCGCCGCCGGAAATTGGTGGAAAAGCTGAATATTCTCAGCTTCCGCTCATCTTTCGAGACAGGTACGCTATACTGCTAAAAGCAGATAGGTTTTATAGCGAGTAGATGCAATGAATGTTGGACAATATCAATACGTTGAAGCATGGCAAGATGAAAATGACCTACTTGCTTTGCCGAATCCCGAAGACGACCAGCATGAATACAAACGTAGTCGTACATCAGACAAAGAATTAGCAGAAAAGATTTCTGTTGCTGCTTCGGCTTTCTGGAATACGGGAGGGGGAATATTCGTTGCAGGAGTTGATGGGGCAGGAAAAATTGATGGCGGTATTGCTTCGACGGTAGGACGACAGTCACGACGAGACTGGGCAGATCAAGCTGTAATGAAAACTCAACCGCCAGGACCTTATCTAGTACGCTGGATTGAAAAAGGAACTTCGATTAATGCCAATTGCGGTGTACTTGTAATCGCATTTGGAGATGGAAATACAGCACATATGGCTTATGACCATAGGTATCGCATTCGTCTTGGTGCTCATTCAGAAGTAGCCAACCATTATCTGGTTGAAGCAATACGTGCAAGAAAAATAATACAAGCTCCTGCTCTTCGAGGCTTACTTCAGCGTTCCATTCGGAAGGCTAGCGTTGTAGAACTCGCTATTCTAGTTATCAATGATGCTCCGGCACTCAACGTAAAGATCAGTCTTAATCCGCTAACTGAATGGCTTAAAGCCCATGAAGACAGTTTTCCACTTCAAATCCCTATTATTGATAGAACACATCCTTTTAATATGGAGCTTTTTCTTTGGGGAGGCAGAATCGAAACTTTTGGTGAAGAGCCTTCAACACAACTACTTGTCGAATACGAAAATACCATTGGACAAGAGTTCAAATACGAACAGGTTATAGATGTTCGTTATGGTATCGATCCGATGTCAATTGGCTATTCAGACTTAGAAAATATATCTACAGGAATACATACAGTTTCCTCACAAATTGAATCTTTACATAAAACCCTTCGTTCTTGGCGTAAACCAAAACCACCGAATAATCCCACAGCCTAAATACCCTTCTCAGTAAAATACTTAGCGTAGCTAAATACTTGCGGGCTGGGTTATACTGATGCGCGTTTGCGACGCGGCGCTCAAACTGAGCGATGCACAAAACAACGAGAAGCAGCCATGATCTTATTTGTCATGTTCATTTTCAGCGCGGTGGTCATCGGCGCGGGAGCTATGCTTGCGCCCGCTTTGCCGACCCAGCAGCCGCGCATTGGCTTGGCGGCGGCGCTGGCGCTCGGCGTGGTCATCGGCGGGGCGCTGTTCTGGGCGATGCTGTTCGGCTGGGATACGCTGGTGGTCGATTACCTGCTGTTCGCGCTGGTGTCGAGCATCTTCCTGTTCGGCACGCTCTCCTATGGACAGAAGCGGGCAGAGAAGCGCGGCGAAGAACTGGCGGACGCCGACCAGGGCTGGACAAGTATGCGCGACCTGCTGTTTCTCAGCTTCGCGGCGTTGGTCTACATCGTCCCGGCACTGATCGTCCCCGTCCCGCTGGATACCGACGCACAGGGCTTCGGCTATCTCGCGCTCACGGCGCAGTTAGGCGGCTCATTCGACACGCTCGCGCCGTTCCACCCCGAAATTACTTATCTCTACTCGCCCGGCTGGACGGCGCTGACCGCGTATCTCAATCACCAGTTGGGGCTGGGGCTGCACATCATCCAGATGGGCGTGGCGGCAGTGCTGTGCCTGTTGCTGGTCTGGCTGGCGTATGACTTCGGCTCGGAGTTGCAGGATAAGCGGCTGGGGCGGGCGATGGGTATCGCCATGCTCGGCGGGCTGGGCTTGTTCACCGCCTACATGGATTCGCACTACACGACGCTGCTGGCGCTGGTGTTCGCGCTGGCATTCCTGACTTTCGTCACCCGCTACCTGCGCGAGCAACATTTGATCGATTTTGTCGCTGCCGGGTTGATGCTCGGCGCGGTGGTGCTCTGCCACCCGGACACGACCATCCTCCTCGCGCTGGGCTACGCGCCCTGGCTGCTGACGATGTGGCTGGGTAAGCCGCGCCCAACGCCGCGCATTTGGCTGATGCTGCTGATTGGCGTGCCGCTGGTGGCGGCGCTGGCGATTTCGCCCTGGCTGCTCCACGTCCGCGACTTGCTCGGCACAGATATTGTCTCGCCGTTCGAGCGCGACCCGAACAATGCCTCGGTCATGATCCTGTATCACGGCATCCTGATCGTGCCGTTCGCGCTGATCGGGGCAGTGGTCGGGCTGCGCCAGCGCAAGCAGGCGGCGATTCTGGCGGTCGGCTGGCTACTACTGATTTTTGACTTCTCGACCACCGGCATTATTCCCAGCCTGTTCCCCTGGCTGCCGATTCTGCGCTACGATTATCCCTTCAGCCTCGCCTGGCACGGCCCCATCATCCCCTACACCATCCTCGGCGGCGCGGGCTTGCTCTGGCTGTGGGATCGGCTGTTCGAGCGGCGGATTGGCGTGGCGCTGCACCGTGCCGCGCCTGTACTGCTAGTGCTGTTGTGTGTGCTGGCGCTCGGCGTGCTGGCGGTCAAAGACCCGCTGATCGCGTTCAGCAAGGATCGCGTCGGCTTCTACGGCGCGTTCTCGTCTGCTGCTGACGTTGCCGCGATGCAGTGGATCAAAGCCAATGCTCCCGAAGATGCGCTTGTGCTCAATTCGCCGCTGCCGCACGAGGGCGACTGGGTGCCGGTCATCTCTGAGCGGGACAGCATTTACTTCCGTCCGCAGCCCTTCTTCCGGGGCACGGAGCAGGCGGGAGTCGAGCAGCAATCCATGCTGGCGTTCTGGCAGAACCCGGCTGACCCCGCGAATGCCGCGCTCTTGCGCGCAGCCAACATCAGCTACGTGATCGTGCCGCAGATTATCACCGACCCGACCAGCATCGAGACGATGATGCGTTGGCGCACGCCGCTGAATGAGGGCCTCGCGCCGATGGAGTCCAGCATTGCTGACGCGCCCTACCTGGAACTGGTGTTTGAGCAAGATGGCGCGCAGGTGTATACGGTGCGGGGTGAAAATGAGTGAACAACGAACAAAAAACGCTGATGATCTTCGGGAAGCGTCAGTTCATGTTTTCTACGAATGGAAAATGTTCAATGACTGTATTCATCGCTCGCAGCGGATGGAACAGCCTCCGGCAGATGAGAAGCTTTTCAATACACTTTTGACTGCATTTGGGATACATACCCGAAATCTATTGGACTTTTTTTATCCGCCGAGGAATGT
>Ga0081539_10006575_pt1 | contig 11060 bp, 8 predicted proteins | sample TabmetS4T2R2_FD_71023 | JGI IMG/M metagenome (GOLD analysis project Ga0081539, IMG submission 71023) | Tabebuia heterophylla rhizosphere microbial communities from the University of Puerto Rico - S4T2R2 | ecosystem: Host-associated > Plants > Roots > Rhizosphere ... | reverse complement strand
CTTCTCGGCAACGCCGATGATGATCGCCTTCTGCGACATCGTCGAGCCCGGCACGATGGAGCTCTATGGCCGCGATCCGCGCTCGACGGCGAAGCGCGCCGAGGCCTTTCTGAAGAGCACCGGCGTCGGCGATACCGTCTATGTCGGTCCGGAAGCCGAGTTCTTCGTGTTCGACGACGTCCGCTTCGAGGACGGCTACAACAGCTCCTACTTCAAGCTCGACGATATCGAACTCCCGACCAACACCGGCCGCGAATATGATATCGGCAACCTCGGCCACCGTCCGCGCGCCAAGGGCGGCTATTTCCCGGTCGCTCCGGTCGACAGCATGATGGACGTGCGGGGCGAGATGGTCTCGACCATGCTCGAGATGGGCCTGCCGATGGACAAGCACCACCACGAGGTGGCCGCCTCCCAGCATGAGCTCGGCCTGACCTTCGGCACGCTGGTGCAGACCGCCGATCGCATGCAGATCTACAAGTACGTCGTGCAGATGGTTGCACATGCCTATGGCAAGACCGCGACCTTCATGCCCAAGCCCATCAAGACCGACAATGGCTCGGGCATGCACACCCACATGTCGATCTGGAGCGGCGGCAAGCCGCTGTTCGCCGGCAACGGCTATGCGGGCCTTTCCGATACCTGCCTCTATTTCATCGGCGGCGTGATCAAGCATGCCAAGGCGATCAACGCCTTCACCAATCCGACCACCAACAGCTACAAGCGGCTGGTGCCGGGCTATGAGGCGCCGGTGTTGCTCGCTTATTCGAGCCGCAACCGTTCCGCCTCCTGCCGTATCCCTTACGGCGCAGGCGAGAAAGCCAAGCGCGTCGAGGTGCGCTTCCCCGATCCGCTCGCCAATCCGTATTTGGCTTATTCGGCGCTCCTGATGGCCGGTCTCGACGGCATCGAGAACCGCATCCATCCGGGCGATCCGATCGACAAGAACCTGTACGATCTGCCGCCGGCCGAGTTGGCTGCCGTGCCGACCGTCTGCGGCTCGCTGCGTGAGGCGCTGAACGAGCTGGACGCCGACCGCGGCTTCCTGACCAAGGGCGACGTCTTCTCCGACGATCAGATCGACGCTTACATGGAGCTCAAGTGGGCCGATCAGCTGCGCTGGGAAACCACGCCCTGTCCGGTCGAATATGACATGTACTATTCGGCCTGACGCCAGACGAGCCGACGGTGAAAAAGGAGAGGCGGGGAGGGCAACTTCCCCGCCTCTTGCTCATTAACAAAAGGCGGCGCACAGACCGCACGGGAAGAGGAGCCGCAACGGCAGGAGGCTTGAGTGGACCGGCCCGTTTCGATTCCCCAGAACCCCGACATCCGCTTCCTCGGCAAGCTGCTCGGCGACGTCATCCGCGCTTATTCCGGCGTGCCGCTGTTCAAGCGGATCGAGGAGATCCGCTCGACCTCGGTAGACCGGCACCGCGGCCTGGCGGATGCGCTGGCGCTGGACCCTCATCTCGAGGCCTTGTCGATCGACGAGGTGCTGGCCTTCGTGCGCAGCTTCATGCTGTTCTCGATGCTCGCCAATCTCGCCGAGGACCGCCAGGGCCTGGCGAAGGAGCCTGGTGCCGAGTTCGGCGAAGCGCTGAAGCGTCTCCTCGATCAAGGCGTCCAACGCGAGTCGATCGACGGCCTGCTCGATAACGCGCTGATCGTGCCCGTCCTCACGGCGCATCCGACCGAGGTACGGCGCAAGAGCATGATCGATCATCGCAACCGCATCGCCGAACTGATGCGGCTGCGCGATGCGGGACGCGTGGAGACGGCTGACGGCGATCTGGTCGACGAAGCGATCATCCGCCAGATCGCTTTGCTGTGGCAGACGCGGACGATGCGGCGCGAGCGGCTCTATGTTGCCGACGAGATCGAGAACGCGCTCGCCTATCTGCACGACGTGTTCCTGCCCGTCCTGCCGGTGCTCTATTCGCGCTGGGAGCGGCTGCTGGGGCGGCGGCCAAAGAGTTTCCTCAAGGTGGGGAGCTGGATAGGCGGCGACCGCGACGGCAACCCCAATGTGTCGGCCGAGACCTTGCGCATGGCGCTTGGGCGGGCCTCGGAGGCCCTGCTGGGCCATTATCTCGAACTCGTCCATGCCTTGGGGGCGGAGCTTTCCGTCTCGAACGAGCTCGCCTCGGTTTCGGCGGAGGTCGCGGCGCTGGCTGACCGCTCCGGCGACATCAGTCCGGCGCGGCGCGATGAGCCCTATCGCCGCGCGATAACGGGACTCTATGCGCGGCTTGCCGCCAATTATCAGGCCGTCGCCAACCGGCCTCCGCCTCGCCCCACGACCATTGCCGCCGATCCCTATGCCGATGCCGCGGAGTTCCGCGCCGATCTCGTGACCATCGGCCGTTCGCTCGGCGCCAGCGGCGAGCATCTGCTGGCGAGCGGCGGTGCGCTCGGCCGCCTGATCCGCGCCGTCGAGACCTTCGGTTTCCATTTGGCGGCGCTCGATCTGCGCCAGAATTCCGATGTGCATGAGCGGGTCGTTGCGGAGCTGCTGAAGGTCGCCGGCGTCGAGAGTGACTATGCCGCGCTGGACGAGCCGGCGCGCATCGATCTGCTCCGGCGCGAGCTGGCCAGCAACCGCCTGCTCGCCAGTCCGTTCGCCGGCTACAGCGCTGAAACCCGGTCGGAGCTGGAGATCGTCCGCGCGGCTGCTGAAGCCCATCAGCGTTACGGGGCGCAGTCGATCGTCACGTACATCATCTCCAAGTCGGAGACCGTTTCCGATCTGCTCGAGGTCAACATCCTGCTGAAGGAGGCCGGTTTGTGGCGCGGCGGCTCCGAGCCGCGTGCGGCGATCATGGCCGTTCCCCTGTTCGAGACGATCGCCGACCTGGAGAGTGCGCCGAAGGTCATGACGGAATGGCTGGCCCTTCCCGAGATCGCCGCGATCACCAGCGCACGTGGCTATCAGGAAGTGATGCTCGGCTACTCCGATTCCAACAAGGACGGGGGCTATCTGACCTCGGTCTGGAGCTTGCATCAGGCGAGCCGCGAGCTGGCCCAGGTGTTCGACGACGCCGGCGCGAGCATGCAGCTGTTCCATGGCCGCGGCGGTGCGGTGGGACGGGGAGGCGGGTCCAGCTTCTCCGCCATTCTGGCGCAGCCCGCCGGAACCGTTCGAGGCCGGATTCGCATCACCGAACAAGGCGAAGTGATCGATGCCAAATACGGTACCCGGGATAGCGCCATCGCCAATCTCGAGGCGATCGCCGCCGCCACCTTGCTCGCGAGCCTGCGCGAGCGGCCGGTCAGCCAAAGCGAGGGCGCGCGATTTTCGGACGCCATGCACGCCATGTCCCGGCAGGCCTTCACCGCCTATCGCGCGCTCGTCTACGAAACGGAGGGCTTCCGTACCTTCTTCCGTCAGATGACCCCGATCGCGGAAATCGGTCATCTCAAGATCGGCTCACGCCCCCCGAGCCGGACCAGCTCGGACCGGATCGAGGACCTGCGCGCCATCCCCTGGGTGTTCAGCTGGGCCCAGGCCCGGGTCATGCTGCCCGGCTGGTACGGCGTGGGTCATGCGCTGGAATCCTGCGGCGATGTCGCGCTGCTCCGCGACATGAAAGCCACCTGGCCATTCTTCACGACTGCGCTCGACAATCTGGAAATGGTGCTTGCCAAGTCGGACATGGACATTGCCGCGCGCTACGCCACGCTGGTCGAGGACCCGAACCTGTCCGAGGCTATCTTTACCCGCATCCGGGATGACTGGCGGCGCACGCACGACTGGCTGCTCAAGGTCACCGATCAGAGTCGCCTGCTGGAAGGCAATCCGGCGCTTGATGCCTCGATCCGGCTTCGCCTGCCCTATATCGAACCGCTCAACCTACTCCAGGTCGAACTGCTCCGCCGCCACCGCGCGGGCGACGAGGATCCTCGCATCGCCGAGGGTATCCAGCTCTCGCTGAACGCCATCGCCACCGCGTTGCGCAATTCGGGCTAGGCGTTTGGCGAGCCGAGCGGTACGGTTGGTTCAAAGAGTGAAGGATGCCGAAAATGACCGTCAATAGCTCGACCGATCCCGACAACGTCGGTCCGCTTTCGAAAATCGTGCTCGAATATGGCGCGATCATGAAGCGCATCATCGATCACGATTCCAAGCAGCCCGGCTTCGCCGTCGATGGCTGGGCGGAGTTGGCCGCCATGGTCAACACTCGGGAGTTCGAGCGCGTCGGCAATTTCCTCGAGGTGATGAGCTGGGACGATTATGCCGGGATGCTTACCGACTGGGCGGTCACCTCGGGTTGGGAGTTCAGCTTCAAGCGGATCACCGAGGTGGGCCGCCTCGTGTTCCAGGAGCTGGAGGAGCGCAGCAAGGTCGGCGATCAGCGCAGCGTCGTCAATTCCATGTCGGTCTTCGCGTTCGACGATAACGACAAGATCCGCCACCTCGACATCTATCTGCAGATGAAGCCGGCCGATATCGAAATGGCCCGGGACGCAGGCGCCCGCCTGGAAGCCACGGCCTGACCCTCAGCCACGCACTCTGACCAGCTCGCCTCCCTTGGCGGCGGAGCTGCGGATCGCGTCCAGGACCTCGATGCTGGCGAGGCCGTCCGCGAAGGTAGGCACGGCAGGCTCGCGCGGCGGGGCGCGGCCTTCGATGCGCGCGCGAAACGCCTGGCTGAGAAGCAGATAGGGCGCCAGCTCGATCTGGGTCAGCATTTGCCACTTGGCACTTTGCTGTCGGGGGTCGCTGCTCGCCGGCGGTGGCGGTGGCAGCATGAGATCCTCGGCGATCGACACGGCGCGTGATCCCTGGCCGTCGGCTGTCCAGATCTGATTGCCCTGCAGCCACAGGGCGCCTTTGCTTCCTTGTATGCGGACTGTCTCGAGCGGCGGTCCCCAGGCGGCGGCGCTATCCTGGACGACTCCCTCCACGCCATTGGCCAGATGAAATTTGTACAGGAACGTGTCGTCCGCCTCTGCGGCGCCGGGGCGCAGGCTTTGCAGCGAGCCACTGACCGACTCGAATTCTCCGAAGAGGGTCCGGATCCAGTCGATCCCATGGGATCCGGCAGCGCCGAGCCAGCCGCCACCCGAACTCTCGTCGAACCACCATCCCGGCATGTCGATGTTGGGATCGACCAGATAGGGCGTCAGCGAAGTGAAGATCGCAAGCCTCGGCTCGCCAATAGCGCCTTCGGCGAGGAGCCGTGCCAGCATGGCGCGCTCCGGCAGCCAGCGGAATTCATGGCCGACAATGTGGACGATGCCCGCCCGCTCGGCGGCGTCGAGCATCGCACGTGCCTCGGCTGAAGTCCTGGCAAAAGGCTTCTCGCACAGGACGTGACAGCCGCGCGCGATTGCCGCAAGAGCCAGGCTTGCATGCTCGTGCGGCGGGCTTGCGACGGCTACGGCCGTTGCGCCTGTCTGGGTGATCGCCGCGTCGAGATCGGTGAAGCCGTTCTCGACGCCATTCGCGGCGGCGCGCTCGCCGGTGCGGTCCGGATCGGTGCCGACCAGTCCCACAATCTCGAAGCCAGCCGCGCGGAGTGCTGGAACCTGCACGCGGCAGCCGAATCCAGTGCCGACGACAATGGCGCGAAGATCAGACTGGCTCATCGCTTTCCCCTCTCCTGGAAGCGTTAGATCAAAGAGTTGCAAGCGCCTCGAGGGCGAGGCCGAGATCGATCTCGTCGCGCAGCCGCTTGCGCAGATGGCGGACCAGGGCAGTTCGGCTGTGCTTCAGCATCCTGCGCGGGTGTACGGCGAGGCCGTGCGCCAGCTCGCGCGCACGCGGCATCAATTGCGCGAGGGGGAGCACTTCGCCCACGACGCCGAGCCGCAGTGCTTCCTGCGCGCTCAAGCGTTGCCCGGTGAGGAGGAAATAGCGCCCACGGTTTGGGCCAAGCAGCATCTGCCAGACGGTCTGGACGCCATCGCCCGGAACGACGCCCGTCGGCCCGTGGGCAAGATCGGCGAATTCGGCATGGTCGGCGGCAAGCACGATATCGCTCAGCACCGCCAGTTCGGCGTGGACGAGGGCGGGACCGTTCACCGCCGCGATCACGGGGACGGGGATCGCTAGCAGGTTTTCCAGCAGGGCGACGCCCTCGGGATAGATGCGGTCCCACATGTCCGCATAGGTCGATTCGGGATGACGCTCTTCCGGGTCCATGGCGCCGATGAACGAGCGGCCCGTGCCGGTGAGCAGGATGATCTTGTTCTCTACGTCGCGTGCGACGTCGAGGAAGGCATCGCCCAATTCGCAGTGGAGGCTGGACGGGCTGGCACCCCAGAGAGCTTCACCGCCTCGCGTGTGAAGGGTTACTTCCAGGACGCCATCGGTCCGTTCGAAGCGAATCTTTTCGTACCGATCCGCATAGTCGGCGAGCTTCACCATTGCCTCCCGAGACTCGGATGATGCGACGTGCCTATCAGGCCTTCCGCCGCACTCAAACCTTTGGCTGTAGGGAAGGCGAGAGGAGCCTTACGGTTGCGCTTTCGCCATTGTGGAGCCGATGCGCGAGTAGTGGGCGTTTGGCCAGGTCGGCATCAGGCCGCGAATGAAGTCCGCCACCTTCACCAGCTTCGCCTCCATCGTTCCCAGGCCTTGCTTCGTTTCCAGGCGGAAAAGCACCCAGGCAAGCACGCCGAAGGCGATCAGCAGCACGCCATGCATCCACGGTGCCACGGAAGCAAAGTGATCCTCGACGAGGGCAACGGTGCGCCAGAACGTCAGGATCAACAGGATGCCGAGCCCCAGAGCCAGTCCTGAGCGGCTGCGCTTGGGAGGAGGGCCGAAGCAGAAACCAAAGACGGGCAGGCAAAGCATGAACAGGGCAGTGGCCAATCGACCGGAGGCAGAGGCGGTCGCCATCTCCTGCGGCAGACCGCTGCGGCGCGCGGCCGTGAAGTTGAGCAATGATCCGATGTCGAAGCGCTCCAGACGGTCGCGAGCCGGCTTCCAATGGGCGCGATAGGCGGGCGCGAACGGCACGTCCCACCGCAGTTTCGTGAAGCGGGAGGAGTGCAGGCCATTGTCGACAGTGCCCGACATGATCCCGTCGCGCAGGTTGAGGATCATGTCGCCGGAAGGGCCGCGCGCCAGCGAAGCGGAGCGCGCCGAAATGAATGTCGTCCCGTGCTGGATCAGCACGTTGTCGATCCGGTCCGCCCGCGAGCTTTCGAAATAGAGCTGGGTATTCTTGTCGAGGACGTTCGGCACCTGCTCTGGAAAGGCTACGCCGAAGGCGCCTTTGGTCGCCAGGGTGCCCAAAGCGTCGAGACGGCGCTCGCCGGCCGGTTGAACGAAGCTGGAAAGTCCAAGGGACAGGACGCCGGCCGCAGCGGCGAAAATGATCGGCATCCGCAGCATACGGACAAAACCGATGCCGCTTGCCGCCAGCACATCCAGCTCGCTCGACAGGGCCAGGCGTCTGAACGCCAGCGCCGAGGCAAGATAAATAGCGAGCGGCAAGCCAACGCCCAGATATTCGGGGACCAGGCTGATCAGCGATTGGGATACGAAATAGAAGCCGTTACCCAGCGCGCTGATCCGGGCAATCAGCCGCGGCATCGTCTCCATGGAAAGCGCAAAAACGGTGACGAAGAGGGCGATTGAGGCCGGTCCAGCCATGGCCCGTACTATGTATCGATCGATGAGCAGAATGATGCTTTTCCGATCTATTTAATCGTGTTGCGCATACCCCACAGAAAAAAGCGCATGATCCTGGATACGCACGCGCAGCCATCGTTGGATCGGGTGCGGCGAACGGTGCTGGCATCGGCGACAGGTCGTGGTGGTTCCGGGACCGCAATTCGGATCGTCGGCTGGTTCGCGCCCATGCCCTGGAGACGGCGCGGCGAGGCCAGTTCCGCATGAGTCATGCGGCCATCCGGCTGGAGCCTGAAAGCTCTTCATAGAGTGCGAACAGGCTTGAAAAATGGTCATCCATCGTCCGCACCGGAGTCTGACGCGCTTGCGGCTCGGAGTCGAGGAATGCGCCAATGGCGCGCGCCGCATCGGCGGCGCTGGCGGACTTGTAGATGAAGTCCCGGCCGGGTTCGGCATGGTCTGCTGCAGCACCCCGATCCGGCACGATAACCGGCAATCCCGAGGCGACTGCCTCGGCCACGACAATGGAGAAGGTTTCCGCCTCGCAGCCATGGATCAGGGCATCACAGCTGGCCATCAGGCGGGCGAGCGCTGTCCGATCGGCAATGGGTGAGAGCAGCTGAATATGGGGATTGCTGGCGACCTGGCGCGTGACGCGCGTACGCTCCCGGCCGTCGCCGACGATAATGAGACCAACCGGGCGGTCAAAGCCCGCGGCAGTAACCGCATCGATGACCAGCGGCCACCTTTTCTCGGGTCCATGCCGTCCGACGCCGATCAGCAATGTCGCTTCGGGTGGTAGCGAGCATCGCGCCAGCATCCGAGTGCGGAGCTGCTCATCGCGCAACTGGGACGAGAAGAGACTGCCTTCCACGCCTAGCGGATTGGTAACGACATGGGCGATCCCCTGCGCGGCCAATCTGCCGCTGAGGCTCCGGTTGGCGCTGATGACCGCATCGTAGCGGCTGCCGATCTCGCGCAGCCGGCTCCAGAACCAGAAGATGCTCCGATCAACCGTCTCGGGTTCAGCTACCCCTTCCAACCAGCGATAGGCGTAGGCCGCGGCGGGGTCGGCGTGCATGATCAGGCTACGTGGAGCATCTCCCGGCCAGTCTGCGACGATGCGCGCGGTGCGCCAGGGCGAAGAGGCTTCGACCACATCCGGATCTTCGATGTCCAGCAAGTCGTAGATCGGCTCGACGTCAGTGAAATAGTGATATCTTCGATCGAGGGGGAAGCGCCGGCCGGGCACCCATTCGATGCGGGCGCCCGGTCCTCGCCTTTCCGATCGCCTCTCCTGACCGGGTGCCACAATCACAATTTCGTGACCACCGGCGCATCCGAGGCGAAGCTTCTGATCGACATAGGTGCGCACGCCGCCGCCCTGCGGCGCATAAAAACCGCAAATATCCACGATCTTCATTCGCCGGTCTTCCCGATCGGTCCAAAAGCGAACAGGCTTTTTCGGTAATTCAGGATGATCTGGGTCGAGGTAATCCCCGAGCCGGCCATGATGCGCGCCTCGGAGGCCCGTGGCTTGGACCAGCGCAGTTTCGGATTGCCGGAAAATCCAATCCCGTCGACGGACAGGCTGAATTTGTGGTTGCCGTCCCGGTCGTGCAGCAAGGAAAGGTCGTAGGCTCCCGGTCTTGGCACCCGGATACAGAGCTTGACCGGTCCCCTTGCCGGGACCGCTGCCACCACCCGGCGGAAGATTTTCCCCTGTGAGAGCAGGATATTGTCATCGGCCAGGAAATCCTTGTCGTTAGCCGGATAGACCTCCAGCTTCAGATCGCCGAGCCGGTCCTTCAATCCGCGCACCGTGACCATGAATGCCGGACCTTGCTCGTCGGGCCTGCAGGTTCCTTCGGCGATGCCCAGCGATGGGGTGGATCGCATGATCCCGGCGACGAACAGCAGCGCAATCACGACTGCTGCCTTTCGCGCATGTCTTCGGCTCCGGTCAGCTCGCTGGCCGTCAGCAGGGCGCCCAGCAGGAGATGGGCGGCGAGCGTCATGCTGGCGAGCATGGCCATCAGTGCCGCAGTCTCGGCGTCATGCCCGACCAGCGCGACGGCGACGCCCGCAAAGACGAAATCCTTGTTGGGAAGGAATGGCAGCCGTGAGACGAGCAGGCGCAACGCAGAGAGAAGAAGCCACCAGCTGAGCGGCACCTGCGGCAGGGCGAGATGCCAGAGCAGGGCCGTGAGAGAGGTCGTGAGAAACAGCCGCGCGACATGGGCGGCAACGACAAATCGCAGTGAGGAAGGCGGCAGGCTGAACAAATGGCGGCGCCACCCGATCGGTACGGCGGACGCGATGAGCAGCATCGCGACGGAGCCGAATATGGCCCCCGAATGGAAGCCCAGGCTTTGCCAGGCGAGCAGCGGGCGAGCGGCAAGGACGAGCACCAGCGTCGCCAGATTGCCGACAATGCCCGACAGGATGGCGACGTCCTTTACGGCGCCGAAGGGGGCCGCAACGATCCGGCTGTGCCGGCGCGCCCAACTGTAGAAATAGACCTCACCGATGTAGCCCAGCAGGATCTCATTGCCGATGCGCTTGCGCACCAGCGCCAGGAACCCGGACGGAGGCAGCCTCCAGAGCCGGCGAAAGATCACCCACTCGCTTGCCGGGGTGATGAAGTATGAAAAGACGAAGATCGCCCAAAAGGTGACGGATTCGGGCACAAGCGCCCAAACTTCATGCAGATTGAGCCGGGCGATCTCGCGCAGGCACGCGATGAGAATGACAGCCGAGATCAGGGTACCGATCCATCCCGCAAGACCGCGACGTGGGGGTGCGAGGGGAACCGGATCGTAAACCGGCGCTTCGAGTGGTGGCAGCTCGGGCTCGACGGGCTCGAAACTACTGAAAGGCATACGATACACGGGCGCGGGGCTTTCCTCGATCCTGTTTACGGACGTCACGGCATGCTCACTTCCGCACGTGACGGCGCCGGCTGGTCGACGGGCAGGCGATCGGACGCGGCCAGCCTGTGCATCAGCTCGACATATTTAGGCGCCGAATGTTCGACGCAGTGCAGCTGCGCCTTGGCACGGGCCCGTTCCGGGGAAGGCGAAGCCCAGCCGACTGTGCCAAGCGCCTGCGCCAATCCGGCAATGTCGCCAGGCGCGATGAGCAGGCCAAGACCGCCCTCGAGGAGATCGTGGATCGTGGCGCTGCACTCGGTAGCGACGATAGCCATCCCGGCCGCAAGTGCCTCGATCACGACCGAAGGCAGGCCCTCATAATCGGAGCACAGCACGAAGACGTGACAGCTGCGGAACCAGGGAGCCGTATCCTGCATATGGCCGGGCAGGCTGATGCGATCGGCACCGTCGAGGTCCGCGATCAGGCGTTCAAGCGTTCGACGTTCCGGTCCTTCGCCCAGGATGATCAGCTCGTCCCGTTCCTGCGTACCGCGCAGGAAGGCGCGGATCAGAAGGTCGAAGCGCTTCTGGCGGACGAG
>Ga0081539_10006574_pt1 | contig 11068 bp, 6 predicted proteins | sample TabmetS4T2R2_FD_71023 | JGI IMG/M metagenome (GOLD analysis project Ga0081539, IMG submission 71023) | Tabebuia heterophylla rhizosphere microbial communities from the University of Puerto Rico - S4T2R2 | ecosystem: Host-associated > Plants > Roots > Rhizosphere ... | reverse complement strand
TTCGATCACTCGAATCGGCATCGCGCTCATATTTCTGCTCATGCAACAGGGTTCCCGCGGCGGCATCCCAAACCCGAAGCTGATTGGTCTCATGGCTGAATGTCGCAAGATGGCGGCCAGCGGGTCCGAACTGCGCCCATCCATATTCCGTTCCCTCGAACAGAATAAATTCGCGGAGGAGCTTGCCGGTGAGGGTCTCGAATTGACGGATCGTTCCACCGGCAAAGGTGAGGAGCGACTTTCCATCCTCGCTGAAGATAAAATCCGCGCAGGCCTGGTAATAGTTGATTTCGCCCTCCTTCGGTTTGAGGGCCAGCAATTCGCGGCCTGAAGCAGTATCCCAAACCTTGACCGTTCCACCCGATGATCCCATCACCGCGAGTAAGGATCCATCCTGGCTGAATTGGACTTTTGTCACCGGCTCCGTCACGCCCGTCTGAAGCACCAATTGCGGGCGTTCGGCTCCCGTTGAAGATTGTTCCCCGGCTTTCTTCGAAACTTCAGTCGCGGTGTTGACACGCAATCGCCGCTCCTCCGGCTGTTGGGCGGACGAAAACGAAGGGAAGAGCAGCGCCAGCGCCAGTCCCCAGGCGACCAGCGCAGTAGCGGATTGCCTTCTGCTTTGCTTTCTATCATGAGAAGCGGGAATCAATCGGTGTACCATTCGAACCTCCAATGGAAACAAAGATTTATGGGTGAGGTATCCTCTGAGGGTTTTGATCAAAGGGAACAATTTCTCTCAACTCCTCATCGGTGCATGCGAAAAGCGGGAGGAAAAACTGCCAGACCGCGAGAAAAATTTCGGACATTGATGTCAAACCCGTTCTAATGCAAAATTTGAGGGCCTCGGACGCAAGGACAACATTCTCATTAATCTCGATCCCCCCGGTTCTGGAGTCTTGATGGAATCGTTCAACAAAGATGAGGTAACCGGATTATTATTGGCGTGGAGCCAGGGCGACGGGGATGCGCTCGAACGATTGGCGCCGCTCGTTGAAGCGGAGTTGCGCCGTTTGGCGCGGATCTATCTGAGCCGCGAGCGCGCCGGTCACACGCTTCAAACCAATGCTCTGGTCAATGAGGCGTATCTGCGGCTGATCCATGCCAAGGTGGCGCATTGGGAAAACCGTGCTCATTTCTTCGGCGTGGCGGCGCGGCTCATGCGTCAAATTTTGGTGGATTACGCGCGGCGCAGGCAGAGCCTCAAACACGGAGGCGGAGCCGTCCAGATTTCTCTATCAGAAGCAGCCTTCATCTCCGTGGCCAGCGACGAGGATTTTCTTGCTCTGGATGAGGCGCTCGACCGACTCGCGAAATTTGATCCCCGCAAGAGCCAGCTCGTCGAATTGCGCTTTTTTGGCGGGTTGAGCGTCGAAGAGACCGCCTTCGCGATGCAGATCTCGCCGCGCACGGTCGCCCGCGAATGGAGTTTAGCGCAAGCCTGGCTGTATCGCGAACTCGCGCCGGGAATGACCAAGAAATCTGGGGAGAATTGACCTCTATGGAAGCCGAACGTTGGCGGCAAATCGAAGAGTTTTATTACCAGGCCTTGGATTGCGCGCCAGGTGACCGCGCGGCATTTCTCGCGCAAGCCTGCGCCGGTGATCCATTGCTCAAGGAAGAGATCGTCTCCTTGTTAGCTTCGCACGAAGCAGCCGCGGACCGATTTCTGCAATCGCCTGCGCTCCGGATCGCCGCACCATTCACCGCCACTGAGATGGCGCCCACTGCCGGCCTTCTCGACGGCGAGCCTTTAACAAACGCTTCCCGGCAGTTTATCGGGCAATATCAGCTGCTGCGCGAGATCGGACGCGGCGGGATGGGAGCCGTTTATCTGGCCGAGCGCGCTGATGACCAGTACCGGAAACAGGTCGCCATCAAATTGATTCGCGGCGGCATCGATCATGACGATCTCATCCGCCGTTTCCGCAATGAGCGGCAGGTCCTGGCCGAACTCGATCATCCACATATCGCCCGCTTCCTCGAAGGCGGCGCGACCGCCGATGGAAAGCCATATTTCATCATGGAGCATATCGACGGCCGCCCGATCAACGATGACTGCGACGCGCGCCGGCTCTCGATCAATGACCGTCTGCGGCTGTTCCGCGATGTTTGCAATGCAGTTCAGTATGCGCATCAACGGCTGGTTATTCACCGCGACATCAAACCGACCAATATCCTGGTGACGGAAGGGGGCATCGTCAAGCTGCTCGATTTCGGCGTCGCCAAACTGCTGGATCCCGAATTGATGGATCAAACGCTCGAAACGGCGGCCGAGGTGCGGCTGATGACGCCGGAATATGCCAGCCCCGAACAGATTCGCGGCGAACGCGTGACGACGGCGACCGACGTCTACTCGCTCGGCGTGGTGCTTTACGAGTTGCTCTGCGGCCACCGCCCCTATCAATTCGAGCGCCGCAGCTGGGAAGAGATCGAGCGGGTGGTTTGTCAGCAGGAACCGATGCGGCCCAGCGCCGCGCTGACCGCCGTGACCGCGCGCCACGCTGATCAAACAACGCAGGTGATCGAGCCTGAGACCTTGAGCAATGCGCGCGGTGAAACCATCCGCAGCCTGCGCCAACGATTGGCCAAAGACCTCGATAAGATTGTGATGATGGCGCTGCGGAAGGAACCGGAGCGCCGCTACGTCTCGGTCGAACAATTGAGCGAGGACCTGCGCCGTTATCTGGAAGGAATGCCGGTGCTGGCTCGCCGGAACACCTTCGGTTATCGCACCGGAAAATTCATCCGACGAAACAAGGTCGCCGTCACGGCCGTGGCCCTCATCTTGCTGACGCTGCTCGGCGGCATCGGCGCCACTCTACGAGAAGCGCACATTGCCCGTGACGCTCTGATCAAAGCCGAGATTTCGCTGGCGCAGGCTGAAGCCGAACGCCGCCGCGCGGAAGGAGCATTGGAGGTCGCGGAGACCGAACGCGCCCGGGCCGTAGCAGAAGAGTCAAAGGCGGAAGCGCAACGCAAACAAGCGCTGGAGGCGCAAGCGTTCGCAGAAATCCAGCGGATGGCCGCCGAGAACGAGCGCGCCAAGGCCGAGACCGAACGCGCGCGCGCCGAACGCCGATTCAACGACGTCCGCAAGCTGTCCAACACTTTGATGTGGAGCGTTCACGATCGGATCAAGAATTTGCCCGGTGCGACTCCCGCCCGCGAATTGATCGTGACGACGGCTCTCGAATATCTCGATAGCCTGGCGAAAGAGGCCGGAAATGATCTCAGGCTTCAACGTGAACTCGCGACCGCGTATGAAAAAGTGGGCGATGTGCAAGGAAGTCCGGGCAGCTCCAGTTTGGGCAAAATGGCGGACGCGTTGGAGAGTCAAAACAAGGCATTGGCAATTCGGCAAGCGCTGGTCACGGCCAAACCGGAAGATCCGGATTACCGCGCCGATCTGGCCATCAGTCACAATCGCGTCGGAGAGTTGTTGAAGGCGACCGGCGACAAAGCCGCTGCCGCAGAACATTTGCGCCGGGAGATCGCGCTGAGTGAAGCGCTCTTGGCAGCCAGCCCCACGGACAAACACCGCCGCTGGGTCGCGGCGAGTTACGATAGATTGGCGAACGATCTGGTCGAAAAAGGCGATTATGCGAAGGCCCTGACAGTTCGACGCAAAATGCAAAAGATCTATGAGGAATTGTTTGCCGCCAATCCAACCAACGCCCATGACCAGCGCAATCTGGCCCTGAATTACAAACGGCTCGGCGCCCTGCTCACGCGGGATGAAATTGGGACTAAAGCGGACGCCTTGGAGTATTACCGAAAGGCACTCGAACTCGACCAGGCGCTGGCCGCGGCCAATCCCAACAACGTTGAAACGCAGCTCGATCTCTCCTACAGCTACGGAGAGATCGGCTATGTCAAATGGAAGACCGAGGATTTAGCCGGCGGTCTGGAATATTACCAAAAAGCGTTGGCGATCCGGGAGGCGATGGTTAAAGCCGATCCTCGCAATGAACGTGCGCGCAGAGCCAGAACCTCGGGGCTCATCCGAGTCGGCTGGATTCTCACGGATCTGGGCGACGTCAACGGGGCCTTGGAGCACTTTCGCCAGGCTCACGAGGAAGTTTCCGAGACAGCGGTCGCTCCGAAAGGAAGCGGAGGAGTCAGTACCGCCCTGGCCTCTTATGATCTCGCATCCTACTACACAAGTCTCGGCCTCGATCAGAAGAAGCCTGCCGCCAGGCGAATCGGGTACTGGCAATCCGCGCGATCCTGGTACCAACGATGCCTGGATGAATGGCTCGCGCTGCGCAAAGCAGGCGGGCTGAGTGAGGCGAACCTCAAAAAACCGGAAGAGGTCCAGCGCGAAATTTCCAAATGCGATGCCGCACTGACGGAGTTGAAGACCCGATAGCAGCGGCAGAAAGCATCATTGCCCATCGAAGTCGATGAAGAGACCATTAGATCGCACAATTAACTACTGCTTGGATTGTCATTCGGTCGCATCCGGGCAAGCCCAGCAGCTGCAGTTAACGCGACCACGAATGCTGGCACCCCTGTTATGATCGGCCAGATCACGAGCGCCAAGGCGAGCAAGCGCTGGTTGCCGGTTCCTGCTGTTAGTGCGTGGATGTTCGCCGCGGCGGCAAGAGCAAATGCCCCAAGTGCAACAGACACAGAGGCGTGAAGTGCTGTTCTGGAAGGCGAGTTCTGAAGTTGAAAGTGTTCGAGCACGATATGAATCGCAAATGCGACGGCGCAGGTCAACCACGCGGCTAGCCGCCACATGAATTGCATCTTGTTTGGGGCAGCTGGATTGGGGAATGAAACGCCCACGACAAGGTACACCATGCCGAACAGCATGACTGCGCGCAGCCACTGATATTTGCCTGACGCGTTCAAGTTTGTGTGGCCTAACATAAATTATCCGGACGGCAAAACTTTCCACTATCAAGAACTTTTGTTTGCAGAATCCTGCGCATCAGTTGAGCCCTGATAGACATGCGATCGAATAAAATTTGACGGAATGCGTATTCTACTGAATTATCTTCAATCTGATAAATTCTTTCAGAATGAGAGAAATGGCGGCCAGCCAACGTCAGAATATCTCCTCAGCCAGATCAACGATAAAGCCATTCAGCGGTTTGCTCGTTACGCGAGGCGCGCTCGCGTTGACTTGTACGGCGAGAGCGATCTTCGATTCGGGAAAGTACATCATCTCGGTGATGTAGCCGGGAAAGAAGCCGCTATGCCCATAACTGACGCCGCGCGCCGTGGGCCGGATGATGACGCCCAGGCCGTACTTCGTTTCCGGGCCGAGTTTGGCGGGCACGCCGTTGAGCATTTCCGGGAGGAGTGAGCGGTCAAAGGCGCGGCCTTCATAAAGCAGCTTGGCCCAGCGCGCGAGGTCTTCGCTGGTCGAAGCGAGGCCGCCGCCACACCATTCGAATTGCGGATTGATGGCGAACTTTCCGTTGACGATCATGGCGTCGGTTCCTCCGAAAGGGTTGTTGGGGCCGGCATAGCCTTGCGCAAGTCCGGGGATAACGCGACTGTCGGAGGGCACCGTATGGCGCAAACCGAGCGGATCTAAGATTCGCTGCTTGAGTTCCCGATAGTAAGTCGATTTCGTGACGCGCTCGATCATCATACCGAGAACGATGTAGTTGGTGTCGGAATATTGCCAGCCTTGACCTGCCGCAAAGGGCGGAGGTGAATCCAGGATGTAGGCGACAAGTTCCTCCGGCTTCCAGACTTTGTCCGGGTTTCTGCTGAGATCGGCGGTGAATTGCTCTTTGAATTCATAACGGACCAGCCCGCTCGTATGCATCATGAGCATGCGCGTCGTAATGTCGGGGCCATTCGGCAGACGCGCAAACCAGGCTTCCCTGCCGAGATACTTTTCGATCTTGTCGTCCAGGCCGATCTTTTTTTAAGGAATCACATAGTATATCTCAGGATTGGCCTCCCGTCGGTCTGTTTTGTGAACGATGTTCAACATTACATCAAGCGGTGAAGACAGAATGCCTCGATTGTCGATCGCCGACGCGATCCAGGAAGAGGTGTACCAATCCTAAACTTATCAAGTTGTTTCCTATCCCCAAAGTGTTAAACTTACGCCATTCGGATTCGAGAAAGTTCGAGAAAGTTCGACGACTCCGATAACAAACCCAGCTATACATTCAGTCTCATTTCAGGGAATCAGTACAGGCCGTTTATCCAAAGTAATGGGGCACAAGGAGGCAAGTCATGAAAAAAAGCTTGACGCCCAAAATAGATGCGCTCTTTTGCGTTTGTTTGGTGCTGATACCGCTCGCATCAGCCCAGACTACTACAGCCACATTACTTGGGACGGTAAGAGATCGAACGGGAGCGGTCCTGGCCAAGGTGAATGTGGCGGCGAAAAGTGATGAAACCGGGCTTCGACGAACGGTTACGACTGACAACGAGGGACGCTATCGATTTGCTGAATTGACCCCGGGTAAATACGAAGTACAGGCAGAGATGCAGGGGTTCACCACCACCGTACGTAATGGAATCGTGCTGACTGTTGGGCGAGAGTCCACAGCGGATTTCACGCTCAATGTCGGAGGCATCAACGAAAAGATCATTGTGACCAGCGGTGCAACGCAGATTGAGAATACCAATCCGACAATCTCCGGTCTGGTCAATCAGCGCACCATTCAGGAATTACCGATCAACGGCCGCGACGTTTTTCAACTGACCACACTCCAGACCGGAGTAATCGGCACTTCAGCCTTAACCGGCGGCGGCGGCGGCCTGGGTAACAACCCGACGCTGGTTGGCTCCGGCAACTCCAAAATCTCGGTCAATGGCGCCCGCATCACTGCCAATCAGTTCCTCCTTGATGGTACAACGGTGAACGATGCTTTCAACAATACGCCGGGCGGACTATCGGGCAGTTTTTTAGGCGTAGACGCGTTATTGGAGTTTCAGGTCATTACCAATAGCTATGGCGCCGAATACGGGCAGGCGGGAGGTGCGGTGATCAACGCTGTCACCAGATCCGGGACGAACAACCTGCATGGAGCGGCATATTGGTTTCATCGCAATTCTGTTTTCGACACCAAAAACCGTTTCGATCCGCCGGGCGAACCGATTCCACCATTCAAGCGGAACCAGTTCGGCGGCTCGCTCGGTGGCCCGGTGATCAAAGATAAGACCTTCATTTTCGGCAACTACGAAGGGTTGCGGCAGGACCTCGGAGTTTCGCGCATCTTCACGGTGCCGACAACGGCTGCCCGCGCGCGCGCAGCTGCGTCAACGAGGCCGTACGTCAATTTGTATCCACAAGCAAATGGCCGGCAACTCAACGCGGATACTTCTCAATATATCCGGCCTGCGAAGTACGTCATTGACGTGCCGTCAAATCTGGCATTCATCCCCGGCCATCCAATGGGTGGATTCTTCAGTCTGGCAGATGTTACTCCGTTATCGAACTCGTTACAGGTACCGCGGCGTTTCACCTACAATGTCTTCGAGTTCAGTGACCAGGCGACCTGGACGCGCAGCGGTCATACCGTCAAATTAGGCGGGCTCATCCGACGAGTACAGTTCAACAGTCTGCAGGGAAGGGCCGCCGATGGAGTCTATATTTTCCCCAACCTGAACTCTTTCCTTGCCGGACAGGCTCAGGCTTTTGTCGCGCCCAAACCAGGGTCGAACTTTTATCGCGGCATTCGCCAAACGATTTTCGCGCCCTATCTTCAGGATGATTGGAAGGTACGCCCAAACCTGACGCTCAATTTCGGACTGCGCTACGAAACCTTCGCGACGCCGACAGAAGTCAACGGCCTGCTCTCCAATCTGCGCCAACCGACCGACCCGGCGCCCACGCTCGGGGAGCCGTTCATTAAGAATCCGAGCCACAAAAACTTCGCGCCGCGTGTTGGATTTGCCTGGCAGCCCTTAGACACCAAAACATCGATTCGCGGAGGTTTTGGAATCTTTGATGTGATTCTGCTGCCGTTTAACTACCGCAGCGAGATGACTCTTCAGCCACCCTATTCCGTGACGTCGCAGATCGTCGCACCGCCGTTTCCCAACGGCTATGACCGAATTGCAAACGACGTTGCAGTTCCGGAGTTCAGCGCATTTCTCTTCGAGACAGAGCGCTCCTACGTCATGCAGTACAACCTCTCGATACAACGTGAACTTGGCTGGGACGCCGTCGTCAGCCTTGCTTACGTCGGTTCGCGCGGCGTGCATCTCGCGCGTCGTAGCAACATCAACCTGCGGACTGATTATGTCATCCGTCCCGATGGGTCGAAGTTCTATCCACAGATTCCGAGCAACCAGGTTCAGGCCAGGTTGCGCAATCCGCTTTTCGGCCAGATCCGCATGGTCTCGATGGATGCCAACACCAACTACAATGGAATGCAGCTCAATATCAACAAGCGCTTCAGCCGCAACTTCGAGTTTACGGTCTCTTATACCTGGGCCAAGGCAATCGACGATGCAGCGGATTACACCGGCGCTCTGGCAAATGTCCCGGCTGGCGCGCAGGCCCAGGATACTTATAACGTGCGGGATGAACGCGGCCGCTCAACTTTCGATGTGAGGCATAATTTTGCCTCGGGCTTCGTCTACGAATTGCCATTCGGGGCGGGTCTGACCGGTCTGAGCAAATTGTTCTCTCATGGTTGGCAGTTCAACGGATACGTCATCGCGCGCACGGGGTTCCCATTCAATCCTCTGCTTGGTTTCGACCGTGCGCAAGAACACGAAGATGACAGAGAAACTGCGCCTGCAGTTCCGGGTCGAGGTCTTCAATATATTCAATCACGTAAATTATGCGCTTCCGGATAACCTGGTGGTTATTTCAGATGCCACCGGTGCGGTTCCCGGCAGTTCGGGCGTGATCACCCGAACAGTGACCACCTCACGACAGCTCCAGCTTGGTTTGAAGTTCATTTTTTGAAGAACGCTGAGAGTCGCAGTGGAACAGTTTGAAGAAAGGTGAATTTATGAAAATAGCTCACAAAATAATCGTCGCACTGACAGGCGCCGCGGCGCTCTTTATGTGGTCCTTACCGGCAAGCGAGGCCACAGGAGACCTGACGTTCAACAAAAACATCGCATCGATCTTATTCAAAAATTGCGCCGAGTGTCATCGGCCGGGCGAGGCCGCGCCGTTCTCGGCCTTGACTTACAAAGATGTCCGTCCCTGGGCTAAATCGATTCGCGAAAAAGTCTTGAATGGCGAAATGCCGCCCTGGCACGCCGATCCGCACACCGGCCAATGGGCCAATGACCGCCGTCTGGCGCAGAAGGAGATCGAAACGATCGTCGCCTGGGTCGATCAGGGCGCGCGCGAGGGAGATCCGAAAGACCTGCCCCCCCAGCCTGCGTTCGTCGATGGCTGGACGATCGGCAAACCGGATCTTGTTTTGACTATGCCCGAGGAGTTCACGCTCGAAGCCAACGGGCCGGACGAGTATCGATATTTCCAAATCGATCCCAAATTCACGGAAGATAAATATGTGCAGATGGCTGAGGCGCGGCCCGGCAATCGCAAGATCGTGCATCACATCGCCGCCTTCATTCAGCCGCCGCCAAAAGACGGCAAACCAAGTCCGAAGCCGGCCAAGCAAGAGGGCCAGAAACCGACCGGACAAATGAATGAAGAGCCGGTCCGTTACAACGAGGGGTTTCTGAGGCGAACGAAAATGGACGCCCCGGTTTATGACGATGGGTGCTCGTTGCCTAATGGCGGACAGGGCGACCGAAGAGACGGAGCCGGGGACCAGGGAGATGTGGTCTATGTGACGGGCTATGCCCCGGGAATGAACCAGACGATGCTGGAGTCGGGTACCATCAAAAAGATCCCCGCCGGCTCAAGGATCATGCTCCAGGTGCATTACTCAAAGATCGCCGGATCCGTACAAAAAGACCGTTCCAGTGTCGGTTTGATCTTCGCCAAGACTCCCGGGGGAAAAGAGGTCTTGACCAGAAGCATCTCCAACGGCTACTTCCTGATTCCTCCCGGCGCCGGTCACCATCGCACCACGGCCTGTTGGACCGCAAAGGAAGACATCCGCCTCGTGAACTTAATGCCGCACATGCACCTGCGCGGCGTAGCAATGGATTTCAAGGCGATCTACCCTGATGGGCGCGCCGAGGTCTTGCTCAATGTGCCGAACTACAGCTTCTCGTGGCAGACAGTCTACTATCCAGCGAAACCAATCCAGATCCCCAAAGGAACGAAGATAGTGGTCACCGCGTATTTCGACAATTCGAGCAAAAACAAATACAACCCCGACCCGACACGGGCCGTCCGCTTTGGCGATCCGACATACGACGAGATGATGGTAGGGCTGGTTGAGTACACGGTCGATAGCAAATCATTGAAAGCCTCGACTGCGATCAATAAGTAGCCGGAAGGGCAGGTTATTCTTCTTCAACCAATTCAGCCAGATCAACGATAAAGCCAGTCAGCGGCATGCTCGTTACGCGAGGCGCGCTTGCGTTGACTTGCACGGCGATCGCGATCTTCGATTCGGGAAAGTACATCATCTTGGTGATGTAGCACAGTAGATCTCAGGATTGGCATCCCGTTGGTCCATTTTGTGATCGATGATAAAGTGACGAGCGGAGAAGGAGAAAAAAGTTATGAGTGATCAGCAGAGTGTGGCGGCAGACAGCACGGCCGTGCGGGTCGCCTTGTGGCGGGCCATACACGTCCAGGTCGATCCGCCTCCGCATGTGCTCGAAGACGAAATCGGCTTGAAGCTGGCGGCCCCGGACGAGGGCTGGCGCAATCGTCCGGACATGAACCCGCAGTGGACAAGCCTCTTCCGCGCCTCCATCGTTGCCCGCGCGCGTTTTATCGAGGATCTGGTTGTAGAACAAGCCGGCCATGGCGTCAGTCAATACGTGATCCTCGGAGCCGGACTCGACAGTTTCGCCCAGCGCCGGCCGGAAGTTGCCTCCGGCATGAAGGTGTTCGAGGTCGATCGGCCCGGTCCTCAGGCCTGGAAGCGCCAGCGTCTGATTGATCTCAGCTTCGGCATCCCGGGGTGGCTACGGCTCGTGCCGGTCGATTTCGAGGCAGGCGGGTCCTGGTGGGAGCAGCTGATGGCTTCTGGTT
>Ga0081539_10006573_pt1 | contig 11069 bp, 12 predicted proteins | sample TabmetS4T2R2_FD_71023 | JGI IMG/M metagenome (GOLD analysis project Ga0081539, IMG submission 71023) | Tabebuia heterophylla rhizosphere microbial communities from the University of Puerto Rico - S4T2R2 | ecosystem: Host-associated > Plants > Roots > Rhizosphere ... | reverse complement strand
AGGTTTGTCAAGCGAATTGTCTAGATAGACTATTCAGGCACATCCGCTCCAGTAACTACGCCCCAACCAAAAACTTCCTTCAATTTGGCAACCAGCAACAGTAATTTTCTATTTGCTTTAAGTCTGGCACAAATTCCTGACAAGAGGTGTCAGGAATAGAAAATAAGATTGAAATAAGCGACTAAGACAAGGAGACGCATCATGCCCGGCATTTCGCCAATGGAATTCGACATTCTGCACCAGACACAAGCGATCCGCACCGAATTAATGAATGTTGTCACTGACGACGACCTCGCCTACAAGCTGCCGGGCAACAACGTCACGCTCGGCGTGCTATGCCGCGAGATGGGACAGGTCGAGCAGTCGTACATCGAGTCGTTCAAGACGCTGAAGCAGAGCTTTAACTATCCAGCAGTTGAACTGGTGTTGGAAACCAGTGTCGAGAAGCTGAAGGCATGGTATGCGTGGCTGGATGCTGATCTTGAAGCAGCGCTCACTGCCCTCACCGATGAACAGGTGCAAAATGGCATGATTGATCGGGGCTGGCAGGCTCCTGTCGGAATGCAGTTTCACATCTACCGCGAGGCGCTGCTGATTTTCTATGCGAAGGCCACCTGCTACCTACGCGGGTTGGGCAAGCCGCTGCCGCAGCAGATGAGCGGCTGGATTGGTTAGACAGTAGCATAATTTCGCGGGAAAAGGCGCAGACTGAGTGATACCTGTGCCTTTTTGATTCTTTAAGATTTGTACCAAGCTGGAAATTAAAGGTTTATATTCCTTGACAAGAATATTCACTTTGAGGTATACTTGTTTTTATGAACGCGATAATCTTAAGTGCCCTCGCTGAACCGAACCGTTTACGCATCGTCGAGCTGTTGCGTGAAAACCCCTACCCCGTCGGCGAAATTGCGGCACGGCTCTCCCTGCGCCAGCCACAGGTTTCCAAGCACTTGCGTGTCCTGAGCGACGCTGGGATTGTCGAAATGCGCCACAACGCCCAGCAGCACGTTTACCAGTTGCAAGCCAAGCCGTTTGAGGAACTGGATAGCTGGCTGGACACGTTCAGGCAAATGTGGAACAAACGCCTCGACGACTTCGACGAGTATCTTCAACAACTAAAAGAAGAAGAAGCGGCAGCCTCGGCTGCTGCCGCGCGCGACAAATCCTAACACATACGTCCGCAGGCGCGCCTTTGTAGGCGACACTTTCCGCCTGAAACGACAACATCTTGCAAGACCAACTTTTCGCTAAGCAATTGCAAAAAGGAGCATGATCATGGGCAAAATCAGCACCGGGTTTTCAATGTCGCTGGATGGCTACGTTGCCGGACCGAACGACGAGGTGGATCGCGTCTTCCAGTGGATGGGACAAGGGGATAAGGATTATGTCACGACTATCGGCGGTCAACAGTTCACCCTCAAAATGTCCGACGAGAGCATCAAAATGCGCGATGAGCAGATGCAAATGATAGGCGTGCTGGTCGCGGGACGTCACCTGTTCGACATTTCGGGCGCATGGGGTGGCAGGCACCCGATGAACGTGCCGATTGTCGTGCTAACGCATCATCCGCCACAGGAATGGGTCGATAAGGAAGGTTCCCCCTTCACGTTCGTGACGGATGGCTTTGAAAGCGCGCTGACAGCCGCGCAGAAAATCGCCGGGGAGAAATACGTTGCCCTCGCTTCGCCTCCGCTGGTGCAGCAGGCGATGAATCTGGGACTGTTGGACGAAATCCACGTCGATCTTGTTCATGTGGTGCTGGGTAAGGGTAAGCCCCTGTTCGCCAACCTGAACATCGAGCCAACTAACCTGAAACTGACAAGGCTGATTCAAGCGCCCGGCGTGACACACATGACCTTTGACGTGGTGAAGTAAAGACACCTAGATGGAGACGCCAATGAGCCAGCCAAAGAAACGCGACCTGATTGTGACCCGGCTGTTCGACGCGCCGCTTGAACTGGTATGGCGGGCATGGACGGAGCCTAAACACGTCATGCGCTGGTGGGGACCGGAACACTTCACCGCGCCCGTTGCCAAAATCGACTTCCGTGAAGGCGGAACCTCCCTGCTGTGTATGCGCGCGTCGCAGGAATACGGCGGGCAGGATTTTTACAGCACGTTGTATTACACGAAAATCGTGCCGATGGAGCGCATTGAATACTTCGAGAACCTGAGCGACGAAAACGGTGTCACCGTCGAGCCAGCCGCTTTGGGCTTGCCTAACGATTTTCCCACGAACATGCGATCAGTCGTCCGTTTAAGGCAGTGGGTGACAAAACCGAAATGACGATTGTGCAGTACGGGTACCCGGACAACGAGGTGTACGTGAACGCCGAGCTTGGCTTGAACCAGTCGCTCGACAAGATGGCGCGGAGTTTTGCGGAAGGTTAGCCAATTCTTCGCAAAACCTCGTCAATGGGGTGAGTAACATACAGGAAACAAAAAGGACACTCAAACTGTCAATGAGCGTCCTTTTTATGTGTGTCGTTGCTTTACTTACCCGGCAGGGGTCTCCGTCGGCGCTGCTCCTTCGGCAGGCTGCGCTTCAACGGGCTGCTCTGGAGTTGGGGTATCTAGGCTGTGATCCGGCGTGGGCCAGGGGGTATTCGACGGCGTCATGGCGACGATGGTAGCAGTCTGCTCAATGTTCGGCTGCTCAGTAGAAATAGTGACATAATTCATCCAGCGCGTGACCATGACCCAGGTGCGCCCCGGCTTGAGATGAATGGGCGAATTATCACCGAAAATCAGTTGCAGCGCATCGCCCGTGCGGTAATAGCACTGCTCGGCCATCGTGCCAACCAGTGGCGTCGGCGTCGGGTCGGGGATTTCGCCCCGGCAGTCGCGCCGCCAGTAGCCTTCGATATATTGCCCATCGCGGAAGACGTAGGCACGCCCCTGCCCCCACAGGTCAATCTGCTGGGAAGCCGACTTGCTTTCTTCCTCGAACAGGTCGGGGCGTTCCTCGTGCGGTACTTCGATCACGACGACGTTATCCGCCCATAACTGCTCACCGTCGGCAGCGTCGAAGTGCGGCGCGCTGTCGGTGTAACGCACGTAGCGTCCGGTATCTTCGCGGTACTGCCAGCGAGCATCAGTCTGCCCGTAGTAGTCGATGAAGATGTCGGTGGCTGGAGTTCCGCCTGCGTCCAACTCATCGCTGAAGGCAAAGCCGCGCGCACGGTGCCCTTCGTTCACGCCGCGATCCGTCGCCCGCTGCCAGATCATGTTAGTGTCGGCATAAAGTGTATGCTCGTAAGCAAGACCTTCTTGCGGGAAGCGACAGAAACCCGCCTCTTCGCAGTTGTCGCCAATCATCGGGGAAATGATCCACAGGTGCCAGTAAGCGTTGCGGAACAGACGCTGGATCGGGGCACTCGCGCCGGAATAGGAGAACAAAGCCTCGTACATCGGTACGAGGTTCAAGTCCATGAGGCGACCGCTGCGAATCGGTCCGACGTGATCCGGTGCATTGTTGCGGTAGATGGCTGCGAAGCGGGTTACTCCGCCCTCGACTTCGTACTCGTAGACCAAATCTGCTTGGTTTACGCCGCTCTGCGGGCGGACGACTGGTGGATAGTTCGAGATTTTGATAAGCAGGTTGCGGCGAAGCATAGCTTCTTCGCTGGTATATGGCAGCCCGGTGAGCGGGTTAAAGCCTTCAGGATACTCCGCAGGTCCAACCAACGTCGGCGTGGGGGACGGCGTCAGGGTTGGCGATGGCGTCAAGGTCGGTGACGGGGTGACGGTTGGCGTCTCGCTCGGCGTCAGCGTCAGGCTTGGCGTCAGGGTTGGCGATGATGAAAGCGAGGGCGTTGGCGTCGCCGGAAGCGGCGTATTGGTGGCGAAAACGAGCGGTTGTGGTGTGTTGGTTTCTGAAACTTGCTCTTGCAAAGTGCTTGACGGTGAAGCGGATAGCGTTGCGATATTGATAGCCAGCAGCGCTGCCAACAGGATCAAAAAGAACATGCTGAAAGCCCGATGCATACAGTCCCTTAGCCTCATTTGACACAGAAATGCCTGGGCAGTTACGCGACAGGCGCGTGAAGTATACGCCTTTCAAAATAGATTGCACAGGGGCTATACCTTCGTCAGAGGCATCTTGTACTATAATCGTTACGATACACTTGGGCAACCACAATACAACGCAGGCGATATGAGTATGGTGACACGCGAGAACAAACATCCGAGCAAACTCGCGTTGCTGGGGTTGGTGATCGGAATTTCGTTAGGGATTATGCTGCTCGTGGTTGTCATGCGTATCTGGTTTTTTTCGACTACGAGTTCCGGCGGCGGCTACATCGAATATCCTGTTTTCAATATGCTCCCACCGCTGGTGATCGCCTTCGCCCTGCGCTATGCGCTCAGCCCCAAAAAGCGGAGCCTGCCCGCAGCAATGCTAATCTTCGTCGTGCTGCTGGTGACAGGGATCGTTCAGGAATACCTGGTTGCCCGGCATATGGCGTTGGCTGCGGGCGTCGCTCCATCCAGCGCGCCGCTGCTGCCCACCCTGCCTCAGTACCTGGCAGTGATGGCAAGCAATATTCTCGGCATCAGCTTCGTGCTGATCGGCGTATTTGCGGGGACGTTGTTGGCGCTGATCATGAAAGACATGACCGCAACTGCGCGTCGATAGTGGTAGATTATGGAAACGAACAAAAAGGAACGCTTATGTCGAATTGTCGCCTGCTGATTTCTTACGCGCATCCTGATGACGAAAGCTTCGGGCTTGGCGGCTTGATTTCAAAATACGTTGCTGAAGGGGTCGAAGTCAGCCTGATTTGCGCGACCAACGGCGACGTTGGGACAGTGCGACCGGAATTTCTCAACGGCTATAATTCGGTGGCAGAACTGCGGCTGGCGGAACTGGAGTGCGCGGCGGAGAAGCTCAAGCTCAAGCACGTGGTCAAGCTGGGCTACAGGGACAGCGGCATGATGGGTTCGGAGACGAGCAATGCGCCGGAATGCCTGTGGCAAGCGCCAGTTGAAGAAGTGACGAAGCGGGTAGTCGAAGTGATCCGCGACCTCAAGCCGCAGGTGGTGATCACCTTCAACCAGTACGGCGGCTACGGTCACCCGGATCATATCGCCATCCAGCGGGCGACCACGCAGGCGTTCCCGCTGGCGGGGGATGCGACTTACATCACCGGGCAGAGCACCTACACGCCGCAAAAGCTGTACTACAGCGGCATCTCAACGCGGCAGATTCGCGCGGGGATTGCCCTGACGCGCCTGCGCGGTCAAGACCCGCGCCATTTGGGGCGGAACAAGGACTTCGACTTGGTGGCGATCCTCGACCATGTTGAGCCAGCCCATACCACCATTGACATTCGCAAATACTTCGCCGCGTGGGATGAAGCCAGCGCCTGCCATGCTAGCCAACTTGGGGGCGGCGGTCCGCGCTTCCCCCTGTGGCTGCGGCGGGTGATTTCGCCTTACCAGAGCTTCACGCGCATTTACCCGAAGCCTGCCAGCAACCGCGTCGATGAGCACGACTTTTTCCAGAACGTCCATATTGACGAGCCAGTAACGACGTGACTGAGCAAGACTCGGCACAAAACACTGCGGAGCACATCGACCGCCTGCTAGATGCGATTGATCTGGTCAAGGAGAACCGCCGCGCCGAAGCACGCCACCTGCTGCGCGAACTGATTCAAGAAAATACCAACTTTGAGGATGCGTGGCTGTGGATGAGCGTCGCCGTCGATTCCATCGACCAGAGTTCGATCTGCCTGGACAATGTGCTGCGCGTCAACCCGAAGAATGCTGAGGCTGCCAGCGCGCTTTACCGCATCACCATCCCGGAAATCGAAATGGAGAAGCGGCGCTCACAACTGCGCTTCTACCGCGATTTCGCCCTGGGTGCATTGTGGCTGGTGATCGGCTTTATTCTGTTTACGGCTGTCGCCGGGCTGGTCTCGCTGACGACCTAGTTTTGAAAATCATCAGGGTTTTAACAGCGGCGCGTAATGCTTGCTGACCAGCGCCTGCCCTTCGGGGCTTTGCACCCAGCCGATGAAAGCGCGATAATGGGCTTCCATTTCATCGTCGGCGGTGGGTTCGCGCTGCCCGGCAATGTAAAGGATCGAGCGCAGCGGGTAAACATTCTCGTAGACGTTTTCGAGCGTGGGCATCACACTGTCGAGCGTCAAAGCCCGCACGGTGTCGTCCAGGTAGCTCATCGAAACGTAGCCGATGCTGTTGGGCTGCCGCGCGACGCTGGTGACGACTGCTGCGCTGGAAGGCGCGATCTGTGCTGTGGAGGTCGTGCGTCGGCTGCCCATGACCAGGTTTTCAAACTCCGCGCGCGTCCCGGAGCCATCCTCGCGGCTGATAACGATGATTTCGCTATCGGTTCCGCCAACCGCTTTCCAGTTGTTGACCCAGCCCTGATAAATGCTGCGAAGCTGAGTCGTGGTCAGTTTAGTCACGTCGCTGCTCGGATGAACGATGACAGCAATGCCATCCTGCCCAATCGGTGCCGCCCAAAGCGGATGTTCATCGTCCAAGTGATTGGTGACAAGATATGCCGTCTCGTCCCGCAGCACCTCCTGAAGCATCGCTTCGTAGTTCCCGGTGGAAACCTCGAAGGTGATCGACGGATTCAGCCGACCATAGGTCGATGTCAGATCGTGAATCAGTTGAATCGTGGGAGTAGTGGCATACAAACGCAGCGCGGTCACAGTCGTCGGGGTTGCCGCTGGCAGAATTTGGGTACTACAACTCACCAGCGTAAAAGCGACCGCAGCCAGGGTGCGTTTGGTTTTCCCCATGCTGCTATTGCGACGCTCTGTAATGATCAGGCAATAACGGTGCGTTCAAGGTCGCATCCTTAAGCGGTTTGCAGGTAGCGTTGGAGAAAGTGATCCACGTACGCTTGCAAGTTGCCACCCAAAATTGCCGCACGCATCGCTTCCATGTGCCGAATGAGGAAGCGGAGGTTATGCACGCTGAGGAGATAGTGCGCCAGCAGCTCTTTGGCTTTGACCAGATGCCGCAGGTAAGCCCGCGAAAACTCCTTGCAGCAGAGGCAGTCGCACTCCGGGTCAATCGGCGACGGATCACGCGCAAGCGCCAGGGTTCCCATATTGAGCGTACCCTCTGGCGTGAACGCAGCGCCATGCCGCGCAATGCGCGTTGGCAGTACACAGTCGAAGATATCCACGCCGCGCAGCACCGCCTGCGCCAGATCATCCGGAGCGCCCACACCCATCAGGTAGCGCGGTTTGTCTTCCGGCAACACCGGCACGCATGAATCGAGCGTGCGGTACATATCCGGCTTGCTTTCGCCCACCGCCAGCCCACCGATGGCGTAGCCGGGGAAATCGTGCTTGAGGAGTTCAATGGTCGATTGTTCGCGCAGGTCAGCAAAAATGCCGCCCTGCTGGATGCCAAACAACGCTTGTGTGGTCATATCGGGGTGCGCTTCGTAGCAGCGCGCCGCCCACTTACTGGTTCGGTTGACCGCCGCTTCCACGATTGCCCGATCCGTCGGAATTGGGCATTGATCGAAGCACATGATAATATCCGCACCAAGATTTTCCTGAATGCGAATGGAAAATTCGGGAGTAAAGCGGTGCTTGCTGCCGTCGATGTGGCTGCTGAAGGTCACGCCTTCGTCGTCGATCCGGTTGATTTTCGCCAGGCTGAAGACCTGAAAGCCACCCGAATCGGTCAGCATGGGATCGTTCCAGCGCATGAATTCGTGCAAGCCGCCCATTTCGCGCACCAGTTCATCGCCGGGGCGCAGGTAGAGATGGTAAGTGTTCGAGAGCACCAGCGATGCACCCATTTCATGCAGGTCGCGGGGAGGGACTGCTTTCACCGTCGCCAGCGTGCCGACGGGCGCGAAAACCGGAGTCATTAAGTCGCCATGCGGGGTATGAAACACACCCGCGCGGGCACGATTTTGTGTTTTAATCGTCTCGAAATAAAATGACATGTAAGCTGTCTGTCTGATCTCAAGCTTTCGCAATTCGTGGCTGTTTTTTGGGGAAGCCGTGTCGCTGGCACATGCCCGGCAAAGAATTAAAAACGAGCCACTCATCACTTATGGTTAAGTGGCGCGATTATAACAAAAATAACAAGTGAATGTGCGCTTACGGCAGATGAAGATTACCCACATAACCCACAAACCAACATTATGATCAGCCTATACGACCTGCTCGAAGCGGCAAATGGACAACTTTTCGGGGAACCAGGCGCACAGCTTTTCACCGACTTCTGCCTGGACTCGCGGCTTGCTGCTGAGTCCGTCCTGTTTGTGGCGTTAAAGACGGACTGGGGGGATGGACACCAGTATATCGCCGAAGCGGTCAGGAATGGCGCAACCGGAGTGCTCTGCACCCGCCCGCCGGAGTTCGATACCGATGGGCTGTCGGTGATTCTCGTCAAAGATACCCACACTGCGCTGATGAAGTGGTCGCAGTATATTCTGAATAAGCTCGGCACGCAGGTGATCGGCGTCACGGGCACTTCGGGCAAGTCGGTGACAGTCGAAGCGATCAACCATGTCCTGGCGACGCGCTATCCGGTTCACCGCAGTATTCGTGAAGCGAACGGGCGGCTGAGCCTGCCGCTGACGCTGGCGACGCTGACGCCGCAGCACAAAATAGTCGTCCTCGAACTTGGTGCATCACAGCCCGGCGAAATGTCCGAGATGGTGCTCGCAGCGCAGCCGCAGATCGGCGTGGTCACGCGCATCGGCTTCGGCAGCCGCACCCAAACAGCGGATCAGCTCGCAGAAGAAGACAGCTTGCTGATCGAATACCTGCCGAAAACCGGGCTGGCAGTGCTGAACTACGATGACGACCGCACCCGCACCCTGGCAAGCCGCACGCAAGCCCAGGTCGTCAGCATTGGACTGGAAGGCTTCGGCGCGGATTTGACCGCTTATAACGTCATGCTCGGCGCGACGGGAACCGGCTTCGACGTGCGGCAGGGCAGCAGGCGCTTCGTGGGGCGCTGGTCGCCGCTGCTGGGCGGGCAGCAGTTGTACGCGCTGCTGGCGGCGCTGGCAGTTGGCGGGCATTACGAGATCGCTCCGGCGGACGCGCTCAAAGCGCTGACCAGCATCACCCCGCTGCCAGGGCGGATGAATCCGCTGAGCGGAACGAACGGCGCGCTGATCATCGACGACTCCTATAATGCCGACCCGGAAGCGGCGCTTTCGGCGCTGGAATGGCTGAAAGCGATCACCGACGAAGAACACCGCGCGATTTTCGTGCTGGGCGACCTCGACCCGCTGGGCGAGATGAGCCAGCGCGCGCACCGCGCCGTTGGACAACGAGCGGCAGAGTGCAGCGACCTGTTCATCACCGTTGGCGCGGAGGCGGCGCTTGCCGGGCGTGCGGCGCTCGATCACGGGATGGATGCGCGCAAGGTTCGCATGACTCACAGTATGCAGGATGCCGTCGCGCAGTTGAGCGATCACCGGGCGCTGACTGCCAGCGATATTGTGCTGATCAAAGGCGGGGCGCTGACGCGGATGGAGATGATCACGCGCTCGCTGCTGGCGCACGAGAGCGATGCTGCGCAGCTTCCGCGCGCGCGGTTGATTACGGATGCCGACCTGCTGCTGCGCCCGCCGCGCTCCAGTTGGGTTGAAATCAATCTGGATGCATTGGCAAACAACGTGCGCGCGCTGAAGCGCATGGTCGGCTCGGTAGTGACATTATTCGCTGTCGTCAAAGCGAACGCTTATGGGCACGGCGCGACCCAGGTGGCGCGCACCGCCCTGCTCAACGGCGCAGATCACCTGGCAGTTGCGTCGATCAGCGAGGCGCTCGAACTGCGAAGCGCGGGGATTGACGCGCCGATTCTGGTGATGAGCTACACGCCCACCCAGATGATCCGGCAGGCGGTGAACGAGCAAATCACGCTGACGATCTACGATCTTGAACTGGCGCGCGCCTATGACCGTGCTGCGCGCGCCGTCGGCGGGAAACTGCGGGCTCACGTGAAAATCGATACGGGGATGGGGCGGTTGGGGGTATTGGCAGCGGACGCGATGCCGTTCTTCCGCTCACTGCTGCCGCTGGCGCAACTGGACGTGGAGGGGATTTACACCCACTTCTCCTCCGCCGACGAAGACCGCGCTTACACGATGGAGCAGATCGACACATTCAAGCGGGTGCTTGCGCCGTTGCGCGCGGCGGGCTTTAACTTCAAATACATCCACGCGGCGAACTCCGCTGGGACGCTGCTAACGAGCGCCGCTCACTTCAACGCAGTGCGCGTCGGGCTGGCGATGTACGGCTTGTCTCCCTCGCAGGAAGTGCCTGTGCCCAAAGACTTCGAGCCGGTCATGTCGTGGAAGACCATGATCGCGCAGGTGAAGACGCTGCCGCCCGGTCACAGCGTCGGCTATGGGAGAACCTACCGGACGCAGGCGGAAACCAAAGTCGCAGTCATTCCCGTAGGTTATGCTGATGGGCTGCGGCGCGCTCCGCAGAACTGGGGGCACGTCCTGGTACAGGGGCAGACTGCGCCGATCATCGGGCGGGTGAGCATGGAGAAGACCACGCTGGACGTGAGCCATATCCCCGATGTCGCCATTGGCGACGAGGTGGTGCTAATCGGCAGGCAGGGCGAAGCGCAGATTACGGCGGACGAGATCGCGGAGCGGTTGGGAACAATTAGCTATGAGGTGGTTTGCGCGGTGATTCCCCGCGCGCCGCGCCGCTAAGTGACCAGAATTTCCGCCGCAACCTGATAGCTGCCTTATCCACGCAAATTAAGGCGCAATTTGCGCACTTTCGTACATTTTTCGCACACATTTTGCACGGGTTTAGCTCCAAAAGCGACCTGCTTTTGCCGTAAAAATCCTAAGCCGTAGCATCCGGCATGATACTCTGAATCGTCTCGACGACGACCTCTTCCGGCACGTCGAAGGCGAATGTCGCAACCATGCGCCCCTGCGAGTCGATCAGGAAGGTGCGGGTGGTATGGTCAACCGAGTAGTTCTCCCCCTCTTCCGTGTGCAGCGTGTAGTCGAGACCATAGTCGGGACCGATGTTTTCAAGCGTCGCCGCTTCACCGCTGAGACCGATGAACGCCGGATCAAAGCG
>Ga0081539_10006572_pt1 | contig 11070 bp, 9 predicted proteins | sample TabmetS4T2R2_FD_71023 | JGI IMG/M metagenome (GOLD analysis project Ga0081539, IMG submission 71023) | Tabebuia heterophylla rhizosphere microbial communities from the University of Puerto Rico - S4T2R2 | ecosystem: Host-associated > Plants > Roots > Rhizosphere ... | reverse complement strand
ACGTGCACCCGGCCGACCCACTCGGCGTCGCGCTGGGCCAGGTAGTCGTTGACCGTGACGATGTGCACGCCCTTGCCGCTCAACGCGTTCAGGTACGCCGGGAAGACGCCGGTCAGGGTCTTGCCCTCACCGGTCTTCATCTCCGGGATGTTGCCGAAGTGCAGCGCCGCGGCGCCCATGATCTGCACGTCGTACGCCCGCTGGCCGAGCACCCGGCGGGCGCCTTCGCGGGCGATGGCGAACGCCTCCGGCAGCAGAGAATCCAGCGACTCCCCCTCGGCGTAGCGTTCCTTGTACTGCTGGGTGAGCTCGCGCAGCTCGTCGTCGGTGAGGTCGACGTAGTCGTCCTCGAGCGAGTTCACCGCCTCCGCGATCGCCTTGAGCCGGCGCAACATGCGCCCCTCGCCGGCGCGAAGGACCTTTTCCAGTATCGACACGGCTCAGCGCTCCCCTAAACAGTCTGCCGAACCATGGTAGGCGCCCCGCCCGGCCGGCCGTCAGCCGAGTCTCCCGTTAAGCGCGCAAACAGGACAAAAGTCGCGCTCACAGCGGACCGCGACGACGACGCCACCGCCCGGTCGGGCAGGATGGCCCCGTGGAAGCGGTCGACATCCGGGGCGACGGCGTTCGGCTGCGCGGCTACCGCGCCGACGACCTGGACGACCTCGTGGCCGGATACCGCGACCCGCAGACCCGGAGGTTTTTGCGGGGACTGCCGTCGCCGTTCACCCGGCGCCACGGGACGTGGTATCTGAAGGAGGCGGTGCCGGCCGCCTTCGCGCAGGGCGGCGCCGTGTACGCGATCGCCGATCCCGCCACGGACCGGCTGCTGGGTGGCGCCGGCCTGGAACGTCCGGTGTCCACCCGTCAGCAGGCCGAGCTGGGCTACTGGGTGGGTCCGTGGGCGCGGCGGCGCGGCGTGGCGACGGCCGCCGTACGGGCGCTGTGCGGACACGCGTTCGGCGCCGGCATCGCTCGGCTGGAGTTGCTCACGCACTGGGAGAACGAGGCGAGCCAGCGGGTCGCGCTGGCGGCCGGCTTCCTGCGCGAAGGGGTACGCCGGGGTGCGGTGGCGGGCCCGGACGGCGTACGGGAGGAACTGATCGCGTTCGCCCGGTTGGCCGACGACCCACCGGGTCCGACGCCGCGCCTGCTGCCGGACCTGCCGGGTGGTGAGCTCACCGACGGCGTGGTGACGTTGCGCCCGCTCACCGCGGACGACGTCGACTTCTATGCCGAGCTGCACGCCGTTCCGGACGTCATCGCTACCAGCGTGCCGCCGGTGGCGCCGACCTACGACGAGATGGTCCGGCGGTGCTCCAGCGCGGCGGCGCACTGGCTCGCCGGGGACCGCGCCGACCTGGTGATCACTGAAGCGGCGACCGGTACGCGCACCGGCAGCATCGGCCTGTTCTACCAGGAGCCGACGACCGCTCAGGCCATGATCGGCTACAGCATGCTGCCGGCGTGGCGCGGGCGCGGGTTTCCCACCCGGGCGGCACAGTTGCTGTCGTTGTGGGCGTTCGCCGAGACATCCATCGCTCGGCTGATCGCCGGCGCGGTGCCGTCGAACATCGGCTCGCAGCGGGTGCTGGAGAAGGCGGGCTTCAAACGGGAGGCGTATCTGCGCTCGCGCCTGCCCGGCCCGCACGGGCGCCGCAGTGACGACGTGCAGTACGCACTGGTGGCGGAGGACCTCCTGACGGAGGGCCCCCGCTTCGACGGATGACGCCGCTTTACGCCGTGCTCTCCAGGCTGAGCAGGCCGTAGTCGTAGCCGCGACGGCGGTAGACGACGCTGGGCCGGCCGCTCTCCTTGTCGTGGAAGAGATAGAAGTCGTGGCCGACGAGCTCCATCTGGAAGAGGGCGTCGTCGACGGTCATCGGATCGGCAGGATGTTCCTTCTCCCGCACGATGCGCCACGGCTGGCTGTCGTCGTGTTCGACGAGCGAGGCGGCGAACGTCGAGTCTACGGTGGGTGATGGTTCGACGCTCGGTAGATCGGTGGGCAGACCCGCGGTAGCGGCGGCCACAGAAACCGGGGCATGCCGGCCCCGGTGGACGCGACGGCGGTCGGCGGAGCGACGCAGCCGGCCGTCCAGCTTGTTGATGGCGCAGTCGAGGGCGGCGTAGAAGTCCTGGGCACAGGCCTCGGCCCGTACCACCGGTCCTCTGGTCATGACGGTGATCTCGACTCGCTGGCACCGGTCGGACTGCCGCGGGTTGCGCTCGTGGAACAGCTCCACGTCAGCCCGGATCAGCTTCTGGTCGTAGCGTTCGACCTTGCTCAGCTTGTCGGCGACATGCTCCCGGTAGTGATCGGGAACCTCTACGTTGCGGCCCTTGACGACAATGTCCACTCGTGACCTCCCCAACGTTCGTTCTGCCGGGCGCCCTGCGCTTGGAGTGCGGAGCGCCCAACTGTGACGCTGTGTGCTGGCTCCGGCGATGGAGATCACGTAGAGCGATCTCCCGGCGCCGAACGGGCTGAGAAGACGGCTCCTTTCCGGTGCGGCGGCCCCTGCGATGTCGGCGCCCCGGTGGCGGGTGAGCGATGCGCGCTTACCCTCGTCACCAAAACGCTAACCCCCGGATGCCCGTCAGTCACCCCTCGTTCGGTGAGCGCAGAACACGGTGACCGGCGCGAGCGGCCCGCAGCCGGGTGGCCGCGAGCACCGCGGCGCCTGTCACCCGCACCTGCGCCTCCTCCAGACGGCTCGTCACCGCGGCCATCGTGGCACCGGTAGTGACGATGTCGTCCACCACTATCAGGGTCCTCCTCATCGTCAGCGCGCGCCGCAGAATTCGAATCCGGGTGGGCCGGATTCGCAGCGAACTCTCAGCAACAGCAGCCCGGCCGGCCGGGTCCAGCGACGCTGAATCCGGCCGCGGAAGCGCCCGCAGCGGCCGAGCGAGGTCAGCCTGCCAGCCGGCGGCGCGCAGCCGTCGCACGGCGTGTGCGGCCAATCGCGTCATGTGGTCTCCCTGCCGGGCGCGGACGGCCCGAGCGGTCGACGGCACCGGGACGACGACGATCGGCACGCCCGGGCCGCCTCCGTGCCGGGCCGCCACATCCGCCACGGCCGTCGCCAGTAACACACCCAGCGGCCGGGCCAGCCGGTGCCGGCCCCGTTCCTTGTACGCCAGCAGTGCCGAGCGCAGCGGCCCGGCGTACGGCCCGACTGCGCTGCAGGCCGGCATCCCGGCCGGTGGCGGCACCGGTGCGGTGGCGTAGGGTATCAGCGCCTCGAGCGCCGCCGCGCACTCCGCGCACACCCCGGACCGCAGCGGCGTGCGCTCGGCACCGCAGCCCGCGCACGCCGCCGGCAGCACCAGGTCGGTGAGGCTCTCAACCAGCTCGGTCAACATGCCGGCGGCTCAGCGCAGGAACAGCGGCTCGGTGGGCGCCGCGCCGGCGGTCGGGTTCGCGGGCGGGCTGACCAGGTCCCCAGCAGTGATCTTGGTGGCCTGAGCGAGCGCGTCGTATGCGCCGCCGCCCGCGACGTACGCGACCGAGTCGGAGGTTTGCCGTCCGCCCACCGGGCTGGCCGGATATGCGGTGAGATAACTGATCTTTTCCGTGCCCAGATTTGACAGGCGGCGACTCACCTGCAGGCCGTCGATGGTGATGTCCATGATCGCCACGCGGTTGTCTGATCCGGTGCCGCCCACGACCAGCCAGCCCTCGCTGCTCCAGTCCACTGCGGTCAGCGTGCGCAGCGGCGTGCCGATCTGCACCGGCGCGGCGAGCTGGAGGCCGTCCCCGCCTGCGACCAGCACGGTCAGATACAGCCGGCCGCCCGCGACCAACGCGGTCCGGTGCCCGTCCGGCGCTACCGCCACCATGGAGATCGCCGGCCCGCCACCGCCGGGCCAGGCGATCGGCCGGGCGGTGCCGCCGGCGGCGCTGAAGCTGTACAACCGGCCGCCCGCCGGGATCAGACCGATCGCGCCGCTCTGCGGCTCCAACGGCGTCACCGCCCAGGTCGGATGCCCGAGTGCCCCCGATATCGCCACCGTCCGAAGTGCGGTCCGCTGCCCCGTCCGCACACCGGCGACCCGTAGCGCGGGTTTGCCCCGGTCGTCGACCACCACGGCCGCGTACGTACGGTTCGCGGAGCTGCTCAATGCCGCCATCAGGACGTTTCGGTTCGCCTCGGCGGTCAGCACGGGTACGGGCTCCGCCGGGTACGCGGACCGGCTCAGTCGGCGGATCTTCCCCTCGTACACGACGAAACGCTCCGGGTCATCGGCAAGTCCGTACGACGCGTTGCTGGTGAGGAAATCGGTCTGATCCCAGTCACCGATCACCTGGTGGGCGATCCTCAATTCCAGATACCGAGGCAGATTGGGCTTCAGCGACCACATGAGCTGCCGCCGCAGGCGGTCTTGGGCGACCTTGTCGTCGGGTGGCAATGCCTGGGCGCTGAGATTGATTTGCAGCTTGTCGTTGCTCACCGCCGGCACGTTGCCGATCGACTGGGTGCCCTCGGGCAGCGGTGCGACCGCCTTGGACAGCCACGTCGACGGTCCGGCGATCAGCCAGTTCAGCACCTCGGTGGGTTGCTGCTCGGGCGGCGTGATCTTGGGCATGTACCGCACGTCCGGCACCAGCACGGTGTGCTCGGTGTTCCAGAAGTAGATCGTGCGAAGTTCGTAGTAGGTCTTCAGGGCCTCGTCGCTGAGCAGCAACATGTTCGGCGCCAGCGCGAGGAACAACCCGCGCTGGTCTTTGATCTCCTCGACGACGAATTTGTACTCGGTGAGGCCGGGATCGATGGACGGCTCCAGGATGCCGTTGTCGCCCAGGGTGCCCACCTGCCGCGCCTTGAAGCTCACCTCGGCGCTGCCCGGGTTGTTCAGCGGATCCTCGACGGGATGGATCACCCGCACGGTCGCCTGTGGTTTGAACCCCCCGGCCGTCGTCGGGCTCAGGAAGCCCTTCACCCGCGCGAGCGCGTCGGTCGGGCTGCCGGCTGCCGCCTCGAGATAGTTCTTCACCAGCTGGATCGGGCTGGCCGCGTCTTCTCGTTGCGGCAGCGATGGACTGACGGCGTCGCCGGACGACACGCCGGTGGTCGGGCCCGGTGCGACGAGGAGTACGGACGAGTTGTCAGGGATCCCGCAGCCGCCGAGTACCAGTGCCGCCAGCATTGCCAGTATCGCGAACCGCCTCATCGCGCGACCTCCGGCTGCGGCTGCGGCGCATCCAGTTCAGCGTCCTCCGGGATCAGCGGCAGCGGCGACGCCCCCAGCGGGTCCCCCGCACGGACCGGCAGCGTGAGCCGGAACTGCGCGCCGTCACCGGGAACGCCCCATGCCTCCAACCAGCCGCCGTGCAGCCGAGCGTCCTCGATGCTGATCGACAGCCCCAGCCCGGTGCCGCCGGTCTGCCGCGCACGGGCCGCATCGGCCCGCCAGAATCGGTTGAACACCAGGCGTTCCTCACCCGGCCTCAGGCCGACGCCGTAATCCCGCACCGTGACGGCGACCGCCGCCTCGTCGGTGGCCAGAGTGACCCGCACGGGCTTGCCCTCGCCGTGCTCGACCGCGTTGCCGATGAGGTTCCGTAGCACCCGTTCTACCCGTCGTGGGTCGACCTCCGCGATCACCACTGCGTCGGGCGCCCGCAGCTCGATCGCCACGCCGGCCCGCTCGGCCAGCCCGGACAGCCGCTCGACGACCCGCTCGACGATCGGGACGAGGTCGGCGTGCTCGGCGTCCAGCGCCGCGAAGCCGGCGTCGAACCGGCTGATCTCCAACAGGTCGGTGAGCAGGTTCTCGAACCGATCCAGTTCGGTCTGCAGGAGCTCGGCACTTCGAGCCACCGCCGGGTCGAACCCGTCGCGCTCGGCGAAGATCAGGTCGGCTGCCATCCGTACCGTGGTGAGCGGCGTCCGAAGCTCATGCGACACGTCGGAGGTGAATCGCCGCTGCAGCCGCGACATCTCCTCCAGCCGGACGATCTGACGTTGCAGGTTGGCCGCCATCTGATTGAACGCGGCCGCGAGCAGCGCGAGGTCGTCCTCGCCCTCCACCTTCATCCGCTGGTCCAGCAGGCCCGCGGAGAGCCGCTGGGCGGTCCGCGCGGCCACCCGCACCGGGTTCACCACCATCCGGGTGACCAGCGCCGCCACCACGCCGAGCAGGACGACCAGCGCCAGGCCGGTGGCGAGAACGGTGGTCCGGATCTGGTTCGCGGCGCTGTCCTCGGTCGTCAGCGGCACGAGGTAGTACAGCTCGAGCGGTCCGAAGCTGGTCGGCACCGGTGACCCGTACACGAGGTACTTGGTCCGGACGCCGCCGACCTCGGCCGTACGGATCTGCCGCGCGATCCGGCCCTGATCCGCGACCGCCTTGATCAGCTCCGGCGTGATGAGAACGGAGGTGTCGACCTTGGCGGAGGTGACGGGCTTGAAGTTCCGGAGGTTCTCGGCTCGGATCGACACGATCGTGCCGGCGCCGCCGGTCTCAGCCGGATCGCCGCCGGCGAGGTAGCTGACCGTGTCGGTGATGGTCGCCGGCAACAGCGGATCATACGGCTGCGGAATCACGGTGAGCTGCTGGTACGCATAGGTGACCTTGCCGTGCAGCTGGACCAGGACCTCGTCCTCCGCCCGGTTCAGCAGGATCTTCGCGCTGCGGTCGGCCACGAACCAGCCGAACGTGCTCACCAGAAGGCTGGAAGCCACCAGCGTGATCGCGACGACGCGCAACTGCAGCGACCGGCGCCAGGCGAGGCGGGCCGGCTCGGCGGCGCGCACCCCCCGTCGCACGCCCACACGCCAGTACCGCCGCACGATCCGGAATGCGCGGCGCAGGGGTACGGGGAGCCAGGACGGGGCACGCATCTCTCGCGGCAAGATTAGCCGCCGAACACCACTATCCGGTGCCCGCTTTGTAGCCGACCCCCCGCACGGTCAGAATGATCTCCGGGCGTTCCGGGTCCGGCTCGATCTTGGCGCGCAGCCGCTGGACGTGCACGTTGACGAGCCGGGTGTCGGCGGCGTGCCGGTAGCCCCACACCTGCTCGAGGAGCACCTCCCGGGTGAAGACCTGCCGCGGCTTGCGCGCCAGCGCGACGAGAAGGTCGAACTCCAGCGGAGTCAGTTTGACCTCGCCGCCGTCCCGGCCCACCGTGTGCGCCGGGACGTCGATGGTGATCTGGTTGCCGGGCGGCCCGATGGTGAGCGTCTCCGGCGCGGCGTCCTCCCCCCGGCGTAGCCGGGCCCGCATCCGCGCCACCAGCTCCTTGGGCTTGAACGGCTTGACGACGTAGTCGTCGGCGCCGGATTCGAGGCCGAGCACCACGTCCACGGTGTCGCTCTTGGCGGTGAGCATCACGATCGGGATACCGGACTCGACGCGGATCGCCCGGGCGACGTCGATGCCGCTCATGCCGGGCAGCATGAGGTCGAGCAGCACGATGTCGGGCCGGCTCTCCCGGAAGGCGGCCAGGGCCCGCTCACCGTCGGCCACGAACGACGGCAGGAATCCCTCGCTGCGCAGGACGATGCCGAGCATCTCGGCCAGTGCGGGGTCGTCGTCGACCACCAGTACCCGGGCTCTCATGCGGTCCAATATTGCACCGTCTCCTCAAATACCGCGCGCACCGGGGGTCGATCTTGCCCTCGGGGGCCTACGCGAAGAGTCCGCTGCCCCAGAATCCGTCCGATCCCGTGACGCCCGGCGGGCAGGCGAAGATGCCGCTGGAGACGTGCCGGACGTACTCGTTCATGTCGTCGTGCCGGGCCAGGTTTGTCTGGATCGGGATGAACTGGATCCGCGGATCGCGCTGGTACGCGATGAAGAACAGACCGGCGTTCAGCCGGCCCAGCCCGTCCGAGCCGTCGACGAAGTTGTATCCGCGGCGCAGCAGACGCGCCCCCTGGTTGACGGTCGGGTGCGCCAAGCGGACGTGCGCGGTCGGGGCGATCGCGGGCTCGCCGTCCGCGCCCAGCGTGGCCAGGTCGGGCTCGTCGAACTCCCGGTGCCGGCCAAGCGCCGCGCCGTCGCCCTTGGTCCGGCCGATGATCGTTTGCTGCTCCCCCAGCGAGGTCCGATCCCACGTCTCTATCAGCATCCGGATCTTTCGGGTGACCATGTACGAGCCGCCGGTCATCCAGTCCGGGCCGTCGCCGGGCGCGACCCAGAGCCATTCCCGGAGGAGGTCGGTCTCCTCCGCCTTGAGGTTGGCGGTGCCGTCCTTGAAGCCGAAGAGATTGCGCGGCGTGGCCTGATCCCTTGTGGTCGAGGACGTACGCCCGAAGCCGAGCTGCGACCACCGGACACTGATCACGCCCATTCCCATCCGCGCCAGGTTCCGGATCGCGTGCACCGCGACCTGCGGGTCGTTCGCGCAGGCCTGGATGGCGATGTCCCCGCCGGAGGTGTCCGGGTCGATGGTGTCTCCGGGAAAGTGCGGTAGGTCCACGAGTGCGGCCGGCTTTCGCACGGCGAGACCGAACCGGTCCCGTCCGCTCGCGTCGCGGAACAGCGTCGGACCGAAGCCGACGGTCAGCGTGAGCCCGGACGGCGGCAGGCCGATCGCCTCGCCGGTGTCGTCCGGCGGCGCCTCCGGAATTCCCGCGGTCGCGCCGATCGGCCCGGCGTCCTTGCCGGCCGTCATCCGGGCCGCCGCGGCGGTCCAGTCCTTGAGCAGCCGCACCAGCTCGTTCCGGTCCTTGGTCACCACGTCGAACGCGACGAAGTGAAGCCGGTCCTGCGCGGGTGTGACGATGCCGGCTTGCCTGCGGTCGTGGAACGGCACCGCCCCGGCCGCCTGTCCGTCGCTCGCGTCGGCCGCCTGGCGTGCTATCGAGCCGCCGACCGCGGCCGCGCCCGCGATCCCGGCCACGCCGGCGCCGGCGAGCGCGATGGCCCGGCGGCGCGAGACGGTGGTGTCTGACATATTGTCCTACTTCTGTGCGATCGTCCCGGCGATCTTGCTGATCGGCTCGGCGAGTGCGTTGATCGCGTCCGACAGTCCCTTGAGCTGCGCCTCGGTCAGGTCGGTTTGCAGCTTCCAGCCGTCCCCGGCGCGATACTTGCCGAGCTCCGCCTCGACCGCGCCGAACCCGGCGTCGATCCGCTCAACCAGCTCGGGATCGCGCTTCTCCAGGGCAGGCCGCAGCGCCGAGACAGCGGCCCTCGACCCGTCCAGGTTCGCGGCGAAGTCCCAGAGGTCGGTGTGTGAGTACCGCTCTTCCTCGCCGGTGATCTTGCTGCTGGCCACCTCGTCCAGCAGCTCCTTGGCACCGTTGGCCAGCTGCAGCGGCGACAGCTTCTCCGCCTTCGCCTTTGTCACCAGGGCCTTGACGTCGGCCAGCAACTGGTCCGCGATCGGGCTGGACGTGCTGAGATCGCCGGCGACCCACAGGTCCCTCTCGATCCGGTGGAAACCCGTGAACGGGAGTTCGGCGGTGGCGCCGTCCTCCCGGCCGTCGATCTTCGGGTCGAGGTCGCCGAAGATCTCCGCGACCGGCTCGATCCGCTCGTAGTACGTCCGCGCGACCGGGTAGAGCGCCTTCGCCTTCGCCACGTCTCCGGCCTTGACGGCCGCGACGAAGTCACCGGTCCGCTGCACGAGCGCCTCGGTCTGCGACGTGATGTACCGGGTGTAGCCGGTCGTGGCCTGGGCCAGCAGCCCATCCTCGGTGAGGGCCGGCGACGAGCCGGACACGGTCACGACCGCACGGATGCCGTCGCCGATCATCCCCGGTTTGCAGGCCATCTGGTACGACCCGGCCGGCAGCTCGACGCGTAGCTCCCGGGACAGGCCGGGGGTGATGTTCTCCACCTCGCCCATCACCCGGTCGCCCGCGCCGTAGACGTAGAACTCGGTCACCTTGGCGCCCGCGTTGGTCACCGCGAAGATGTGAGTGCCCGCGGTCAGCGTGTTCTGGCCGATCTCGCAGGTCGTGTCGGTGGCCTTGACCGAGATCGGGCCGCCGCCGGTTGCCGAGGGACCGGACGTTGCCCCGCCGTCGCAAGCGGCGAGCGTAACGCCCAGAGAGCCGGCCGCGACGGTCGCGAGGATTCGGGTGGTGCGCACGAGTGCGTTCTCCTATTGCTGCGGAACGGTTTGGTCGGTGGCGGCGATGGACTGCGCCGGATCAGGCTTGCCGACGGCGGCGGACGCCGCCGGCTGCCGGCGGGGGCGCCAGAGGAAGAACACCAGTACGGGTACGCCGTACGCGATCCAGGCGATGACCTCGAGCACGGTCGGCTCCGCGGTGATGTTGAACATGCCGGAGAGCAGTGCGGCGTACCAGCTGGTCGGATCCAGCACGCCGCCCATCTGGTAGGCGATCGTGCCGACGCCCGGGAGCGCGCCGGCTTCCTGCAGGTCGTGCACGCCGTATTTGAAGATGCCGGCCGCGACAAGGATGAGCAGGACGCCGGTGATGGTGAAGAATCTCGACAGGTTGATCCGGATCGCGGTGGCATACATGAGATACCCGATCGCGACGGACGTGGCGACGCCGCCGATCAACGCGTAGAGCGGCCCCCCGTTGAGATTGGCACCCTGCACGGCCGAATAGAAGATCAACGACGTCTCCAGGCCCTCGCGGACGACGGCGAGGAACGCCATCACGGCGACCGCCACCGATCCCACCGCCAGCGCGTCCTGCAGCTTGTTTCGCAGGTCACCGGCGATGCCCCGGGCGGCCCGGCGCATCCAGAAGATCATCCAGGTGACGAAGACCACGGCGGCGATCGAGGTGATGGCCTCGAACAGCTCCTGCTGCCGGTAGTCCTTCAGCAGCGTGGTCTCGGTGAAGCTGAGCAGCCAGCCGAAGAAGACCGAGACCATCACGGCCACGCCGACACCCGCCCACACCTGCTTGAGCCGGTCCTTGCGCTGGGACTTCACCAGGAACGCGACGAGGATGCTGACCACCAGGGTGGCTTCGAGTCCCTCGCGCAGGCCGATCAGGTAGGTGGCGAGCATGGCACTCCGTCGCTAAGGCTTCCCTAACTAAGGCTCGCCATACCTTAGTCCGACGGATCCCACCTCCGTCAAGCCGGGGTCGGCCACACATACGGCGGGCGGCCCGCAGACCGCGG
>Ga0081539_10006571_pt1 | contig 11071 bp, 10 predicted proteins | sample TabmetS4T2R2_FD_71023 | JGI IMG/M metagenome (GOLD analysis project Ga0081539, IMG submission 71023) | Tabebuia heterophylla rhizosphere microbial communities from the University of Puerto Rico - S4T2R2 | ecosystem: Host-associated > Plants > Roots > Rhizosphere ... | reverse complement strand
GATCGACCCACGCCCGAGTCCCGCCAGGGTCTCCTCGATGCCGGCCCGGAGGATGTCGAGGACGTTGCGGACGCCCGCCTCGCCGTTCGCCGCCAGGCCCCACAGGTGCGCGCGGCCGATCATGACCGCCCTCGCGCCGAGCGCGAGCGCCTTCACCACGTCGCTGCCCCGCCGGATCCCGCCGTCCATGAGGATCTCCACCTCGCCGCCGACGGCGGCGACCACCGCCGGCAGCGCGCGGATCGCCGCCGGCGTTCCGTCGAGGTTGTTGCCGCCGTGATTGGAGACGGAGATCGCATCGGCGCCCGCGTCGACCGCGCGCCGCGCGTCGTCGGGATGGAAGACGCCCTTGACCATGAACGGGCCGCCCCATTGCTCGCGCAGCCACGCGACGTCGTCCCAGGAGGGGAGGGGCGTGCCCATCCACTCGCCATAGGCGCCGAAGAACCTCAGCGGCTCCGCGCCGGGCGGCGTCAGGTTGGGCACCGTGAGGTCGGGCGGCCCGCCGCTGCGCAGGTAGCTCGCCAGCCAGCGCGGGCGCATGATCGCCTGTGGCGCGAGTGAGGCGATCGCGCGGAGGTCGAGACGGTCGGGGATCGCGGGGCTGCCCCAGTCGCGCCGATGCGCGAAGGTCCAGTCCAGCGTGAGGATGACGCCTGCGGCGCCCGCCGCCCGGACGCGCTCCAAGAGCTGGGTCATGCGCTCGCGGGTGCCGAGCCAGTACATCTGGAAGAACGTCGCGGGGTTGGCTGCGACGACGTCCTCGATCGAGCGCGTCGCGAACGAGCTCAGGCCGGCGGCCGTCCCGGCGCCCGCCGCGGCGCGCGCGACCGCGACCTCCGCCTCGGGGTGCACGGCCTGCGCGCCGACCGGCGAGATGACCACCGGCATGGAGATCTCCCGCCCGAGCACGCTCGTGGCGATCTCACGACCGCCGGCCGGGCCGGCCGCGATCCGCGGCACGAAGCCGAGCTCGCCGAAGGCACGGAGGTTGTCGTCCAGCGTGACCCCACGTTCGGCGCCGGCCAGGAGGGCCTGGTAGACGGACCGCGGAACCCGACGCTTCGCCCGCCGCTGCGCCTCGGCGACCGACTCGAACCACTCAGCCGTGCTCGCCAAGGCGCACCTCGCGCCAGAAGCTCGCCAGCGGGTCCTCGTCGCACGCGCGCTTCGGCGGCGCCTTGCGCGAGTGGTCGACCGACGGGCGCGGCGCGGGCGCCGACCGCGTGGCCAGCAGCGCCTCGCCGTGGCCGATCGCGCATTCGGGGTCCGGACCGTCCAGCGGGAGGCCGGTGAAGAACTTCGCCGCCATGCAGCCGCCGCGGCAGCTGTCGTAGAACCCGCACGATCGGCAGGCGCCGCCGCTCTGGGGCCGGCGCAGCTCGGTGAACAGCTCCGACTCGCGCCAGACCCGCTCGAAGCCGCCCGGCTCGCGGACGTTGCCGGCGAGGAACTCCTCGTGGATCGCGAACGGGCAGGCGTAGACGTCGCCCACCGGGTCGATGAGGCACACCACCCGGCCGGCGCCGCAGAGGTTGAGCCCCGGCAGCGGATCGCCGTACGCGGCAAGGTGGAAGAACGAGTCGCCCGTGAGCACCTTCTCGCCGCGCTCCAGCAGCCACTCGTACAGCGCGCGCTGCTGGGCGGCGGTCGGGTGCAGCTCGTCCCAGACGTCCGCGCCGCGCCCCGAGGGACGCAGACGGGTGAGCCGAAGCTGCGCGCCGTAGCGATCGGCGATCGCCTCGAACGCGTCGAGCTGGCCGACGTTCTCGCGGGTGACGACCACGGAGAGCTTCGGCTGCACGAAGCCGGCCTCGGCGAGGTGCTCCAGCGCGGTGATCGCGGTCGCGTAGGACCCCGGCCCGCGGACGGCGTCGTTGACCTCCGGGGTCGCGCCGTCGAGCGAGACCTGCACGTCGACGTAGTCGCTGCGGGCCAGGCGCCCTGCGATCTGCGGCGTGATGCGCGAGCCGTTCGTGGAGAACTTCACGCCCACGTCGTGCGACGTCGCGTAGTCCAGCAGCTCCCAGAAGTCGCGCCGCACGGTCGGCTCGCCTCCGCCGATGTTCACGTAGAAGACCTGCATGCGCTGCAGCTCGTCGACGACGCGCATGCACTCCTCGGTGCTCAGCTCGCGCGGATCGCGGCGGCCGGAGCTCGACAGGCAGTGCACGCAGGCGAGGTTGCAGGCGTACGTGAGCTCCCAGGTGAGGCAGATCGGCGCGTTCAAGCCGGCCTCGAAGTGGTCGACAAGGCGCGAGCGGGCGGGCGTCGCGACGCTCATGCGGCGTCCCTCGCCGTGATCATCCCGCTTTCGGCGAGCGTCGCGAGCGCCCGGGAGTAGACGAGAAGCTCAGCAGCCTGCACGCCGGCCGCGGCGCAGGCATCACGGCCCGTCGGCTGGTCGGCGAGCGACTCCACCACCGCCAGCAGCCTGCGGCTCTTCAGGAACGACAGCCGCCGCGTGCCGAAGTGGTAGGCGAGCGCACCGAACGGCTCGGGGCGCAGCGCGACGCCGTCGGCGAGCGACCAGGCGCGGTCGAGCTCGAAGTCCGACATGCGCTCGGTCAGTAGACGCCGCACATGCCGTCGATCGACACGTCCTCCACCAGGAGGTCGGACTCGACGAGCTCGGCGGCCTCGGGCGTCTCGGGCGGCGACTCGGGCGCTTCGTCCTCGGAGTGCTCGAGCAGGGCCGACTTGTACTCCATGGGATCCTCCTCCCGATCAGGTCAGGGGCCACAAATACAGCACTCGGTGTCAGAAAGCAAGCCGAGCGGTCGCGGGCGACCGCCGAGCACGAGCCACGAGGCCGTCGGAAGGACGGCCCTGCGGCTCTTCGCCGAGCGGGGCTTCGAGGAGACGACCGTCGAGGAGATCGCGGCGGCCTCCGGCGTGAGCCGCCGCACGCTGTTCCGCTACTACCCGTCCAAGAACGACATGGTCTGGGGCGACTTCGACTCCGTCCTGGCCCGCCTGCGCGCGGAGCTCGAGGCGACCGGCGAGGACGAGCCGATCATGGAGGCGCTGCGGCGGGCCGTCGTCGCGTCCAACCACTATCCGCCCCACGAGCTGCCCGAGCTGCGCATCCGGCTCACGCTCATCTCCACCGTCCCGGCGCTACAGGCGCACTCGATGCTGCGCTACGAGGCATGGCGTCGCGTCGTCGCCGAGTTCGTCGCCCGGCGTCTCGGGCTCGGCGTCGACGATCTGGTCCCGATCTCGATCGGATGGGTCGCCCTCGGAGCGTCGATGGCAGCGTTCGTGCGCTGGGTGAGCCATCCCGGCGAGGACCTCGAGGAGCACCTGCGGCGCAGCTACGACGTGCTGGTCGCCGGCCAAGGCGCGCTCCTGGGCTGATCCGACAGCGCGCGAACTGCGTCGAGCGCATCGTGACTGCACGGTTCGCGTGGCCACCGCTACGATCGCCGCAGCGCGCCCGGGAGCGCGCCCGGCTCGCGGACAGGGCCCGAGGCCCATCCTCACGCAGGAACTTCGGTCACGCCGCTCGCGATCAACCTCGGGCGCCGGGGCTGCGAGCACCAGGCGCCAGTGGAGGTGATCGGGATGGACATCGACCTCGACCAGGCACGGCGCCAAGCCAAGGAGCTGCTGCGCGCGGCCCGCGCGGGCGACTCCGGGGCGCTGGCGCGACTGCGCGCCGACCGAGAGCCGCGCCTCGCCGACGCCCAGCACGTCGTCGCGCATGAACTTGGCTTCGCATCCTGGCCGGCGCTCGTGGCGCACGTTGACGCGGTCCGCGGCGATCGCCAGGAGCGGCGGCGCCGCCTCGTCGACGCCGCTTTGGCCGGCCGCCTCGATCGCGTCGACGCGCTGCTCGGGCACGACCCGCAGCTCGGCGCCGCGGGGTTTGACGTCGCACTGGTCCTGGGCGACGCCGTCGCCGTCTCCGACGCCCTTGACCGCGACGCGCTGCTGTTGAATCGCGAGGTCTCCGGGACCGGCAAGCAGCCACTCTCGTGCTGCTGCAACTCGGCGTGCCTGCGCCCCGCATCCCCTCGCGCCGACGGCGTGCTCGCAACGATCTCCCTGCTGCTGGACCGGGGCGCCGATCCCAACGAGGTACATCACAACGAGTACGGCGCCATATCGGTCCTCTACGGCGCAGCTGGCGTCGCCCACAACCCCGACGCCACCCGCCTGTTGCTCAATCACGGCGCGGATCCCGACGACGGCGAGTCCGTCTACCACGCTTGCGAGGCCGACGACACGACCTGCCTTCAGATCCTGCTCGACGCCGGCGCGACCATCCGAAACACCAACGCCCTCAACAACGCGATCCGCGACGCCAACAAGGTGCGCGTCCTGCTCGAGCACGGAGACCTGCGCCCATCCGACCCCGAGTTGCGCGACGCCCTACTGCACGCCATTCACGACGACGTCGCCCAGCTCCTCACCGCGCACGGCGCCGCGCTGGATGCGCGCGACGACGATGGGCTCACACCCTATGGTCGCGCAGCCCGCCGCGGCGACGTCTCGCTGATGGCGCTCCTCGAACGAGCGGGCGCCCCCACCGACCTCGATCCCATCGCCGAGTGGCTTGGCGCGGTCCTGCGGGGCGACGGTGACCACGCCGCACGCTGCCTCGCCACCGAGCCTGACCTGCCCAAGCGCCTGCGATCCAGCGACCGCGAGCTCCTGCCGATCTGGGCCAGCGCCGGCGAAGACGCCGGCGTCGCGCGCCTCCTGGACGCCGGCGTCCCGCTCGACGCCCGCGGCGTCGATGGCGGCACCGCCCTGCACTACGCGGCGCTCTGGGGACGCGCGAGCACGGTGGCGCTCCTCCTCGACCGTGGCGCCGAGGTCGATCTGAGGAGCGGGTCGCGTTTCGCGCCCGGGACAGCCCTGGACTGGATCGCCTGGGGCCCCCGCGAGCTACCAGGCGCCAATGAGCGCCTCGATGGCTACCTCGAGTCTGCACGCATCCTCCTCGACGCCGGCGCCCACGTGACGGCCGGCATGATCGACAGATCGGCCGACGACGTCGCGATCCTGCTCGAAGACGCGCGAAGCCACAGCTGACGAGCTGCGGATCGAGATCCTGGCCGCGGCGCTGGCCATGGCGCTGGTGCTTGTGGGTCGCGTGGCGGGGTGGTCGGGAAGGCAGAAGGAGGGTTCGACCCGTCGTGCGGATGTCCGCCAGCGCGCTTGCGCTGGTGTGGTCGCTCGGATAGGTGTTGGGCCCACGGCCCGCGTCGGCGGACGCCGTGAGCGTCCGAGGGTCAGGGAGGGGAGACCGTTGAAGACACGCGCCGCCGTCATCCACGAGGTCGGTCAGCCGTTCGCCATCGAGGAGCTGGAGCTCGCGGATCCGGGTCCGCACGACGTGCTCATCCGCTACGAGTACGCGGGCCTGTGCCACTCGGACCTGCATTTCCAGGACGGTGACATCCCCGCCCGCCTGCCGATCGTCGCCGGCCACGAGGGCGCAGGCGTGATCGAGGAGGTCGGGGCGGGCGTGACGCGCGTCGCGCCCGGTGACCACGTCGTCTGCGCATTCGTCCCCGCCTGCGGCGCGTGCCGGTGGTGCGCGACCGGCCAGCAAGCGCTCTGCGACTGGGGCGCGCTCGCCGCTGAGGGATGCCTGCCGCCGGACCGCTGGCCGATCTCGGGCCCGCGCGGAACCTACGGCGCCATCTGTCTCCTCGGCACGTTCAGCCAGTACGGCGTCGTCCACGAAGCGTCCGTGGTGAAGGTGGACGAGGATCTCCCGCTCGACAAGGCCGTGCTCGTCGGCTGCGGCGTCACGACCGGGTGGGGCTCCGCCGTGTACGCCGCCGGCGTGGAGCCCGGCGACACGATCGTCGTCTACGGGGTGGGAGGGATCGGCATCAACGCCGTGCAGGGGGCCGCGTACGCGGGCGCGCGGAACGTCGTCGCCGTCGACCCCCTGCCGAACAAACTGGAGATGGCGGGCCGGCTGGGAGCGACGCACACGGTCAGCGACAGCGAGCAGGCTCAGGCACTCATCCAGGACCTCACGCACGGCGTCGGAGCCGACAAGGCCATCGTGACCGCCGGCGTCGTGAAGGACGAGATCGTCAGCGCGGCGTTCTGGGCGACGCGCAAGGCGGGCACGGTCATCCTCACGGGCCTCGGGAACATGGAGGACAACACCGTCCAGCTGCCCGGGAACATCATGACGCTGTGGAAGAAGACGGTGAAGGGAAGCCTCTTCGGGGACGCAAACCCGACGCACGACATCCCCAAGCTGCTGGACCTCTACCGGGGCGGCAAGCTGCAACTCGACCCGCTCATCACGAAGACCTACACCCTGGACCAGATCAACGAGGGCTACGCCGACCTCGAGGCGGGCCACAACATCCGAGGGATCATCGTGCACGAGCACTGACGCAAAGCGTCACGGCTCCCAGGAGAGGACCGTCGCGGCGGTGCGTCCGAGCAGCCAGTCCTTCTGCTCGGCGCTCAGCCGATCGGTGTGCTTCAGGTAGTGCAGCGCCTCCGCGTAGGTGTGCCGCGCGTACTCGACTCCCGGCTGTGCGAGCTGCACGGCGCCCGCGCGGCCCATGACGCGGGAGATGTCCGAGCCCCACATGAGCCGCTCGGCGCCGAAGGCGTCGAGCACCTGCTCCAGCCCGTCCCAGAGGTCGTCGAAGGGATAGCCGGTCGCGGACAGCGTGGGGACGCCCGAGACCTTGACCCGGACGTTCGGGATCCCGGCCAGCTCGAGCAGTCGCGGAAGGTCGCGCATCGGCGGGGAGTCCAGGCCGAAAGTCGGGTTCTGGCGCAGGCCGAGGTGATCGACGATGACGAGGAGCTCGGGATGGCGCCGCAGGACCTCGGCGGGCCCGTCGAGAGCGCCCGCCGTCGACATGAACAGCGGGAAGCCGTGCGCGACGCACGCTTGGAGCAGCGGCTCGTAGATGTCGACGTCCGACCTCCACGGCGGCGCATCGGGGTCGCTGTTCCCGAAGAGCCGGGCCGGGATCGTGTGCATCATCCGCATCGCCACGCAGCCCGGCGTCGAGCGGTAGCGCGCGACGAGCTCATCGAACCCGGGAGCGTCCACCGGCGTCCCGCCGACGACGCCGGGCGGCGTGATCATGGGCACGAACGCGAACCGCTCCGGCATCCGCTCGCAGACCCATGGGCCCCAGTCGGTCTCGATCGGGAACAGCACGGCCCTGTCGATCCCCACGGCCTCCATGTAGGCGAGCTCCACCTCCAGCATCATCCGGAAGCGGAGCTCACGGTCGGCGTCGTGCCAGTCCAGCGAGATCGCGGGTTCGTGCAGCTGAGCGTCGGTGATCGTCATCGGCGCGGATCTTCGGCGATCGGGCGCGGCCGTGCGAGTCAGCCGGCTCGGGCAGGCATCGGGAGGCTTCCCAGGCGCGCGCCGAGGCTCATCTCTACCCGAGCGATCCCCGCCGCGCACCCGGAGGAACCCACCAGCGCGGCTCGGCGCTCACGCTCGCCCGCCGCGTGAGCCAGAGCAGCAGCAGGAGCGCCGTCGGCATCAGGAACGCCACCCACCCGATCAGCAGCGCGGTGCGGCTCGCGTCGCTCTGGCCCTGACGCCCGGCATCGACGAGGCGCCGGCCGTCGCTGCGGGTCTCGCGCTCCACCGCCCGCGCGCTGCGCTCGCCCGCCGCCCGGACGCGCCGGCCCACGTCGCCGCCGATGAACGGGACCGACTCGATCGCGTCGGCGGCCTCGTCGACGCTTCGCCGGATCTCCCGCGACGTCCCGCGGCCGGACGACTCGATGGACGTGCCCGTGTCGCGGATCCCGACCGCCATGTCGCCGAGTCCCTGGATGCTGTCGTTGAGCAGCAGCGCCAGCGAGGCGAACAGCGCGACGAGCGCCGCGACGGCGACGTCGCCCAGCCGCCTCCACGAGAGGCTCATGACGGGGCGGCCTCGTGGGTGGGACGGCTCGGCCACCACGACATGCGGCCCGTGAGGACGATGAGCGACGGGACGAGCACCGAGCGAACGAGGAGGGCGTCGATGAGCACGCCCAGCGACATGAGGAGCGCCAGCTCCCGGAAGGGGCGCAACGGCACGATGGCAAGCAGCGCGAACGTGGCGGCGAGGGTGAGCCCCGCGACCGTGATCGTCCGCGAGGCCGATGCCGCTCCCGCCGCGATCGCGTCGCGCAAGTCGCGCCGATGCGTCTCCGCGCGGATGCGGCCGGCGATGAAGACGTTGTAGTCCGAGCCGAGCCCGACGAGCATCACCGCCGCGACGAGCGGGACGTAGTAGACGATGTCGGTCGTGCCGAGGACCTCCGGCAGCAGCAGGGCGGTGAGCCCGAAGGAGCCCGCGAACGCGAGCACGCTCCCCGCGAGCAGGAGCAGCGGGGCTACGACGGCCCGCAGGAACAGCGCGAGCAGCACGAACGTGAGAGCCGCGGTGACGACGACGACGCGCCTGAGGTCGTCGACCAGGGCGTCGACGGTCTCGGACGCGAGCGCCGACTCGCCGGTGTAGAGCGGATGGACGCTCGCCGGCAGCCCGGCCTCGCGTACGAGCGCCGGCATGTGGCGTTGCAGCCGGCGGATGGTCGCGATCGCGTCGGACCCGGTGGGCTCGTCGTCGAGCACGATCGCGTAGCGCGCCGCGGAGCCGTCGCGGGAGACGACGACGCCGGACGGCGCCCGCTCGCCGGCCTGCGCCGCGCCCAGCACGACGGCGACGCCGCGCTCGCGGGCGAGCAGCGCCTGCAGCCGGCGCAGCTCGGGCTGGCGCGCGCCGATGCCGGGCTCCTCCAGCACGAGCTCCGTGGGGGAGAGGATGCCGGGGACGAAGCCGGCCGCCGCGGCCTCCGCGGCCTGCCGCGGCTCGCTGTCCGATGGCAGCGAGGGGATGTAGGACACCGAGAGCGACGTCGTGCGCATACCCACCGCCGCGGCGACGAGCGCGCCCACGCAGAGCAGGACGAGCAGAGCGGCGACCGGGCGCGACGTCAGCACGCGCGCGACGGAGCGCCGCCGGCGCAGCGGCTCGGGCGCGGGCTCGGTCCCGTTCGCGCGCTGCTGCTCGCGCACCCGCGACCCGAACAGCCACGGGCCGAGCGCTCCCAAGAGGGCCGGCACGAGCGTCACGCAGACGAGCGTCACGACGATGGCGGCGACGGCCAGTCCGGGGCCGAACACGCGGAAGAAGCGCATCTCGCCGGCCAGGAGCGAGAGCGCACCGGTCGCCACGAGCACGCCGGCGGCGAGCACGAGCGGCGCGACGCGCGCCGTCGCAGCTCGCGCCGCCTCGACGCGAGGCACGCCCTCGCGCAGCCGCCTGCGCGTCTCGGCCATGAAGAACAGCGTGTAGTCCGTCACGAGGCCCAGCAGCAGCACGACGAGGACCGGCTCCACCTCCGTCGGCGCGGTGAAGTCGGCGCGCTCCCCGCACCAGGCGAGCGCGCGGATCGCGACGACGTACGCCAACCCCGCGGTGGCCAGCGTCACGAGCGGCGCGCCGACCGAGCGGAAGTAGATCGCGACGATGACGAGGATCGTGATGATCGTCGCCGCCTCCGTCCACGGAAGCGCATCGTCGATCTCGCGCCACTGCGCGAGCCGCGCGGGCGCCGCCCCGGTGATTCCGCGCTGCGTGCCCGGCGCTTCGACGGGCAGTGCCGCGAGGTAGCGGCGGGCGGCCTTCTCGCGCTCGATGAGGTTCTGCTCGGGCCCCAGGAACAGGTAGGTGACGAGCGTCGTGTTGCGCTCGCGCCAGCGCACGCCCGGGGCCTGGACGTTGAGCACCGGGACGGCGGCGCGCAGGCCGGGCTCGCGCTGCCCGGTCGCCGCCTCCACCTGCGCCTGCACCTCGTCCTGCGACAGCCCTCGTGGATTGCGCTCGACCGTCAGCGTGTCGGTCGCGAGGCTGGAGCCGAAGAGCTGCAGGGAGCGCTCCTGCGCGCGGACGGCGGCCGAGTCCGTCGGCACGATGTCGCTCAGCGGCGCGCTGCCCGAACCGCCGAGCGTGGGCAGGAAGACGACGGCGGCCGCGAGCGCGGCCAGCCAGGCCGCGATGATCGGCCAGCGCAGCGCCACCACGACCCACGCGTAGCCCCGGGCCAGACGCTGGTCAGCGGGCACATGCACGAAGCAGCCGATACCCGCCCGACCTGCGTGACAGGCACCGCTCCGGCGAGGGGTGTCGATCCGGGCGCCGCCCGTTCGTCTCTTCCGCGACCATCCCGACAAGGAGGGACCCCATGAAGTACATGCTGCTGATCCACCAGGGCTCGTCGCCGACACCGCAGGACCCGGAGGCGTGGTCGCGGCTGTCGCCGGAGGAGCAGGGCCAGGTCTACGCCGACTACAAGGCGCTCAACGAAACGCCCGGCGTGACTCCCGGGAACGGCCTGGCCCCGCCGGAGTCGGCGACCACCGTCCGCGTGCAGGACGGCCGCACGCTGACCACCGACGGGCCCTTCGTCGAGCTCAAGGACGCGGTCAACGGCTACCTCGTCTTCGAGGCCAGCGACCTCGACGCGGCGATCGACCTCGCGGCGCGGATCCCCGCGGCTCGCCTCGGCGGCGCCATCGAGGTCCGCCCGATCGTGGAGTACTGAGTCATCCTCGACCGGGTCTTCCGCGACGAGTGGGGGCGGGTGCTCGCCTCCCTGATCGGCTTCCTCGGCGACTTCGACCTCGCCGAGGAGGCCGCGCAGGAGGCGTTCGCGATCGCTGCGGCGCGCTGGCCGCAGGACGGGACGCCCGCCCACCCCCGGGCGTGGCTGCTGACGACCGCGCGCAACCGCGCCGTCGACCGCATCCGCCGCGACCGGACGCTCGCCGCCAAGACGCGGCAACTCGAGGTCCCCGAGGCCGTGGAGGAAGAGGGGATGGAGGACACCCCGTTCGCGGACGAGCGGCTGGAGCTCGTCTTCACCTGCTGCCATCCGGCGCTGGCGACCGACCTGCAGGTCGCGCTCACGCTCCGCACCCTGGGTGGGCTGACGACGACGGAGATCGCGCGCGCCTTCCTGGTCCCCGAGGCGACGATGGCGCAGCGACTCGTGCGGGCGAAGCGCAAGATCCGCCAGGCCGGCATCCCGTTCCGCGTCCCCCCGCCGCACCTGC
>Ga0081539_10006570_pt1 | contig 11071 bp, 7 predicted proteins | sample TabmetS4T2R2_FD_71023 | JGI IMG/M metagenome (GOLD analysis project Ga0081539, IMG submission 71023) | Tabebuia heterophylla rhizosphere microbial communities from the University of Puerto Rico - S4T2R2 | ecosystem: Host-associated > Plants > Roots > Rhizosphere ... | reverse complement strand
CGGCGCCGGTGGCGGCCCGGCCGCGGCAGGGCCGACCGCGCTGGCCGGGGCCGGTGTCGGTGGTGGTGGCGCTGCGCCGGAGCTGGCGCCCGCGCCTCCTGGTGGGCTGTCGGGGGATGCGCTGCTGGCGCCGCCGGTGAAGCCGGCCGGCGTGGCGCCGTCCGACGACCCGGCGTTCACGCGGGTCACCACGCGGGTGGCGGGAGTCGCCGGCGAGAAGAAGGCGCACCCGCCGGCGGCGTCGAAGGCGAAGGAGGCGCAGGACGCCGCCGTGCCGCCGACGGACGACGTCGGCGGTCAGGCCAAGGCGGCCAAGGTGGAGACGATGGACGCGCAGCAGCCGGGCGCGTTCGACAAGAAGGCGTTCGTCACCGCGGTGAAGGCGGCGATCGAGGCGAAGTCGCCGAAGACGCTGAAGGAGGCGGCGGACTACAAGGAGTCGGGCAAGGCCGGCGAGGTCAAGGGCGAGGTCAAGGGCCTGGTCACGCAGGGCAAGGACGACCAGGGCAAGGACATCGAGGCCGCGACCGAGGCGCCGCCGGACACCTCGAAGGCGGTGCCGAAGCCGGTCACGCCGATGCGAGACGAACGAGTCGAGCAGCCCGGCCAGGCTGGTCTGAGTGGGGGACCGGTGCCGGCCGCGGGTGCGGTGCCGAAGCCGGCCCCGCCGGAGCAGCTCAACCTGCAGGCCGGCAAGGCGCAGGCGAACCAGGAGCTGGCCGACGCGGAGGTCACCGAGCCGCAGCTGGCCCAGTCGAACGAACCCCAGTTCGAGTCGGCGCTGGCCGACAAGAAGGCCGCCGCCCAGCACGCCGACACCGCGCCGGGCGAGTACCGCAAGCAGGAGCAGGAGGTGATCGGGCAGGGCAAGGCCGACGCCGCGGCCGAGACGAGCGCCGGTGTGGCCGGGATGCAGGGGGCGAAGGCGGCCGCGCTGGCCGGGCTGGTCGCTGACAAGGGCAAGGCGAAGTCGAAGGACGAGGCCCGCCGGGCCGAGGTGACGGCGAGGATCCAGGCCATCTTCGCCGCGACCGAGACCGACGTGAAGAAGATCCTCGACGGGATCGACCCGAAGGTCGAGGCGGCGTTCGACGAGGGCGAGAAGGGCGCGCGGACGGCGTTCGAGAACTACGTCGCGGCGAAGATGTCCGCCTACAAGGCCGACCGCTACAGCGGCTGGCTCGGCGGCCTGCGGTGGGCCAAGGACAAGCTGCTCGGGATGCCGTCGAAGGTCGACGAGTTCTACGAGGCCGGCCGCGAGCTCTACCTCAAGCAGATGGACGGCGTGATCTCCCGGGTCGCGGACATCGTCGGCAACGACCTGACCGCGGCCAAGCAGCGGATCGCGAAGGGCCGCGAGGAGATCGCCGCCTACGTGAAGAGCCTGCCGGCGGACCTGCAGAAGGTCGGCGCCCAGGCGTCGAAGGAGATCGGCGACCGGTTCTCCGACCTGGAGAACGACGTCAACGCCAAGCAGGACGCGCTGGTCGAGACCCTGGCCACGAAGTACACCGAGGCACGGAAGGGCCTGGACGAGCGGATCGAGGAGCTGCAGGCCGAGAACGCCGGCCTGGTCGACAAGGCGATCAACGCGATCAAGGCCGTGGTCAACACGATCCGCGAGCTCGTCGCGATGCTGAAGAACGTGCTGGCCCGGGCGGCCGGCGTCGTCGGCGACATCATCAAGAACCCGGTCGGGTTCCTCGGCAACCTCATCGCCGGCGTGAAGGGCGGCATCCTCAAGTTCAAGGACAACATCCTCACGCACCTGCGCAAGGGCCTCATGGGGTGGCTGTTCGGCACCCTCGCCGAGGCCGGCGTCGAGCTGCCGGAGACGTTCGACCTCAAGGGCATCGTCAAGCTGCTCGCCTCGATCTTCGGGCTCACCTGGACGAACATCCGCAACCGCCTGGTAAGGAAGATCGGCGAGAAGGCGATGTCCGTCGCCGAGAAGGGCGTCCACGTCTTCCAGGTGATCGCGAACGAGGGCATCGGCGGCCTGTGGCAGATGCTGCTGGAGAAGCTCGGCGACATCAAGGAGATGATCCTCGAGCAGGTCAAGGACTTCGTCATCACGAAGATCGTCACCGCCGGCATCACCTGGCTGATCGGTCTGCTCAACCCCGCCGCGGCGTTCATCAAGGCTTGCAAGCTGATCTACGACGTCGTGATGTTCTTCGTGACCAACGGCAGCCGGATCCTCACGTTCGTCAACACCGTCATCGACTCCGTCGCCGACATCGTCCGCGGCAACGTCAGCGGCGTCGTCGACAAGATCGAGAACGTCCTCGGCCAGATGGTGCCGATCATCATCGGCTTCCTCGCCTCCGTGATCGGCCTCGGCGGCATCGGCCAGAAGATCCGCGAGATCGTCGAGAAGCTCCAGAAACCCGTCAACAAGGCCCTCGACTTCGTCATCAGCACCGGCCTGAAGCTCGCCGGCCCGATCATCCGCGGCATGAAGAGCCTGGGCGGCAAGGCCAAGGCCAAGTTCGAGGCCGGCAAGGCCTGGGTCAAGGGCAAGGCCGAGGCGGGCAAGGCGTGGGTGAAGGGGAAGCTGTCCGGCCGCGGTCCCGAGCCGGGCGCCACCGGCCCGGCCGCCGGCACCCGGCCCGCGGAGGGCACGGTGCTCGCCACCTCGGGCACGACCGCCGCCGGGCACGCCTACCAGGGCAGCGCGATCGTCCGGCAGGGGCAGGTCCGGCTGGACGTCCAGCGGAGCACGGTGGCCGGACTGCCGGCCGCGCGGCTCAGCGCACGCAACGCGACGCTCCCGGCGCGCGAGCAGCTCAACCGGCTGGTCCGCAGCATCGAGGGCCTCGAGGCGAGCGGCGTCCCGACGAACCGCGAACAGGTCGGGCGGATCAACTCGCTGCTGACCCAGATCGTCCAGCAGGACCTGGCGGCCGCCGCCGCGGCGGCGGCGGGCACACCCGCCGGCGCCCTGAGCGACCACGTCACGGAGTTCGGGTCGCTGACCGGGCCGGGCGCGCGCCGGAACGCCTACTACATGGACTTCGTCAGCTGGGACACCCTGACCAACGCGATCCGCGCCCGCGACGTGTCGCGGATCGTGGTGCAGGTTCGCGAGCTGGGCCAGGACTGGGTCAGCGGGGAGACCGGCCTGGCGCCGTTCCTCGAGTCCCTGTACGACGAGGTCCAGCTCGGCAGCGAGGGCCCGCAGGACGAGCGCATCGCCGGCATGCCCAAGTACGTGCCCCGGCCGGCCATCGACGCGTTCCGCGCCGGCGCGGCCGCGATCTCGACCTCGCGTGTCGCGCGGCGCGCCGACGAGCCGGCCCGGCGAGCCCTGCTCGACACGTTCCTCGCGGACATCCGCAACGGGTCGTTCGGCGTCGACCACCGCGGATCCCTGGCCCGCCACTGGAACGCGACCGGGCACCGCAGCACGGCCGAGGTCCGCGCGCGCTTCGCCAGCGACCCCAACAACCTCGTCCTGGTCTCCGGCAGCTGGAACTCCTCGAAGAGCGGCGAGGGCGAGGTCTACTCGCAGCAGCCCGCCGCCGGCTTCACCCGGAACCTCGGCCAGACCCCGGCCCCGGTGACACCGCCCACGCCGACCGCGCCCGCCGCCCCGGCCTCCGGGATCCTGGCCCCGCCGTAGCCCGGGCGGCGTCCCCTCGCCGCCGTCCCCCTGGCGGCGTCCCCTCGCCGCCGCCGTCGACGGCCGGCGACCCCTCGCCGCCGCCGTCGGCGGCCGGCGGCGAGCGCGGCACCCGTGGGGGCGGGCCTTCACGGCAGACTGGCGACCATGACCGAGTCCGGCCTCACCGGCTTCACCGGCGTCACCCGAGCCGCCGTCTACATCGACTTCGACAACATCGTCATCTCGCGCTACGACCAGGTCCACGGCCGGGGGCAGTTCCAGCGCGACCGGGCGCGCGCGTTCGAGCGCGCCGAGCGGGCGGGCGACTGGACCCTCGACGCCGACGTCGCCGAGCGGCTGCGCCAGGCCACGGTGGACATCGGCGCGGTCATCGACTTCGCGTCGTCGTTCGGCACGCTGGTGCTGACCCGCGCGTACGCGGACTGGTCGGCCCCGGTCAACGCCGCCTACCGCAGCCAGCTGGTCAGCCGGGCGGTCGACCTCGTCCAGCTCTTCCCCGCGGCGGCCTACGCGAAGAACGGCGCCGACATCCGGCTCGCGGTGGACGCCGTCGAGGACATGTTCCGGCTCCCCGACCTGACGCACGTCGTGATCGTCGCCGGCGACTCGGACTACATCGCGCTCGCCCAGCGTTGCCGCCGTCTCGGGAGGTACGTCGTGGGCGTGGGCGTCGCGGGCTCGACCAGCCAGGCGCTGGCGGCCGCGTGCGACGAGCTCGTGACCTACGACGCGCTGCCCGGCATCACCCCCGAGCCCGCCGCGCCGGAGGACCCGCAGCAGGTGGCCACCCGGCTGCTCGAGCGGGCGCTCCGGCTCGGCCACGAGAAGGACGACGCCGAGTGGCTGCACAGCTCCGCCGTCAAGAGCCAGATGAAGCGCATGGACCCGTCGTTCAGCGAGAAGGCCCTCGGCTACCGGTCCTTCTCGGACTTCGTGCGGTCGCGGGACGCGATCGCCGAGCTCGACGAGGCCGACCCGGTGCGCCTGGTCCGGCTCGTCCCCTCGGCGGCGGCCCGCCGGTAGCACCGTCTGTCCCGCCGACCAGTGTGACGCCCACGACCAGGAGGAACGAATGACGGAACGGCTCGACGGGACCGCGGCTCTCGTCACGGGCGCGTCCAGCGGCATCGGCGAGGCCACGGCGCTCGCGCTCGCGGGGGAGGGCGCCGCGGTGGTGCTCGTGGCCCGGCGGACGGACCGCCTGGAGGCGCTGGCGAAGCGGATCGTCGGCGACGGCGGCCGCGCGGCGGTGTTCACCGCCGACGTGACGGACGAGGAGCAGGCGCGGGAGGCGGTCGAGCGGGCGGCGGAGGCGTTCGGCCGCCTGGACACGGTCGTCAACAACGCCGGCGTGATGCTGCTCGGCCCGGCGCTGGCGGCGCCGGTGTCGGAGTGGCGGCGGATGGTCGAGCTGAACCTGCTCGGCCTGCTGTACTGCACGCACGCCGCGATGCCGCACCTGCTGCGCGCGGCCGAGGACGGCCCGCGCCGGGTGGCGGACCTGGTGAACATCAGCTCGGTGGCGGGCCGGACCGTGCGGCTGGGCAGCGGCGTCTACAACGCCACGAAGCACGGCGTCGGCGCGTTCAGCGAGGCGCTGCGGCAGGAGGTGACGCGGCGTCACGTGCGAGTGTCGCTGGTGGAGCCGGGCGCGACCCAGACCGAGCTGGCCGGCCACAACCGCCCGGAGGTGCTGGAGGGCCTGCGGCAGCGGTTCGCCACGATGGAGCGCCTGCAGGCGGAGGACATCTCGGACGCCGTCAGGTACATCGTGACGCGCCCCCGCCACGTGGCGATCAACGAGATCCTGATACGCCCCACCGAACAGGACGCCTGACCACCGAAGCCGGCGCGCTTGCCCGCCGGGCGGGGCCGCCGCCCGCCGGGGCGAGGTGGGCACGCTGTGACGTCGTACCCGCGGAGCGGGCACGCTGTGACGTTGTACCCGCGGAGCGGGCACGCTGTGACATTGTGCCCACCCGGCCGGGTGAGGCGCCTCCCCGCCGGGGCGTGCCCACCCGGCCTGGTGAGGCGCTCGACCCAGGCACGCCGAAGCTGAGCGGCCCGCCCACGGCGGCTCCGCCGCGGCGGGTGACCGCTGCGCCGGCCGGGTGGCGGCGCGCTGCGCCGTTCGGGTGGTCCGGCCACGCGGCGTCGCCGCGTCACCGCGTCGCCGCAACCCCGATTCCCGCCCGCCGACGGGGCCGGGGTGCCCAGCCCCCTCGCGGCGTTCCACGTGCTCGCCAACCCCGCGTACCGGACCTGGGCGGCCGCCGACCTGGTCTCGGTCTGCGGCTCGTGGATGCAGACCGTCGCCCTGAGCTGGCTCGTCTACGCGATGACCGGCTCGACGGCGATGCTCGGGCTCACCCTCACCCTCTCGTCGCTGCCGTCGCTGGTGCTCTCGGCATGGCCGCCGGGTCGGGCGCCGACCCGGCCTTGTGACGCACCTCTTCTTGACTGATTCCAGAAAAGGGCACCAGACTCCGTCCCGTGATCACCGCGCCGGACGCCGAGGCCCTCCTCCGCGGGGCCGCTCTGCGTGTCACCCGGCCGCGCGTGGCGGTGCTCACCGCGGTGTACGACAACCCCCACGCCGACACGGACACCCTCTACCGGGTCGTCCGCCGGGACTTCGGCGACGTCTCCCGGCAAGCGGTGTACGACGTCCTCCGGGCGCTCGACGCCGCCGGCCTGGTCCGGCGCATCGAGCCGGCGGGCCTGGTGGCCCGCTACGAGTCGCGCGTCGGGGACGACCACCACCACGTCGTGTGCCGCTCGTGCGGCGAGATCGCCGACGTCGACGGCGCCGTCGGCGACACGCGCTGCCTCACCCCCGCCGGCGACCACGGCTACGCCGTCGACGGGGTCGAGGTCGTCTACCGGGGCCTGTGCCCGGCCTGCACGACACGGTCCGGGGGCGACGCCCCCGCGACCGCCACCACCTCCATGCCCAAGGGAGAGCAACGTGAGCAGTGAGAACAACGGCGGCCTCGTCTCCGGCGAGGCACCCGTCCGCCCGCCGACGTCGAACCGCGACTGGTGGCCGAACCAGCTCGACCTGAGCGTCCTCCACCAGAACCCGCCGGCCGGGGACCCGATGGACGCGGACTTCGACTACGCCGCGGAGTTCTCCTCGCTCGACCTCGCCGCGGTCAAGACCGACATCGAGGCCGTGATGACGACGTCCCAGGACTGGTGGCCGGCCGACTACGGCCACTACGGGCCGCTGTTCATCCGGATGGCGTGGCACAGCGCCGGCACGTACCGGACCGCCGATGGCCGCGGCGGCGCGGGCTCCGGCGACCAGCGCTTCGCGCCGCTGAACAGCTGGCCGGACAACGCGAGCCTGGACAAGGCGCGCCGGCTGCTGTGGCCGGTCAAGAAGAAGTACGGCAAGAAGCTCTCCTGGGCCGACCTGATGGTCCTCGCCGGCAACTGCGCGCTGGAGTCGATGGGCTTCCGCACGTTCGGCTTCGGCGGCGGGCGCGAGGACGTCTGGGCGCCGGAGGAGGTCAACTGGGGCACCGAGGGCACCTGGCTCGGCGACGAGCGCTACAGCGGCGACCGGGACCTCGCGAAGCCGTACGGCGCCGTCCAGATGGGCCTCATCTACGTGAACCCCGAGGGCCCGAACGGCAACCCGGACGCGCTCGCCGCGGCGCGGGACATCCGCGAGACGTTCGGCCGCATGGCGATGAACGACGAGGAGACCGTCGCGCTCATCGCCGGCGGGCACACGTTCGGCAAGGCCCACGGCGCCGCGAACGCCGACGAGCACGTCGGCCCCGAGCCCGAGGCCGCGCCGCTGCAGGAGCTGGGCCTGGGCTGGCGGAACAGCCACGGCACCGGCAAGGGCGGCGACACGATCACCAGCGGTCTCGAGGGCGCCTGGACGCCGACGCCGGTGACCTGGGACACCAGCTTCTTCGACACCCTGTTCAGCTTCGAGTGGCAGCAGACGACGAGCCCGGCCGGCGCGAAGCAGTGGACGCCGACGGACCCCGCGGCGGCGAGCCTGGTGCCGGACGCGCACGACCCGTCGAAGCGGCACGCCCCGATCATGCTGACGACGGACCTCGCGCTCCGGGTGGACCCGGACTACGAGCGCATCGCGCGCCGCTTCCACGAGAACCCGCAGGAGTTCGCCGACGCGTTCGCCAAGGCCTGGTTCAAGCTGACGCACCGCGACATGGGGCCGATCGCGCGCTACCTCGGCCCCGAGGTCCCGGCGGAGCAGCTGATCTGGCAGGACCCCGTGCCGCCGGTCACGCACGACCTGGTCGACGAGGCCGACGTCGCCACGCTCAAGGCCACGATCCTCGCCTCGGACCTGACGGTCGCCGAGCTGGTCGCGACCGCCTGGGCCTCGGCGTCGACGTTCCGCGGCACCGACAGGCGCGGCGGCGCCAACGGCGCGCGCGTCCGCCTCGCGCCCCAGAACCAGTGGGAGGTCAACGACCCCGCGCAGCTCGCCAAGGTCCTCCGGACCCTCGAGGGGATCCGGGCCGACTTCGACGCGCGGGCCGGTGGCGGCACGCAGGTCTCCCTGGCCGACCTGATCGTGATCGGCGGCGCCGCCGCGATCGAGCGGGCCGCGAAGGACGCCGGCGTCGACGTCGTCGTCCCGGTCACGCCGGGGCGGACCGACGCGTCGCAGGAGCAGACCGACGTCGAGTCCTTCGCCGTCCTGGAGCCCACGGTCGACGGGTTCCGCAACTACCTCGGCAAGGGCCGGCAGCGGCCGACCGAGCAGCTGCTCGTCGACCGGGCCCAGCTGCTCACGCTGACCGCGCCCGAGATGACGGTGCTGGTCGGCGGCCTGCGGGTGCTGAACGCGAACACCCAGCAGTCGCCGCACGGCGTCCTCACCGACCGTCCGGGCGCGCTGACCACCGACTTCTTCGTCAACCTGCTCGAGGCCGGGACGACGTGGTCGCCGACGGCCGAGGGCGAGGAGACGTTCGAGGGCCGTGACGCCGTCACCGGCGAGCCGCGGTGGACGGCGACCCGCGCCGACCTGGTGTTCGGCTCGAACTCGCAGCTGCGAGCGCTGGCCGAGGTGTACGCGAGCGACGACGCGACGGAGAAGTTCGTCCGCGACTTCGTCGCCGCGTGGGTCAAGGTCATGGACCTGGACCGGTTCGACGTCGCCTGAGGCGCGCGCACGTCCGTACCGGAAGTGCATGATCACGGCCAGGTTGTCCACAGGCTGTGCACAACCTGGCGGTGATCATGCACTTCCGGTACGCCGCGCCGAGGTCGCCGGGGGCGCCGTCAGAGCGAGACGACCCGCCGGCCGGTCTCGAACGACTCGATGATGCAGCGACCGAGCTGCAGCGCGCGCCGCCCCGCGGCAGCGTGCACGGGTGGCGGCTCGCCGGCGACGAACGCCGGCAGCATCGCGTCGAGGTGCCGGTCGAAGGTGGCGTGGAACTGCCGCTCGCGATCGTTGAAGTACCCGGCCTGCCACACGTTGCTCACCTCCTGGCCGGCGGGCGTGAACGTGTACCGGCGCACGGTGTCCTCGACCAGCACCCGGCCGTCGAGGCCGTTCAGCTCGAGCCGGTGCGTGTCGGGATAGCTGTACGACGAGTCGTACGACCCGAGCAGCGACCCCACGGCGCCGTTGTCGAACTGCAGCGCGACGCTCAGCGTCGAGTAGCCGCGGCCCGTGGCGTCGGTCATCTGCGCCATCACGGAGCTGATCGGCCCGCAGAGGTGCTCGAGCATGTCGAGACCGTGGCACTGCGTCTCGATGAGGTTGGCGTGCGGGTGCGCGCTCGTGCCCATCTCGCCGCCGAACCGCCAGGTCGCGAACGTCAGGCGCCCCAGCGCACCCTTCTGCACCGCCTCGTGCGCGAGCTGGACCGGCTTCGCGTACCGGTGGTTGAAGTTGATGGCGAAGAACAGCCCGCGTCGCTCGGCCTCCGCCAGCAGCTCGTCGGCCTCGGGCAGGTCGAAGACCAGCGGCTTCTCCACGAGCAGGGGGAAGCCCGCCTTGATGATCCGGAGCGTGGGCTCGAAGTGGCCCTCGTTCGGGAGGCAGACGGCGACCAGGTCCGGCCGCTCCCGGTCGAGCATCTCCTCGACGTCCACGTAGCCGGGCACGCCGAACTCCCCGGCCCGGTCCTCGGTGCGCTGCGGACTCCGGCCGACGACGGCGCACAGCTCCACGTCGGGACGGGACGAGAACGCGATCGCGTGCTGGCGGCCCCACCAGGCGCCCGTGCCGACGACGGCGACACGCACCCGCTCGTTCATGGCCCTCCTCTCGCGACTCATGGGGACGGCGCCCCCGTCCCGGAGCCGCGGCGGCTGAGCCCTGTCTGGACGAGGACCACGAGCAGCAGGAACACCCCGCTGACCACCTGCTGGTAGTAGGAGCTGAGGGTCCCGACCTGGTTGATGAGGTTCTGGATCACCTTGAGCAGCAGCGCACCGGCCAGCGTGCCGGTGAGCGTGCCGATGCCGCCGCTGAGCAGCGTCCCGCCGATCACCACGGCGGCGATGGCCTCCAGCTCGCGGCCCTCGCCGATCGTCGGCAGCCCGGACGACGTCTGCGCGGCGACCAGGATGCCGGCCACGGCCGCGAGCAGCGCGCTGAGCACGTACACCACGACCCGCACGCGCGCGACCGGCAGGCCCATCAGCTCCGCGCTCTCCGGCGAGCCGCCGATCGCGTACACGGACTGACCGAAGCGAGTTCGGTTCAGCACGACGAGACCCGCAGCGAAGGCCGCCGCCGCCACGAAGACCGGCGCGCTCAGGCCGAGCAGCCGCGCCTGCCCGACGTCGGTCAGGAGGAGGTCGCGCGGGATCAGGTAGACCTTGTTGCCCTCCTGCGACGCCGCGAACGCCAGACCCCGCGCGAACAGGAGCGTGGCCAGGGTGACGATGAACGGCGCGATGCGTGCCCGGCCGATCAGCAGCCCGTTGAGCAGGCCGATGGCACCGCAGACCGCGAGCGGCAGGCCGATCGCGGTCGCGGAGCCCCACTGCGCGCCGTACGCCGTGAGGACGCCGGACAGTGCGAAGACGGAGCCGACCGAGAGGTCGATGCCGCCGCTGACGATGACGAACGTCATCCCGATCGCGATCAGCACGAGGTACGAGCTGTCGAGGGCGACGTTCCGCACGTTCTGCGGGCCGGCGAAGCTGCTGCCGAACGCCGCGGTGCCGACCAGCAGCACGAGGACGAGCACGAACGGCGCCCCGGCCCGGCGCGCGAACGCGGCGAGCCCGTCCGGCGTGAGGTCGGTGGTCGTGCGCCGGCCGCCGGCCGTGGTCCCCGTCGTCATGCGCCGCCCCGATCGCGCTGGAGGTACACGGCCACGACGATGATGGCCGCCTGGATCATCCGGGCCACGGAGTCCGGCAGGTCGTGCTGGATCACCGTGGCGGCGATGAGCTGCATCAGCAGCGCGCCCATCAACGTGCCGA
>Ga0081539_10006569_pt1 | contig 11072 bp, 12 predicted proteins | sample TabmetS4T2R2_FD_71023 | JGI IMG/M metagenome (GOLD analysis project Ga0081539, IMG submission 71023) | Tabebuia heterophylla rhizosphere microbial communities from the University of Puerto Rico - S4T2R2 | ecosystem: Host-associated > Plants > Roots > Rhizosphere ... | reverse complement strand
TCCCAGGCCAGCCGCAGCAGAACGGCGCACACGACCGGATGCACAAGACCTTGAAGGCGGAGGCCATTCGGCCGCCGCGCGCGACGCTCGTCGCCCAACAACGGGCCTTCAATCACTTCCGCCACCAGTACAACGACGAGCGCCCGCATCAGCGCCTGCGCGGCCACACCCCGCCGTCCCGCTATCGACCCTCGCCTCGGTCCTATGATGCCCGGCTGCCGCCGATCGAGTATCCCGGCCACTTCCTGGTCAAGCGCCTCACCAATGCCGGCACCTTCCGCTTCAAGCACCGGCTGCTCTTCATCGCACACGCGCTGGCGCCTCACACCATCGGCCGCGAGAAAGTCGACGATGGCATCTGGTCGATCTATTTTTGTCAGGTCTTAATTAATCGCGAGGCTCGATGAGCGTGACCTCATTGTTCGCGGCTAACATGTGCGCCGCGGCCCGTGGACGCTGCCGGAGCCGTGGACGCCAAGAACGCGTCCACCGCTCCTTGGAAAACCGCCCAGAACGCGGTTTCCCACAGCGCCCACCGGCCTTCTTACAAACACAGAGTGTTACCCATGTTGCCGGTTAACTCTGTTACCTATGCTGCCGGTCGCTCACAACGGCTTCATCTCACACCCCATGCATGGCTACCTGCGAGTTGGCCTGCCTTAAGTGCATGAGGAACTCGTGGAATCCCGTGAATGGCGCGAGCATGAGGATCTTGCCATTCGAGTGATGTAGGTAAACGAACTGCCCGGCAAACGCCTTGACCGAGACAACCGCGGAAGGAGCAAGGGTCGTCGTGTGAAATGCTCCAATGAATTTGATGAATCCGTCGTCAATGATTTCGATTGTGTGGGGCATAGTGACGTATCGCTTGAGCGCCCAGAGTAACCAGGCGAGCCAGACCACACCGAACCAGACAGGACCACCACCCCGGCTGCCTGCTGGCTGCGCTATGGCAATCCAAAGCCAGAAGACACCTGCAACAACACCAAGGCACGGCATTACTACGGCAGACAGCCAGTAGCTGGCCATAGATTGAAGCCGGTACGTCATCACAGCGTTGCTCTAATCGGCCTAACGCTCCAAATGAGCCGCGCGGCGTCGTAAGTCAGCGGCCGCGTCGGCTCCATTTGGTTGTCAGGCCGCCGGTCAACGGGTCGGCCATCTGTCGACTCGCACTCGACCGTCTGAGGACGACGTGGCATCTAGAACTGTGTTCTGCTGGCCCTTCAAGTGCTTGTCGAAGAAGGCTCGCGTATAAGACTGGGCGATTCGAAAGTTGCCCATGCTTTCGCTGTTCTGGGACTCGTGAGTCGTCAGCAGAGTCAGGTCTGAGAAGGTCCGATGAACGAAGCTAGGAATATCGATGTATACGCGGTAGGCGCCGCCCTTGACACTACCAAGCGCAATGTTCTGGTTCTGTTGAACCCGTCTGACGTCGGCGTCGTACTGGGCACGGGTCGTATTCATCTGCTTGAGCGCCTGGTCGCTCGGCCTGACGAAGCTCTCTCTAAAGACGTTCGATGTTGCGGCCGTGAAGAACAGCAGCGGTTGACGCAGACTCTCCCCATTCTGTTCGATAAACGGTGACCCGGCGATATCTGCGTCCTGATTCATGCAGGCGAGGAGACGGCTTTCGAGCTGACAGGCGCGCACGACGGCAAGGCCTCCCATCGAGTGGCCGAAGGCGCCGACGCGCGTCAGATCGAGCCGACCTGAGAAAGGACATGACGGAGCAGCATCCAGTCGTTCAAGTTGCCCCAGGACGAAACGGAGATCCGGAACCCACGCCTCCTCAAGGCGCTTCCGAACGTGCTGTATGTAGCCGTTCGGCTTCTGCGACTCATCCTGCCAAGTCTGCCGAGCGTATGCCACGACACGATCGCCGGGAAACACGACGAATGCAGCGTCATAAGTGTGGTTGATGGCCGCGACCACGTAGCCGTGGCTGACGAGATCCTCGATCTCGGCTGTGTACAACTCACTGATATTGCCTAGTCCATGTGAGAACAGAAGCACAGGATATTTGTCCCGCGTTGCTGGCATCGCGGCGCCCTCGATTGTGTGCGTCGCGGGAAGCGACTGTTCGAGAACAGCATGTGACGCCGGACGAAACAGCCCCTCCAGTGCTTGTCTCGGGACCACCTGCGTCACGCTCGGTAGGGACTCGATGTAGGTCACCGTCGGCCGAGGAGCCTGCGCCGGGGCGGCAGGATACCAGACGTGGACCTTGATTTCGCGACGCGCGCCTTCCGGCCGCGACGACGTTTCGGCGCGAGCCGAGTCGGTCCAGTAGTACGTCATTCGCCCCACGGCCAGCGGGCCGCTGGGAGGGGGCAGCGTCGGGCGCATTTGAGCGAACACGCCGGCCGAGAGTACCAGCGCTGCCCAGGCACCGAGTATTCGCGCGACGCGTGTCATTCGCACCTCGAATCTTCTGCGGCCTAACGTTCGCGCTCAGCCGCGAGCCGCGCGACCACGTTTCCGCGATTTCGACCGAGGTTTCCGCGCGCGGCTCGTCGGCTTCAGCGCGGTGTTAGCCAGCGTGCCTCGGGGACTTGTCGCTCGAACCTGTGATTTCGCAACCTTCATCAGCGCTCTCAGTGCTTCGTTCACTGTTTGCCCGTCCGGAAACGCTTCGGCAACATCGCGTTCCAGTAGCACTAGCGTCGTGCCAGCCGTTGCGCGTTCGTAGTACTTCCCCCGGACACCGCCAGTCAACTGCGACAGGTCGTACTCAGGGCGAAGGTCATCATTCTCACTTGGCATTGCGCTCTTGGTAGGCATTGGTTTCACCACGCGTGGCGGTACGCGCACTGATGATGCGGATCCGGTCGCCGCCGGTATCAGCGTGAGCGACGAACAGGAGGCGCTGTTGAGTCGACATCCCGATTGTGATGGACCGACGCTCATCCTGCGAGTGGTCCGGATCATCGAACGTCTCCGCGAGAGGATCCAGGTACACCGTCTTCGCTTCATCGAACGAGACGCCGTGGTTCCGCTCGTTCGCGGCGGCCTTGGCTGGATCCCATTCGTAGATCACCCATCGATTGTACTTGTTGGCTCCGTGTCCGGGACCGTGCGCATGACCCGCTTGGATCTGGATGGCCGGTCAGCTGGCTAACGTTGCAAATGAGCCGCACTCGCCGGCACGCGCGAGCGGGGCAAGAGTGTCGGCTCCATTTGCGTGTTATGCCGTCCGTTTGTGTCGTGCGTTTGGGCGCCGCCGTGTGCGGCCAAGCCTGGCGAGCGTGCGCAATGCCTCGTTGACGGCCCGGCTGTCCGGAAACATCTCGGCGACGTCAGGGTCGAGAAGAACCACGTTTGTTCCCTGTGCGTACCGCGCCGCTGTAACGCCACGGACGCCAGTGGAAAAGTCGTACTCCGGCCGCATCGTATCAACGTCAGCCGCAGGCTGTTTGCCTCTACTCGTTTTCATACTTCCGTCGTTCGCGCTTCGTCGCGAGACGAGCGCTGATGATTCGCGTTCTGGGCGGCCGTTCAGCGTACGACACAACCACGAGCCGAGAGGCCGCGGACATCCCGAGCACCAGGAAGCGCTGTTCGCCCTCGGAATGATCTGGATCCGGCATGTTCATGGCCAAAATGTCGCCAAACACCGACGCGGCCTCGTCGAACGAGACGCTGTGGCTCTTGAGGTTCGCCGCCGCCTTCTTCGGGTCCCATTCGAAACTGTACCCCACGTCCACATCTTATCGTCGCCGTGATCGTTCCGAGATCCGATCGGCATAACGTTGCGTTTCAGCCGCGGCGGCGCACGATTAGACCGGCCGCCGACGGCTGCAAACGCAGGTTATGCCGTCGTTTCGAATTCCAGCCGGCGCCTCACAACGATGAACCATGCGCGCCGAGGCTCTTCAGATGATGGGTGCCACCACATTCTACACAGCTTCGCGGCATCACCATCTGAATCGAACGAGGCACACGTGGCTGCCGTTGAATGAATCCCTTGCGCTCGAGTTCCTGCACCATGTGATTCACCGACGGTGCCGAAACCAGGAAATGTCGTTGAATGTCGGATTCTGCTGGGGACCTCCCGAATCGGTTGATGTACTTCGTGATGAATTCGAGATATTCGCGCTGTCGCGTCGTCGGCCAGATGCCGGCTGGACACGTACCTGTCGGGCGGCTGACGCGCGACTCGATTACCAGGCGTCCGGCGAGCGCTTTGATCACCAGCCCGGCGCCGTCCTCGAAGTGGATGCCCAGCCCGGAGGGACCCAACACTTCGACGTACGCCAAGCGTTTTCCGACGAGACGGTGCGACAGCGCTTGCGTCTCCGAGAGATGCTGCTTCATCTTGCAGCCGTGGGCAACTTCAATCCGGCCTCGTAATTTCTCAACACGACGATGGCTTCCAGCAGCGCGATCGGCCCGGCGCCGACCGCGCCCGAACTATCGGACCGTTGATCTCGAATTGGAGAAGTGCTTTTCTTCTTGTCGACTCGTCGGTCTTTCACAATTTCCGCGATGGTCTTAACGGCATAACGTCGCAAATGAGCCGCGCCGGCAGACATTTCAACGCGGCGTCGGCTCCATTTGCTTGTTAGCCGGTCACACTTTGCTGATCGAACACCGCGACCTCCTTCTCCAACCGGGCGCCGAGGCGATCGCGTTCGACCTCGAGGTCACACCGAGCCTGCAGGTTTAGCCAAAACCGATCGGTGGTTCCAAAGTACCGCGCCAAGCGCAGTGCGGTATCCGCGGTGATACCTCGCTTCCCAAGGACGATTTCGTTAATACGACGGGCGGGCACGCTGATGTCCTTTGCGAGGCGATACTGAGAGATACTCAACGGAACCAAGAATTCCTGTTCGAGCACTTCGCCTGGATGAATGGGAGACTGTTTCTTTTGAACCATATAAGGCCGTCGCTTCTTCAGCGACGGAATCGAGATTTCCACGTGGTGGCTGTCGCCGTCCACGTACTTCAATGAGGCCGTCGCTCGCAAGCGACGGTACATGTCGATGCCGATCTCTTCCTCACTTCATTGGGGCCGCCCGTTCCACGAGCTCAGGCGATTGCCTCGCGCCTTCATCAGCTGTGATAGTCGACAACCTCGACCTCGTACGCGTCGCCGTGTCGCCATCGAAAGCAGATAGGCCACTGAGTGTTGATCCGGATGCTGTACTGACCCGCGCGGTCACCTAAGAGCTTCTCCAGCTGGTTTCCCGGCGGAACTCTGAGGTCCTCCAGTGTTTCAGCCGCGTCGAGTATCACCAACTTGCGAAGAACGGCCCGCTGAAGATCGGCCGACCACCTAGCGACGCGTTCACGAGCGAACAGCCGCTCAGTGACAGCGTCAGCGAAACTCCGAATCACGACTGATGATAACGCTGTCCGTTATTATCGTCAAGCGCCATCATCGATCCGGCTAACGATTAGTCGCCCGATCCGTATACACCAACCGGTCGGGCCAACGGCAGCAGTCTATCAACGAAGCTAGCCGTTCTTGCTCCGAAAATCGTCCGCACGTTCCCGATTAGGCCGATCCATATAACGCGACGATGACTGCGAAGCCCGCGGTCTAGCCGGTTCACGCAATCCCCCGGTCTCCAGCGCATCGAGGGGACTTCGAACACCATGGCCTCCGCGATTCAACACGCGCGTGATAGACCATCGTCGTGCTCGCATCCCGGTGGCCGAGCAGCTCCTGGATCGTCCGGATGTCGTATCCCGCTTCCAGCAGATTCGTCGCAAACGAATGACGCAGGGAGTGGCACGTCGCCGGCTTCGCGAGTCCGGCCGCCCGCGCGGCATCCTTCACCGCCCGCTGCAATACCGATTCGTGGAGATGATGCCGCCGCCGCTCACCACTCTCCGGATCGATGTAATGGCGGGTGGCGGGAAACACCCATTGCCAACCCCACTCGCGCGCCGCGTTCGGATGCTTCGCCCGCAGCAGGTCCGGCAGCGCCACGGATCCGCGCCCGCTCGCAACGTCACGTTCGTGCTGCGTTTTCACCCGCTCGAGATGATCGTGCAGCGCCTGTCTGAGAGCACCAGGCAGCATCGTCACGCGATCCTTCCCGCCCTTGCCGTCTCGCACCATCACCTCGCCGCGATCGAAGTCGACGTCTTTGACGCGAAGCTCCGCGCATTCAAGCAGCCGGAGTCCGCACCCGACATCAGCGAGGCCATCAGCCACACGGGTCCACGAAGACGCTCGAGCAGCGACGCCACTTCCGACCGCGACAGCACCACGGGCAACCGCGACGGCCGTTGCGCCCGGACAATCGTCGTCATCCATGGCATGCGTCGGCCGAGGACCACTTCGTGCAGAAACAAGACGGCACTCAGTGCCTGATTTTGCGTCGAGGCGCTCACGCCGCGACCAGCCAGACTCGAGACGAATGCCGAGACCTCCGCTTCGCCCATGTCGCGCGGGTGACGCTTTCCATCAAACACGATGTACCGTCGGGCCCCGAAGACGTACGCCTCCTCGGTGCGCCGGCTGTAATGACGGACACGAATCGCGTTCCGCACAAGATCAAGGAGCTTCGGCGCCCGTGCCCCAACCGCAGCTTCCGTGGCGTCCATCCGACGACGATGGCATCGTCGTCGCCGTGTGTGCAACAGCGGTGGACGAGCGGCGTGTGTCGTCGATCCGCCGGAATCGTCATTGACGCGAGCGCTGGCGGGTGGCGCAGGCATGGACCGGTGGACCCGTGGCTGACCGCGCGATCGGAACCCGGTACAGAGGCGTCGAGGCAGCGATCGGCGAGTCCCCTGGATCGGGGGAGCCAGTCAAACGGGGTCCGACGCGCGCGAATCCGCGGCAAGGAGATGCCGGAGGCGGGTTACTGCGTCCCGGCCTGACTCGCGAGCTTCGCGAGCTCCTCGAGCGGCGCGACCCGCGGGCCGTGCAGCGGCACGATCTGCGCGACGTTGAGCTTCAATCGCGTGATGTTCTGGTACAGGTTCGCCGTCGTGGGACTGACCGGCGGCGGTGCCTGTGGCGGTCGCGCTGTGGCGCTCGGTTGCGCGGCCGGCGGAGGCGTCGGAGCCGCGGCGTTGGTGTCCACCGGCGTGAACGCGTCCGCCTCGATTAGCAGCTTCTCCACCGGCACGTAGACCATCGCGAAGCCATCGTGGTGCGGGCTGTTGGCGATCCGATGCAGCTCGATCGTCCGCGCCCCGTCGGTCAGTACAGTCCGCTCGAGGAATGGCTGGAACAGCGGCATCTTCTTCGACTTGGCCAGACGATCGGGATTCAAGGTGCGCGGCGCCGCCCACGCCTTGACGTAGAAATCCCGATTCATCGTGTGCGTGACCACCGTCGCGCCCTCATCGACCAGAGTCCGCAGCCCACCGGAGTGATCGAAATGGTGGTGCGTATTGACGACGAAGCGAATCGGCTTGTTGGGAATCGTTTCCTTGACCTTCGCGACGACCGCGGTCGAACGCTCCTCGCTGAGCGGCGCCTCGACGAGCACGATGTGATCGCGCATCTCGATCGCCACGCTATGGTGCGTTCCTCCGGTCAACCAGTAGATCCCGGTGCCGACCTTCTGTGCGTCAACGCGCACCGGCGGCGGCGTGGCGTTCTTGGCCGCATCCGGCACGGCAAGGTCGACCATCGGATTGGATTCGGCAAGGCTCACCCACAGCTCCAGCGCCGGGAAGCCGCCCTGCTGCTGGACGATGCGCGTGGGGAACGACAGGTCGGAGGTGACCCTCGCGTAATTGCTGTAGGTCGTCTCGACCAGCATGTCGCCGAGCACCGGGCTGTCGATCCACGTGCTGACGCGATCGACTTCGTTGCTGCTGTTGATGTGGCCCGTCACCTTGTACTTGCCTGACACGGTGAACGACACGTCAGTCCCGTTGGGCACTTTCTGCGTCGTGGCCTTGTTCGCGGCCGCCGCCTTCAGGAAGCCATGCGGCGTCGTCCACAGCTGCAGCATGCGCTCGACAGCCGCGGCCGGCGCCGGCTGCACCTGACCTGCGGGCCGTGCGGGAGCGGCACCGCGTCCGCCACGACCCGCGCCGCGCCCGCGGCCCTCACCTTCCTGGGCCGGTCCGCCACGGCGCACACCGGAGATTTCGAAAATCTGCTCGATCGTCAACCGGCCGTCCGACGAAGCCGGATCGCCGGCGCGACCCGCCGCATTCGCCTGCGCGCCAAACACTTCATTCCATGCCGTCGTGCCGCTGACTGCCTGCACCTGGCGCTGCTCGCCGGTGAATGGCTGTCCACCACCGCGCGGCGGAACCGGCGCCTGCACGCGCGTCATGTCGACTTTCATCGCGGCGGCGTCGTAGTCGATGGACGCTTCGTAGCTCTTGATCGTGACCTTCGGCCACGGCTCGGTCGGGCGCGGGTTCTGCCCCACGCTGAAACTGGAGCCGAACGCCGTGAATCGCAGCGTCTTCAGCGCGGTGGCGCCGAGCGCGTCGCTCGCCACCTTGATCGGATCGGGCTGTTGCGCAAACGGATGCTGCGTCACGGCAATGACGCAGACCAGCGCAACGAGGACGGACCTCCGCATTTCAGCCTCCCTGGGTCGCAGAGATTCTACTTGGAGGCGCCGGGGCGGCGCTCGGCCGCCCCGTGGTTGCGCGTGATTTTTTCCTTCGGTGCGGTATCTATTTTTCGTCTATTTACGGGACGCCAGGTGATTGGCGATCGCGGTGAGCTGCTCATCGGTCAGGCGGCCGGCGAAGGACGGCATGTTGGCGGCCGGATCGATGGCTTCCGGTTCGGCGATCCAGTCCTTCAGCCACTTGGCGTCGTGACGGGTCCCTTCGCGCGTCAGGTCCGGACCCGCGGTCCCGCCCTCGCCGTCGATCGTGTGACACGCCGCGCAGAAGCGGCCGAACACCATCGACGCGGTCGCCACCTCCTCGCTGACCTGCGGCGGCGTGCCGCCCGAGCGGACCTTCTTCATGTAGCTGAGGATCGAGCGCGCCTGTGACTCGGTCATCGCGCCGGACGGAATCGGCCGCAGTCCGGGAGCGATCATCTCCGGGTCGCGTACGTGCGACAGCAGCCATTCCTGATCGCGCGTCACGCGCGTGTTGGCGATCGGATTGGCCGCGCCGCCCTGCGCGTGGCAGCGCACACACTGCGGATCGGCAACGAACTCGCGCCCGGCCAGCGCCATCGGTGTCCAGCGAGCCGGATCGGCATGCGCCGGCGTGTCCTTGTAGCCGAGATACGTCAGCACGATGATCGCGGCGCCGATGACGGCGAAGCCGCCGGTGACGGCGGGGCGTTTGAGCGGATGTCGATCCGGCCGCGCGTCGAGGAACGGGAGCAACACCAGCAGCCCGACGATCACGCCGGGAATGACCATCGTCGCCAGCGGTTCGAGCGGTCCGGGGAAATACTTCAGCAGCTGAAAGAGGCTGAGGAAATACCATTCGGGCCGGGGCACGTACGAAGCGTCGGTCGGATCAGCCAACGCATCGAGCGGCGGCTCGAACACGATGGCGAACGTGAGCAGGAGCGCGAACACCGCCGCGCTGACGATCGTGTCCTTCAGCGCGTGATAGGGGTAGAACGGCTTGTGTGCGCCCTCGACCCGTTTCAACGCGCCTGAAATTCCGTGACGCCGCATCAAGTACAAATGCGCGACGACGAATCCAATGAGCGCCGTGGGCAGCAGGAAGACGTGCGCCGAATACCAGCGCAGCAGCGTCAGCGACCCCAGCGACTCGCCGCCTTTCATCAACGCGGAGATCCACGTGCCGAAGGGTCCGCTGCGGGCGATATTGACCGTAACGGTTGTCGCCCAGTACGCCTTCTGATCCCACGGCAACAGATAGCCGGTCAGCGCGAAGCCCAGGATCACGAGCAGCAGAATCACGCCGGTGACCCACGTCACCTCGCGCGGCGATTTGTACGAACCGAGCGCCACCACCCGCAGCATGTGCAGGACGGCCGCGACGACGATGAAGCTGGCGCCGAAGAAGTGAAGTCCGCGCAGCACGCGGCCGAAGGCCACGTTGTTCATGATGTAGAACACGCTGTCGTACGCGAACTCCGGCGACGGCACGTAATACATCGTCAGCGCGATGCCGGTGATCAGCTGGACGGCCAGCAGCATCAGCAGCACGCTGCCAGTGACGAACCACCAGCCGACGCCGGGCGGCAGCGGCTCGTCGAGCAAGTGCTTGCGCGCCGTACGGATGCCGGTGCGCGAGTCGAACCAGTCGACCAGACCTCCGAGGATGCGCATCAGACCCGAACCAGAACCTGGTCGCCGTCGACGCGCGTGGTCAGCCGCGCCAGCGCTGCGGGCGGCGGACCGGCCTTGACCGTGCCCATCTGGTCGTACTGCCCGCCGTGGCACGGGCACTTGAACAGCTGCGCCTCGGCATCCCAGCTCACGCGACACCCCAGGTGCGTGCACGTGGAATCGAGCGCTGTCACCTGATCGTTGCCGGTGCGGACGAGGAAGACGATGCGGCGGTCGATGATCTCGCGATATCCGTCCTCGCGCGCGATGCGCAGCGGCACCGGCGTCGGTTCGTTCTCAGGCAGGTTGGTGAGGCTGGCAGCCGGCAGCCAGGTCTCCTGCTGGCGGCCGAAGATGGGCGAGGTGATCGCTCCGCCGATGATGACGCCCACAGCGCCGACGATCGCCGCGTGAATCGCGGTAATCGTCCGGCTCAGAAACCTCCGACGATCGGCATCCCCTGGTGGTGAGTGCATGATTTCCTAACTGTATTCCACGCGTCACGCGACCGCGACCATCGACGTAAACGCGACACGCTGTACGTAACCGCTGAGGAGCGCGTGCGCGTCTTCCGATCGCGCATCGACTGCCCTTGTCCTCACGCCACGCCGACGCCCAACTCCCAGCGTGTGGTCGCTGGGGTCAGGAGTCGGCGCGGCAAAGCGAGTGGGAAGTCGGGAATTGCCTCCGATCTTCGCTGCTTCAGCGCGGTGGCGCGACCGGGACCAGTCCGGGGAACACGTAGGCATAGAGCATCGACACGATCGCCATCACGATCATCAGCAGCACACTGTGCTTGATCGTGAAGCGAAACAGCTTGCTCTCGTCAGCAGATGTCATGCCGGTCGCGGCAACGGCCACCGCGATGCT
>Ga0081539_10006568_pt1 | contig 11073 bp, 7 predicted proteins | sample TabmetS4T2R2_FD_71023 | JGI IMG/M metagenome (GOLD analysis project Ga0081539, IMG submission 71023) | Tabebuia heterophylla rhizosphere microbial communities from the University of Puerto Rico - S4T2R2 | ecosystem: Host-associated > Plants > Roots > Rhizosphere ... | reverse complement strand
CCCCCGGGTTGCAGCGGCACCCCACGCCGGTGTCGGGCCACTCCGCCGGGCTGGGCGCCTCGCCGGGCCGGCCGAGCAGCAGCGACAGGCGGTCGGCGGGCACGGGCAGGCGCTGGTCGTAGAACTGGGTGATCGCGGCGGCGGTGTCGGGTGCGCCGAGCACGATCGCGCCGGCGACCTTCTCGTTCCGCACCACCAGCTTCGCGTAGTGGCCGCGGTTGAAGTCGGTCAGGCACACGACCTCGGCGTCCGGCTCGTCGAGGCGGGCCTGCGTGTCGCCGAGCGCGACGAGATCCACGTCGCGGGCCTTGAGCCTGGTCACCACGGGCGTGCCGCGGTAGCGGGCGGTCACGTCCGTCCCGGTGACGAGGTCGGCGAGCACGCCCGCCTGCTCCCACGCCGGTTGCACCAGCCCGGACACCGTGCCGGGGTGCTGTGCGCAGTCGCCGATCGCCCGCACCCGGGGGTCACTCGTGCGCAGCGCGTCGTCGACCACGACGCCCCGGTCGGTCACCAGCCCCGCCCGCTCCGCCAGCCCGATGTCCGGCCGCACCCCGGCCGACACCAGGACGCGGTCGGCGGGCACGAGGTCACCACCCGCCAGCACCAGCCCGCGGCCCGGCACGTACCGCTCGACCGCCGCGCCGGCCCGCACCTCGACGCCCAGGCGGGCAAGGGATCGGGCCAGCACCGCGCCCGCGGTCGGGTCGAGCTGCCGTTCCATCAGGTGGCCGACGGGATGCACCACCGTCACCCGGTTGCCGCGCACGGCCAGCGCGCGGGCCGCCTCGACGCCGAGCAACCCACCGCCGAGCACCGCGACGGTCGCCCCGGCCCCGGCGGCGTGGCGGACGCGCTCGCCGTCGTCGAGCGTGCGGAGGGCCAGCACGCCGGGCGCCGGCTCGCCGTCGGCGCCGGTCAGGCCGTCGACCGGGGGCAGCCACGGCCGCGCGCCGGTCGCCAGGACCACGACGTCGTAGTCCACTGTGGAGCCGTCGGTCAGCAGCACGGTCCGCCCGGCGCGGTCCAGCGCGGCGACGCCGAGCCCGAGCCGCAGGTCCACGCCGTGCTCCACGGCCCAGTCGCTGTCCTGCAGGGCGATCGCCTCGGGCGGCAGCGAGCCGTCGACCACGGAGGACAGCAGCACCCGGTTGTACGGGTACTGCTTCTCGTCGCCGACGGCGGTCACCGCGACCCGCTCGCCGGCAGGGTCACGGCGGCGGATCTCCTCGGCGAGGCGGGCGCCGGCCATCCCGTAGCCGACGATCACGACCCTTCTCACGCGCGCTCCCCCAGCAGTCGCACGGCACACACCTTGAACTCGGGCATCCGGCTGGTCGGGTCCAGTGCCGGGTTGGTCAGCAGGTTCGCCCGCTCGTCGCCGGCGAAGTGGAACGGGAGGAAGACCACGTCCGGCCGCAGCGACGGGACGTACCGCACGGTCGCCCTGGTGCGGCCGCGCCGGGACTCCACGACCGCGACCGCGCCGTCGGTCAGCCCGGCGCGGCGCGCGGTGTCCGGGTGCACCTCGACGAACATCCCGCCCGCCGCGGCGGCCAGTTCGGGCACCCGGCGGGTCTGCGCGCCGGACTGGTAGTGCGCCAGTATCCGCCCGGTGGTGGCGTACAAGGGAAACTCCGCGTCCGGCGGCTCGGCGGGTCCACTGTGGTCGACGGGGGCGAACCGGGCCCTGCCGTCGGCGTGCGCGAACGAGTCGAGGAACAGCCGCGGCGTGCCGGGGTGCGCCGGCGACGGCACCGGCCAGTGCAACGACTCACCGGCCCGCAGCCGCGCGTAGGTGACCCCGGAGTAGTCCGCCGGCCCGCCCCGGGACGCGGCACGCAGCTCGGCGAACACGGCCTCCGGGGCCGCCGGGAACCGTTCGGGTGGCTGGCCGAGCCGCACCGCGAGCCCGTGCAGCACCCCGAGGTCGGTGCGCACGCCGGGTGGCGGCTCGACCGCCTTGGCACGCAACAGGATCCGGCCCTCCAGGTTCGTGAGCGTGCCCTCCTCCTCGGCCCACTGGGCGACCGGCAGCACCACGTCGGCCAGGCGCGCCGTCTCGGAGAGGACGACGTCGGCGACGACGAGCAGGTCCAGCGCGGCGAGCCGCTCGGCCACCAGCCCCGCGTGCGGCGCCGACACGGCCGGGTTGCTGCCGAACACCAGCAGGCCGCGGGGTCCGCCGGGTGTGCCGAGCGCGGTCAGCAGTTCGTACGCGGAGGGGCCGGCGCCGGGCAGCGATCCCTCCGGGACGCCCCACACCTCGGCGATGTGCCGCCGAGCCACGGGATCGGTGATCGAGCGGTAGCCGGGTAGCTGGTCCGCCTTCTGGCCGTGCTCCCGCCCACCCTGCCCGTTGCCCTGTCCCGTCAGGCAGCCCCAGCCCGACCCGGCGGTGCCCGGCAGCCCCAGCGCGAGCGCGAGGTTGATCCAGGCACCGGCCGTCGCCACGCCACTGGCGTGCTGTTCGGCGCCGCGTGCGGTCAGGACGTGGGCGTTGCCCGCCCCGGCCAGCAGCCGGGCCGCGCGACGCTGGTCCGCGGCGGGCACGCCGGTCACCCGCTCGACCCGTTCCGGCCACCAGGCCGCCGCGATCCGCCACGCCGCGGCGAACCCGGCCGTCCGCTCGGCGACGTAGTCCTCGTCGAGCTGCCCGTCGGCGACGACGGCGTGCAGGATGCCCAGCGCCAGCGCGAGATCCGTGCCGGGTGCCGGCGCGAGGTGCAGTGCCGCCAGCTCGGCCGTCGGCGTGCGCCTGGGGTCGACCACGATCAGGCCGCCGCCGTCGATCGCGCCCTTCAGGTGCGCCAGGAACGGCGGCATGGTCTCCGCCGGGTTGGCGCCGGCCAGCAGCACCGCGTCCGCACCGTCCAGATCGGACAGTGGGAACGGCAGGCCGCGGTCGACGCCGAACGCCTGCCGGGCCGCCGCCGACGCCGACGACATGCAGAACCGCCCGTTGTAGTCCACCTGGGACGTGCCGAGCGCGACCCGCGCGAACTTGCCGAGCAGGTAGGCCTTCTCGTTGGTCAGCCCGCCGCCGCCGAAGACCGCGTTCCCGTCCGGCCCGTGCGCGGCGCGGATCTCGACGAGCCGGCGCGCGACGGTGTCGAGCGCGGTGTCCCAGTCGACCGGGCACAGCTCGCCGCCCACCCGCAGCAGCGGGGTGGTCAACCGGTGCGGCGAGTCCAGCAGCGCGGCCGACGTCCAGCCCTTCACGCACAGGCCCCCGCGGCCACCCGGCCGCACGGCGATGCCGTCACCGGTGTGGTGGAGCGTCATGCGGCACTGCAACGCGCAGTACGGGCAGTGGGTACCGGTACCGGCCGAGGTCACCGGTTCAGCACCTCCGCGATTCTGTCGCGCACGATGCGGACGCCGTCCTGCGTGAGCACCGACTCCGCGTGGAACTGCTGCGAGGCGAAGAACGGCCCGCGCAGCGCGTGCACCTCGCCGGACTCGACGTCCCGGCTCACCTCCACCACGCCGATTCCGGCGCACTCGACCTTGTCCTCGGCGCTGTGGGCGGCGAAGGTGTTGTAGAACCCGACGAGCTCGCGCCGGCCGAACAGCTCGATCTCCTTCTGCAGGCCCTGGTTCGGCACGTCCCTGCGCCACACCCCGAAGCCCAGCCGCAGGCTGAGCACCTGGTGGCTCAGGCAGACCGCGAGGAACGGCTGGCGCCGCGCGAGCAGCGTGCCGATGTCCTTGCGCAGGCGGACGATCTTCGGGTGCTCGGCGTCCCGCGGGTCACCCGGCCCCGGCCCCATCACGACGAGGTCGTAGCCGTCGAAGGAGTGGGGCTCGTCGAACCGCCGCACGGTGACCGAGAGGCCCATGGACCGGAGCTGGTGGTCGAGCATCGAGGTGAACGTGTCCTCGGCGTCGATGACCAGCACCTCGCGGCCGGCCAGGTCCGGCATCGGCTGGTTCTGCCAGCCGTCCCCGGCCTGCCAGAACCGCGCGATGGTCGCGTTGCGCTCCGCCAGCGCGGCCCGCACGCTCGGGTGGTCGGCGAACCGCGGCGGCCCGTCGTGCTGGAGGGCCGCGAGCAGGCCGGCGGCCTTCGCCCGCGTCTCGGCCACCTCGGAGACCGGGTCGGAGTGGCGGACGAGCGTGGCGCCGACGCCGATCCGCGTGTGGCCGGCGGCGTCGATGTCCGCGGTGCGGATGAGGATCGAGGAGTCGAGGGTGACCTCGCCGTGCTCGTCGTGGCCGATGACCGCGATGACCCCGCTGTAGTAGCCACGGCCCTTCGGCTCGTACCGGGCGATCACGCGGCAGGCGCTTTCCAGCGGGCTGCCGGTGACCGTGGGCGCGAACATGGTCTCGTGCAGGATCTCGCGCGGGTCGCGGTCGCTGTGCCCCTCGATGAAGTACTCGGTGTGCGCGAGGCGGGCCATCTCCTTCAGGTACGGGCCGACGACCCGGCCGCCGCCGCGGTCGCAGATCCGGGCCATCATCTTCAGCTCCTCGTCCACGACCATGTACAGCTCGTCGGACTCCTTGCGGTCGGCGAGGAAGTCCAGCACCTCCGGCAGGGCGGGCCCGGACGGCGGGTAGCGGTACGTGCCGCTGATGGGGTTCATGACGGCCGTGCCGCCCCGCAGGCTGACGTGCCGCTCCGGCGTGGCGCCGACGAACGTGCGGGTGCCGGTGTGGACGATGAACGTCCAGTAGGCGTTCGACTCCCCCGTCACCAGCCGGCGGAAGAACGACAGCGCGCGCTGCGGTGTGTAGCCGGTGATCTCGGCGGTGTAGGAGCGTTTGATGACGAAGTTGGCGCCCTCGCCGGTGCCGATCTCGTCCTCGATGATCCGGCGCACGATGCCGGCGTAGGTGTCGTCGTCGACGTCGAAGTCGCCGCCGGCCAACGTGATCGGCTCGTCCGGGAGCCGGTTGAGCGCGCTCCCGAGCGGGAACGTGTCCTGGTCGCGCACGGTCAGCGTGATCAGCGGCTCCCCGTCGTCGGCGCACGCGTAGCCGCGCTCGCTGATCTGCCGGTACGGCACGATCGCCAGCACGTCGTGCCGGGCGCCGCAACCGTGCTCCGGCAAGGGGATGTCCGCCGTGCCGTCCACTGTGGCCACGTCGCCGACGAGGACCTCCAGCACCGCCCCGCCGGTCGCCTCCGGGCGGTGGAGCAGCGCGAAGGCGGGCGGGTCCGGCGCCAGCACCGTGTCGAGCAGGTCCGTCATGACAACACCTCCTTGGTGGTGGTGACGACCGCGCAGCGCTCCGCGGCGTAGTCGACGGCGAGCCGGTGGTACCGCGCGGAGAAGTCCGCGACGGCGTCGGCCACCAGGAAGGTCTGGAGGTCGTTGGTGAACGCGTCGACCGCGGTCATCAGCACGCCGACGTGTGCGTACACGCCGCAGACGACGAGCTGGTCGCGCTTGTGCGCACGCATCCGCTCGAGCAGGTCGGAGCGGAAGAACGCGCTGTAGCGCCACTTGGTGAGTAGCCAGTCGTCCCGGCCGGGCGCGAGCTCGTCGACCACCTGGCGGTCGGCGGGCTCGACCTTCATGCCCGGCCCCCAGAAGTCCCGGAGCAGGCCGCGCTGTTCGCCGGTCATGCCGCCGGGCTGCGCGGTGTAGGCGACCGGGATGCCCAGCGCCACACAGCGTTCCCGCAGTGACACGATGTTGGCGACCAGCTCCGCCCGCATGGTCCCGGGGAACGGCCGGACGAAGAACCGCTGCATGTCGTGGATCAGCAGCACCGCGCGGTCCGGTTCGGCGTGCCAGTGGGCGGTGTTCGCCGGCAGGTCACCCACCGTCGGCATCGGGTACGGCTCGATTTCGGGAATGCCCGTCATGATCGATCGTCCTTTGTGGATCGTGGGGTCAGCTGCCGAGGGTCGCGCCGCCGTCGACCGTCAGGGCGTGCATCGTGATGTGCGCCGCCCGGTCGGAGAGCAGGAAGACCACCGCGTCGGCGACGTCCTCGGGCCGGGCGATCCGGCCGAGCGGGATGCCCAGCCGGTAGGCGTCGAGGTTGCCCTCGATGGTGGTCCTGCGCCCGGTCTCGTCGTGCCACATCGAGCTGAGCATCGGCGTGTCGGTCGAGCCGGGCGCCACGACGTTGCAGCGGATCCCGTGGCGGGCGACCTCGAGACCGAGGCACCTGGTGAACATCGTCGCCGCGGCCTTGGACGCAGCGTAGGCGGACATGTCCGTGCGCGGGGTGCTCGCGGCGTTGGACGCCACGGTGACGATCGCCCCGCGCTGGCGTTGCGTCATGCGGTTGACCACCGCGCGGGAGAAGTGGAACACGCCGGTCGTGTTGACCGCGAAGGTGTCGTGCCAGTCGGCGTCGGTGAGCTTGCGTGCCTCCCCGAGCCGCAGCACGCCGGCGGCGTTGACCAGGTAGTCCACCGGCCCGAGCCGGTGCTCCACGGCGTCCACTGTGGACTCCACGGACTCGGCGTCGGTGACGTCGGCCGGGAAGAACTCGACACCCGGCTGTCCCGCGGTCTCCCGCGGCACGGCCGCGTTCCGGTCCACCGCGGCGACGACGGCACCCCGCTCGCGCAGCGCGTGCACCACCGCGGCGCCGATGCCGCCGGCCGCGCCGGTGACGATGGCGACCTTGTTGTCCATCTCGTCGAACCTCCCCTCAGCCCAGCCAGGCCGAGACCACGGTCAGCGCCTGGTGCGGGTTGAGCCGCGGGTCGCACAGGCTGGTGTACTTGTCGCCCGCGTGGTCGAGGTGCGCCGCGTTCCGGACGCACTCGGTGACGTCGTCGGGCGTGGTCTCCAGGTGCAGCCCGCCCGCGACGGCGCCGGCGGACCGGACCGCGTGCTGGAACTGGCGCACCTCGCTCGAGATCGTGTGCAGGCAGCGGGTCTTGAGGCCCTCGGTGGTCGTGACCGTGTTGCCGTGCATGGGATCGCTGAGCCAGACGACCGGGTGCCCCGCCGCGCGGACGGCGGCGACGAGCGGCGGCAGCAGGTCGGCGACCCGCTCGGCGCCCATCCGCGCGATGAGGGTCAGCCGGCCCGGGTCACGTTCCGGGTCGAGCTTCTCGCACAGGGCCAGGAGTTCGTCGCGCCCCGTACTGGGGCCGACCTTGCACGCCACCGGGTTGGCGACCGCGGCGAGCAGCGCGACGTGGGCGCCGTCCACCTGCCTGGTCCGGTCGCCGATCCACGGCCAGTGGGTGGAGGTGAGCAGCAGCCTTCCCTGCCCGTCCCGGCGCACCATGGGGATCTCGTAGTCGAGCAGCAGTGCCTCGTGACTGGTCCAGACCGGGGTGACCAACCCGGACCGGGTGGCACCCGAGCGCCAGCCGAGGTGGTCCAGGACGTCGCGGGACGCCTCGTAACCCATCAGCATCCGCTCGGGGTCCGGCCGCCGGAGCTCCGGATCGGGCTCGGGGCTGTTGACCATGTGGCCCCGGTAGACCGGCAGCTCGACGCCGCCGACCCGTTCGGTGGGCTTGGACCGGGGCTTGCCGAACTGGCCGGCCAGCCGGCCGACCCGCACCACCGGCCGGTGCGTGACCATCGTCAGGGCGCCGGCGAGCATGTCGACGAGACCCGCCTTGCGGGCGACGTAGCTCGGCGTGCACTCGGCGGGGTCCTCGGCGCAGTCGCCGGCCTGCACCACATTGGCCTCCCCCGCGGCGACCCTGGCCAGCAGGGCACGCAGGGTGTGCACGTCGTCGGCGGCGACCAGGGCGGGGTTGGCGGCCAGTTTCTCTCGTACGCGCCGGACCGCCGCCTGGTCCTCCCACGACGGTTGCTGCCGGGCCGGTCGCTGCTGGATGTCGAGCAGGGCGTTGTCCACTGAGGTCTCCAAAGGGTCAGCAGAGCGTGTGTCAGGGTTGGGGGACCCATCCCGCGCTGTCCCAGAACCCGAGCTGACGAACCTTCGGCGTGCCGGCGACGCGGGTCACCGCGTCGCCGCCGAGGATCATCGTGCTGGGCCGGCCGGGGTCGAAGACCGGCCAGGCGGGTGCCCCCTCGGCGTGTGGCACGCCGGTGCGGGCGAACGCGGCGACGAAGTCGATGAACGTCTCGGACACCTCGCGCTCGAGTGGGCCGTCGCCGAACTTCGCCGCGTTCTGCGGCAGTCCGTGGGTCCCGAACAGGAACTTCGAGGTGGCCTCGTGCGGGGTGCCGACGAACGGCGGGCGGGTCGGGTGCGCGAACTCCATGAGGTAGAGCGGGGTGTGTCCCAGCCGCGCGTGGCGCTCGGCGAGCCGCACGATCTGGTAGCGGAACAGCCCGTCGCCCCACACCTCGGTCCAGAGGGACAGCGGGTCGGCGGGCAGGCCGTCGGCCACGGCGGCGGCGCGGTAGGCCGCGACGCACGCGTCCACCTGCCCGTCGGTGACCCGCGCCGCGCCCTTCTCCAGGAACTCCCGGATCCGCACCTTCAGCTCGGCGTCGGTGGCCGGCACCGGCCTCGGGTCGGGCTGCGGGGAGTCCGGGGCGGTGTAGAACGCGCCCTCGGTGCTGGTGTGGATGCTCAGCACCGGCACGCGTTGCGTGTGGTTCTCGTAGTCGAAGGCGGGCAGCCACCGCCCGTCCCGGATCGGTCCGCGGTACTCCCGGCCGCTCGCCACGACGCGCTGGGTCGGGCTGCCGGCGAAGACGGTGTCCCAGGCGTTCTGCAGCGTGACCGCCGGCACCTCGCGCAGGCCCCGCACGGTCGTGCCGAGGCGTGCCGCGATGGTGGCGTAGACGGCGCGGGAGTCGGCCGGGGTCAGCGAGGTGGCGGGGCGCCACACGTGGCACGCGCTGATCGGCACGATCCGCGCGACGACGCCACGCAGCTCGGGCAGCAGGCCGAGCTGCCAGGTGCTGGCGCCGCCCGCGGAGGTGCCGGCGAGGGTGATGTTGCCGGGATCGCCACCGAAGGCGGCGGCGTTCTCCTTGACCCAGTGGAGAAGCGCCACCTGGTCCTGCAGGCCCCAGTTGCCGCACGACCCGGTCCGCTCGTCGGTCAGGTCCTCGTGCTGTCCCCAGCCGAACGGGCCGAGGCGGTAGTTGAAGTTCACCACCACCAGGTCGCCGCGGTCGGCGAGCCGGGCACCGTCGTAGTTCGGGTCGCTGCCCGCACCCAACCGCCAGCCGCCGCCGTGGATGTACACCAGCACCGGGCGGGCGCCGCGGGTGTCGGGCGTCCACACGTTGGCGTACAACCCGTCCTCGCTGCTGCCGGGGAGGACCGTCTGGTACGAAGGCGGCGCGAACGTCGTGGCCTCGCGCACGCCGTCCCACGGCACGGCCGGCCGTGGCGAGGCGAACCGCAGTTCGCCCGCCGGTGGCTGGGCGTAGGGCACGCCCCGGAACACGGCCAACCGCCCGGCGCGCTCGCCGGCGACGAGGCCCGCGCCGGTGCGCACCACCACTGTTTCGGATTCACCGGAGCGCGCCATTGCCACGCCGGGAAGAGCGGCGGCGGAAACCGCGGCGGCCGTGCCGGCGAGAAATGTGCGTCTCTGCATAAGAATGTTCCCCTTCTCTCGGGACACATTCTTGTGACAGAACAGGCGTGGTTTCGAACACCGGCGCGTCAGTCAGTCAGGTGGGGAAAACTTCGTCATGTTGCGGAAAACGAGAATGTGAATTCGCACACACCTGACGAACTCGCTCGCGAGCACAGTAAACACCATGGCCGCGAGACTGTCCACAAAAGAATGCTCCGGCGTCGTGAATGGCGCCGGAGCTGGTGGGTTCGGAAATTGTCGTTACGGGTTCACCAGGGCGCGGGCTGCGGGCACGACCTCACGGGCGAAGCGCTCGACCTGCTTGACGTCCTGCCGTTCCGGCCAGAACACAAAACAGCGGTAGGGCGCTTCGGTGGCGAGGCGCGCGATCAGCCGCGCCCACTGGTCCGGCGTGCCGCGCACCGGTGCCGCGCCGTGGCGGGCCTCCGCGTCGCCCTCGGTGTCGGTGACCGTGCCGACCAGCTGGGACATGCGCAGCACGTCCTCGGGCCGCCGGCCGGTGGCCCGCGCCGCCTGGTCGATGATGGCGTTCGCCTCGGCCCACTTCTCGTAGTGCAGGTACGACGGGATCGGCGCGGCCCAGCCGTCCGCGATCCGGCCGGTCAGCCGCAGCGAACGCGGTCCCTGCGCACCCACCCAGATGCTGATCGGGTGCGCGGGCGCCGGCCCGGAGGGGGCGCCGTCGAGCGTGTAGTGCTTGCCCCGCAGGCGAACGGACCGGTCGGGCTGCCACAGGGCACGCAGGACCTGGATGGCCTCCTCGAGCGCGTCGAGGGCGGTGCCGGTGGTGAGGCGCTCGACGCCCATGGAGCTGATGGCGTCCCACACCCCGCCGGCGCCGATGCCGAGCTCCAGCCGGCCGCCGGAGAGCAGGTCCAGGCTCGTCGCGGTCTTGGCGAGCATCGCGGGCGGCCGCAGCGGCAGGGTGAGCACGTCGGGGAAGAAGCGCAGCCGGGTCGTCCGCGCCAGCAGCGTGGCGATGAGACTGAAGGTGTCCACAAAGGTCGGTACGTACGGGTGGTCCTGGACGCCGACCAGATCGAGTCCACCTTCCTCGGCCGCGCGCACCAGATCCTCGTGCGCGGCGAGGTCGGTCGAGGGGGTCAGCGAGAAACCGAACTGGAGGTCTACCATAATTCCCTTGTATCACAACGAAGTTGCCGAGTTCTAGCGATGCCGGTGCTTGCGGGGCGTGGCTTTGCTGATCGCGACCAGCTCCTCGAAGTCGACCGCGATGCCGGCCAGCAGCACGTCGACGAACTCGGCGGCCTGGTTCGCGGTGAACCGGGACTCGCCGAACAGGCTGGCCTGGAACACCAGGGACGCCAGCAGGTCCACGACGTGCTCGACGTCGAGCCCCGGCCGCAGATGCCCCCGGCCGACCGCACGGGTCACGGTGACGGCGACCGCGTCGCGGACGGGTTGGACCAGTGTCCCGATCAGGTGGCCGTGTAACTCCGGGTCGGTCGCGCACTCGGCGACCAACGGGGCCAGCACGCCGCCGGGGACGCGGTGGAGCAGCGCGTCGGCCAGCAGCTCGACCCCGACGATGAGGTCGCACCGCGTGCACCCGGTGTCCGGCACCGGCGGGGGGGGCAGCCCCGGCCCCC
>Ga0081539_10006567_pt1 | contig 11075 bp, 8 predicted proteins | sample TabmetS4T2R2_FD_71023 | JGI IMG/M metagenome (GOLD analysis project Ga0081539, IMG submission 71023) | Tabebuia heterophylla rhizosphere microbial communities from the University of Puerto Rico - S4T2R2 | ecosystem: Host-associated > Plants > Roots > Rhizosphere ... | reverse complement strand
GACTTCCTCGACGCCCCCGACAACCTCAACGAGCTGCTCGACGCCCGCGCGTTCCGGCTGCTGATCGCCCCGGCGCAGCGGATCGGGCGGGGGTACCTGCGGGGGCTGAACCTGGCCACCACGGCCATGACCAAGATGGTCCGGCGGGTCACCGGGTCAGAGCTGCTGGCCGAGGTGGGCGAGTTCTTCGCCGCCTTCGAGGGCATGTACGACGGCTTCAAGGAGCGGGCCGGGCTCGTCTACGACCAGCTCAAGCATCCGAGCACGGCGTTCGTGGTGGTGGCCACCCCCGACGGGCCGGCCCTGCGCGAGGCCGCCTACTTCGCCAGCCGGCTGGCCGCCGACCGGATGCCGCTTGGCGCCCTGGTCGTCAACCGCATCCACCGGGCCGGGGCGGTCCCCGAGGTCCCGGCGGCCGCTCGGGCCAAGCTCAGGGCCGCCGGGGCCGACGGCCGCCTGCTCGCCGACCTGCTGGAGCTGCACGACAACCTGGAGACCCTGGCCGCGGCCGAGCAGCGGCGCGTCCGCGACCTGCTGGAGGCGGTCCCCAACCTGGGCGTGGTGCAGGTCCCCCTCCTCCCCGACGACGTCCATGATGTCGCGGGGCTGCGGATGTTAGGAAGGCACCTCTTTGCCTGACCCAGTCCTTGGTCCACCCGGGGGGGAGTCCTCCCCCACGACCCCTCCGGCGAGCCGGTCCAGCAGCTCGCTGCGGACCTGGGCGGTATCGTGGCGGCGGGTGTCCACCCAGAAGACCAGCCGCAGCCTGCGCCCGTCCTGGCCGAGGTCGTCGGTGACCAGCTGGGGGGCGGGGTCGTCGCTGACCCCCTCGACCTCGGCCGCCGTGGCCTGCAGGACTTCCCTGGCCCTGGCGACATCCTGGCCGTAGGGGACCTCGAGGGGGACCTCGACCCGGCGCCGCATGGCCGCCGAGCCGTTGGTCAGGATCTGGGTGAACAGCAGCTTGTTGGGGACGATGATGAGCTGGCCGTCGGGGGCGCGCAGCCGGGTCGCCCTGACCCGGATCTCCTCGACCTCGCCCTCGGCGTCGGGGATGGCGATGTGGTCGCCCTCGGTGAAGGGGTGCTCCAGCAGCAGGACGATGCCGGCGCTGAAGTTGCTGACGATGTCCTGGAGGGCGAACCCGAGGGCGACCGTGGCCAGCCCCAGGCTGCCGATCAGGACCCCGAGGTTGACGCCCCCGATCGACAGGGCGACGAGCAGCCCGACCGCGGCCGCGGCGTAGAAGGCCAAGGTGGCCACGACCACCACGACGTGGCGTTCGGCGTCGGTGCGCCGCAGCGCCCGCTCGACCCCCCGGCGCACCCCCCGGGCCACGGCGATGGTGAGCACGACGGCGAGCAGCGCGCCCAGGAGCTTGGGCAGCTGATCGACGAACGCGTAGGCGAACTGACGGAACGATTCGGCCAGGCGTTCCAGCGTTTGCGCTCCTCAATAACGTTCGGGCGTCGGTTTGCCCGTGCCGATCGACCACCCTATATCATCCGGTCAGCATGGCCGACGCCCCGATCCCAGCGCCGCCAGCCCGTCTCTCCCGCGGTCGTGCAGCCTCCGTGGTGGGCGGTCGGCTGCTACTGATCGTCGCCCTGATCACCGGTGTCGCCGTGGTCGCCAGCGTGGCCCTCCTGCCCCTGGTCGTCCCGGCCGGCGCGCTGGCTCGCGACACCGTCAAGAAGCTGGCCGACGTGCCACCGCTGCGGGAGGCGCTCCCCGACCCGGCCCAGCGGTCGGTCATCTACGCCGCCGACGGCAAGACCGCCCTGGCCACGATCTGGCTGGACGAGAACCGGCGGGTGGTGCCCCTCGAGGACGTCCCAACGCGAGTCCGGAACGCCGTGGTCGCCATCGAGGACGACCGCTTCTTCCAGCACGACGGGGTCGACTTCCGGGGCATCGCCAGGGCGGCCGTGGCCGACCTCCGCTCGGGCGGCTACGCCCAGGGCGGCAGCACCCTCACCCAGCAGCTGGTCAAGCTGACCGTCACCGGCAACTCTCGGACCATCGACCGCAAGCTGCGCGAGGCCATGTACGCCGTCGAGCTGGAGCGGCGCTACAGCAAGGAGCAGATCCTCGAGTACTACCTGAACCAGGCGTACTTCGGCGAGGGCGTGTACGGCATCGCCACCGCCGCCCAGCACTACTTCGCCAACACGTCGATCAAGTACGTCAGCCTGTCCGAGGCGGCGTCGCTGGCCGCGACCATCGCCGCCCCAGAGCGCTTCAAGCCGACCGCCAAGAAGGCCAACGTGGCCCGCCGGAACCTGGTCCTGGACCGGATGCAGGAGCTCGGCTACGCCACCGCCAAGGAGGTGGCCAAGGCCAAGAAGGAGAGGCTCGCGGTCAGGCGGTACACCCCGCCCAGCCGCCAGCCCTACTTCCAGGCCTACATCGTCAACCAGCTGCTGAAGGACCCCAGGTACGACAAGGCCCTCGGCAAGGTCGGCACCGACGAGCGCAAGCGCAAGGTCTTCCAGGGCGGCCTGCGGATCTACACCACCCTCCAGAGCCCCCGGCAGGCCATGGCCGCCAACGCCGTCCAGGGCCAGATGGACCCGTTCGGCGGCGACCCGGCCGGCGCCCTGGCCAGCGTCGAGCCCAGCACGGGCCGGATCGTCGCCCTGTACGGGGGACGGAACTTCAAGAAGTCCCAGGTCGACCTGGCCACCGCCCAGGGCGGCAGCGGCTTCCAGCCGGGGTCGGCGATGAAGATGTTCTTCGTGGTCGCCGCCCTCGAGAAGGGCGTCTCACCCGGGCTGGTCATGGCCGGCCCGTCGAACATCACCATCCCCGACCGTAAGTGCTTCACCGACAACCGCCCCTGGAACGTGAGCAACGCGGGGGACTCGAGCGCCGGCATCTACAACATGTACGGGGCCGTGGCCAACTCCGTGAACACCTGGTTCGCCCAGCTCGCGGCCAAGATCGGCCCCGCCTCGGCGGTCGAGGTGGCCCGCAGGATGGGCATCAGCAACATCCCGCCCCGCAACTCGAGGGCCTACGCCTACTGGGACGTGTGCTCGCTGGTGCTGGGGGCCAGAGAGGTCTCGGTCCTCGACATGGCCAGCGCCTTCGGCGTGCTGGCCAACAAGGGTGTCCGCTGCAAGCCCTACTCGATCGCCAAGGTGCTCGCCCCCGGCGAGCGCAGGCCGCTGATCGAGAACAAGCCCGACTGCAGCCGGGTCATCGACGAGAAGATCTCCACCCGGACCGTGGCCATGCTGCGCGGGGTGGTCAACGGCGGCACCGGCCACCGGGCGTCGCTCGGGGCCAGGCCGGTCGCCGGCAAGACCGGCAGCGCCCAGGCGAACCGGAGCGCCTTCTTCGCCGGGTTCACCCCCCAGCTGGCGACCGCGGTCTGGGTCGGGTTCCGCCGGGGCCAGGTCTCGATGCGGACCCAGTTCAACGGCGGGCCGGTGTACGGTGGCACCTTCCCGGCGCTGATCTTCCACAACTTCATGGCGGCCGCCCTGGCCGGGGAGCCGATCATCCCGTTCCCGGCTGCCCCGCCGCCGCCGGCCCCGCCGGCGATGGGCGTCCCCGACGTGGTCGGCCTGCCCCAGGCCGAGGCCGAGGCCGTGCTCGCCCGCGCCGGCTTCCGCGTCTCGGCCAGGACCATCCCCAGCGCCAAGCCCAAGGGCACGGTCGTCCGCCAGGGCCCGCACGCCGGGGCCAAGGCGCGCCAGGGCACCACCGTGTACCTGGCCATCTCGGGCGGGAAGGGCGGCGGGGACGTGGTCGTGCCCGGGGTCGTCGGCCTCCAGGTCAGCGTTGCCCAGGCCGTGCTCGCGGCCAGCGGGCTCAGCTCCGGCCTGACCTACTCCCGCAACGGCGTCCCCGGCCTGGTCAACGCCCAGAGCCCGGCTGCCGGCGCCCGCCTCCCCAAGGGCTCCTACGTCACCCTTGTGGTCGGGCGCGGCTAGCCGGCGCCGCCCAGGCGCTCCAGGACCAGGCGGCGGACCTCGTTGCCGTCGGCCCGCCCCTTGACCTGGGGCATCAGGCGGCCCATGACCTTGCCCAGCTCCTTGGGGCCGGTCGCCCCCGACGCGGTCACGGCCTCGTCGACCAGGCGGGACAGCTCGGCCGGGTCGAGGGCGGCGGGCAGGAACCGCTCCAGCACCGAGCGCTCGTAGGCCTCCTGGTCGGCCTGCCCGGTCCGGCCGGCGTCCCGGTAGACCTGCTCGGCCTCGCGGCGCTTGCGGGCCTCGCGCTGGAGCACGGCCACAGCCTGCTCGTCGGGCAGGTCGCCGCGGGCGTCGATGGCGGCCGACTTCAGCGCCGACAGGGCCAGGCGGAGGGCGGCCGTCTCCCGGGCCTGGCGGGCCTTCATGGCCGAGAACATCGCCTGCTGGACGTCGTCGATGAGCATGCGCCGAGCCTACAGCTACAATCCTGCTTCATCCCAGCGCGCACTCCCGAGGAGCACCACGCATGCCCCGAGCCCGGTTGAAGGTCGCCGTTCGGGCCGCCGGAGCGGTGGCCGCGGCCGGGGCCGCCTGTGTCGGCTACGGCATCCTCGTCGAGCGGGACTGGTACCGGCTGCGCCGCCAGCGGGTCCAGGCCCTGGAGCCCGGCCAGCTCCCGCTCACCGTCCTGCACCTGTCCGACCTGCACCTGACGGCCGCCGACAGCCGGCGGATGCGGTTCCTGGAGCGACTGGCCGCCGAGCCGGTCGACCTGGTCGTGCTCACCGGGGACATGCTCGGCGAGCCCGGGGCGCTCGACCCGGTGCTCGACTCCCTCGGCCGCTTCCGGCCCCGGCTGGGGGCGGTGGCGGTGCTCGGCTCCAACGACTACTGGGCGCCGCGGTTCCGCAACCCCCTCGCCTACTTCCTTGGGCCCAGTTCGCGCCGGCACCGCAGCTCGGGCCGCAACCCGTGGCGGGAGCTGGTCGCCGGGCTGGAGGCGCGCGGCTGGACGGTCCTGTCCAACCGCCGCGGCCGCCTCGGCGACGTCGAGCTGGCCGGCATGGACGACCCCCACATCCGCCACGACGACCCGGCCGTGGCCGTCCCCCCCAACGGCCAGGTGCCGGCCCGCCTGCGCCTCGGGGTGGTCCACAGCCCCTACCGGCGGGCCCTGGACGCCTTCGCCGGCAACGGCTACGACCTGGTACTGGCCGGGCACACCCACGGCGGCCAGGTGCGGCTGCCCGGGATCGGGGCCCTGGTCACCAACTGTGACCTGCCCCGCGACCGGGTGCGGGGGCTGTCGCGCTGGGGGCCGAGCTGGCTGCACGTCTCGGCAGGCCTCGGCACCAGCAAGTATGCACCCTTCCGGTTCGCCTGCCGCCCCGAGGCGTCGCTGCTCACGGTGGTGCCCAGAGACTGACCGTGTGCCATCCTCTGAACGGGAGGGTGGTGAATGGCCAAGGCCGACGCCGAATCCAGGGGCCCGGAGGTCCACATCGAGCAGGCGATCGGCCGGCTCTACCGCTTCCTGTCCGACAACCGCTGGACGAAGCTGCCCTGGGCGGTTGTCCAGACCTTCTCCAAGGCCGAGGGGGCCCTGCTGTCGGGCAGCATGGCCTACTACACCTTCCTGTCCCTGCTGCCCCTGCTGATGGTGGCGGCGTTCCTGATCGCCACCTTCGCCAGCCCCGACGTGGACTCCCGGGCGGCGGTCGCCGAGGCGCTCAACCAGGCCTTCCCCGGTGTCGGCGCCGACATCTTCGAGGAGGTCATCAACCAGGTCGTCCAGAACAGCGCCGCCCTGGGAGTGATCGGCCTCCTCAGTGTGGCCTACGCCGGTAGCGGCTTCGTCGGCTCCATGACCGCCTGCATGAACCGCATGTGGAGGCTGCCGAGCGGCCGCAACCCGGTTGGCCAGAAGATCGTCAACATCCTGATCGTCATGATGCTGGGAACGGTGCTGCTGGGCTCGGCCCTGCTCACCATCTGGGTCTCGGCCACCGCCCAGCGGGCCTTGGAGCTGGAGTCGACCAGCCCGGTCATCTCCATGATCGAGGAGCTGGCCGGGCCGGCCTCGATGTTCGTCGTGCTGCTGCTGCTGTACCGGTTCCTGCCGGCGCGCCGCCACTCCTGGCTGAGCCAGGTCCCGGGGGCGGTCTTCGGTGGGATCGGCTTCTACGTGCTCAAGCGCGGCTTCGACCTCTGGGCGAGCCATTCGGCCGGCATCGGGGCCCTGCCCCGGTCGCTCGTCTCGGTCACGCTGCTGCTGGTCTGGCTGGGCTTCTTCGGCCAGCTCATCCTCTACGGGGCGGCCCTCAACGTCGTCCTGGACCGCCGCCGCCGGGGCGAGCAGATGATGCCCCCGCTCTAGAGATGCCAGCGGCGCCCGGGCCCGATGCTTCAGGGCCGCCGCTCCCGTCACACCGGGAGGCCCGGGCGCCACCGACATTCCTGAACATCGTCGGCTGACGGTGCGCTTGCATAGCCCGACGGGAGGAGATCAAGCTGGCCCGATCCGGCCATGGCGGCTGGCCCGCCCGCCCGGCGGACCGGGCGGTACGCTGGTGCCCCGGGAGCCGCGAGGAGCAGGGCAATGTCGACAGATCTCGACCCGAACACCAGACCGAGCCTGCGGCGGGTGCCGCAGCTGGACAGCGAGGAGCGCTACCAGTCCCTTGGCTACCGGGCCAAGCGGGCCCTGCTGGGGCCGCCGTTCAAGACCGCCCAGCTGGCCCACGAGCGGATCAGCAAGCGGGTCGCCCTGGCCGTGTTCTCCTCCGACCCGATCTCCTCCACCGCCTACGCCACCGAGGAGATGCTGCTGGTCCTGGTCGTGGCCGGAGGGGCCGCGATCGGGCTGGCCCTGCCCCTGGCCGCCGGGGTGGTGGTGCTGCTGCTCATCCTGGTCCTTTCCTACCGCCAGGTGATCGCCGCCTACCCGCAGGGCGGCGGGGCCTACATGGTGACCCGCGACAACCTGGGCGGGTCGTTCGCCGCCCTCTGCGCGGCCGCCCTGCTGGTCGACTACGTGCTGACCGTGGCCGTGAGCGTGTCGGCCGGGACGGCCGCCCTCGCCTCGGCCGTCCCCGAGCTCCAGGACCTCAGGGTCGAGATCTCGGTCGCCTTCGTGCTCCTGCTCGCCTGGGGGAACCTGCGCGGCATCCGCGAGTCGGGCAAGATCTTCGCCATCCCGACCTACGTCTACATCGCCAGCCTGGGCGGGGTGGTCGTGCTGGGCGTGTACCGGGTCCTGTCCGGGCAGGTCGGCCCCATCCACTACAGCCCGGCCGAGACCCAGGAGCTGGCCGGCTACGGCGAGCCGCTGGCCGTGGTCTCGCTGTTCCTGCTGCTGCACGCCTACGCGGCCGGGACCACCGCCCTCACCGGGGTCGAGGCGATCGCCGACGGCGTGCCCGCGTTCCGCAAGCCCGAGGCCAAGAACGCCCAGCGCACCCTGGTGGCGATGGCCCTGATCATGGCCTTCCTGTTCATCGGCATCACCTTCCTGGCCATCCAGATGGACGCCCGCCCGTTCAAGTCCGGCCACCCGACCCTGGTCGCCCAGCTCACCGAGCACGTACTCGGGGGCAGCTTCCTCGGGCACGCCCTGTTCGTGTTCGTGCAGATCGCCACCCTGTTCATCCTGGTGCTGGCGGCCAACACGGCCTTCAACGGCTTCCCCATCCTGGCCAGCTTCGCCGCCAAGGACGCGCTCATGCCCCGCCAGCTCCGCAAGCGCGGCCACCGCCTCGTCTACTCCAACGGGATCCTGCTGCTGGCCATCGGGGCCCTGTTCCTGGTGATCGCCTTCCACGCCAGCGTGCACCTCCTGATCCCGCTGTACGCCATCGGGGTGGTGACCTCCTTCACCCTCGCCCAGGCGGGCATGACCCGCCGCCACCTGCGCCTGCGCCAGCCCGGCTGGCGCAACGGCCTGCTGATCAACGGCCTCGGGGCCACGGTGACCCTGCTGGTGCTGATCGTCATCACCATCACCAAGTTCACCCACGGGGCCTGGATGGTGGTGGTGGCGGTGCCCCTGCTGGTGTGGCTGCTGCTGCGCACCCAGCGGGTCTACCGCGGCGAGCTGGGCGAGCTCCAGGTCGAGGTGAGCCACCGCCTGGCCCCGCCCAAGCCCCGCCACGAGGTGGTGGTCCTGGTCGAGGCCCTGGACCGGGCCACCATCGGGGCCCTGCAGTACGCCCGCCAGCTCAACCCGCTGCGCCTGACCGCCCTGCACGTCGCCGTCGACCCCGAGCGGGCCAAGGAGCTCCAGGCCCTGTGGAGCCGGGTCAACATGCCCGCTCCCCTGGAGCTGGTCGACGCCCCCGACCGCAACCTCCTGGCCACAACCCAGGCGGCCATCGGCGAGCTCGTCCGCCCCGACACCGAGGTCACCGTGCTCGTCCCCAAGCGGCGCTACGCCACTCTGTGGCGCCGGGTCCTGCACGACAACTCCTCGGCCGGGCTGGTCCGGGCCCTGGGCAGCATGGACGGGGTCAACGTCACCATCGTCCCGTTCCGTCTTGGCCGCCGGCCGCTGCTGCGGCCGATCGCCTCTGGTTGAATCCCCGCGTCCACGTCCAACCAGAGGGGGGACCACCCTTGGAGCGCCTGTCGCACGGCGTGCTCAGCGACGAAGCAGCGGCCATGCTCGACGGCGACCGGCCCGTCGACATCCTTGTCGGCATCCCGTCGTTCCAGAACGCCCGGACCATCGGCCACGTCGTCCGGGCGGTGGAGGCCGGGCTGCGCAAGCACTTCCCGGACCGCCGCTGCCTGATCGCCATCTCCGACGGCGCCTCGACCGACGGCACCGTCGAGGCGGCCATGGCCGCGACCATCGAGGGCGACGAGGACCGGCTGCTGCTCGACCCCAAGGTCGAACGGCCCGACCGGGTCGCCCTGACCTACGTCGGCCTGTCCGGCAAGGGCTCGGCCTTCCGGGCCATCTTCGAGCTGACCGCGACCGTGGACGCCAGGGCCTGCGCGGTGCTGGACGCCGACGTGCGCTCGGTCAGCCCGGCCTGGATCGACCGCCTGGTCGGGCCCGTCATCGGCCACGGCTATGACCTGGTCACGCCCTTGTACGCCCGCCACAAGCTGGACGGCACCATCACCAACTCGATCGCCTTCCCCCTGACCGCGGCCCTGTACGGACAGCGGCTGCGCCAGCCCATCGGAGGCGACTTCGGCTTCTCGGGCCGCCTGGCCGCCCACTGGGCCGGCAAGCAGGTGTGGTCGACCGACGTGGCCCGCTTCGGGGTCGACATCTGGATGACCACGGTCGCCCTGTGCGAAGGCTTCAGCGTCTGCCAGAGCGTGCTCGGGGCCAAGCTGCACGACGCCAAGGACCCCGGCCGCGACCTCGGTCCGATGTTCCGCCAGGTCGTCGGCAGCCTGTTCGCCCTGGCCGGACGGTACGTGGACCGCTGGGCGGCCTCGGACGCCATCGCCGACGTGCCTACCTTCGGCTTCCGCACGGCCACCTCGACCGAGGAGATCAAGGTCAGCCTGGACCGGCTCATCTGGCGCTTCGTCGAGGGGTACGTGGCCGAGCACGAGCTGTGGGAACAGATTTTGGCCCCCCAGCACTTCGACGGGGTCAAGGAGGCCATCAGCCAGGCCGGTGACCGCCCCGAGGGGTTCGTGCTCCCCGTCGAGCTGTGGGCCCGCATCTGCTACGACTACCTGCTCGCCTACAACACCCAGGAGATCGACCACGACCGGCTGGTCTCCTCGATGATCCCGCTGTACTTCGCCCGCACGGCTACCTTCGTGCGCGAGACCGCCGACGACACCCCCGAGCAGGCCGAGGAGCGGATCGCCGCCTTCGCCGAGGTGTTCCTGGCCGCCAAGCCCTACCTGATCCAGCGCTGGAGCAAGACCGGCCGCCCCCGGCGCCTCGGCGACCAGCGCGTCCCCGGCGAGGACCGCCGAAAGGGCGACGACACCAGCGAGTTCCTGGCCATCAAGTCCCCCTGAGGGCGTGCGGCCCGATACGATGGCCGCCGCCACTCGAACAGGAAGGTGCCTGGTGCACGTCGTCATCATGGGCTGCGGGCGAGTCGGCTCGGAGCTGGCCGCCCGGCTGGAGTCGGGCGAGCACACCGTGTCGGTGATCGACAAGAACCCCGCCGCCTTCCGGATGCTGCGCTACCAGTTCAAGGGCCAGAAGATCCAGGGCTACGGCTTCGACGAGGACATCCTGCGCGAGGCCGGGATCGAGCGGGCCCAGGCGTTCGCGGCCGTGTCCAGCGGCGACAACTCCAACATCGTCGCCGCCCGCCTGGCCAGGGAGAAGTTCGAGACCCCGGTGGTGGTGGCCCGCATCTACGACCCCCGCCGGGCCGAGATCTACCAGCGCCTCGGGATCCCCACCGTGGCCACCGTGAAGTGGACCACCGACCAGGTCATGCGGGTGCTCATCCCCGACCAGATCGCCTCGGACTGGCGCGACCCCAACGCCGAGATCGCCCTGGTCACCTTGCTGCTGCCCGACGAGTGGGCCGGCTGGAAGATCGAGGAGCTGGAGGCCGACGGGCACCGGCGGGTGGTGGGTCTGAGCCGCACCGGTCACGCCCGGATCGTCAGCCCCGGTACCGTGCTCCAGGAAGGCGACCAGGTCCACCTGGCCGTGGACGACGAGGGCCTCCAGGAGCTGCGCCCGCGGGTCCTGGCCGCCCGCCGCGGGACCCGGGACGAGGCCGCCCCGGCCCAGGAGGTGCACGGGTGAGGGTCGCGATCGCCGGGGCCGGCAACGTCGGCCAGTTCATCGCCGCCGACCTGCTGGCCGCCGGCCACCAGGTCACCATGATCGAGAAGGACCTGCACGTGATGGAGGTGGCCCGGCCGGCCCTGAAGGAGGCCGAGTGGTTCCCCTTCGACGCCTGCGAGGTCCTGTCGCTGGTCATGGCCGGGGTCGCCCACGCCGACGTGATGGTCGCGGCCACCGGCGACGACGAGGACAACCTGGTCGTCTCGCTCCTGGCCAAGCAGGAGTTCGCCGTGCCCCGGGTGGTGGCCCGGGTCAACAACCCCAAGAACCACGGGCTGTTCACCGAGGCCTGGGGGGTCGACGTGGCCGTCTCCACCCCCCACATCCTGCGCTCGCTGGTCGAGGAGGCCGTGACCGTCGGCAGCATG
>Ga0081539_10006566_pt1 | contig 11076 bp, 12 predicted proteins | sample TabmetS4T2R2_FD_71023 | JGI IMG/M metagenome (GOLD analysis project Ga0081539, IMG submission 71023) | Tabebuia heterophylla rhizosphere microbial communities from the University of Puerto Rico - S4T2R2 | ecosystem: Host-associated > Plants > Roots > Rhizosphere ... | reverse complement strand
CCCCCGTCGCGACCCAGGACAGCCGCGCGGGGCGCGGGCGGGGGGGGGGGGGAGCCGTGAACGTCGAGGCGTTCATCGTGTGGTCGGCGTAGAGGACGAACGTGGTGTCGAGCACGCGCGCGTCCTCGGGATCGGGCTCCTCGCCGTGCAGCATCCACAGGAAGTTCGCCGCATGGCCGAGGGCCGGGTTCGGCGGCACGACGTCCTGGCCGGTGCGGAGCCGGTCGAAGACGGCGATCATCGTCGGCGTCTCGGCGATCAGTCGCATCGCCTTGCGGTATTCCGCCTCGGGCGAGTCGTCCCAGCCGTCGGGATCGAAGGCGCTGGACGCCGAGATGCTCGTGCGGAGCATCGACATCGGCGAGGCGTTCTGCGCGAGCGTCGGCATCAATCGCGCGAGGAACGGATGCAGCTCGCGTTCGCCGATCAAGAAGGTGTGCAACCGGGCCAGCTCACCGCGATCGGGCAGCTCGAGGTTGTGGAGGAGGTAGATCGTTTCTTCGAACGTCGCGTGCGCGGCGAGGTCACCGATCTCGTAGCCGACGTACCACAGACGCCCTGCGTCGCCGTCGATATCGGAGATCTTCGTATCGGCCGCGTTGATCTCGCGGAGCCCCTTCTCACCCACGGAACCAGGATAGAGGGTCGCTGCGACGGAACCCAAACCCCGGCGGCTAGGCTCCGCGACGATGGCGACGCGTGTGACGCTGATACCGGGCGACGGCATCGGTCCGGAGGTCACAGAAGCGGCGCGGCGCGTCGTGGACGCGACCGGCATCCCGATCGACTGGGACGTCAAGCCGATGGGCGCCGAGGCGTTCGCGGCGACCGGCGACCCGTTGCCGCAGGAGACCCTCGACGCGATCCGCGCGAGCCGGGTCGCCCTGAAGGGACCGATCGACACGCCGGCGGTGACCGGCTTGCGGAGCACGAACATGGCGCTGCGCAACACGCTCGATCTGTTCGCGAACATCCGGCCGTGCAAGCACTATGAGGGCGTGCCGTCGCGCTACGACGACGTCGACCTGGTCGTCGTCCGCGAGAACACCGAGGGCATGTACACCGGCATCGAGCTCGAACAGGGCACGCTCGAGGTCACCGAGCTGATCCGATTCGTGAAGGCGACGACCGGGCTGGCGGTGCGGCCCGACAGCGGCATCTCGGTGAAGGAGATCTCCGAAGGGCGCTCGGAGCGCATCGTGCGGGCGGCGTTCGACTGGGCGGTCGAGCACGGCCGCGCGAAGGTCACCGCCTCACACAAGGCGAACATCATGAAGTTCTCCGACGGATTGTTCCTCGAGGTGGCCCGTCGGGTCGCGGCGAGCTACCCGCAGATCGCGTTCGACGACAGGATCATCGACGCGCTGTGCATGCAGCTGATCCAGGCGCCCGAGCGCTTCGACGTGCTCGTGATGCCGAACATGTACGGCGACCTCGTGGCCGAGCTCGGCGCAGGTTTGATCGGTGGCACGGGCGTGGCGCCGGGCGGGCATCTCGGCGGCGACGGTGCACGCGAGCTCGCCGTGTTCGAGGCGACGCACGGGACCGCGAGCCGTCTCGCGCGAACGAACCGCGCCGACCCGATCGGCGTCACGCTGTCGGCGGCGATGATGCTTCGCCACATCGGCGAGGCAGAGGCCGGGGACGCGGTCGAGCGGGCCGTCGCGGCGGTGCTCGCCGACGGCACGTCGGTCACGTTCGACCTGCGCGCACCCGATGACGACCGGCCGGCGGCCGGGACGTTCGGCGTCGCCGACGCGATCGTCGCGGCGCTCTGAGGCCACGCGCGGGTTCGGTAGCCTTCGGGCCGTCCGTTACCAAGGAGCGTTCTTCCATGAAGATCACCGTCGTGGGCAGCGGCTTCGTCGGTCAGACGGCCGCGATGCGCCTGCTCGAGAAGGCACTCGGGGACGTCGTCTTGATCGACATCATCGAGGGGAAACCGCAGGGCCTCGCGCTCGACCTGCAGGAGGCCGCGCCGGTCGAGGGCTACGAGCCGTCGATCGTGGGCACGAACGACTACGCGGAGACCGCGGGCAGCGACATCGTCGTCATCACCGCGGGGTTCCCGCGGCAGCCGGGGATGAGCCGGATGGACCTGCTGGCGAAGAACGCGTCGATCATGTCGGACGTGATCGCGAAGGTGACACCGGGCTCGCCCGACGCGATCGTGATCGTCGTGTCGAACCCGCTGGACGAGATGACCTACCTGGCCGCGGAGCGGTCGGGCTTCCCGAAGCAGCGGGTGATCGGCATGGCGGGCGTCCTCGACTCGGCTCGCCTGCGGTACTTCATCGCCGAGGAGCTCGGCGTGTCGCCCGCGAGCGTCGAGGCGATGACGCTCGGTTCCCACGGTGACGCGATGGTGGCGCTGCCACGACACGCGACCGTCGAGGGGAAACCGCTGCCCGAGCTCGTCGATGACGCCACGCTCGAACGGTTGTTCCAGCGAACGCGCGACGGCGGCGCCGAGATCGTCGGCCTGCTGAAGACCGGCTCGGCGTACTACGCGCCGAGCGCCTCGGTCGTCGCGATGGTGGAGGCGATCGCGCGCGACACCAACGCGGTGCTGCCCGTGTGCGCATGGACGTCGGGGGAGTACGGCATCGAGGACGTGTACGTCGGGGTGCCGGGCAGGCTGGGGCGCGGCGGCGTGGAGGAGATCGTCGAGCTCGAGCTCAACGAGGACGAGCTCGGGAAGCTCCGCGCGGCGGCGGAGGGCATCAAGGAGAAGTGCGCCGACCTCGCGAAGCTGTAGGTCAGTGCGGCGGCAGTTGCGTCGGTTCCGACGAGCGGTTCGCCCATCTGAGCGTGAGCACGCCGCCGGCGATCGCGGCGAGCCCACCCGCGACCGCGACCCACGGCCCCGGACCGATGTGCGTGTAGCCGCCGAGCTGGTCGACGATCTGGGCGAGGGCCCTTCGCACCTGGTCGACGCTCTTGCCGGTCGCCGCCACGAGCGCGCCGACCAGCGTGTCGTCGTCGACGGGCGAGTAGTGGTCGGCCGCCGCCAGCGCGAACCACCCCGCGATGGCGGTCGCGGCGGCCGCGGCCGCGATGATCACGACGGCGATCACGCGGCGCGCCCGGTTCGAGACCAGCCGGCTGACGATCACCAGGACGAGCACGACCACGGCGCACACCAACGCGATCAACCCCGCGCTCAGATCCGTGCCGGGTGATTTCGTCGGGACGCTGAGCTGATCGGCCAACCCGACGGTGATCCACGTGAGCACGGAGGCGACGCCCATCACGAGCGCGCCGGCCGCCGTCAGGGCGAAGGCGGCCACGCGCAGGGTGGACGCGCGTGAGGCGTCCAGGCGGGGGGCGGTTCCCACGACCGAAGTCTCGCATCCCCCTCGGGCGCGACCAAGCAGGCCGGCCGTAGTATCGGCGCATGGGAGAGCTGGCGGACACGCTGCGCGAGCACGTGGCGATGTTCTTCACGAACTGGCGCAACCCGGATTACACCGTGATCCAGAAGGTCGGGTTGACCGTCAAGAACCGATCGCTCGGCCTCGTTCGGGGCGGGTGTTGTGGGAACCATGGCCAACCCGGATGCTGACGAACCGCTGAGTGGGACCTCGGTCGGGGTCCGCATCGGCACGAGGGGGAGCACCGACACGATGATGGCTGAGGGAACGCTCCAGGCGGAGGCCGGCTGGCATCGCCAGGTCGCGGTCGACGCGTTCAACGGCGCATGGGAGCTGATCGAGCTCGCGTCGCGCACGCCCGAGCAAGAGCGGGAGCTCCTCGGGCTCGCATTCACCTCTCGCTACCACTGGGCGATCGTCGGCGGCGACGAGCAGGCGATGGTCGGCGACTGGCTGATCGGGCACGTTGCGAGCCTCCTCGGGTTCGGCGAGCTCGCACATCGGTTCGCGTCCAACGCGCTGGACATCTGCCGCGCGAACGGATGGGCCGATTGGCGCCTCGCCTCGGCGCTCGAGGGCATGGCGCGTGCCTCGGCCGCGACCGGCGACGACCACGCGCGCGACCGCTATGCCTCGGAGGCTCGCCGCGTCCTCGCAACGGTCGAGGACAAAGACGATCGCGACCTGATCGCGTCGCAGCTCGGTTCGATCCCGGGGCTCGCGCCGGCGTAGGCCCTAACTCGGGCCGTGCTCCCAGGCGACGGCCTCGGCGGCGATCGCCTCGGCGAACGCCATCGTCGTCGCGGTGCCGCCGAGATCGGCCGTTCGGATCTCGCCCTTGCGCAGCGTCTCGTCGACACCCCATTCCACGTTCTCGGCGGCCTCGATCTCCCCGAGGTGGCGCAGCAGCAGCGCGCCGGAGAGGATCATCGCGACGGGGTTCGCCTTCTGCTGTCCGGCGATGTCGGGCGCGCTGCCGTGTACCGGCTCGAACACCGCGTACTCCCACCCGATGTTCGCCCCCGGGATCAGGCCCAGCCCGCCGACGAGGCCGGCGCAGAGGTCCGAGATGATGTCGCCGTAGAGGTTCGGCAGCAGCAGCACGTCGAACTCCTCCGGTTTGCGCGCGAGGCGCGACGAGAGGTGGTCGATCTGGATCTCGTCCCACGCGATGTCGCCGAAATGGCTCGCCTCCTCGATCGCGGCCTCCAGGAAGATCCCGTCGGAGAAGCGCATCACGTTCGCCTTGTGGCCGACGGTGACGCGCTTGCGCCGGTGCGATCTCGCGTACTCGAACGCGAAGTGGACGATCCGGTGTGCCCCCGTGAGGCTGATCGGTTTGAGCGTCACGCCGGCGTCGGGACGGATCTCCTCGCCGGCGATGTCGCGGAGCTCCTCTCGGAGCGCGGCGGCCTGCTCGGAGCCCCGTTCGAACTCGATGCCCTGATAGAGGTCCTCCGTGTTCTCCCGCACGACGACGAGGTCGACGTCCTCGAACCGCGTGGGGACGCCCGGGAGCGACCGCGCAGGACGAACGGCGGCGAACAGGTCCAGCCCCAGGCGGAGCGCGACGTTGACGCTCCGGAAGCCCGTGCCGACCGGCGTCGTGATCGGGCCCTTGATCGCGACCCGGCAGTCTCGGATCGTGTCGAGCGTCTCGTCCGGCAGCAGCGCGCCATGCGTCGCGAGCGCGCCCTCGCCGGCCGGGCGCTCGAGCCATTCGATCCCGACGTCGACCGCGTCGAGCACGACGCGGGTGGCCGCGGCGACCTCGGGGCCGATGCCGTCGCCCGGGATCAACGCAACGCGGTGCTTCGCCATCGGACGCCAGGCTAGCGGCCGTTCGGCCCGAGCAGTCGGACCGAAGAGCCGTTGCTTCGCCGTTCGCCGTGTGCGACCGTCCGGGCATGTTCACGCGCCCGCTGGTCGCCGCCTGCGTCGCGGCGGTGTGTCTCGCCGCTCCTGCGTTCGCCGCCGACGCGCCTCACGGCCGCGGCCCGAGGGCACAGGCGTTGATGGACGCGCAGACCGTCGAGTCCGGGACCGGACGCGTCCAGATCCTGAACGAGCTGTGTGAGGTTCCGTCGGCCCTTCGGCGGTGCACGCCGATCACCGCGACCCTCCGACGCGCGTTGGAGCAGGCGATCGTTCGGCCGATCAGCTGGGTGTCGCATCGCCATGTCGACGGGCCGGAGTTCTGGGTGTTGGCCCCCGTCGAGTTCCACGACGGCGAGGCGACCTCCGAGTACGCCTGGTGGGATCCGCTGGGTTGCCGCGGCGGCATCAGCTACCGCTGGGCGCGCCGCTCCGGAAGATGGGTGACGACGACCGGCATCGGCTGGGCGGCCTGCTCGGCCGTCGGCTAGAAGCGTTCGAACAAGATCGCGCGCTTCACTTCCTGGATCGCCTTCGTGACCTCGATCCCTCTCGGGCATGCATCGGTGCAGTTGAACGTCGTCCTGCACCGGAACACACCGGTCTTCTCAGACAGGATCTTCATCCGCTCGCGACCGGCTTCGTCGCGGGAGTCGAAGATGAACCGGTGGGCGTTCACGATCGCGGCGGGACCGACGTAGCCGCCGTCACCCCAGAACACCGGGCATGAGGTCGTGCAGCAGGCGCACAGGATGCATTTCGTCGTGTCGTCGTAGCGATGCCGCTGCTCCGGTGATTGCCGGCGTTCCTTGTCCGGCTCGCCCGAGTCGTTGATCAGGTACGGCAGCATCGCCTTCACGTCGTCCATGAACGGGTCCATGTCGACGATGAGGTCCTTCAGGACCGGGAGGCCCCGGATCGGCTCGATCGTGACCTTCGGCCCGACGTCCTCGGCGAGCACCTTGCACGCGAGCTGATTGCGCCCGTTGATCAACATCGCGTCGGAACCGCAGATGCCGTGCGCGCACGACCGGCGGAAGCTCAAGGTGCCGTCGTGATGCCATTTGATCGCGGGCAGCCCCCCGACGAGCCGGTCGAGCGGGTCCACGGTGACCGTCCACTCGTCCCACCAGGAGTCCTGCGACACCTCCGGGTTGAAGCGGCGGACGCGGACCGTCAGCGGCATCGCGCCCGGCTTCGGGCCGATGCGGCGATCGTCGGACGCGTTCAGCACCTCGGCGGCCGTGGCCATCAGTACTTCCGCTCCATCGGGATGTACGGCCCCATCTTCACCGGCTTGTAGTCCAGCCGGATCGAGCCGTCGTCGTTGCGGTGGGCCAGCGAGTGCTTCAGCCAGTTCGCGTCGTCGCGCAGCGGATGGTCCTCGCGGTAGTGGCCGCCCCGGCTCTCGGTGCGGGCGAGCGCGCTGGCCACGAGCGTGTGGGCGCAATCGAGCAGATAGCCGAGCTCGATCGTCTCCATCAGGTCCGTGTTGTAGATCGAGCCCTTGTCCGTGATCGCCACGCGCGCGTAGCGCTCGCGCAGCCCATCGAGGATCGAGTCCATCTTGCCGAGGCTTCCTTCGCTGCGCACGACGAACGCGAGGTCGAACATGCTGTCCTGGAGCTCCTTGCGGATGTCGGCCGCGTTGTCGCCCGTCGTTCGCTCGAGCACCCCGTTCAGCATCTCGAGCGTGTGCTGCTCGGGCTTGTCGGGCAGCGGTGGCAGCGCCGCCTCTTTCGCGTGCGCCGCCGCGTGGTCGCCGGCACGCCGGCCGAACACGACCAGATCCAGCAGCGAGTTCGTCCCGAGGCGGTTCGCGCCGTGGACGCTCACGCACGCGCACTCGCCCGCGGCGTACAGGCCCGCGACGACCTCCTCGTCCGGGCCGACGACGACGCGCCCGTCGGTGTCGGTCGGGATGCCGCCCATCGCGTAGTGCGCGGTCGGCTGGATCGGCACCGGCTCCTTCGTCGGCTCGACCTTCAGGTAGATCCGCGCGAACTCCGTGATGTCCGGCAGCTTCTCCTCGATCACCTTCGGGTCGAGGTGCGAGATGTCGAGGTAGGCCCAGTCGCCGTTGGGTCCGGCGCCGCGCCCCTCCTTGATCTCCTGGTAGATCGCGCGGCTCACCATGTCGCGCGGCGCGAGGTCCTTGATCGTCGGCGCGTAGCGCTCCATGAAGCGCTCGCCGTCCTTGTTCAACACGATGCCACCCTCGCCGCGAGCGGCCTCAGACAGCAGCACGCCGAGGCGCGCCAACCCCGTCGGGTGGAACTGGAACATCTCCATGTCCTCGAGCGGGATGCCGCGACGCCACACGACGGCCGGACCGTCACCGGTCAGCGCGTGCGCGTTGGACGTGACCCGGAACATCCGTCCGTAACCGCCGGTCGCGAACACGACGGACTTCGCCCGGAACACGTGGAGCTCACCGGTCGCGAGCTCGTACGCGACGATCCCGGCCGTCGTGCCGTCGTCGCCGCGAAGCAGATCGAGGCAGTAGAACTCGTTGAAGAAGCGGACGTTGCGCTTGACGCACTGCTGGTACAAGGTCTGCAGGATCATGTGGCCGGTGCGGTCGGCGGCGTAGCACGCACGACGCACCGGTCGTTCGCCGTGGTTCGCGGTGTGACCGCCGAACCGCCGCTGGTCGATCCGTCCGTCGGGCGTGCGGTTGAAGGGGAGTCCCCAGCGCTCGAGCTGGTAGATCGACTCGATCGCCTCCTCGGTCATCAGCATCGCGGCCGGCTGGTCGACGAGGTAGTCACCGCCCTTGATCGTGTCGAAGGCGTGCCACTCCGGATGATCTTCTTCGGTGTTGCCGAGGGCCGCGCAGACGCCTCCCTGCGCTGCACCGGTGTGCGACCTCGTCGGGTACAGCTTCGAGATCACCGCCGTGCGGACACGGTCCGAGAGCTCGATCGCGGCGCGCATGCCGGCGCCGCCGGCGCCCACGACGAGCGCGTCGTAGGTGTGGGTCGTGGTCACCTAGACCGCCCCCGGCCACTTCGAGGGATCGAAGGTGACGACGATGATCGTGCCGAGCACCATCAGCGTGAAGCCGATCACGTACGAGGTCATGTTGATCGCGAGCCGCAGGCCCGGTCGTGTCACGTAATCCAGCGTGATGTTCCGCAAGCCGTTGATGCCGTGCACCAGCGCGAGCATCAGCAGCATCCAGTCCCATGTCCGCCAGAACGGGCTCGCCCAGCGCACCGCGACGAACCCGAAGTTGATCCGCTCGGCACCGCTGCCCATCAGGTGCATCACGAGCAGGTGCCCGAGCGCGAGGAACAGCAGCAGGATGCCGCTGATCCGCATGAACAGCCACAGCCACAGCTCACCCCCGCCGATCGGTCGTTCGCGGCCGAGCTGCCGGTCGGGGCCACCTCCCGGTCGTTCCTGCGTCGGCCTGCGGGACGTCGTGGTCGCCATCGTCAGGCCTTGTACAGGTTCCAGGTCTGCACGAGCATGATCACGGTCACGGGGATCGCGGTCAGCACGAAGATCGCGGTGATGGCGATCGAGATGCCGCGGATGTGTGAAACCAGCCGCGGGAAGAAGTCGATGATCGTGATCCGCAGGCCGTTCAGGGAGTGGTACAGCACCGCGATCACCAGCCCGAGCTCCATCAGATGGATGAAGGGATTCGCGTAGGCGGACACGACGCGGTCGTATGCCTCCGGGCCCCAGCCGATCAGCGCCGTGTCGATGACGTGCATGAACAGGAACAGGATCACCGCGACGCCGGTGATGCGGTGCAAGATCCAGGAGTATTGGCCCGGGTGGCCCTTGTAGAGGCCGCCGTAATCGCTCTTCGTCTTCCGCGCAGTTGCCACGCGCCGTTCGCTCCCGAGGTCGCTTGTTCCTAGCGTAGACGTCGGTGGCGGTGCGCCGTAGGCCGTCCCGTCCACCGAGCCCGGCGGAGTCTACTGCGGAACGTCCACCACCCGAACGACAGGCGGTGGCGCGGTTGAGGATCTAGCCGGTCCGGATGGCGACGAAGACGCCGTCGCGTGTCGGGACGATCGTGCTGAGGAAGCGCTCATCATCAGCGATCAAGCGGTTGTGCTCGAGGATCGCGGCCGTGTTGCGGTCGGCGTCGGTGTCCAGGACGCGGCCCGACCACAGCACGTTGTCGCAGATGTAGAGACCGCCGACACGGATACGGTCGCGAGCGGCCAGCCACGCCGCGGGGTACCCGTCCTTGTCGATGTCGTCGTAGACGATGTCGAACTCGCCCTCGACGGTGGCCATCTGCTCGACCGCGTCACCGACGTGATACGTGACGCGGTCCCACAGGCCCGCGCGTGTCAGGTAGGCCTCGGCTTTGGCGGCGTTGTCGGGGTCGCCGTCTGTGCAGTGCACCTCACCGTGCGGCCCGACGGCCCGTGCGAACCAGTACGCGCTGTAGCCGAAGCCGCTGCCGAGCTCCATCACGCGCCGCGCCTCGATCGAGCGCGCGAGCACCTGCACGGTGACGCCGACGTTGCGGCCGATGATCGGGAAGTTCCGTTCGCGTCCCTCCCGTTCCATCTCGAGCAGCACGGGCTCGTCATGCCGTGCCTGCAGCGAGGCCATGTACTCCTCGATATCGGGGTTCACGATGTCCATGGCGGCACCCTACGTGGGGTCGCGAACAGGGGCCAATCGCTAGGCTCGTCTCGGTGGAGGAGAAGCGCTACGCGACCGATTCGGGCATCGAGCTGAGGCCGGTCTACGAAGCCGATCCGGACTTCGACCATGACGTCCAGCTCGGCGAGCCGGGCACGTTCCCCTTCACGCGCGGGCCGTACCCGACGATGTACCGCAGCCGTCTGTGGACGATGCGGCAGTACGCGGGCATGGGGACCGCCGACGATACGAACCGCCGGTTCCGCTACCTCCTCGAGCAAGGCCAGACGGGTCTGTCGACGGCGTTCGATCTGCCGACGCAGATGGGCTTCGACTCCGATCACCCACGGGCCGAGGGCGAGGTCGGCCGGACCGGCGTGGCGATCGATTCCGTCGACGACATGCGCCGGCTATTCGCGGAGATCCCGCTCGACCGCGTGTCGACGTCGATGACGATCAACGCGACCGCTCCGATCCTGCTGCTCTTGTACGAGCTGGTCGCAGAGGAGCAGGGGGTCGCGGCTGCGGCGCTGTCCGGGACCGTCCAGAACGACATCCTGAAGGAGTACGCGGCGCGCGGAACGTACATCTATCCGCCGAAACCCTCGATGCGGTTGATCACCGACCTGTTCGCCTACTGCAACGAGCGGATCCCGAAGTGGAACACGATCTCGATCAGCGGGTACCACATGCGCGAGGCCGGCGCGACGGCCGCGCAGGAGATCGCGTTCACGCTCGCCGACGGGATCGCGTACGTCCAGGCGGCGCTCGACGCGGGCCTCGCAGTCGATGACTTCGCACCCAGGCTCTCGTTCTTCTTCGCATGCCACCAACACTTCTTCGAAGAGATCGCGAAGTTCCGGGCGGCCCGGCGCCTGTGGGCACGCATCATGCGCGAGCGCTTCGGTGCCAGCGACGAGCGGTCGCTGATGCTGCGGTTCCACACGCAGACCGGGGGTGCGACGCTCACCGCGCAACAGCCTCGGAACAACATCGTCCGGACCACCCTCGAGGCGCTGTCGGCGGTGCTCGGCGGCACGCAGTCGCTGCACACGAACGCCTACGACGAGGCGCTCGCGTTGCCGACCGAGGCTTCGGCGAAGATCGCGCTGCGCACCCAGCAGGTGATCGGCTACGAGACCGGCGTGAGCGAGGTCGTGGATCCGCTCGGTGGTTCCTACTACGTCGAGGCGCTCACCGATGAGCTCGA
>Ga0081539_10006565_pt1 | contig 11078 bp, 10 predicted proteins | sample TabmetS4T2R2_FD_71023 | JGI IMG/M metagenome (GOLD analysis project Ga0081539, IMG submission 71023) | Tabebuia heterophylla rhizosphere microbial communities from the University of Puerto Rico - S4T2R2 | ecosystem: Host-associated > Plants > Roots > Rhizosphere ... | reverse complement strand
ATTCGACAACGCCGACACGACGCCATCGAAATAAAGCGCATCGGCACAGCCGAGCGCATCGCGGAACAGCCGCGCGAAGCTGCCGAAGCTCACCTCCGATAGCGAGATTGCGAATACGACCGTCGTATCCGGCCGCACCCCGACGCCGTTGCGGATGTAGCGCGACTTGCCGTTCTCCTCGAAACGCGGATGAAGCGCGCCGTTCAGGACAAGAAGCGGCCCCGACTGCGTTGCATACTCGGGATCCGGATTCGCGGCGACATAGGCGCCGGATTCCACGATCGCTGCCTTACCGTTTTTCCCGATCATGAACACGCCGTTCGGCTTCAGGAAGAAGTTGCCTTCCCCCTCACCCGTGTTGATCGGCGAGATTATCTCTCCGCGTTCCACATGCAGACCGACAGGCGAAAGGTCTTCATGATACATGCCGGCATTCATGGCGAGCGCCACAATCTGTCCCTGCCCGGCCATCGCATGCGTGAGCTTGTCGAGCGAACCGTAGGGCTTGCCATCGATCCCGCTGTGAACAAGGCGGATGTCGTAGTCGCCTGGGCTTGCCTCGCAGACGACGTAGTCGACGCCTTCGAAGCCCAGCCTGTGGCAGATTGCCGGAAGCGATTCGCCTTCCGCGATGGTCGGCGGCTGGCGGGACATGAGCCACCACAGCAACGCAGCCGCGCCGATCACAATCGGCAACGCGATCGCGGCAAAGAATTTTCGGTTTTTCGGAGCGGGCAGTATCGGCGTCTCGTTGGTCGACCCGAAATCAGCCGCGTTTTGCGTCGTTTCCGTGGCGATTGGATACCGGCGAATATGTCAAATTCCGGCTCTCGCCGGCTCTCGAGAGACTGTCTTGTTTCGGGTTGCCGTTGGGTCTATTTGATTGACAGGATAGCGGCCCGACTCCCAAGGGCGCGAAAGGTTTTGGAAATGAGCGGAATCAACGAATACATCGACTCGGAAGTGAAGGGTAATGACGTCGTGCTCTTTATGAAGGGCACGCCTGGCTTCCCGCAATGCGGCTTCTCGGGTCAGGTCGTGCAGATCCTCGACTATGTCGGCGTCGACTATAAGGGCGTCGACGTGCTCACCTCCAGCGAGTTGCGCCAGGGCATCAAGGAATACTCCAACTGGCCGACCATTCCTCAACTCTATGTGAAGGGCGAGTTCGTGGGCGGCTGCGACATCGTGCGCGAGATGTTCCAGGCCGGCGAATTGCAGTCCTTCCTCGAAGAGAAGGGCATCAGCGTCCGCGGAGCGGCCTGAGTCTCCTGACGCCTCGCCTTTTCAGGTAGGGGCGCTAAATTTAATTCGTGTCGTGAAATGCGCCGGTTGCCCGGCGCATTTCGTTTTGCAACAAGGCTGCGGGAATTCGCGATGGACCAGCACGTGTCGCCGGCCAAGGAGTTGGCATTTTCGATCCCGCGCTGGGAGTTCATCGCGCTCTGCGCGGCGCTGATCGCGCTCAATGCGTTGGCCATCGACATCATGCTGCCCGGCCTGCAGCAGATGGGCGCCAGCCTCGGAGTCGAGAGCGAGAACCACCGGCAATATGTGATCACCGCCTATTTCGCCGGTATGGCCTGCGCACTGCTTCCCTACGGGCCGGCTTCGGACACCTTCGGCCGCCGCGCGCCGCTGCTGTTGGGGCTGGTACTCTACCTGATTTGCGCCTTTGGCGCGGCGTTAGCGCCTAACTTCACGGTGCTGCTTGCGCTGCGCTTCGTCCAGGGGGTCGGCGCCGCCTCGACGCGCGTCATCGTGGTGTCGGTGGTGCGCGACCGCTTCGGCGGCCGGCAGATGGCCGAGGTCATGTCGCTGGTGTTCATGGTCTTCATGATCATCCCGGTGATCGCGCCGACTCTCGGCCAGCTCATGATGCTGTTCGCCAACTGGCACATGATCTTCATCTGCATGGGCGTGATCGGGCTCGCCATCACCACATGGGCGGCGCTGCGGCTGCCCGAAACGCAGCATCCCGAGGACCGCCGGCCCTTCACGCTGGCCGCGACCGGCGAGGCCTTCGCCAAGGTGCTCACCACGCGCGTCTCTCTCTGGTATACGCTCGCCACGACGACAATGTTCGGCGCGCTGTTTGGCTTCATCAATTCCGCGCAGCAGATCTATGTCGGCATCTACGGGCTCGGCGTCTGGTTCCCGGTCGTGTTTGCCGGCGTCGCCAGCCTGATGGCGGTCTCGTCCTTCCTGAATTCGCGCTTCGTGATGCGGCTCGGCATGCGCCGGCTCTCGCACACCGCGCTGATCGGCTTCTTCTGCGTCAGCGCGATCTGGTTCGCCTGGTCGCTCACCGGACCCGTGCCGCTCGTCGCTTTCGTGCTGCTGTTTGCAGGAGCCATGTTCCAGTTCGGCTGGATCGGCTCGAACTTCAACGCGCTTGCCATGGAGCCGCTCGGCCACATCGCCGGGTCGGCCTCATCGGTTCAGGGCTTCATCCAGACGCTGGGCGGCGGACTGCTCGGAGCCTATATCGGCCAGTCCTTCAACGGCACCGTCACGCCGCTCGCTGCAGGCTTTTGCGGTGTCGCGGCGCTCGGCCTGATCATGGTGCTGATCGCCGAGAAGGGCGTGCTGTTTCGGCCGCAGCACGACCCAAAGCCGCCCGGCGCAGATCTTTCTCACTGAAGCATCTGAAGCGGTGCACGTGCGGTGGCGGCCGCCCTCACTGTTGTGCCCAGAGTTCGCGTCTCAGCTCCGCCCAGCTTGCCCTGTCCGGCGCGATCATCAGGCCGCCGGCCAGATGCGAGGGCAGATAGGGACTGCCGTCGAGCCGCGCGGCATGGCCGCCCGCCTCCTGATGGATCAGCACGCCGGCGAGATGATCCCACGGCATCAGCTTGTTGTAGACCGCGAAATGCGCGTGCCCGCTGGCAATGATGCGGTATTCGTGCGCGGCGCAGCGATAGTTGAGTTGTGACAGGCATTTGGCATGGTTCTTCGCCAGCCGCGACCGCTCCGGCTCGGGCATGAACTGCCAGGATACGGCGCCGGTCATGGCCGAAACCGGCACCGGCTCCGCAACCTTGACCGGCGTTTGTATCCCGTCCTGACTGTGAATATGGCTCCCTGCCCCGCGCACGCCGATCAAAAAATCCTTGCCCACTGGGTCGTGGATGATGCCGGCGACCGTCTCGCCGCTATCGACCACGGCGAGCATCACGCCGAACAGCGGCACGCCTGACGCGAAGTTGAAGGTGCCATCGACCGGGTCGATGACGAAGGCAAGTTCGGCGCCGGAGAGTCGCGGCAGGAGCGAGTGGTCGACCTCACGCGCCTCCTCGCCGACGATCAGCACATCCGGGTAACGCTCGGCGATCGCCGCCGTGATCGCGCGCTCGGCATTGACATCGGCCTCGGTCACCAGATCGGCGGCCGATGTCTTCCGGCGCACCTCGCTTGCATTCAGCCTTCGAAATCGAGGCATGATCTCCTGCGCCGCGACCTCGGCAAGTACGTTTGCGAGCCAGTCGATGTCTCGATCGTCAAAGCGCATCGGCGTTTCTGCTTTTGGTTGGTGGCGCGACGCCAAGCGCCGCGAAATCGAACAGCTTGCGGTCGATCAAGTGTGAGGGCCGCACATTGCCGAGCGCGCGGATCATCGTATCCTTTCGGCCCGGCATCTTGCGTTCGATTTCGTCGAGCATCGCCTTCATGGCGTTGCGCTGCAGCCCTTCCTGGCTGCCGCACAGATCGCAGGGGATGATGGGAAACCGCATGCCCGCCGCGAACTTCTCGAGGTCCGTTTCGGCGCAATAGGCGAGCGGCCTCACCACCATTACGTCGCCGTCGTCGTTCAGGAGCTTCGGCGGCATGGCGGCCAGTCGCCCGCCATGGAACAGGTTCATGAAGAAGGTTTCCAGAATGTCCTCGCGGTGATGGCCGAGCACCAGCGTCGAACAGCCTTCCTCGCGGGCGATACGGTAGAGATGGCCGCGCCTCAGCCGCGAGCAGAGCGAGCAAAAGGTGTTGCCCGTCGGGATCTTGTCCGTCACCACCGAATAGGTGTCCTGGCATTCGATGCGGTGCGGCACGCCGTTGCGCGTCAGGAACTCGGGCAGAATGTGCTTGGGAAAATTCGGCTGGCCCTGGTCGAGATTGCAGGCGAGAAGCTCGACCGGAAGCAGTCCGCGCCATTTCAGGTCGAGCAGCACGGCGAGCAGGCCGTAAGAATCCTTGCCCCCCGAAAGCGCCACCAGCCAGCGCTCGCCGGGCTTTGCCATGGCAAAATCCTCGATCGCCTGGCGCACGTTTCGCAGGAGCCGCTTGCGCAGCTTGTTGAACTCGACCGAGGACGGCGAGTTGCGGAAGATCGGATGCACTGCGTCGGCGGCTTCGGCTGTGTCGTATTCGGGGTTTTCGTGGAGGGTCATCAGAATTCTCCCGACGAAACTCGCAGCCTCTAGCACAAAAATAAAAAGGCCGCGCAACAGCGCGGCCCCCAGCCTGCGACAACCGCCGGAAGTCCAGGCGCGCCGTCATCCTCGGGCTTGTCCCGAGGATCTATCCAGCTCTTCCAAACAAGCTAAAGACCGAAGCGACCTTCTACAATTTCCACCGGATGCAGATGCTCGGGACAAGCCCGAGCAAGACGAGAAGTCGCCAGAATCAGCGGGAATAGAACTCGACCACGAGATTCGGTTCCATCTGTACCGCGAACGGCACGTCGGCAAGGCCCGGCACGCGAGCGAGGGTGGCGACCATTTTGTTGTGGTCGACGTCGATATAGTCCGGCACGTCGCGCTCGGCGAGCTGCACCGATTCCAGCACCGAGACGAGCTGCTTCGACTTCTCGCGCACCTCGATCACGTCGCCGGCCTTGCAGCGGTAAGAGCCGATGTTGGTGCGCTTGCCGTTGACGTTGATGTGGCCGTGGTTCACGAACTGGCGGGCCGCGAAGATCGTCGGCACGAACTTGGCGCGGTAGACGATCGCGTCGAGGCGCGATTCGAGCAGGCCGATCAGGTTCTCGGAAGTGTCGCCGCGGCGGCGGTTGGCTTCCTCATAGGTCTTGCGGAACTGCTTCTCGGAGATATCGCCGTAGTGGCCCTTCAGCTTCTGCTTGGCGCGGAGCTGCAGGCCGAAGTCGGAGAGCTTGCCCTTGCGGCGCTGGCCGTGCTGGCCGGGGCCGTATTCACGCTTGTTGACCGGGGATTTCGGGCGGCCCCAGACATTTTCGCCGAGACGGCGGTCGATCTTGTACTTCGCAGATTCGCGCTTGCTCATCGCATTCCCTTTCAAATACATTGCGCCCGAAACGTCGTGTTTCGGGGCATGGGAAACGCGCCCTCCTCTGGCTCCTTTCGGGGCCTGACAGGGTGTTCCACGCACGCTTTGCGGAAAAACCCACGGGACACGTCAAAAAGCAGGACCAGGAAAAGTGCTACGCGCTTTCCGTCCGGTCTTGCGGCACTAACAAACTTTCCGCCGGACCTCTAGGCCCGGCGGTGGCGGGTCGCATAGACGCAGGCGCGGGCGCTGTCAAGAGCTGACATCGGCGCCAAGCATTCTAGCACCAGGGCCGGCAACTTTTCCGGGCCGCCGATGTTTTGAAGCGGCCGGAACTGCGGATCGCCGTGCGCGACAGAAGGGACCTAACAGAGGGAGCTATGCTCTAATGAGAAAGTTGTTCCTGGCGCTGGTGGGCGCCGCGACATTGATTGGGTCCGTACCTGTCTATCCGGATCTTGCCCAGGCAAACCACCGGTATAGGCATGTCTGCCGCGTTGTGGTGGTCAAGAGATGGGTCTGGCGGCACGGCCACCGAGTCCTCGTGCGGGAGAATGTCCGCCGCTGCTACTGGGTCTGAGGCCCGGGCTTTACCGCACGCGTAAGTTGAAACGGCGGCTTCCCTCGCGGGAGCCGCCGAAGGCCGTCTTAAGCATGTCTCCCGAAAGTGGCAACCGGTTTCGGGACAAAGACATGCGTAAAAACAAGGGATCTAAAGCGCGGAAGCGAATCTGAAAGATCGCGAGGCGCTTTAGGCTGCCGCCGACGGTTCGGCGTGGCCATCGGGCCGATCTTTCCTGTCAAAAGCTTCGCGCGCCTGTCGCATCGCGCAGCGGTTCGCTGCCGCCCAGCTTCCGAGCGTGCCAAGCGGCCCGGCGAGCGAAAGGCCAAGTTGCGTCAGCGCGTATTCGACCTCGGGCGGCGTGGTCGGCCTCACCGTGCGCAGCACCAGCCCGTCGCGCTCCAGCGAGCGCAGCGTCACCGTCAGCATGCGCTGCGAAATGCCTTCGATCGTCCGCCTCAGGGCGTTGAAGCGCAGCGGCTGCACGGTCAGATTGATGATGACCAGCACGCTCCAGGTGTCGCCGACCCTGTCGAGCACCTCCCGCATCGGGCAGCTACCCTCGCCGTCAGGCTCCATGCCGGGGTTGATGGTCAGCGCCGGCGGCGACTGACTGGGTTTGAACGGGACATTCATCGCGGTTCCTTCCCGGTAACCAGGCGACTTCAAAATGCGTTCTTACGCCGCCCGAACTCGCCAGCTATATGGTTATCTGCGATAACTTGCTTACAGCAAATACCTGCCTTCGACAATTGAAGCGGGATGCCGAGCAGACGGGATCGCGTCCGAATGTTGTGAAACCAACCGAACCAACCTGTCCCGAGAGATTTTTCCGATGTCCGCTATTCAAAAGCCCGCCCTCCTCGTCACCGGCGCCGGCGGCAAGCTCGGCCGCCGCGTCGTCGAACTGCTCCTTGAGGCCAATGCCGGCAAAGTAATCGCCACCACGCGCAGTCCGGAGAAGCTCGCCGATCTCACTGCAAAGGGCGTGGACGTGCGCCATGCCGATTTCGACGATGCCGCCTCGCTCGAAGCTGCATTCAGGGGCGCCGACCGTCTGCTTCTCATCAGCACGGATGCGACCGGCAAACCCGGCCAGCGTCTTGGTCAACACCGCAATGCCGTCGCGGCGGCCAAAATGGCCGGGGTCAAGCACGTGGTCTATACGTCTGCGCCCTCACCCTACCCGACTCCTGAGGGCTCCATCATCGACGACCATTTCTGGACGGAGGAGGCACTGTTTGGGAGCGGTCTGGATTGGACCATCCTGCGCAACAACATCTACGCCGACATGATTTTGGTGGGCCTTCCGCATGCAATCGCAACCGGGCAGCTCTTCATGGCGACCGGCACGGGCGGCCGCAACTACGTGACTCGCGAAGATTGCGCGCATACCGCCGCCGCGGCCCTTGCCAAGACAACCGGCCGTCGGGTGCTCGACGTCAACGGTCCCGCGCCCGTTACCCAGGCCGAGCTTGCGGCGCTCGCCAGCGAACTGACGGGGCGCTCCGTCGTCCATATCGGTGTCAGCCCGGAGGATATGCGCAAGGGCTTGCTCGGCGCGGGCCTTCCGCCATCCATGGCCAACGCGCTGGTCATGTTCGATGTGGATGCTTCCGAGGGCAGGCATGCGCTCACGGCGCCCACGGTCAACGCGCTGACCGGCCGTGAACCGACCTCGATGCGTGATTTCCTTGTTGCCAACAGGGCGGCCTTGCTGCCCGGATAAGTTGGTGATTGGCGAAACGGTCTTCTCCCCGTTTACGGCAGGGCAATCGCATATGACGAAAAAATGCCCCTACTCCGCCTCACCCCCCTCGACAAGCTCGGGGTTCGGCACCGCTCCCCACTTCGTGGGGTAGAGGAAGGGGCGCCAACCCTTGCGGCCGCCACCGACTGCCCCTCACGCAGATCGTTCCGGCCTTAAGGTGTGTTGAGATTCAGGTCAGGGCGAGCCGGAATCGAAGATGGGCGCGCAGCGACCAAAATGGTGGGTTTCGAGAACCGGAGCGGAGCGTACATTCAGGTACGTGAGCACCGGAAGCGCAGAAAGCCGCAATTTGCAGGCCGGCCTCACCTGAACCTCAACACAGCTAGATCGGAACGTCGGCCCAGGTCAGCTGGTAGGTCTTCGACACCTCGGTGAGGGCGGCGTCGGCTGCGTTCTTGATGAACTGGGCCTGCGTCTCCTGGGGAAAATACGGCGACGTGATCGTCTTTGTCTCCAGCAGGTCCAGATATTTCCGCACCGCCGCCGGCAGGGGATAGCTCAGCGGGTCAGGCCGGCTCAGTTCCTCGATGAGCGGAGCGTCCGTCTCTTCGCGGCTGTCGGCGATTCCGGGGCCCAGGCGACGCCTTACCTCCTTCACGTGCTCTTCCAGCGCCTTCTTCGCTTTCGCTTGATCGATGGGCGCGTCCTTGTCGCTTGTGAGCTTGACGTCCCTGACGCGCTCCTTGACGTCGGCCCAAAGTGTGTTCGACCTTTTTTCGAGAAGGATTCTTGCCCACAGCCGGCGTTCGATCCGCTTGGCGAGCTCGGCCTCGTCCGGGTTCTTGGGGGGATACCAGATCGGCGAGAACAGCGCGCGCGAGCGCGCGGCCACGACCTGCTGCATGGAAGCGGGCTGGTCCATCAGCTTGATGATCTCTTCCGACACCTTGGCAAGCATCAGCCCGAACTCGAGCTTGCGGTCGCTGATGAAATCCTCGGGTGACTTGGCCACCGTGGCGGGCACGGCGTCGAAATTCTTCTTGGTCATGTTCTGCAGGCCGAGGAGCAGCGGCGCGAAGGCGAACTGCACCGAAAAGGACTGGATGCCGACGATCGGCGCGATCAGCGCGAAGAACTCGGCGCTGACGTCTCCGCCGGACCTTTTCGTGCGCGCCTCCGCCACATTCTTGTAGGCGGTCCTATACGCACGGTCCCAAATCGTCAGCACCACGTTGATCCACTGGAACTGCCCGTAATGGGTCAGCTTGTCGTGCATCTTCTTGAGTTCGTCCTGAGCGTCGCTTGCCATGTCTTGGTCCTCGCAGGGCTCCTCCCGGGAGCCCGCGATGGACTAAGGGTCGCAGGTTTCCGCACAATGTCGCAATGGCATTCGTCCTGTTTCTGCTAAGATACGCAAGAAATTGCAATTGAGGGAGGCTCGATGCGCGGCGCGCTTTGCAGATGGAAGCGCTCGGCACGTTCGTACCGGTCGACCCCTCAAGCAATTCCAAGGATTTGGCTACGCCCAACCCGGGAAGTGCTATCTCCCACGCCGGGGCCAGGGGCAGGGCAATCGCATATGGTATTTACCCCACCCGCCAAACGTAGCCGTACCCGCCGGTACGTCGGCTAATATCGCCACGGTGCCAGGTCTCGTGCGTACCCGCCGTTACGCCAATTTTTTCTGACTTACGGCGATGGCGCGGCAAGCAAATCGAACGAAGCCAGACGGGCAACCGGCCACCTCGAATTTCGGGCTATTCAGGCCTCCGCGCGCGCCAAAGTCCGCGCTCTCGCGTCCGCCGGGATGGCTGTGAATGGAATCCGAGTCGCCTTCCTGCGGCCCTGGATCAGCTTACTCTTTCAATCAATTGCTTTTGCGAAGGTTTTAGAACCGCCCCGTTTTTATCCGCAGGCCGCAGAGCAGGTTTCTTATCCACGGGTCGAAGCGCGTCCCCGGGCGAAAGCCCGAGGACGTGCAGACGAAAAAACCGTGGATCGCCCTTAGTTTTTCGCCTTGTCGACGAGTTTATTTTTCGCAATCCACGGCATCATGCCGCGCAGCTTTTCGCCGACCTGCTCGATCTGGTGGGCGTCGTTCATGCGGCGGATGCCCTTGAAGCGCGCCAGGCCGGAGCGATATTCCTGCATCCACTCGCTGGTAAACTTGCCGGTCTGTATGTCTTTGAGAATCCTCTTCATTTCGGCCTTGGTCTCGGCCGTGATGATGCGCGGGCCGGACACGTACTCGCCCCACTCGGCGGTGTTGGAGATCGAGTAGTTCATGTTGGCGATGCCGCCCTCGTAGATGAGGTCGACGATCAATTTAACTTCGTGCAGGCACTCGAAATAGGCCATTTCGGGGGCATAGCCGGCCTCGACCAGCGTCTCGAAACCGGCGCGGATCAGCTCGACCAGGCCGCCGCACAGCACCACCTGCTCGCCGAACAGGTCGGTCTCGCACTCTTCCTTGAAGTTGGTCTCGATGATGCCCGAGCGGCCGCCGCCGATCGCGCAGGCATAGGAAAGGCCGAGATCCAGCGCGTTGCCGGAGCCGTCATTGTGGACGGCGACCAGGCACGGCACGCCGCCGCCCTTCTGGTATTCGCCGCGCACCGTGTGGCCGGGGCCCTTCGGCGCCACCATCAGCACGTCGACCGAAGCCTTCGGCTCGATCAGGCCGAAATGCACGTTGAGGCCGTGCGCAAACGCGATCGCCGCGCCGTCGCGAATGTTGGGCGCGATCTCGTTTTTGTAGATATCGGCCTGCAGCTCGTCGGGCGTCGCCATCATCATCAGGTCGGCCCATTTGGCGACATCGGCCACCGACATCACCTTCAGCCCGTCGGCCTCGACCTTCTTGGCGGTCGCCGAGCCCGACTTCAGGCCGATGGCGATCTCCTTGACGCCGGAATCCTTGAGGTTGAGCGCATGCGCCCTGCCCTGGCTGCCATAGCCGATGATGGCGACCTTCTTGCCCTTGATGAGGTTGAGATCGGCATCGCGATCATAATAGACACGCATTCCTTGTTTCCTTCCTGGTTTGATGGCTGCGTTGATCTTAGAGGGAGCGAACCTTCGGCCGGCCTCCAGCCGGGCCGAAAAGAGCAAAGAACTGGCTGGTGGCGCGTTTCGCCTCGGCGACGATTGCGGCATGGGAAAGCGAGAGCGGATCGCCCAGCAAAAGCCTGATTTGCACGTCCCGGCCGACTAGCCCGAAAAAGGTTCGAAACGCATCCTCTGCATCGTCGAAGGCAAGCAGGCCGGCATCGCGGCCGGCCTCCAGCAGTGGCTTCAGCCGCTCTCCGATCGCAAATCGACCGTTCGCCAGTACGATCTGGCCGAGATTGCTCTTGGTGGACGCGGCCTGCCCGACGGCGACGCGGTTCAACGCGATGGAAGTCTCTGACGAGACCACGCTCAGCCAGTTTGCCGCGAAGGCTTCCAGGCTTTCCTGAAGCGCGGCGGCGTCGAGATGCTGGCTATCATAGTTTCCCGCGCGGACCTTGGAGGCCTGCCAGCGGACGGTGGCGGCCAGTATCCCGTCGCGGTCGCCGAACC
>Ga0081539_10006564_pt1 | contig 11079 bp, 7 predicted proteins | sample TabmetS4T2R2_FD_71023 | JGI IMG/M metagenome (GOLD analysis project Ga0081539, IMG submission 71023) | Tabebuia heterophylla rhizosphere microbial communities from the University of Puerto Rico - S4T2R2 | ecosystem: Host-associated > Plants > Roots > Rhizosphere ... | reverse complement strand
AAAGGGGGGCTGAATAAAACTCCACGGATTGAACCCCATTCTTGTCGGTCTGAATAAAATATCTAACGCTTCCCGGCGGAAATCGCAAGCCTGCAAAAAAAAAGTACAGTCCCGCGAGCGGTAGCGAGCGGGTCGCAGTCGCGGCACACGGTTGTTTTGAGCAACACTCACCCGCTCGCTACCGCTCGCGGTACTGTACCTATGTCTTCACTCGCCGCTCTGCTGGAGGAGTTTTGCGACGAGGCCCGTCCAGCCCGTCTGGTGCGACGCGCCTAGCCCTCGGCCCGTGTCGCCGTGGAAGTATTCGTAAAAGAGCAGGTGGTCGCGCCAGTGCGGGTCGTCTTGAAACTTTCGGACGCCGCCGTGGGCGGGTCTTCGTCCCTGCGAGTCGCGCAGGAAGAGGCGCGAGAGGCGGCGCGAGAGTTCGGCGGCGACCTCTTCGAGCGTCAGGCTTCGGCCCGAACTCGACGGGCATTCGACGCGGAAGCCTTCGCCGAAGTAGAAGTGAAATTTTTGAAGCGACTCGATGAGGAGGTAGTTGACGGGAAACCACACGGGGCCGCGCCAGTTTGAGTTTCCGCCGAACAGACCCGTGGTTGACTCGGCGGGTTCGTAGTCAACGCGGTGCTCCGTCCCGTCAACTTTTAGGACGAACGGCGCGGCGAGGTGGCGGCGCGAGAGAGCGCGGACGCCGAAGTCGGAGAGAAACTCCGTTTCGTCGAGCATCACGCGGAGCACGCGGCGCAGTTTCTCTTCGTTCGTGATTGCGAGCAGGCGGCGCGAGGCGCTGCCGGGCCGCTTCATCGAAGCAATGTTGCCCGTCAGGTCGGGGCGGTTCTCTATAAACCACTCCATGCGTCGCTTGAAGCCGGGGAGGCGGTCAACCACTTCTGTGTCCAGAGTCTCGACGGCGAAAAGCGGGATGAGGCCGACCATCGAATAGAGCTTGATGGGAAAGTGTGTGCCGTCGGCCATGTGGAGCACGTCGAAGTAGAAGCCTTCCGAGTCGTCCCAGAGCGAGTAGTTGTCCGCGCCGATGTTGTTCATCGCGTCGGCGATGTAGATGAAGTGCTCGAAGAACTTCGAGGCAACGTCCTCGTAGGTCGCGTCCGCGCTCGCAAGCTCTAAGGCGATTGCGAGAAGGTTTAAGGTGTACATCGCCATCCAACTCGTGCCGTCCGACTGTTCGAGATGGCCGCCCGTCGGGAGCGAGCGGTTGCGGTCGAAGACGCCTATGTTGTCGAGGCCGAGGAAACCGCCCTCGAAGATGTTGTTGCCTTCGGCGTCCTTTCGGTTGACCCACCAAGTGAAGTTCAGGAGCAGCTTGTGGAAGACGCGTTCGAGAAACGCGCGGTCGCCCGCGCCGCGCAGTTTCTTCTCGATGCGATAGACACGGAGCGCAGCCCAAGCGTGGACGGGCGGATTCACGTCCGACAAAGCCCACTCGTAGGCGGGCAACTGCCCCGAAGGGTGCATGTACCATTCGCGCAGCATGAGTATGAGTTGCTCTTTGGCGAAGTCGGGGTCAACGAGCGCGAGCGGGACGCAGTGAAACGCCAAGTCCCAAGCCGCGTACCAAGGATACTCCCACTTGTCGGGCATCGAGATAACGTCAGAGTTATAGAGATGCTTCCATTCGCTGTTGCGACCGCGCTTGCGCTCCGCAGGCGGCGCGGGCTGCGCGGGGTCGCCTTCGAGCCATTGCTTGACGACGTAATGATAAAACTGCTTCGACCACAGAAGCCCCGCGAACGCCTGACGCACGACGCCGCGCGCGTCTTCGCTCAAACCTTCCGGCGTGACTGAAGCGTAAAACTCTTCGGCCTCCGCGCGACGCTTCTCAAAAATTTCATCAAACTCGCCGAACACTTCTTCAACACTCGCGGCGCGCTCTTCGCGGAAGCGCAGGCGCACGACGGCTTCGCCGCCCGGCGCGAGACGGAAGACGTAGTGCGCCGCCGCCTTCGTCCCATACTCTTCGGGGTTGATTGCCGCGAGCGCGCCGCGCGTCACGAAATCGCTTATGCCGTCCTTCACGTAAGAACGGTTCGGCGTACCGAACAGGCGCGACGTGTTCGTCTCGTTCTCCGTGAAGAGAAGCGCGGGCGCGCCCTCGCAGTAGAGCCAACGCGCGCCGTAGTATTCGTGTTCGACGGCGACGACCGTCGCGCCGATTGCCGATGAGACTGTCGCTGTCTCTACATCCGCATTGAGGCTTTCGGCGCGGCGAAGCCGCGGGCGGGGAGAGTCGTCCCAACTCCAAGTGTTGCGAAACCAAAGGTGCGGAAGGACGTGGAGCGTCGCGGTTTCAGGGCCGCGATTGAAGACACGGACGCGGGCGAGTATGTCTTCCGCGTCGGCTTTGGCGTATTCGACGAACACGTCGAAGTAGCGGTCTTCGTCGAAGACGCCGGTGTCGAGTAGTTCAAACTCCGCGTCCCGTTTGCCTCGCGCGCGCGCCTCCTCCAAGAGCCGCGCGTAAGGGAACTCGGCTTGCGGGTACTTGTAGAGAAACTTCATGTAGGAGTGCGTGGGCGTGGAGTCGAGGTAGAAGTAGTATTCCTTCACGTCCTCGCCGTGGTTGCCTTCCGTGCCCGTGAGTCCGTAGAGACGCTCTTTGAGGAACGGGTCGCGCCCGTTCCAAAGGGCGAGTGCGAGGCAGATGCTTTGGTGGCGGTCGCAGAGGCCGGCGAGTCCGTCCTCGTTCCAACGATATGCGCGCGAGCGCGCTTGGTCGTGCGTGAAGTAGTTCCAAGCATCGCCCGCGGCTGAGTAGTCTTCGCGCACAGTTCCCCAAGCGCGCTCCGAAAGATACGGCCCCCAACGCTTCCAGTGGGCCGCGCGTCGGCGCGACTCGTCGAGTCTTCTCTCTTCGGCGTTCATATTTTTTTGACGAAGCCGAACTGCTTTAACGTGCGTCAGAAAAGTTTTATGACCGCAAGCAAGCGTCGAAAAGTTTTAGACTCGCGCGACGACTGCCGCGTCGAGTTTCGCGCGGCGCGCGAGCGGTACGAAGACGAGCGACGCGGCGAGCAGGTCTAAAGCGACGACGAGCATGACGGCGCGCGCGCCCGCCGACTCGAAGACCCGGCCCGCGAGCCAAGGCAGGAGGATTGCGCCGCCGCTCGCGCCGACCAGAAGCCAGCCCGTCGTTCGACCGTCGAGACGCGCGGCGCGGCCCGCGAGCGCGAAGGTCGTCGGGAAGATTGAGGCCATCGAGAGGCCGAGCGAGGCCGTGCCCGCCGCGACGAGCGCGAAAGAGCCGCCGCCAAAGACGATGAGTGCGGCGCTCAAAAGACACGCGCCGGCGCTTGCCGCGAGCAGCGTGCGCGGGTGAAAACGCGCGGCGAGCGGGACGGCGAGGAGCCGGCCAAGAGTGAGCGCCCCCCAGAAGAGCGAGGTCAGGTAGGCCGCGCCCGCGGCGTCCGTGAGGCGAAGCGCGACGGTGTAAGAGTAAATCCAGCCGCTGAATCCCGTCTCCGCGCCGAGGTAGAGGAAGAGGAAGGCCGCGAGCAGTAAGACGAGCGCGCCGTCTCGCGTGGGGCGCGTCGCGCGTCGCGTCTCGTGTCGAGTCTCAAGCTGTGTCTCACGATGGACTTCACGTCGAAACTCAGTCCGCGTCTCGCGTGCGCCGACACTTTCAACAGTGACCGCTTCAAGTTCTTCGTCCGCGAACGCGTTAACTTCTTCGCGCGCGACTCCTTCAACTTCTTCGTCCGAACTTTCGGCGCGCGGACGCGGCGCATGGAGACGCAGGAAGGGAAGCGCGGAGGGGAGCACGAGCAGCGCGAGCGCCCAGAAGGCCGCTCCCGCGCCGAGTTCGAGTCGCGCGGCTTGGGCTACGACGAGCGGCGCGAGGAAAGCGCCGACGCCGTAGAAGAAATGTAAGCCGTTCATGTAGGGCGCGGTGCGCGCGCCGTGCGTCCAGACGAGAAGCGTGTTTGCGCCCGCGTCGAGCGTGCACTCAGCCGCGCCGAGAACGACGAGGACGAAGGCGAGCGTCCAGAGCGTCGGCGCGAAGGGCGCGAGCGCGAGTCCGGCGCTCATCAGAAGGAGCGAGGCGGCCATGACCGCATGTCCGTTCAGACGGTCGAAGAGGCGCGCGCCGCCGAGCGAGCCGGCGAGGAAGCCGACCGAGTGCGCGGCGAGGAGCGTACCGAGCGTGTCGGGGCGCGCGTCCGAAATTTGGATGAGTCCGGGCAGCGCCGGGCCGAGCGACGCGGCGGTCAGTCCGAAGGCGACGAACGACGCGCAGTAAGCGACAGTCCGCGCGCGCGCCGCGCCCGCGCCCGACTCGGCGAAACTCGTCTTGACGTTCGTCGTGATAGAACTCATCTCTCCTTAACTTTATCCGCCAAACCCAACGGTTTAATCCTCATAAGCGGTTTCACGTTTCGTCGGCGCGGCGGAATTATAAAGAAAAAGGCCGCCCGGCGGGCGACCTACGTTAGTCTGTGATACACCCGGGAAGACTCGAACTTCCGACCTTCTGATTCGTAGTCAGACGCTCTATCCAACTGAGCTACGGGTGCAAGTTCTCTCGGTGAAGAGAAGTAACGAATATAAGGGGCGTGCGCGGGAGTGTCAAGCGGGGGCGGGTTGATGAAAGGCGCGTGAAACGGAGGGTTTTCGGTGTGAATTCGCGGGTTTTCAGCGCGCGAAGTAGCCGGGACGGGAGCGCGCGATTGTCTCGGCGCGGGAGACTTCGACGTTGATTGCGCGCCACTTGCCGTCGCGCCGCCCCGTGTTGGAAGACTGGTAGGAGATGCTGTAGAGCGTGCGCATCTCGGCGGCGACTTCGGCGTAGAGGCGGCCCATGTCTTCGAGGCGTTGAATCTCGTGGAGGCGTCCGCCGGTTCGGTCGGCCAAAGTCTGCATGCGCGTGCGCGCGGCGGAGTAGATGGCCGCTTGTTGCGGCGTGAGCGGGAGAAGCCGCTTGGGGTCTGCCGAGGGGAGCGCGAGCGGGTAGATAGTGACGCCCTGACGGTCTGCCGAGTCGAGAACGGCGCGAAGGGCCGAGGCGTTGTCGGGGTGGACTGCGGCGACGGCCTCTTCGGCGGTCGTGGCCTGAGCGGTGGTCTCGCCGTCGAGCTTGCGCATCTCGGTGTCGAGGCCGTCCGAGAGGACGATGACGGCCTTGCGGCGCTTGCCCTCTTTGGAGAGTTGCTCGAGCGCGTACTTGAGCGCGGGGTAGAGATTGGTGTTGCCCTTGCCCTTGGCGAGTTCGGAGATGGCGAAGGCGATTTTGTTGTGGTCGGCGGTGAAGTTTTGGAGCGTCTCTATACGGTCATTGAAGGAGACGACCTCGACGCGGTCTTGCGGGCCGAGCGCGTCTATGAAGCGAAGGGCCGACTGCTTGAGTGTGGGGCGGAAGTTGAGCGTCGAGCCTGACATATCGAGCAGGAGGACGAGGCTGAAGGGCGCGGTCACAGGCTCGAAGCCGACGATTGACTGCTTGACGCCGTCCTCATAGACGGTGAAGTCGTTGCTCGTGAGGTCTGTCACGGCTTGGCCTTTGCGATCCGCGACACCGACGTTGAGTATGACGAGGTTTGTGTCAACGCGTTCGACGGGGTCATCCTGCGAGGGAGACTGCTGCGCAGGGACGAGCGCGACGAGGAGCAGGCAGACGACGGCGGCCCGTGCGAATTTTCGTAAATTGTGCGGGAAAATGTTAGATAAGGTCATCGCTTGAAAAACGCACCGCGCCCGTTAAGTATGCCGTCGCGCGTCCGGTTTAGGCAAGCGCCGACAAGCGCTTGCAGGACTTCAAAAACCGCGGCTGACACTCGACTTTCACGACGCGGACTGTTTTGGTGCGACCCGCAAGCGATGAGTTGCCAAAATACAGTACCGCGAGCGGTAGCGAGCGGGTCAATGCTAGAGAGTAAGAGTTAACAAGGATGGACAGGATAGATAGCATAAAAGATTTAATCACTTAATCCAGTAAATCCTATCCGTCCATGTTAATTCATTCTTTTGTAGCGCATACCCGCTCGCTACCGCTCGCGGTACTGTTTTAGCGTCCGGCGCGTGTGCGTGCGCGGCGCGGGGCGGGGGCTTCGGCGGGGGCGTCCGTGGAAGGGACGGGCGCTGGGAAGGGGACGGGCGCTGGGCGCGCCGCGGTCGTGCGTCGCGTGCGACGGGCTTCGGCGCGCTCCTGTTCGACCGCCGCCGTGCGTTTCGCCTTCTCGATGCGCTTGCGCGGGACGAGTTGGTAGCGCAGTTCCATCTCCTGCGCGACGCGGTAAATGTGCTTCGCCTTCTGCCCGCGCTCGGCGCGCCGCAGAACCTCTACGGTCTCCAAAAGCTCGGCGCGGTCTTCCTTGTCAATCCAGATGTAAAGGCTCTCGGCCATCTCTCTTAAAACCTCCAGACGTATAAGCTTACGCCACTCTTCGGGCCTTGCGACCGGCGCGATGCGCGCAAGATTCAAATCATTCCGCGCCGCGTGTTCGGTCTCGGCGCGACCTTCCGGCTCGCGGCGCGCGTCGTAGTATTCCGAGACGAGCGCGTCCACGTCCGCGCGGTGCTCGTCGTAGAAGAGCGCGAAGTCGTTGCAGCGCGTACGATAGACGCAACTCACAGAGCAGACGAGCGCGTCCTTAAAATGCCCGTAGCGATTGCAGTAAAGTTTCAGACGCATCGTTTCAAGGTCTCTTCGCGCGGGAAGCCGGAAGACGCCGCGGGCCGTTCGACACTTTCAACTCAAACTGCCTCAAGCCCTTAGCAAAGGAGCGACGAACCGCCCGGCGCGCGTCTCAGACGCGAGCGCGCCGTCTTCGGTCAGCCTTCCGAAGAGGACGACCGAACCGCCCCCGCCTCTTGCTGGCGAAGCCCGACGCTTCCCGACTTTCTCAAGGAATATAACACGCGCCGTGCCACGGCTGCAACGAACGTTTGTGCGTGAAACAAAAGCAATCTCTTTTTACAAGATTTCTTGTATAAGCGACGGTCGCTTGCGTCGTTTCGCGGCGGGCGTATAATGCGCGCCGCCTCGCAAACGCCTCACTGACCCGAACGCGTGTCTGCCCGTGCGCTCTGGAAGGGGAGGGACTGCACGGTGTACAGGCCGAATTTCTGCTGCGAGTGCGGCGAGCGCGTCATGCGTGCGCGCTGGCGCGCTTGGACGAGCCGACGCTTCTGCGCCGCGTGCGCGCCGCGCTTCCGACGCCAAAGTCTCGCGTCGTCGCTCGCGCTCGCGGCGTCGCTTGCGTGCGCGGGCTTCCTTGTGGGACGCCTTTCAAGGCCGCCCGTCCCGCCGCTTCTGGTCGAGCGCGGGGTTTTGAACTTAGCCCCGATTCCAATGCCAAACGGCGCGCAGCGTCAGGCGCAGTCGAGCCGGGAAAGTGCGGACACGCGCCCAGCGCCCGCCTACGGCCCCGACGGGACTGCGAACGAGCGACCGACCGAAGCGGACGAGGTCGTCTATATCTGCGGCGCGCGCACGAAGAAGGGGACGCCCTGCCAGCGACGCGTGCGCGGCCCATTCCGTTGCTGGCAGCACCGTGGCAAGCCCGCGATTCTTCCGCCGTCGAAGTTAATAGTGCCGAACTAAGACGGGAACTAGGAGCAGGAGGCCGGCGGCAGGTGAATACGTGCGCTCTGTTCCCGCCGCCTGCTCCTGCCTCCCGCCTACTATCTTTTCGAGCCTAGACGGAGGAACTCGCGTCGGAGGCGTTCGTGTTTTTGGAGGAGACGGAGGTAGTTCGACTCGCTTGCGCCGGCCTTCGCGCGGATGATTCGGACGAGGGCGTCTCTTTCGTCTTTCGTCCAGCGCGCGAGGTCGGGAACGAGCGCAAGGACGAGCGAGAAGCCTTCAAATGCGCGCCGCTGGTCTTGCGTCCAGCGCGAAGGACGGACGCCGAGCGCGTCGGCGACCGAGGCGACCGACTCGCGGCGCGCGCGCGCGTTGTCGCCGCCGTAGCGTTCGCCCATGCGCCGCGCGACTTTGAGCGTGAGGTTGCGTATGTGGAAGTCGTCCCACGCGCCTTGTTGCGCATCCAGCGCCTCGAAGACGACGTGGCCGAGCGCGAGCGTGCGGAGCGTCCGCGCCGTCGTGCGATAACCGGGACGCGCGGCGAGTCGTCGTTCCTCGCGCTCGGCCAAACGTGCGAGGCGCGGCACGATTGGTCGGAAGCCGAGTTTGCGGTAGAACCAGAACGCGCCCGACTCGATGCCCTCCTCGTTGTGAAATCCCAACTGATACGGCTCGACGGAGAAGACGCGCGCGCCGAGCGCTTGACGGAACAGACGCAGGATGCGCGCGTAAATCCAAGCCGACTCGCCTTCGCGGAAGGTGTAGAAGAGGTTGAGTCCGACCTCGGCGCGCTCAAACAGCGTAAGGGCTTCGGCGTAGCCGGAGGGCACGCCGTTCTTGTAGAAGAGCAGGGCGTGGTAGGCGAGCGTGGGCCAGCGTTTCCCGGCGGGGACGCCCCAGATGAACAACTCGACGCCGCGCCCTGCGTCCGCGCGGCGCACGTCGCGCGGGTCGCCGTGCGTGAAGCCGTGGAGTTCGCGGTAGCGCTGCGTCATCGTCTCGCGTCCGGCGTCGAGAAGTTTGCGGCCTTCGGCGCGGGTGAGTTTTTCGATGCTGAGTGGCGTCGTGTCTTCGAGTTCGCGCGCGATAGAGACTTCGCGTCGCGCGATGAAGGGCGCGTCGTGGTAGAAGACTTTGCGCACGGGCCGGCGCATGTGCGTGCGCGTGTCGCGCGAATTGCCGAGACGCCAGCGGACGGCGAGCTTCAAAGACTCGAAGAGGGCCGCGCGCTCAGCGTCGGGAATTTCAAGTCGCTCGAAGCCGCGCAGAAGCCACGCGAGTTCGTCGCGTTCGCGCCCGCGGGCGGCGCGTATGTAGGCGCGGAAGGGGAAATAGTTTTCGACGTAAATCTCTTCTTCGAGGAGCGGGAGAAGGCGCGGAAGGACGGCGGCCAGTTGGCCTGTGTCTTCGTAGCCTTCCCAATCGAGACGGGCGCGCGAGGGGTGGCGACGGTAGAGCCAGCGCGTGATGTGGTAGCCGAAGACGGCGGAGAAGGTTGTGCCCGCGATGCCTGAGACTTCGGGTTCGGCGAAGTCGAAGTAGGCGTCGGGGTCTGCGTCGAGAAGTCGTTCGACGCGCGTTTTGAATGTTGAGAGGATTCGTTCGGTTTGACGAAGGAGTGCGCGGCTTTGCGGGTAGGCGCGCAGGAAGAGGAGCGTTTCGTGGAAGCGTATGAGCGTGGGCGCGTCGGGGAAGACTGTGCGCGCGGCGCGTGCGAGCGCGGCACGCAGTTGCGCGCGACCGTTAGCATTTGTCGGGCGCTTGAGTTGGTCGAGGCGTTCTAGGAGTTCTTCCGTTGACGTTTGGGGCACGCTTGCTCGCTCGCGCGTTGGTTTCCGAGGCGGCAGCATAAAGGAAGACCGCGGGCGCGGGCAACAGGCGCAGACTCGTTCGACAGCTTCGTTTGAGTGAGAGACGAAAAGAATTAACCACAGAGACACAGAGGACACTGAGGTAGCACAGAGAAGAATTTGAAATTTGAAATTCTCTGTGCAACCTCAGTGCTCTCTGTGCCTCTGTGGTTAAGCTTATTTGTAACAAAAAGAGAACGGAGGCCGACAAGTGAGACGGCCTCCGCTCTGATTGTGAACGCGTATCGGCTGCGGGCGAGTTAACGTTGGTTCGGAGTGGCGGCGGAAATCTTCGTGCCGTCGGAGGGCGTGCCGGTGACGCCCCGGTTAACTAGGACGCGCACCTCGGCGCGCCGGTTCTCGGCGCGGCCTTCGCGCGTCGTGTTGTCGGCGACGGGGTTCTTCGCGCCGTAGCCGAACGGCGTCAGAATCCGGCGCAGAGGGATGTTGTGGTTCTCGACGAGGTAGCGTACGACCGACTCGGCGCGCTGCTGGCTGAGTTGGCGGTTGACGTTCTTGTCCTTCGACTCGTATGCGTAGCCGGTGACTTCGATGACGAAGCCCTTGGCGTTTTTGGCATACTCGGCCACGCTGTCGAGTTGCTGCTTGGCTTCGGCGCTGAGCGCGGCGCTGCGCAACTTGAAGTTGACGTTGATGCTCTGCTCAGCCGTGTAGTCGTCGAGCGAGGCGATGCGGTCGTTTGCGACGCGGACGCCTTCGACGGCGCGGTCTGCCGTCTCCTGCGCGACTACGGCTCCGCCCGCCGCGGCGTTAGAGACGGCGGCGAGTTCGTCCAACTGTCCAGACATGCGCGAGGCGTTCTGCTCGACCTCGCCGATGCGGTTCTCCGCCGTGCCGACTCGACCCTCGACGGGGACGATGTTGGCTTCGAGCGTGCGCGCGGCGCGAAGGTCTGCGTCTGTGAAACGAATCTTTTCGGCGACGAGGTTGCCGGAAGCATCGCCGACGCCTTCGACTTCGAGCGCGAGGCCGCGCGTGATCGAAGTGAGCGCGAGACGCGAGCCGCCGCCGAGGAAGCCGCCCTTAGTCTTGACGCTCGTGCGGTCGTTCAAAAGAACGGTCGTCTGCGCGCCCGTGTAGTCTTGCACGATGATGCTGTCGGCGCCGCGGCTTACGACCGCGCCCTTGAGCTTCAACTTCTGCCCGGCTGAGATTGATTGACGGCTCGACGCGGAGACGTTCGTGTCTTGCGCGAGCGCGGCGGGCGCGAGCGCGAACGCCAACGCGAATATCGCCACGAAGGTTCGGAGTGTCACTTTGGTCTTCATGCTTTTATCCCTCTCCTCAAAACTGAGTTTTCAGTTTCACTGCGACCTTGTTGACGTGGGTCTTAAGCGAGGCGCTTTTTAAGACGGTTGTCGGGGCAGTGATTTGATTTCGGAGAGGATAAGCCGAGGGCGCGTGCTCGTTGGTTGCAATTCGTTTGCGAATCTCGTGTGAGAGGGTTGCGCGGCGAGCGTGCGGGACTGTACAGAACAGTGGTCAGTGGTCGGTGGTCAGTAGTCAGAAAAGCAGTTAAGACAAGAAGGCAGTCGGGTTAAAACTAACTCCGACTGCCTTCTGGCTACTGGCCACTGACCACTGAGAGCCTGTTTGAAAACACTTGCGCTCGTGCAGGCTGTAGGGGCAGGGCTTGTCCGCGGCCCGCTCGCTCGTGCTTAAGCTGAT
>Ga0081539_10006563_pt1 | contig 11081 bp, 9 predicted proteins | sample TabmetS4T2R2_FD_71023 | JGI IMG/M metagenome (GOLD analysis project Ga0081539, IMG submission 71023) | Tabebuia heterophylla rhizosphere microbial communities from the University of Puerto Rico - S4T2R2 | ecosystem: Host-associated > Plants > Roots > Rhizosphere ... | reverse complement strand
TCCACGGCCGATGCGGCACTGCGCGGTGCCCTGCTCGTCGGTGTCGCGGTCATCATCGGCGCGCTGTTGCTGTGGAAAGCGCACGACGACAACGCCAGCGCCAGCATCGAGACCACTGGTGGTACGCCGACCACCGCGTCGACGTCACCGACCACGACAAAAGTGAGATTGTTCGGAACGTATCGCTCCTTGTAGTACTGCATCACCTGCTCTTGCGTGAGCTGATTGTAAATCTCCATCTCGCCGATGACTGGAAGCCGATAGGGATGCTTTTGGTAGGCGGTGGCAAAGAGGAGCTGTCCGGCCATGCGATCGGGGTCGTCGCGGTTCATGGCGAATTCGCGCCGGATGACTTCCTGTTCCTTGGTGTATTCCTGCGGTGGCAAGGTTGAATTCATCATCGCGTCGGCCAGCACGTCGAGCGCAGTGGCAACGCCGGCTTTGGGCACATCGATCCAAAAGACGGTGCGATCGAAGGAGGTATAGGCGTTAATGTAACCGCCGACGTCCTGGATCGCCTGGGCAATGGCGTTTGTCGATCTTGTCTTGGTCCCTTTGAAGAGCATGTGCTCGAGGATGTGCGACAGGCCGGCGCCGAGATGTTCGTCCTCGTTCACGCTGCCGGTAGCGCACCACGCCTGCACACTCGCGACCGGCGCGCTGCGATCTTCTTGCACAATGATGGTCAGGCCGTCGGGTAAGACCCATTTCTCGGCCGTGCTCGGCGGGAAACTAATCGGCGCGGGATCTGTAGGCGGTGCAGCTTTCAAATTCGGAGAGCTAATCATAGACATTGCGAGCAGCGTCGCTACTCGACAGAGACCGCGCACGGTTTATGAGCCGAGCTTGCGCCGGAGTCGCCGTTCGAATCGAATCATACAGATTTTGGCGCGGCCAATCCGGATGGCGGCGACTTCGCCGACGGCACCTGCGCCGGCGCAAACGGCTTCACGAAGACGTCCTCGAAATTGTAAACGCTTTTAAAGTCGTCGATCGAATCTTCCTCTGTCTTTCCGAAAATCCCGGCGGCGATCAGGTTAAAGACCATGTTACCAAAGTCTTCACAGGAGCGAATACCCCACGCGTCCAGTACCGTCATGACCATCGGCCCGAATTCCTTGAGCGCGTACTGGCGGATGCCTTCGAGCAGTTCCGGGCCGGCGACATGACGCACCGCTGCGCCCTTCAGCTTCTTCTGTTGCTTCGTTGTAAAATCGAGCGCATCGCGCAGAAACACGTAGGCGTCCCGCTGGTATCGAGCGTCGCTCGCAACAATTGCGTCGAGCGCTTCGGCAAATCCAATCTTCTGCATCAACTAAACCGCGCGTCGGTCGCGCGGCGCTTATCATAAACAGCAAGCGCACGCGCGGCAACTGCCCGCGTAAGATCGACAACCCTGCGACCTCAATTGGTGGTTTGCTGTTCGAGCGCGTCGAGGTAGACCGAGAGCGGATCGCGTCGGCGCGATTCGGCCCGGTGCTGCGTCGTGGCGGTGCGCAGATAATCGACAAAGACGCCGCTCGGCGTTTTCGATTGGGTCGCTTCGAACCAATTCATGTAATCGTCGATCGCGCTCATCCGTGTCGTCAGTTGCGCGCGCGTGTCCCGTAGCCGCTCGAGACGCGCCGCGACGCCGCGCCGTTTCCCGCGGAGAAGCAGCTGAGTGATCTGCTCGTACTCGTGAATGAGTGGGCGCAGCGTCGGATTGATATTCGCCAGCATTTCCAAAAGGCTCTGCCGCAGCTGCGTCAGTTTCGCCTTGTCCGCTGGCGATGCTTTTTTGCCCGCCAGTTGCGCGAGCTGCGCTTCGGCAGATTGAGCAGGGTCGGTCGAACCGCCGCGCAACAGCTGCTCGAGCCGCCGGTCACTTTCGGCAAAACTCAACAAACCGGGACCGTCGGTCGCACGGACTTGCGCCAGCGCCGCGCGCCAGGATTTCTCCGCGTCTTCCCGAAGCACGGCGAAATGCGACTTCAGCTCGGCGAGCGTATCATTCGAACCCCGCGCGAGGTCGCCGATGTAGCGCGTCAATTGCGCGGGCCCGTTGTCGCTCGTTAAGATCAACTGCACGAGCGCAAGTGAATTCGCCTGGTACAACACCCGAGCGGGCGAGTCGAGCAACGCACGGCGCTGCTGCACGAAGGTCGACAAACTGGCCGGCTCGCCCGCGCTTGCCAGCGCATCGATCAACGGTTGCCGGTCGCGGCCGGGCGCAGCGGCTAGGAGGCCATCGACCAGCCAGTCGGGCGGCTCCGCCAGCACGCTTCCGGCAGCGACATTTTGCTGCGCTCGATAAATCATTTCGATCAGCAGCGTGCGCACCAGCTCGCGTTCCAGCGCGGCAACGTCCAGCTCGGCCGAAAGCATCAGGTCGAGCTGGAGCTTGAGGCCAAACCCTGTCTGGCTGACGCGAAACGCGACCGAAGGTAAATCGGGGCGGGTCGGTTGCGCCGCTTGCAGGTTAATCAGCACCGGCGTCGTCCAGCGGTCCTGCTGGCGCAGCACCGTAAGGAGATTGGTTTTAGTCCGCTCCGCCAGCTCGGAAACGGCACCGCGCGCGGCTGCATCCGCGCCGTAGAGAATAAACTGCCGCGACGTGCTAACGCTGCGCTCGGCCGGCACGGCCGAAAACGCAACATCGGCGACGAGCAAGATCGACATCGCCGCAGCGAAGCACAGTCGGTCTGTCATGAGATGCGGAGCCGTTCTGCCGGACTTGGCCGAAAAACGCAACTTCACAGCGAGCGCGGGGTGTAATTAGTTGTTGGAACACTAAGGACAGACTTATGAACATCAAAGCTATTATGACGCTGAGCGCGATCGCGCTGATTGCGCTGACTGCGCCGAAAGCGGACGCTGGTCACCGGTATTACTACTCCGGGTATCGGCATCACCACTCCCACAGCAACTTTTCCATCGGCATCGGATTTGGATATCCCTCCTTCGGCTACGGTTACGGTTACGGCTATCCGTATTACGGCTACGGTTACGGTTATCCCTATGGCTACGGTTATGGGTATTCCGGTTATGGATACGGCTACAGCGCTTACCCGTACGGCGGCTACGGCTACTCGCGCCGGGTTTATCGCGGTGAATCGGTCGGCAGTACCGGCACGGTCGCTCGCGTGCAGGAAAGACTCGCGCGCGAGGGCTACTACCACGGCGCGATCGATGGCGTAGCGGGATCCGGCACCCGTCGGGCAATTCGCGCCTACCAGCGCGACCGCGGGATGGCGGTCAATGGCGCGATCACCGCGCAATTGCTCGGCACGATGGGGCTGCGCTCGTAACGAACGCCAGGTTTCGGTTGGTCGGCCGGTAGGCCCGCAGGGATGCAGGGAGGGCCTGCCGGTCGCTTTCTACTGAGCCGCAGCAGGCGCCGCTGGAGCCGGTGCCGTCGGCCCGGCCGCGGCGGTGAGGACGACGAGTTTCGGATGAAACTCAATGGCCTGCATCTTTGCGATCAACTTGTGCTCGCGGTCCAACGCCGACCAGACATCACCAAAAATCGCTTCGATGTACTGCATCAACTTTGGATGGATCGACACTCGTCCGATGCTCCCGCCTTTACTAACGACGCCGGTTTGTCCGGCGGCGACATTCACGCCGTAGATTGTGCTGCTGTAGATCGACATGCCGTAGAGCGAACGCTCGACTGTGATTTTCACCTGGCCTTCATCGAACGCGACCAACGCGCGTTTAAAGTCGAGCAGCGGTTTGTTCAGCGCGGACTGCTTGTTTTTGAGCGTGTAAGTGAGATACGCGTTCACTTGCTCCTCGGTGTATTGCAACCGTGGCGGCCGATGATAGGTGATCGCGTTTTCCACCTCCAGATTCAGCTGGGAAATGAGCACCGCCTGTTTGACCGGCGGCGGAACATCGGGCGGCATGATCATCTCGATCGCTGCTGCCGCGGCGCACGCGCCCAGCACCAGCTTTGCAACCCGGAAAAACCACAGGCGGACCTTTGCTCGCGTCGGGTCGAACAGATTGCGCACGCGGCGCTGCGTCTCTTTGACCGTCTCTTCGCGCGTCTTGGTCGTGCGAACTGCCGACCGATCCAGCCGCGCTCCGCAGCTGTGGCAATAGATACGCTCCGCCTCGTTCTCGTGCGCGCACTCCGGGCAAACCAGTTTCGCCGTCATCGTCGTGGTCGTCATGATTCCTTCTTCTTCGCCGGCGTGGCCGACTCTTTTTTGGGTGGTGTAGCCGGTTCCTTGCCAGACGCGGATTTATCCTTTGCCGGCGCGCTCTCGCCGGCGGACGAGGGTGGCGCGTCCTTCTTTGCCGCTTCCTGGTACGATTTGCTCCGGTAATCGGTAATGTAGAAGCCGCTTCCCTTGAAAATAATGCCGGCCCCGGTGCCGAGGAGCCGTTTCACCTTGCCGTGACCCCACCGGCTCATTCGGCACAGCTCCTTCGGGCATTCGCGAAACGCCTCGTCGCGCATCGATTGAAACGCTTCGAAGTTCTGGTTGCACTTCGAGCAATGGTATTCGTACGTCGGCATGACCAAGCCCCGCGGCCGCGAAAGTCTGCCTGCAGCTAAGCACAATTCAAGCCGCCTGCCCGGCGCACGCCTCCGCCCGGTGCACACCGGAATGCGGTGCATCTCTTGACTTCGTCATCACCGTCGGTACAAGGTGCGCCGCCAATCTATTTCGCCCGATGTTTCGACGTTCCTTTCAATTTGTTTGCACGATCTTTCTCCCGCTGGTGGTTCTTTTTGTCGCCGGCTGCGCCGAAGAGGATCGCTCCGGCGCGACGCAGTACCTCGGCGGCATTTACGGCAACGCGCCGACTTCGGGCGCGCCGCAGGATACCGTCTCTTATTGGGATGGCGATGGTCTGGGCGGCAAACCATCAGTAAAAATCAGTCTCGGCGAGCAGCGGGCCTATTTTTACAAGGGCAATCTGCTGGTCGGTATCTCGCAATTGTCGACCGGTCGCGAAGGATTGAACACACCGACTGGCCGCTACGCCATCATTCAGAAAGATATCAATCACGTCTCGAGCAAGTATGGCGATTACGTGGACGAGGCCGGCAACGTCGTAGCTGCGAACGTCGAGCTCGGAAAAGACCCAAAACCGCCCGGCACCCACTTCAAGGGCGCGCCGATGCCGTACTTCATGCGCATCGTTGACGGCGTCGGCATGCACGCCGGTTACCTCCCGGGCTACCCCGCGTCACACGGCTGTATCCGCATGCCGGAGTTCATGGCCGAAAATTTCTTCAAGTCGGTTTCCACCGGCACTCCGGTCACCATCACGAACTGAGGTAGGGCCGGCGCGCTGCGCCGTCCGCCTTTGAAGTCACCTCTGTTCGCGGCGAACATTCGCCGTGAAAAAACCGGACGATCTGCTCGCGCGCGTCGCGGCATGCCCGCCCATCGCCGAGAAGCTGCGCAAGATCGACAATCATGAATGGCCGGTCGCATTTTCACATGTCATTGAGTCCGCTCAGCCGTTCCTGGTCGCGTCGCTCGCACGCAAGATCGACAATACGATTTGGGTCCTGTGCCCAACCGTTCACGCGCAGGAGCTTTTTTACGACGAATTGCTGAACTGGGCGCCGGGCGCGCTCTTTCTTCCGGAAGCGGAACTGGCGCACATCGAAAACGTTTTGCCCGATCCGGAGCTTGCGGCGGAACGCCTCGCCGTTTTGTCGACGCTCACGCGCGATTCGAACGCGAAGCTGATTGTTACGACCCGCGCCGCGCTCAATCAACCGGCGCCGAAACCAGCCGAGCTGGACACAAGTTCGCTCCGACTTATTCGCGGTAAATCCGCAGCGCGCGAATCATTGCTGGGGCAACTCGCGACCGCCGGTTACGAACGCACCGCGCAGGTCACAACCCGCGGGCAATTCGCCGTGCGTGGCGGCATTGTCGATCTTTTCTCCTGGCAGGCGCCGTTGCCCGTGCGCATCGAGTTCTTCGGCGACGAGATTGAATCGCTACGCGAGTTCGACCTCGATACGCAGACCTCGATGCGCGAACTGAAGAGTGTCGACATCCTGCTCGGCGCGCCGGAAAACGCGGGCGGCCAGGTCGCTGACTACATCGGCGACGGCGACATCAAGATCGACATCGAGCCGGAAGATGATTCACGCGCCCAGATTTGCGTGAGCGAATCCTGGATCGAAACCGGCCCGGAAGATTTCAGCGGCGCATTCCAGACTTGCGATCTCGGCGAGCTTGCCGCCGGCGAAATGGCGCTGGCCGAAGCCAAACGCGCGCAGTTCCTCGCGCGACTCGAGGAGTGGCGACGCAGCGGCGCGACAATCGTCATTTACTTCCAAACTGAAGGCGAGATCGAGCGCTTCCGCGAACTTGTCGGCGCCGACGCGCTCGCAGATGTCGATCTTCTCGAAGGCACGTTGTCCCGTGGCTTTTGTTTTCCCGGCGCAAATCTCGTCATTCTCTCGGCGGCCGAATTGTTCGGGCGGTTTGCCGTTCATGCCCGACGCCGTTTGCGGCGCGCAGAGCGACACCGCGCCCAGATCGATTTCAGCGAGCTGAACGAAGGCGATCTCGTCGTGCACCTGGAACACGGCGTCGGGCGATTTCTCGGCCTGCAACAAATCGGCGGCGATACTTCGCCTCAGGAAGTTCTCGTCCTCGAGTTCGCCGATGAGGCAAAGCTCTACGTCCCGCTCGAACAGGCGTACCTCGTCTCGCGCTACGTCGGCGTCGGCAAAAAAGCGCCGCCGCTCAGTTCGCTAGGCGACGCGAAATGGGCGCGTGCCAAGCGCAGCGCCGCGGCCGCTGTGTTCGATTACGCCGGCAAAATGCTCGCCATCCAGGCCGAGCGCGAAACTTCGACCGGGCATCCATTCGGTCCCGACACCAAATGGCAGGCGGAATTCGAACGCTCGTTTCCATTCCGCGAAACGCCCGATCAACTGAAAGCGATCATCGAGACCAAGATCGACATGGAAAAACCGCGGCCGATGGACCGGCTGATTTGCGGCGACGTTGGATTCGGCAAAACGGAAGTGGCGATTCGCGCCGCGTTCAAAGCGGTCATGGACGGCAAACAGGTCGCGCTGCTCGCCCCCACCACGGTGCTGGCGCAACAGCATTACGAAGTGTTCCGCCAGCGGATGCTCGAATACCCGGTGCGCATCGAGATGCTCAGCCGGTTCCGCTCGCAATCGGAACAGAAAAAAGTCCTGCAACTGTTGCGTGAAGGCGGCGTCGACATCGTCATCGGCACGCACCGGCTGATTTCCGGCGATCTTGTTTTCAAAGATCTCGGCCTGGTGGTGATCGACGAGGAGCAGCGCTTCGGCGTTCTGCACAAGGAGAAATTCAAGGAGCTGTTCAAGCTCGTCGACGTGCTCACGCTGTCGGCCACGCCGATCCCGCGGACGTTGTATCTCTCGCTTGTCGGCGTGAAAGACATGTCGACGATCGAGACGCCGCCGCAGAACCGACTGCCGGTCGAAACCGTTGTTTGCGGTTACGACGAGCGAATTATCCGCGACGCGATCAAACGCGAGCTCGACCGTCAGGGCCAGGTGTTCTTCCTGCATAACCGCGTGCAGACGATCGACCGGGCGCGCGAGCGCATTGTCGATCTTGTGCCGGAAGCCCGCGTCGAAATTGGCCACGGCCAAATGGACGCGGATGAGCTCGAAGCGGTCATGTCGCGTTTCGTCGCGGCCAAAACCGACGTGCTCGTTTGCACGACGATCATCGAGAGCGGTCTCGATATTCCGAACGCGAACACGATCGTCATCGATCGGGCCGATCGTTTCGGCCTGGCCGATCTCTACCAGTTGCGCGGGCGCGTCGGCCGCGCGGAGCACAAAGCTTATGCGTATCTGCTCCTGCCGCGCGAGATGATGACGGTCGGCGCGGCGCGGAAAAGGATCAACGCGATCAAGCAATACAGTTCGTTAGGCGCGGGGTTTCGGATTGCGATGCGAGACCTGGAGATTCGCGGCGCGGGCAGCATTCTCGGCACGGCGCAAAGCGGCCATATCGTCGCCGTCGGGTTCGATCTTTACTGCCAGTTGCTCAAGCAAGCGGTCGCGCAACGCAAAGGCGACAAACTCCGGCTCCGGCTTGATGTCGATCTTGCGCTCGATTTCGTGGCCACGAACGAAGCCGAGTTCGCGCAGCTCGGACCAGAAAAGCGCGTCGGCGCGTTTATTCCGACATCGTTCATTGGCGAAACGACCCTGCGCATCCAGGCGTATCGCCACATCGCGGAGATCACCAGTCGCGAGCAGCTCGATCGCCTCGGCCGCACCTGGCGCGATCGCTTCGGGCCGTTCCCACCCGCGGTTGACAACCTCTTTCTTCTCACCGAAATCAAGCTCGCCGCAGCCCGGGCGGGCGTCAGTCGCGTCGAAACGCGCGAAGATAAATTGATGCTAACCCGGCGCGGGGATTTTATACTTGTGGGCGGCAAGTTCCCCCGTTTAGTTGCGGCGGGACTCGAGCAGCGCCTCCGGGAGATTTCGGATTTGATCAAAAAGCTATGAAGCGCGCGTTTCAATTTATCATTGGCAGCTGGCTGGCCGTTGCTGCGCTCGCGCTCTCGCCGCTTTGCCGCGGTGCTTACGCGGCGGAGGCGGAGATCGTCGACGGCATTGCCGCGATCGTGAACGGCGATGTCATCACCTATTCGCAGGTGCGGGCACTTTCGATGCCGAGGGAAAAAGCGTTGCGCGCCCAATTCACCGGCGCGGAGCTGGAAAACAAAATCAAGGAAATCAGGCACGCCGCCTTGCAGGACCTGATCGACCGGCAGCTAATTATCCAGGCGTTCAAAAAAGAGAGCTACCAAATTCCCGATCATTACGTCGACGAGCGGATGCATGAGATCATCCGCGAAAATTTCGGCGGCGATAGCAACACGTTCATCAAGACGCTCGAGGCGCAGAATTACTCCCTCGGCGAGTTCAAGAAGATGGAGACCGAGCGCATGATCGTGCAGGCGATGCGGAGTAAAAACGTCAAGCGCGAGACGGCGATTTCGCCGACCAAAATCGAGGAATACTATCGCGAGCACCGCGACCAATTCACCAGCAAGGAGCAGATCAAGCTGCGCATGATCATGATTCCGAGCCACGCCGACAGCGGGAATGCCAGCGTGCAGAAAGCGATGGCAGAAGAAATCCTCGGCAAGCTCGCCAGTGGCGCCAAGTTTGAAAAACTCGCGCAGATTTATTCCGAGGACAGCACGCGCGAGCTCGGCGGGGACTGGGGTTGGATCGAGCGTAAGACCCTCGCCGCGCCACTGGAAAAGGTCGCGTTCAGTTTGCCCACCGGCCGGGTGAGCCGCGTCGTCGACTACAACGGCAATTATTACATCCTCAAGGTCGAAGACCGGCACGGCGGCGAGACCAAGCCGCTCGCCCAGGTGCGCGAAGAGATCGAAAAGAAGCTGCTCCAGCTCCACGCCCAGGAGATCCAGGAAAAGTGGCTCGCCAGCCTGCGCCAGAAAGCTTACATCCGCACCTTCTGACCGTTGTCGACCACTAAGATCGACAACCTCGTGCTCCTGCTCGTAATCGCGCTCGTGCTCGACGTGTGATCTTCGATTACGATCACGAGCATGACCACGCGCGCGAAACTGCGCATCGGCATCACCCTGGGTGATTGCGCCGGGATCGGGCCGGAGATTGTCGATCTTGCGCTGAAATCGGGACGTCTTCCCGATTCGGTCGAATACGCCGTGATCGGGCGAGAGCCCGAGTGCAAACCCGGCGAACCGTCAATTGAAACTGCGCGCGCGGCCGCGGCGGCGCTGGAAGAAGCGGTCACGCGTGCCAGGCGCGGCGACCTTAACGCCGTCGTCACCGGCCCCGTTCATAAAGCGCGCATGTACGAAGCCGGTTTCAAGTTTCCAGGGCAAACGGAGTTTTTCGCCGAACGCTGCGGCATTGAAAATTTCGCGATGTGCCTGACAAGTTCGAAGCTCACCGTCGCGCTCGTCACCACCCACATTCCGCTCCGCGAAGTCGCTACCGCCCTGACAGAATCCGAGATCGTTCGTGTCGGTTTGCTGCTCGCTGATTTTTTGCAACGCCGCGGCATCCAACAGCCGCGCATCGCCGTTGCCGGTTTAAATCCGCACGCCGGCGAATCGGGAAAACTCGGCCGGGAAGACATCGAGATCATCGCGCCGGCGGTCGAACAGCTGAACCGATCACCGATCACCGATCACCGATCACTATTCACGGGTCCGCTCTCCCCCGACACCGTTTTCCACCGCGCGGTCCACGGCGAGTTCGACGCCGTGCTCTGCATGTATCACGACCAGGGCCTGATTCCATTGAAGCTGCTCGGCTTCGATAGCGGCGTAAACGTAACGCTCGGGCTGCCGTTCCCGCGCACCAGTCCCGATCACGGCACCGCGTTCGAGATCGCCGGCCAAGGCAAAACCCGGCCCGACAGCATGATCGCGGCGATCAATCTCGCGGTCGAGCTGGCAACCACCGGGGAGCCCTCACCTCTTTCCTCTCCCTCAGGGAGAGGAGGACGCGTCAGCGCCAGGTGAGGGCAATTATGCTCATGCTCGAATAGTTTTCGATTTACGAACATGAGCACGAGCACGATCAGCCGCGGCAAGATCGACAAGTACATCTCGGTCTTCAATCTCGGGCTGCAGAACACGTTCGTTTACCGCTGGAATTATTTTCTGCGCGCCGCGTTCGGACTCGTCCCGCTCGCCGGGACGGTTTTTCTTTGGGGCGCAATCTTCAAGGAACGCGGCGGCGGCCTGCACGGTTACGACTACGGCGCGATGATCTATTATTACCTGCTCGCATTGCTGGTCGACAACCTGGTCACGCCGACCGAAGACGAATGGCAAATCGCCGCCGACATTCGCGAAGGCCAAATCAACGCGCTGCTCACCAAGCCGATGAGCTATCTCGCGTATCGGTTCAGCATTTTCTGGAGCGCGCGCCTGGTTTACACCGCCGTCACGCTGCCGCCGATCGCCCTGATCTTTGTTTACTTTCGCCATTACATCACGCTGCCGCAGCACGCAGAAACTTACCTGCTCGCGGCGGCCTCACTGCTGCTCTCGGCCGTCATGCAATTCTTCATCACCTACGCCCT
>Ga0081539_10006562_pt1 | contig 11083 bp, 9 predicted proteins | sample TabmetS4T2R2_FD_71023 | JGI IMG/M metagenome (GOLD analysis project Ga0081539, IMG submission 71023) | Tabebuia heterophylla rhizosphere microbial communities from the University of Puerto Rico - S4T2R2 | ecosystem: Host-associated > Plants > Roots > Rhizosphere ... | reverse complement strand
GCGACGCGGTCTGCCGCTTCCCCGGCTGCCAGCAACCCGCCACCCGCTGCGACTACGACCACACCATCCCCCACCCCGACGGCGACACCTGCGACTGCGGCGGCGCCAAACTCTGCGGCCACCACCACCGGGTCAAACACGAAACCGGCTTCCGGGTCCGCCACTCCACCAACCCCACCGACCCACCCGGCACCCTGATCTGGACCACGCCGACCGGGACCGAGCACAAGGACTACCCCACCGACCTCCCCCTGCCCGAACCACCAGCGCCACCCCCGGCCCCGCCGCCCGCGCCACCGAAACCCCGACCCCCGCTGCCCGAAGACCCACCGTTCTGAGAGCTGCCCTGCCCTCCCCGCGCTGATCGACAGCAGTCCGAGCATCTCTGCCGGCATGAAACCGAAAGCAGGACGAGCCTCAGGGACAGCACAGCGGCGGACAGCACAGTTCGGAATGCGCTGCAGTTGGGACAGCGCCGCAGTTCACACAGCGCCGCAGTTGGGACAGCGCCGCAGTTCGGACAGCGCCGCAGTTCACACAGCGCCGCAGTTCACACAGCGCCGCAGTTCGGACAGCGCCGCAGTTCGGACAGCGCCGCAGTTCGGATAGCACAGCTACGAAGAGGGGTGGGCGTACGCCGTGACGGGGTGGGCCCGATCGCCGGCGCGCACGGCGTCCACCAGGGACTCCTCCGGCCCGACCCAGGCACCGTCCCAGACGACGCACCGCTCGATCCGGCCGCGCACGACGGCTCCCGCGCCGACCACATTGCGTCCGCCCGAGGCGTGCAGGTTGGCCGCGAGGTAATCCGCGACAGTGCCGCAGTCGATGGCGGTCTGCTGCCGGAACACCAAGTCAAGGTCCCCGCGTTGGGCGGCGTCGCGCCATAGCACTTCGAACAACCCCGAAGGCCGCGGGGCGAGATCCCGGATCATCGCCCACGGCAACAGGCACGCCCCGACGTAGCGCAGACCACCGCCGCCGGCACCAGCGCCGCCGGCACCAGCGCCGCCGGCACCAGCGCCGCCGACACCAGCGCCGCCGACACCAGCGCCGCCGGCACCAGCGCCGCCGGCAACAGCGCCGCCGCCAACAGCGCCGCCGACACCACCGGTAGTTGGGAAGTCCCCAGCCCCGTCCACGGGAACGCACAGCAGCCGGCAGCGCTCCCCGTCCCACCCGTCCGCGAACCCGGCCAGCCCGCCGGGCAGGTAGGCATCGGCGTTGGTGACCAGCGCGTCCCGCCCGTCCAGCCAGGGTCGCAGCGCGGCCAGCGCGCCCGCCGTTCCGAGCGCCTCCGCGCCCGATTCGACGGACACCAGCGCCCGCCCGGAACAGTGCGCCACGACCTGACCGGCCAGGTGGTGGGCATTGACGGCGATGTCGGCCGGGCCGCGGCCGGCCAGCGCCTCCACCCGATCGAGAGCCAGATCGACGAGCGGCCGCCCATCGACCGGGCAGAGCGCCTTGGGGCGCAGACCGGTCAGCGGTCGCAGCCGGACCCCCGCTCCGGCGGCCAGCACGATGCCGGCCAGCGTCACTCCAGAAGCCTTCCGTCATGCGAGTGCCCGGCGCGGTAACGGGCCAGCTCGTCCAGGGCCTGCATCGTGGGCAGATCCACCTCGCCGACCTCCGCCGGATGCACCCACTCCGCGTGCACCGCCTCGCCCGCCACCCGCGGGGCGAGCTCCCGGTCCACCGGCACGCGGAACAGCACGTCGACCCGCCGCACGGAGGGCTCGATGACCGTGGCGAACGGTTGATCCACGGCGATCCGCAGGCCGGTCTCCTCCAGCACCTCCCGGACCACTGCCTGGGCGGCGGTCTCGCCGCGGTTGATCAACCCGCCCGGTAGCGTCCATCCCTTGCGGTGCCGCTGGCGCAGCATGAGCAACCGGCCCTCATGATCGAGGATGCACAACGCTCCGACCGTGTGGCTGGGCGCGATGACCCGGATCGCCCAGATCCGGAGGAAGGTGGGCATCCGGCCGAACACATGCAGCGCGAGCGCATGCAGGCCACGGATGTCGGAACTGGCGGGCATTGCGGCAGCCTAGGCCCTGGTTCCCGGATCATTGAGGGTACGGTCGACGCGTGGCCAGCGGTGTGGACGTGCTACGGCGGGTGCAACGCACCGCGGCCTACGCCGTCGTGCGCGACGCCACGGGAGCCCACCTCCTGGTCCGGGCATCGCGGCGCTCCGACTTCGCCGGGCGCTGGGGGCTTCCCGGCGGCGGCGTCGGCCACGGAGAGCATCCGCAGGCTGCCCTGCTCCGGGAGGTGGCGGAGGAGACAGGCCTGGCGATCGCCGTCACCGGCGTGCGCGACGCGGTGGCGGACGTCTACGACCTACCGCACCGCGGCGTCAGCGTCCACACCATCCGCCTGCTGTTCGACGCCGAGCTCAGCGATCCCGACGCCGTCCCGCGGCCCGAAGTGGACGGCACCAGCGACCGCGCCCAGTTCGTGTCGCGCGAGGACGCGGCCGGCCTGACGCTGCTGCCGTACGTGGCCGACCTGATGGGCCTGCCGGTCGAGCGTCCGGTCCCCACCGTGCCGATGCGACCCGAACCCCTCGGCGGCACCGCCGACGTCCACCTCGACGGCGCCCCCGAGGGCGGCCGCCCGGTGCCGATGCAGCGGGCCGCGGCATACGCCGTCCTGCGCGACGGCGATCGTGTGCTGCTCACCCACCTCACCGGTTCCGGCGGCCTGTGGACGCTGCCGGGGGGCGGGATCGACCATGGCGAGGACCCGGCGGTCGCGCTGCGGCGGGAGGTGCACGAGGAGACCGGACTGCCGTTCACACCGGGTCGGCTTCGCCATGTGAGCAGCCGCCGGTTCACCGGCCGCGCCCCCAGCGGCCGGCTTGAGGACTTCCACGGCATTCGACTGATCTACGACGGCGCCGTGCCGACCGACGTCCCGCCGACCGTGATCGAGGTGGACGGGACGACCGACGTCGCGGCGTGGGTCCGCCTCGGCGACCTCTCCGGCATGCGGCTCAGCGGCGTCGTCCGGATCGGGCTGGACAGCGTTGGGCCCCACTAGAACGCGGCCCAGAACTGGAGCGGGCGTCGCGGGGCCGGACGCCACGCTCCTGGTGCTGAATGCCGCCCGGCGGACTGACGATCCGGGCGACCCGCACGCCTGGCGCGACGCCGCCGTCCTGCTGGCGCTGCGGGAGGCCGCGCTCGGGGCGGATCTGGACGCCGTTCGTGCCCTGGCGAGCGGGTACGACGCGTTGTTGGTGCGCGTCCCCGAGCGCCGCAACGGCGTGGTCGTGCTGACGGCGGGCGGAAGCGCCGAACGCCGTCATCGCGGGGCGTTCAGCACACCGCCGGTTCTCGCCACGGCGCTGGCCGCCCGAGCGCTGCCGGTGATCGCCGAGCCACCTCCCCGCGTCGTGGATCCCGCCTGCGGTGCGGGCGCGCTGCTGCGCGCTGCGCTGGCCCGCCTGCTCCAGTTGGGGGTTCCGCCGTCGCGCGCCGCGACCTGCTTGTACGGCGTGGACGCCGACCCGGTCGCCGTGGCGTTGTGCCGTGCAGTGCTGGCGGCCGACCTGACGGATGCCGGCTTTCCCTGCCGGGCATCGGATCTCGCCGGACGGATCGTGATCGGGGATGCGCTGCTCGGGCCGCCGGCGACCGGGGGCGAGGTGGTCGGCTCCATCGACGGCGCGCCGGCGGGTCTGGCCTGGGACGTGGCGTTTCCCGAGGTGCTGGCGGTGGCCGACGCCGCCGCCGAGCCCGTCACCGGCTGGCGCGGCGGCTTCGACGCTGTCGTGGCGAATCCCCCCTGGGAGCGGCTGAAGGTGCTCGCCAAGGACTGGCGGGGCGCGCCGCCCGCGACGCTGCGCGGCACCCGGGCGGCAGTGGCCCGCGCGGTGCGCAACGGTGGACGGCACCCGCTGACCGGGGTCGGCGAGCTGAACGCCTACCTGCCGTTCGTCGAAACCTGCTGGCGGCTGCTGGCGCCGTCGGGTCACGCCGCGGTCCTCACCCCGGCCGGGATCGCGTCCGACCGGTCCGCCGCGCGGCTTCTGGAGGCGCTTGCCGCCGCCGGATCGCTGCACCGGATGCACCTGATGGAACCGGCCGAGGCGCTGTTCGCCGGGGTGAGCGGGCGGGTCGGCGTGGCGGTGGTCGAACTGCGTGGCGGCCCGGCGAGGGACTCCCTGGAAGACGGCGGCCCGACGCAGTCCGCGGAAGTCGCCGTCGGCCTGACCGGTCCGGACGACCCGCCGGGACCGCGGGCCTGGCGCTTGGACGCCGCTCTGCTGCGGCTGGTCAACCCCAACACCGGCACGGCGCCGCTGTTCGGCTCGGCGCGGGACGCCGCGATCGTCAGCGCCGTGCACCGGCGCAGCCCCGTGCTGATACGGCGGGACAGGGCGACGGGCGCCGTCGTCGACGACGCCTGGCACCTGCGGCTCGTGACGCCGCTGCACATGACCCGGGACGCGCCGCGCTTCCGCAGCGGCCCCGGCGACGGATTGTTGCCGCTGTGGGAGGCCAAGCACGTCGGGCTGCTCGATCCGCACGGCGGCGGCCGGGTCGTCGAGAACGGCGACGGCGTGCGGCGTGCCGTCCCGCGCCACTGGGTCCCCGCCGACATCGTGCAGGCCCGCTACGGCGACCTGTGTGCCCGTGGCTGGCTGGCCGGCTATCGGAACGTGGCCACCGTGGCCTCGCCGCGGACCCTCGTCCCGGCACCGCTCCCGGTGGTCGCTGTGGGGAACTCGCTACCGCTGCTGTCCGCGCCGCGTCTGCCACTCCTGCTCGCGGCGTTGGCCAGCCTGCCGGTGGACTACCTGATGCGGCAGAAGCACGCGGGCGCCAACCTCAACTTCTTCAAGCTGGAACAGGTGCCGCTTCCCTCACCGGACGCCTACGACCGGGCGGCGCCCTGGGACACCGGCGTCACGGCGGGGGACTGGGTGCTCCGGCGCTTCGCGCGAGCCGTCACCTGGGCCCCCGGCCTGGAAGCCCTGGCCGACGAACTGCGGCACTCAGCGCCGATCAAGCAATCCGGGTCCGTGTCCACCGACGCCGACCGGCTCCTCGCCCTGGCCGAGCTCGACGCCGCGCACGCCGTCCTCCTCGGGATGGACCGCGACGACCTAACTCACGTCCTGAGCACCTTCACGGCGCTGCGCGAACGCGAACGGCGCCGCCACGGGACCTTCGCGACCGCGGCTCGCGTCCTGGCCGCCTTCGACGTGCTGACAGGCGCCGTCCCGAGCCGCTGACCGCGCGAAGTTCACCGCCTCGACACGCCCTGCTCGACGGCGGCTGGCCGGCTGTCCGAGTGACATGGCTTCGCTGGTCCACGGCGCACCGACGGCGACAGTCGCCGCAGCGGCCCGCCGTGGAGGAGATCGTGACGACCCGACGCACCGCGCTCGCCGGAATCGCCACCGCCGTAGTCGCCGTTCCCCTGGCTGGTGCATCGGCCGCCCCGGCCGGGGCCACCGTGCGCGCGATCGGCGCCGCGTCCGCCGGACGGCGGGGCAGCCTGGTCATTGGCCACCGGGGGGCCTCCGGCTACCGGCCTGAGCACACGCTGGCGTCCTACGAGCTGGCGGCGCGGCTCGGCGCCGACTATCTCGAGCCGGATCTCGTGTCCACCAAGGACGGCGCGCTGGTCTGCCGGCACGAGCCGGAGATCGGGGGCACGACGAACGTCGCCGACCATCCCGAGTTCGCGGCACGGCGGACGACGAAGGTGCTGGACGGGGTCGCGGTCACAGGCTGGTTCACCGAGGACTTCACGCTCGCCGAGCTCAAGACGCTTCGTGCGGTCGAACGGCTGCCCGCCGTTCGCCAGGAGAACACGATGTGGAACGGGCGCTTCGAGGTCCCCACCCTGCAGGAGCTGCTCGACCTGCGCCGTCGGCTGTCCCGTGAGCTGGGCCGCGAGCTCGGCGTGTACCCGGAGACGAAGCATCCGACGTACTTCCAGGCGGCGGGTCTCGCCCTGGAGCAGCCGCTGCTGAAGACGCTGGCCCGCAACGGTCTGAACCGGGCCGACGCACCCGTGTACGTGCAGTCGTTCGAGACGACGAACCTGCAGCAACTGCGGGAGCTGGGTCTGCGCACTCCCGCCGTGCAGCTGCTGAGCGCCACCGGTGCACCGTTCGACCTCGTCACCGCGGGCGACCCCCGGACCTACGCCGACCTCGCGACGCCGGCCGGGCTGCGCGCCATCGCCGGCTACGCCCAGGGAATCGGGCCGGACAAGCTGCAGGTCATCCCGCGGAATGCGGATGGCACGCTGGGCACGCCCACCACCCTGGTGCACGACGCCCACGACGCCGGTCTGGTGGTGCACCCGTACACGTTCCGGGCCGAGAACACCTTCTTGCCGGTGGAACTGCGGTCCAACGACGTGGCGAGCGACTTCGGGAAGGCCATCGACGAGCAGGTGATCTACCTGGAGACCGGCATCGACGGCCTGTTCACCGACCAGGCGGACATCGGGGTGGCGGCTCGGGCCGAGGTGTACGGCGTCGTCGGCGTGGCATGAGTGAGCGGGCGGTCCTGGTGCGACAGGCAGCAGGACCGCCCGCTGAGCTCCGGGCGTGGGGTCACCCGCGGCGGACGCCACCGGCGACGAGCAGCACCCCGAGGCCGATCATGACGCTGACCAGGACGGCCCCCGGATCCGGTCGGACGTCGAGTGCCTCGCGCAGGATCGCCAGGCCGGCGATCACCATGAGGATCGCGCCGAGGACCACGGTCCTGGTCCGGGTGGCGGCCATCGGCTGAGCGAGCGCGCCGGTGCCGTCGGTCTCGGCAGTGCGCGCCGCCTCGGTGGTGCCGGCCGTCTCGGTGGTGCCCTGCGCGGGTCGGCTCTCGTCGGTGGTGGCCGTCGCGGCCGACCCCGTCTCGGTCCCTGTCTCGGTCTCTGTCTCGATCACGGTGGTGTCGCGGTCGGGTTCGTTGGACTGCGTACTCACTGGGTCACCTACTCGGGGTCGCGGTGGTGGCGGGCGTGGACGACGGCGTCGCCGGCGGCGCGGGGCTGGTGCTCGGTGTCGGGGTCGATGCGGCAGCACCCTCCGCGGGCACTGTCTCGATCTGGACGTCACCGTTGCCGACGAGCACATCGACCGTCAGCACCGGCTGGCCGGCAGGCCCGGAGTGCAGGGTGACCGGCCCGTGGTAGTCGTTGTTGCTGCCACCCAGCCGACGGCTGATGCCGTCCACTCCGGTCAGCCGGCCGTCGCCAATCTCGCTCTCCACGTCGACGGAGACGTTCTGCGGGACCTGCACCACCAGATCGCCGACGCCGATCCGCACCGCCACGTGTACCGGGTCGTCGACCGTCCCCGCGGACACCACGTCGGCGTCGGTCAGCACCAGCCTCGCGTCTCCCATCCCGAGGAGGTAGTCGTCCTCGGCTTCGGAGACGTTGTCCGGGTGCCAGGTGCGATCGCCTGTGAGCGCAGCATGATTGTTAAGCCGCAGGTCCAGGTTGTCGCTCGCCGCAGTGGCCGCCGATGCCATGGCGACGATGACGGCGAGCAGGATCCCGATCGGTGCGAGTCCACCGGAGCGGCGGCCACGCAGGCCGGCCAGGACGACGCCAATGCCGATCACGGCAAGGGCCGCGGCAGCGGCGACGAGGGCGTAGCCACCGCCGCCGTCCCGCACGACCCCCACGAGCACGACCGCCGCCGCCGCGAGCAGGGCGGCACCCAGCGTCAGCCTGGTGAGGCTGTGCGACGGTGCGGTGCGGTCTGGCCGCGGCGCGGCCGGAGGCACGGGAGGAACGGCGGGGGGAGCAGCGGGCGGGCCGTAGGAGCCTGCGCCGTACGAGGAGCCGTGGGGGCTTGACCCGTATGAAGTGCCATAGGCGCCGGGCCTGTAGGCGCTGGTGCCGGTGGACGGGTAGGGGGCCCCGGTCGCGTACTGGGCCGTGCCGGGCGTCGAGTATCCGTACGGAGGTGGCGTGCCGTATCCGGGGGCGCCGGAGCCGGCGGGTCCGCCGTAGCGCGGGGTGCCCGGTCCGGCTGGACCCGAGGGCCGTTCCTTCCGCGTCACCGCCCACCAGATGACGAGCAGCAGGATCGCGGTGAGGAAGACCCCCGGGAAACCCCAGCCGATGCCGGGCGGTCCCCAGTCGTTGCGGCCGCCGCCGTTCAGCGCGAGCAGGCCGACGAGCGTGAAGAACGCGGAGCCGACGAAGCCGGCACTGAAGTGGCCGCGCAATGCCCTTTGCAGATGGACTCGGCCGTCCGGCTCGGGGAGCAGCAGCCAGGCGAGGCTGTACAGCAGGACGCCGACGCCCACCACGCTGAGCGCGACCACAACACCGCGCACGAGCAGCGGGTCGACGTCGAAGCGGCGGGCGATACCACCCGCGACGCCACCGACCCAGCGGTCCGGGGAGCGCACGATCCCGATGTTGCGGATCCCGTCGAAGCCGTCACCAGGCGGCTGCCCGCCGGGGCTCGCGCCGCCGGGCCCGCCTGGGTTCGTCGGGCCGGATGGCGCAGTCACGGGCTCGGGGGTCTGCCCTGGCCCGTACGATGCGGCACTTCCCGCGCCGCTGGGTTCACTGGTCATGGCATCGATGCTCCGGTCAACGGCCCGGTCCTGGGCATCCGGGACAGCCCCTATCCCACCCTGACCCGCCCCCGGGCGGGATCCGGGGAGGACGACGCGCCATCCCGGACGGGGATCGCGACCCCGGCGTGTGACGATGACGCAGTGAGGACGCGGTGAGCATCATGACGCCTGTGCTCCAGCGGCCGCCGGTATATCGGCCGCCGCTGGTGCGGCCCCGCACGGGCCGGAAGCTGGCCGGCGTCGCCACTGGCCTCGCCGTCCACCTGGGGATGCCGGTCAAGACGGTGCGCATCCTGCTGGTCGCCACGGCTTTCGCCGGCGGATTCGGCGTCGTCCTGTACGGATGGCTCTGGGCCCTCGTCCCCTCGGCCGAGGTGCCGCCGCTCAGCGCCCCGGCCACCCAGCCGCCCCCGATCCAGCCGCAGCCATCGACCGTGCCGCCGCCGTTCGGCGCCGCGCCCGTGCCGCCGTCCGGCGCCGCACCCGTGCCGCCGTTCGGCGCCGCGCCCGTGCCGCCGTTCGGCGCCGCGCCCGTGCCGCCGCCCGCCGCGGCACCGACCCGCGGACGCGTGGACCTCGTCGCCGGGACCCTGCTGCTGGCCGCGGGCGTGGTGCTGCTGGCCAGCAGATCCGGCTGGCCGGTGCAGCCCGGCCTCTTCCTGCCGCTGCTGATCGTCGGAGCGGGCGCGATCATCGCTTATGCCCAGTTCGACGAGGTCGAGCGGGCGCGGTGGGCCCGGCGCGCGGGCGCCGGCACCGGGCCTGCCGCCATTCTCCGGATCGCCGGCGGCCTGTCGCTCGTGGTGCTCGGCCTCCTGCTGCTCGTCGTCCGGGGGATCGACATCGCGCAGCTGTCCCGCACTCTCGCTGCGGCGCTCGCCGTACTGGCCGGCACCGGGCTCGTCCTCGCGCCATGGGGGCTGCGGATGTGGCGTGACCTGGACGAGGAGCGCGCCGGCCGGGTGCGCGAGGCGGCCCGGGCGGATATCGCCGCCCACCTGCACGATTCCGTCCTGCAAACGCTCGCGCTGATCCAACGACGCAGCCACGACCCCGCCGAGGTGGCCCGGCTCGCCCGGGCGCAGGAACGCGACCTGCGCGGCTGGCTGTACGGCCGGGCGGCCGAGGACTCCTCGACGCTCGCGGCCAGCGTGGCGGCCCTCGCCGCCGAGGTGGAGGACGTGCACGGCGCCGTCGTCGAGGTCGTCTCGGTCGGGGACCGGCCGGTGGACGACCGAACGGCGGTGTTGCTGGCGGCGCTGCGGGAAGCGGTGCTCAACGCCGCCCGGCACGGTGGAGGATCGGTCCAGGTCTACCTGGAATCGGGGCCGGACGGCGTCGAGGCGTTCGTCCGCGACCGTGGACCCGGATTCGACCTCGACGCCGTGCCGGATGACCGGCTCGGCGTCCGCGAATCCATCATCGGCCGCATGGAGCGCCACGGAGGCACCGCCCGCCTGCGCAGCGATCCCGGCAAGGGAACAGAGGTCCGGCTCCTGCTGCCCGACCGAGAGGAGGCCCACTCATGAGCGCGCCGCCCAGAACGCGGCCGGTCCGCGTCGTGATCGTCGACGATCACCGGGTCTTCCGCAGCGGGGTCCGCGCCGAGCTGGCCGGCGCCGTCGGCTCGGGCCGGCTGGAGATCGTCGGGGAAGCGGGCGACGTCGAGGAGGCGGTAGCCGTCGTGGCGGCGACCCGGCCGGACGTCGTCCTGCTCGACGTCCACCTACCGGGGGGCCTGCAGCGGCCCGGCGGTCGCGAGGTGCTGCTGCGATCGGGACCGCTGCTGGCGGGTGAGTCGGCCGCCGACCCCCCGGTGCCGCCGGTTCGCTTCCTGGCGCTGAGCGTGTCCGACGCCGCGGAGGACGTCATCGCGGTCATCCGGGCCGGCGCGCGCGGGTACGTCACCAAGTCGATCTCCGGCGAAGAGCTGGCGGATGCCGTGCAGCGCGTCGCCGACGGTGACGCCGTGTTCTCGCCCCGCCTCGCCGGGTTCGTGCTGGACGCCTTCGGGACCGGCGCCGGCGAGGTCGCCGCCGTCGACGAGGAACTTGACCGGCTGTCCGCCCGGGAGCGCGAGGTCATGCGCCTGATCGCCCGCGGCTACTCCTACAAGGAGGTTGCGCGCGAGCTCTACATCTCGGTGAAGACCGTGGAGACGCATGTCTCGGCGGTCCTGCGCAAGCTGCAGCTGTCAAGCCGGCACGAGCTCACCCGCTGGGCGGCGGACCGGCGGCTGTTGTGAGCTCCGGTCAGAAGCCGCCGAAGTCGCCGCCGCCGAAATCACCCCCGAAGTCGCCGCCGAAATCGCCGCCGTAGTCCCCGCCGTAGTCCCCGCCAGCGTCGCCGCCGTGGTCACCGCCGGGCTCGCCGCTGGCGTCTGCGGCTGAGTCGACAGCCTGATCCGGCTCGTCGCCGACGTCGATGAGCCCCGAGTCGCCGATCCCCTCGTCGAACAGACCGTCGAAGATCGCCGAGCCGATGAACGCGCCCGCGACACCGGCCAG
>Ga0081539_10006561_pt1 | contig 11083 bp, 7 predicted proteins | sample TabmetS4T2R2_FD_71023 | JGI IMG/M metagenome (GOLD analysis project Ga0081539, IMG submission 71023) | Tabebuia heterophylla rhizosphere microbial communities from the University of Puerto Rico - S4T2R2 | ecosystem: Host-associated > Plants > Roots > Rhizosphere ... | reverse complement strand
CGGGGCCCGGTCGCGTCCGGGGGGGGGGCCCCCCTGGGTGCCCCCCCGGGGCCGCGGGCGGCGACGCCGGGGGGGGGGCCCACGTCCTGCCCCCCCCCCCACGCCAGGGGCGCGGCGGACCCGGTGCCCTTGCCGAAGGTGTGGCCGAACGCGGTGGGGTCGGGCCGGTCCCAGGCCTGTTCCGGGATCATGTATCCGGCGTTCGCGGAGTTGTGCATGGTCCGCAGGTAGGACAGGGCGTCTTGGCCGTTGGCGAGCACGTACTCGCCGCGTTCACCGGAGAGCAGTGGCCACAGCCGGCCGATTCCGGTGCCGTCCCACGGGGAGCCGTCGGCCTTCTCGCCGTAGCCGTCATGGGTGTACCGGTGCCACATCCGGCCCGACGGGGTGTCCTGAGCCAGGGACGCGTCGGTCTCGGCGAGTGACCCCAGGACGTAGCCATCGTCGGGTGCCTTCACACCCAGCCGAACGAGCTCGAGGAACCCGGCGTCGAGGATGTTCCGCTCCGGGTGCACGCCGGCGCCGTCGGAGTATTCGCGGGTGTCACCGTCGTCCGGGTCGCCGTCACCCTCGATGCGGATGTAGTAGCGGCCGTCGCCGACCGGGCCGGTCCGGGTGTACATCCACTTCTCGGTCTGGCGCTGCCACGAGTCGGCCGTGCCTTGATAGATCGCCCATCCCGCCTGGTCGCCGTTGCGGCGTGCGATGGCCGCGGCGGCGGTCAGTCCGGCGATCTGGGAGGCCATTGTGGACGGTGAGTAACCATCCTCGGTCTCCCAGCGCTCCTGAGGGGTACGGGGCCCGGCGGCGACCAGAAAGTCCGCGGCCTTCTTGATGTGGTCGCGGTAGAAGGCGGCGTCGGTGCGGCCTATCTGCCACGCCAGGAGGATCGGGAACGCGGTCTCGTCCAGCTGAATGTTGTTCTGGTCCGGAGTACCGTCCACATGCGAGTTCTGGGGGAAGTGCCCGTCCGGCTGCTGCTGCCGGGTGAACAACCAGCTCACCGCCCGGTCCGCGGCGGCGGTGTCGCCGGCGGCGAGCAGCCCGGTGGTCTGGTGATAGAGGTCGCGGGCCCACACGAAGTGGTATCCGGCACCGCCTCCGCCGGCGCCGTCGGCATTGACCCGCTGACCCCAGGGCAAGGTGAGCGACGCGATGAACGCGCCGGGAAATGTCTTGTCCTCATGTGCGCGCACAGTCATCAGCGACACGTCGTACTGGGTCCGCAGCGCGCCGGTGAGCTGGCGGGGGGCCGCCTTGAGGCCGGCGAGGTAGTTGTGCCAACCCTGCTGGTATTCGGAACGGACGGCGGCAAAGCCGCGGCCCAGGCTGGTGGTGGCGGTGGCCAGCGCCTCGGTGGTGCTGGCACCGAAGCCCAGCGCGAAGGTGGCGTGCCCCACGTCGGCGGGCAGGCGACCGGTCTGGACGATGTTGCCGGGCCCGGCGTGCGCGTACGTCCAGTCCATCCGGTTGTCGGCGAGGTCGGTCCAGCCGTCGCTGGTTCCCGCGTAACCGGTGGAAGTGCCGGTGAACCCGGTCGTGGTGACGAGCGCGCTGGCCACCGGCGTGCCGGCGAGGTGCGTGTCGACGGCGACGAGGGCCGGGCCGAAGGACGCCGACGGCACGACCTGCCCGGTGTCCTGGGCCGCCGTGCCCGCCAGCGACGGGTCGAACAGCGCGTACAGCTGGTACGGCCCGCCGGACAGAACGGTGAAGGTCACGTCGATCAGGACTGTCGAGCGGGCGGGGTCGGTCGCGTACGTCTTGGTCAGTTGCCACCGGCCGGGGCTGGTGGCGATCTGCCGGTAGGTCAGCGACCGGGAGTCGGCCAACTGCACCCGGCGGTCCACGGCCGCATCGGTCTCCCGCTGGGTCGACCCTCCGTCACTCACCACGAACGACAACTCACGAACGTTGGGGGTGTCGGCAGCGGGATAGTACGTCTCACTGAGCGTCCCGCCAGTGAGGGTGTACCAGACCTTGGAGGCCCGGCTGACGGCGGTGCCGACGCCGTCCTTGTCGCCAGTGGTCCACGTGGCTGACGCGCCAGGCGCGCCGGGCGGCTCCGCCTGGGCCACCGCCGGTGATGGCGGCGCCAGCAGCACCGACACCGCGACCACGACGGCTGCCGAGAAGACCTTGGATCCGTTGACGCCGCGCATGTCCAGCTCCAGCGATCGCGTTCCGCCACGGTCCTCGTCGACGGTGGCACCAGGCAGGTGTACCACGTATCGACGGCCATCGCATCGCGTAACGCGCCGCGACGATCATGGCGACGCCGAACCATCGGCCTGCAGGACGGAGATCGGGCAGTCCGTCTGGACGCGCCGGTCCCGGCGATCGACGTCGAGGTCGAGGTCGAGCAGCCGGTGGTGTTCGTGCTGGTCAGCTGGTTGCTGTGTGTCGCTGTCTGACGGCAGCGACCGCCTGCTGCTGGTTAAGTCGGGTGCCGGCGGCGAACACCTCGTCGAAGCGTTCTGCCCCGAGCGCATCGTGGACCTGGGTGATCGTGTCCACGGAACCCCGGCGCAGGGCCGGCCACACCCGCAGGCCTGCCCGCCGGCGCAGCACAGTGGTCGCCCCGGCCAGCAGGGCTGCCTGCTCCAAGTCGCCCTCGTCGTAGGCCAGCTGGATGTACCCGGCCAGGCACAGCGTCACGTTTCGGGTGCTGTGGTTGGCCAGGCTGAGCTCGAGCGCCTCGTCGAGCAGCGCCCGGGCCTGCTCCGGGCGCCCCCGCAGGACGGCAAGGTTGGCGAGCTGGACCTCTGCGGAGGCGACCAGTTCCGGGTTGTCGATCCGCTCCGCCAGGTCGTGCATCTCGGTCAGGTGGCGCAGCGCGTCGTCGTAGCGACCGGCCACCGTCTCCGTGACGCCGATGGTGGACGCGGCCAAAGCCGTCCAGAACGGCTCGTCTTGGCCTTCGAGCCGGATCAGCGAGGCGGACGCCTGCCGAACGACTCCGTCCATGTCGCCGAGGATGGCGGAAGCCCACGCGGTGGCCAGCTCGCACACGGCCCGCAGATAGGAGTCCGGGAGTTCCTCGAGCACCGGTGCCAGCTGCTCGCGAGTGGTCAGCGCCGCCGCGTCGTCGCCCATCTCCCGGGCGGTCACCGCCGCGGCCCACAGCAACTCGGCCCGGGCCTGGGGGTCCAGCGAGTCGACGGTCGGCAAGAGCTGCCCGACCCAGGCGTACGCCTGTCTCAGGATGTCGCCCTGCAGCACCCAGAAGGGCATCAGTGAACGGAACAGGTGGGGCAACCGCCCGCTGTCGTGGGTCAGGAACCACTGCACGGCCGCCGCCATGTTGCCCCCCTCGGCCTGCAGCCGGCCGGCCCAGGTGCGCCAGGCGGCGCCGCGCAGCGGTCGTTCCGCCTGTTCGGCCAGCCGCCGGTAGTAGTCCGCGTGCCGACGCTCGATCTCGGCCAGGTCCGGTCGCGTGACGAGCCGCCTTGCCACGAACTCCCGGACGGTGTCCAGCATCTGCAGCCGAGGGCCGGGCTCGCCACTGTCCACGGCGATAAGGCTGTGTCGGGCCAGCGCCTCGTCGAGGTCCAGCGCCTGGTCCTCGTCCAGGTCGGCGACGGCGGCGGCGGCCTCGATGGTCCAACCGCGTACGAATACGGCCAGCATTTCCAGCAGCGACCGTTCGGCGTCGTCGAGCAAGCCGATGCTCCAGTCCACAGTGGCCTGCAAGGTGCGCTGCCGTTCGGGTAGGTTCACCGCGCCCGTTCCCAGGGCGTCCAGTGACGTCGACAGCCGGTACAGCAACGCGGGCGGGTCGAGTAGCCGGATGCGCGCGGCCGCCAGCTCGATGGCCAACGGGATGCCCTCCAGTCGCCGGCAGATCTCGGCAACTGTCGCAGCGTCCTCGGCGTTGAGGGCGAAGTCGAAGCGCACCGCCCGGGCGCGATCTACGAACAGCGCCACCGCGGGCGACGCCGCCAACTCCTCGAACGGTGCGCCGGCCGCGCCGTCCGGCAAGGTCAACGGCGGCACCGGGTACTCGCGTTCGGCCAGCAGCCCGAGCACGGTCCGGCTGGTGGCCAACACCGTTACGCCGGGACAGCGGGTCAGCAGCTCGTCCAGATCACCGGCGACCGACACCACCTGTTCCAGGTTGTCCAGAATGTGCAACCACCGGCCGTCGGCGAACCGCTCGACGAGCACCTCGAGCGGCGAACCCGTCCCCCTCAGTTCGGCCCCCACCGCCCGGGCGATATCGGTCAACGCCTGCCGGGGTCGGGTCACCTCCGCGAGCGGAACGAACGCCACACCGGCAGGGAATCGATCCCGCACCCGCTCTCCGGCGGCGAGCGCCAGCCGCGACTTGCCGATCCCACCTGGCCCGGTCAAGGTGACCAGCCGCACCCGCGAGTCCTCCAGCAAGCCGGCGACCTCACCGACGGCTCGTTCCCGTCCGATCAGCGACGTCGTGGCCGCCGGTAACGGCTGTGGGCCGCGCCGGGTAGTCGGCGGTGCCGACGCTGAGGCTCCGGCCCGTACGGGGCGCGTGACGGCGAACCGCTCGCTGAGCAAAGTTGCGAGATCGTCGCGCACCAGCCGGCCCAACTCGTCCGCCGTCCGGAAATAACGGTAGGAGTCCATCGCCTCCCGCCTGATCCGGGCCAGCAGGTCTGCAAGGCGTTGTTCGCGTCCGGGCGCCGGTGTCTTGACATACAACAGGCGCGGCAACGTGCGTGATAGCTCGAACTCGTCTTCAAGCCCGGAGATGTCCATACCCGGGCCGACCCACCCATAGCGCTGCCAGTAGAGCCCGATGAAGACCTCGCTCTGCGCGAGGTACGCGCGATACACCTCGCCGGGCGGGTACGGACGCGCCCCCGACTCAAACATCACCGGTATCAGGCGCAGCGCCGAGATGGCCTCCGCCACCGCCCGACGCTCGTCAGCCAGCTCCTCCAACGTGGAACTGACGAATACCCGCAGACGCTGGTCAGGAGTCCGGATGCCCGCCGCACCACGCAGCCGTTCGTCCACGACCGCCCCCGGTCCGCCTAACCCACAAGGCCGAATCCGCGCCATTACCGGCCGCACCGGCGCACGCGCTGCTTCCAACCTATCCCGCCAGCGACCGGCCGAGACCGGCGGATCGGCGGCGAGCTGAGAATGCGTGCGCAGTTCGTCGAGGCGCGTCCTTCGACAGGACGTCGGAAGGGGACGGGCGGTCGCTGGCTCACCAAGAACCGGCGAGGCCCATTACCGAGGTAGGGAAGCCAGGAACGCCTCCAGCTCCGCCTCCGTCGGGTATGCGGCTTGAGCGCCAGATCGGGTGGCGGCGAACGCGCCGACGGCAGCGGCGTAGCCGGCCGCGTCGGGAAGCGTGGAGTCGGCGGCGAGCTGCCGAGCGATCGCTCCCATGAAGGCGTCACCGCATCCGGTGGTATCGACGGGATCGACCCGAACAGCTGGCACGTCAACAGGGTCGGTGTCACCGCCATAGACGGTCACGCCCGCTGCACCCCTCGTGATGATCACTCGGCTGACTCCATGGTCACCTAGCTGCGCCGCCTCATGCTCGTTGACGAGCAGGACGTCGGTGTATCGAAGCAGTTCGGGTGGGACCTGGCCATAGGGTGACAGGTTGGTGAGGACTGTCACCCCGGCTTGCCGGGCCGCGCGAGCTGCGCTGACCACGGTGTCGATCGGAATCTCCAGGCACAGGCCCAGCACGGCGGCTCCGTCGAACAAGTCTGGTGCCAGGTCTTGTGGGCTCAGGGTGCCGTTGGCGCCAGCCGAGACGACGATGGTGTTCTCACCTTCTTCGTCGACCATGATCACTGCGGTACCGGTCGGCACGTTGCGGCGGATCACGACCCGGGACGCGTCAACCCCTGCCTGCGCAACCGACGCCAGGAGAAGGTTGCCGTTGCCGTCGTCACCCACGGCGCCGACCATGCGAACCGAGCCGCCAAGCCGGGCCGCTGCCACGGCCTGGTTTGCTCCTTTCCCGCCGGGAAGGATCTCTAGGTCGCCCCCTCGGAGCGTCTCGCCGGCTTTCGGGAAGCGCGCGGTGCGGACGATCAGGTCGGCGTTGAGCGACCCCACGATGACGATCCTGTCGGGCCGTCTCGTCGCTGGCGGTTCCATCAGATTGCTCCCATTCCAACAGCCACCGGCTCGCCGCCCGAGCCACCCGGTCCGCGATGATGCGACCTAGAGCGCGTGTGCCCATCGTCGTGGCGGCCACCGAAGCGCCGCCGCCAGCAACCAGGGCCGGCGGCGGCGACGCAGGGCAGAAGCGTTGCTGGTTATGAGAAGAACGTTCCGTTGCGCTCCTTCCACACCTCGGAGGCCAGGCTTGTCTGGCCTGATTCATCCGCGGTGAAAGAGAAGCCGCCCATCTGGACAGTGAATGAGATGTGCGACGTGCCGGTGACCTTGCGGCCGGTGAACCCGTTGGCGGCGTCCCGTACCTCCGTGGCGGCCCCACCGCCGGACCAGGTCATCAACATGTCGACGACACCGACGCCGACCGCTGCACCATGCGTCAGCGAGTTGACGATGTCGTGGTAATCCGGGATCTCGAAATCTTCGAGCGTCCAGGTGGCACGGCCACGTCCGGGCGATACCGCCACCGACCTATCGGGTACGCGGGTGGTCCAGAACAACCCGCTGGCTGCGATGCCGGGATTGAAGTCGTGGATCTGGTTGGAGCCGACCGGCCCCGCGAAGATATCGAGTCAGAGGAAACCGAACGTCGCGTGATGGTGGGTTCCATCGAGTGCGACGTACTCACCGGCGTAGAACCGGTTGTCGACGTCGAAGGTCAGTCCCGAGTTCGCCCCGGCGCCCCGGCCTTGGATCTCGGCGACTCCCGCAAAGCCATTGAAGTCGGTAATGGTGCTCGGTTCACCGGTACCTGGGAGGAAAGTGTGAAACACCTCGGAACCCGGGCCGAATGGCTGGATGCCGCCGGGAATCGGGCGGGGCTGCTCCGAGCCGTGCGCGGCGAAAGCCGGGCCGGCCCCGACGAGCTGAGCCCCGGCCAGACCGCCGAGGGCGCCCGCACCGCTGGCCAGGAACGACCGGCGATTCATCAGGTGCTGGTGCCCGCCGGTGCGCCGGCGGACCATGACGGTAGGAGAGCGTGCTGGCAGCATGCGGCCCCCTTTGGGATACGGGCCCTGCGTATGCGCGATCATATGGCGCATACGGCACCGACGGACTCGGCTCTTCGTCTACGTTCCTAGCTCGGTCGCCTACCAGGCGGTCGGCGTTCCTACTGTTGAACTCCGCGACGAACTGTCGTTCGGCGACGCACCGCCCAGGTGCTCGGTCCGCCCGAGCCGGTCGTTCAGGTGCCGGCCGTACTGTGCAGGTGATGGGACCTCTGCGGCGGCGCACGTTCGTGCTCGGTGGCCTGGCGGTAGCCGCTGCGGCGGTGTCGGCGCCGCTGCCCCGGGTCCGGGTGCCCGAGAGATACCCGTTCCACCTCGGCGTGGCGTCGGGTGAGCCTGGCTCCACCACTGTGGTGCTGTGGACCCGCCTGGCCCGGGACCCGCTCGCCCCCGACGGGCACGGCGGCATGCCGGACACCGACGTCGCCGTCGAGTGGCAGGTGTCCGCGACCGGGTCGTTCGCCGCGCTCTCGGCGTCCGGTGTGGAGGTGGCGCGGCACGCCGACGCGCACAGCGTTCACGTTGTCGCCCGTGGTCTGCGCCCGGACGCCGAGTACTTCTACCGTTTCCGGGCGTTGGGCGAAGTGTCCGCGGTGGCCCGGACCCGGACTGCGCCCGCGCCGGGGACACTCGGACCGCCACTGGCCATGGCCTTCGTCTCCTGCGCAAACTGGGAGTCGGGCTATTACACCGCGTACCGGCGGCTGGCCGAGGAGCAGCCTGACCTGATCCTGCACCTGGGCGACTACATCTACGAGAACGCGCCGGTGCCGGGCGCAGTCAGGCGGCACGAGGGCGACGAAGCGATCACGCTGGCCGACTACCGCCGCCGGTACGCCCAGTACAAGACCGACCCCGACCTGCAGATGGCACACCTGATCGCGCCCTGGGTGGTGGTCCCCGACGACCACGAGGTCGAGGACAACTACGCCGGCCTGGCCCGGGCCGACGACTACCCGCACCTGACTGCCGGCCAGTTCCGCGCGCGGCGGGCCATGGCCTACCAGGCGTACTACGAGAACATGCCGCTGCGCCCGGCCAACGCGGCCCACGGCGCCGGGATGGCGCTGTACCGCCGGATCCGCTGGGGTCGGCTGGCCACCTTTCACATGCTGGACACCCGACAGTTCCGCGACGACCAGGTTTGCGGCGACCTGATCGAGGTCTGTCCGGACGCCGACCAGCCGGGCCGCACGATCACCGGCGCGGCCCAGGAGAGGTGGCTGCTGGACGGCCTGGCCCAGCACCTCGGCGTGTGGGACCTGCTGGGCCAGCAGGTTTTCTTCGCCGGGCAACGGAGCGCGGCCGGGGCGGGCAACATGGACGACTGGGAGGGCTACCGGGCCGCCCGTGACCGGTTGCAGCGGGGTTGGGTCGACCGGCACGTCCGTAACCCGGTGGTGCTGACCGGCGATGTGCACCAGGCCTGGGCCAACGACCTCAAGGCCGACTACGCCGACCCGGACTCGGCCGCCATCGGCGCCGAGCTGGTCTGCACGTCCATCTCCACCGGCGGCGACGGGACGGGTTCGACGCTGGTCCCGGACGCCGCCGTCAACCCGCATCTGCGATTCTTCTCCGATCGCCGCGGCTACGTCCGGACCCGGATCACCGCCGACCGGATCCAGGCCGACTTCCGCGCGGTTGACCAGATCAGTCGGCCGGGAGCACCAGTCCGTCCGGTCGGGTCCTTCGTGCTCGAGCCGGACCACCCCGGCCTGATCACGGCGTAGAACGGTGATGCGCAATACCGCGAATGGCCAGTACCGCGAGCGAGGCCGCCAGCAGCGCCGCTACGAGGACCGCGAGGCGGGCGCTGCCCCCACGCTGGTCGAGCGGGCCGGCGTCCCGCTCACCGATCGTGTCGTTGATCCAACCGCTGAGATTGTCGGTTCGGGCGCCGAAGTCGTCGCCGGTGTGCGGGCATCCCGGCCCGGAACTGACCACGGCCACCAGAACCGAGGTTTCGCCCTGGCGTTCGGTGAAGTACGGGCCGCCGGAGTCGTGCAGGCACGGGCTGGTTGCCCGGCTCGGGGCGCGGCCGGACGTCTCGAGCAGCGAGTCGCCCACCCGGTCGACGACGAACTGCCCGGTCTGCAGCCAGCGCGTCGTGGCGGACTCGGCGTCGCTGGTCAGCCCGTACCCGGTCAGCCGGACCGTCTCCCCGGCCGCCGGTGGCATGGCGCCGATGCGCAGCGGGGTGATGTCGGTGACCGGGGCGCCGAGCTCGGCCAGGGCGACGTCGGCGTTCTCCGCCTGCCGCACCCCGATGACGTCGACCTCGTGACCGTCGGCGCCGTCGAGGTCGGCGCGGCCGATGGTGGCGGTGGTGCGGGTGGCCACCAGGCGGCTCACATACCGGCCGTCGGCGGTGCGGAAGCAGTGCCCCGCGGTGATCACCCAGCGGGGTGCGACGAGGGCGCCGGAGCACGAGCTGTCGCGCATGCCGCCCCCGTCGGCCGGCAGGCCCGTCATGGTTAGCAGGACCGAGAAACGGTACGCGCCGTCGGCGGCGTCCTCGCCGTTGGCGATCGCGAATGCCGGGCCCGCCGGTGCGCCGATGAGGGCCGCGGCGACCAGCGCAGACGTGAAGAATCTCCGGAACACGGCAATCATGCTGGGTGGATGTCCGTGCGCAGCGTGTCAGCGCTGCCTTTATGGACTCTTTATCTCCGCCGTGCCAGCCTGGCGGGGTGCGGGTGCTGGTGGCGGACGACGAGCGGGTGCTGGCCGACACGGTGGCCGAAGGACTGCGCCGGTTGTCCATGGCCGTCGATGTCGTCTACGACGGCGACAGCGCTTTGGAAAAGCTCGGCGTCAACCGCTATGACGTCGCCGTGCTCGACCGGGACATGCCAGGACGCACCGGCGACGACGTGTGCCGGCGGATCGCTGGGTCGGACACCGGCACCCGCGTGCTGCTGCTGACCGCCGCCGCCGGGATCCGCGATCGGGTCGAAGGGCTGGGGCTGGGCGCCGACGACTACCTGACCAAGCCGTTCGCGTTCGCCGAGCTCGTCGCCCGGCTGCAGGCGCTGGGCCGGCGATCGGCTCCGGCGCTGCCCCCGGTGCTGGAGAACGATGGCATCGTCCTCGATGTCACCAGGCACACCGCCGCCCGCGACGGGCTGACGCTGTCGCTGTCGCCGAAGGAGTACGCCGTCCTGCACGTGCTGATGCGTGCCGAGGGACGCGTGGTGAGCGCCGAAGACCTGCTCGAACAGGCGTGGGACGAGAACGCCGACCCGTTCACCAACACCATCCGTACCACTGTCATGACGCTGCGCCGCAAGCTCGGCGATCCGCCGGTGATCCACACCGTGCCGCGCGTCGGCTACCGGCTCGGCGCATGAGAACTCCGTCCCCGGCCCGGCGGATGCTGCTGGTCTGCGGCATCGTCCTGGTCGCGGCACAGTTCGCGCCGATGTTCGCCGACCAGTTGCTTGCCCTGTGGCGGGAGTTCGGGCCGTCCTGGTGCGCGGTGCATGCGCCTCCGTCCCCTGACGGCTCGTTCGTGTGCGTCCAGCTCCGGCGGCGGCCCAGCATCGTGACCGGGCTCGCCGTGGCGCCCGTGCTGCTGGTGTATCTGGCAGGGTGTTGGCTGGCGGTGCGCTGGTGCCTGCGGCCGGTCAGGGACCTGGTGCCGGTGATCGCGAACGTCGGGCCACAGAATATGGGCCACCGGTTGCGGCCCGGCCCGGGCCGCGACGAGCTGGCGGTGCTCGGCCGCACGATCGACGAGATGATGGACCGCATCGCCGTCGGGTACGAGGCGCAGCGCCGGTTCGCCGCCGACGCATCCCATGAGCTGCGCACCCCGCTGGCCGTGCAGCGCACGCTCATCGAGGTCGGCATGACCGGCGCGCGCACCGAGGATCAGCTCGCCCTGCTCACCGCGCAGCTGCTGGAGACCAACGAACGTAACGAGCGGCTCATCGAAGGCC